>Ga0208244_100263_pt1 | contig 59450 bp, 48 predicted proteins | sample SubbioCR12Aug_5A_FD_184828 | JGI IMG/M metagenome (GOLD analysis project Ga0208244, IMG submission 184828) | Serpentinite rock and fluid subsurface biosphere microbial communities from McLaughlin Reserve, California, USA - CR12Aug_5A (SPAdes) | ecosystem: Environmental > Terrestrial > Deep... | reverse complement strand
CAATTCGCTCGTCGAGTTGCTTTCGGCTCTGTAAGGTGCCCGAAGCAAAATCGATTTTAATGACGGGGTAGGTCTTGCTCCAGTCCCATTTATCATAGATATACAAGCCTTCGAACAAGGCTCGATTGCCTTCAAACAGTTCTTTTAACGTGTCGACTAACAAGCTTTTGCCAAAGCGCCTTGGCCGCGATAGAAAAAAGCGCGCGGTTTGCTGCACCATTTGCCAAATGAGCGGGGTCTTGTCAACATAGACCATGTCATTGTCCCGGATCGATGACAGGGTGTTAATTCCGATGGGTAGTTTTTTTAACATGGTTTATCTTGACTCTATGAGTTGCCGCCAATCCAGCTGCACTAAATTACGCTGCTGTTGGTTAAAAATTAAGCCCACTTCAAACACGGTCTTGCCTTGCTGCCGGTATTTTTGGGCATAGTCTTTATCCTGGATTTGTTGTAGGGCCGGATTGGGGTTTTGCTCCTGGTAATCGGGGCTTTTGTCGAGTTTGATTTCCATGACGTAGATAAAGTTGCCCAACTCGACGGTCATATCCACTTGCCCTTGGTTGGTGGTGTCTTCCGGGGTGATGACCGCATTCAGGCTCGCAAAAAAGGCGTAGAGGACGCTGGCGTAATAGCCTTCGGAATTGGGCAAGTCGTTGTGGGTGAAATTACGCCAGGGTATGCTTGCGAACAGCCGTTGCAGCACGGTTTTTAGCTGCGGCAAATCACCTTGTTTCAGACTGTCAAAAACCTGATGCTGGATTTTGAGTTTTTCGCTGGCCATCGTTTGGGTATAGCCATTGATAAGATGGGAGTTCAGAGCTTGACGGACTTCCCGGTTCGGCACTTTGAGCAGAAACATGAATTGACCGCTAAAACCGGCGTAGGCTTTTTCGATGGTCAAATACCCGGCTTGAAATAATAGCGTTACCGGATCAATGGCTTCCACATCAAACGAATCAAGAATTTCTTCGGAAACTTCGAGTTGTTCCAAATCAGGCAGAAAATAGGCTTTTTGCTGGAACAGTTTGATCAAAAAGCTGGGGTTGCCGGTTTCGAACCAGTAGTTGCGGTAACGTCGATTGCCGCTGATGAACAGTAAGATGTCATAAGGGTTGTAGACGGCTTCGCCGAGAAACTGATAACCGTTGTACCAGGTTTTCAGTTGCGCCCAATCCACACCTTTTAAATGTTCAGCAAAACTGGTTTCCAGATCGGTTTGGGTATAGCCGCAGATGGTGGCGTAGTTCTCGTCCAGGGTAATGTCTTTGAGCTGGTTTAAGCCGCTGAACAAGCTGACTTTGGAAAACTTGGTGACCCCGGTCATAAAAACAAACTGCAAATGTGCATCCTGGCCTTTCAGCACAGAGTAGATGTTTTTCAAACCTTCGCGCACTTCGGCAGCGCGTTCCGGGTAGTCGATGTTGTCCAGAATCGGTTTGTCGTATTCATCGACTAAAACGACAACTTTTTGGCCGTATTTTTCGCGGGCTTTCAAGATTAAATCCGTAAACTTACCTGGAATATCGGCTCGCTCGTTGCAGGATTCGATGCCTAGCCTTTGTTGATTTTCGGTCAAGATGATTTCAATTCGCTCATCGAGTTGCTTTCGGCTCTGTAAGGTGCCCGAAGCAAAATCGATTTTAATGACGGGGTAGGTCTTGCTCCAGTCCCACTTATCATAGATATATAAGGCTTCGAACAAGGCTCGATTGCCTTCAAACAGTTCTTTTAACGTGTCGACCAACAAGCTTTTGCCAAAGCGCCTTGGCCGCGATAGAAAAAAGCGCGCGGTTTGCTGCACCATTTGCCAAATGAGCGGGGTTTTGTCGACATAGACCATGTCATTGTCCCGGATCGATGACAGGGTGTTAATTCCGATGGGTAGTTTTTTTAACATGGTTTATCTTATTTTTAACTGATTTTAAAGGTGTTTCAGTTCTTACTATTTTCCTCTAGCGAACCGAGTCAGTTCAGAAGGGATTGCCGAAATTCTGACTACATGGATAGCCCCAAGCTTACCCTCCATGGCACTGGATGACCGTTTCCTGAAAGGCATGACGGGCTTTCTGAATTTAGCTGAAACATCTTGCTATTCAGGTAGGCTTTTGACCTTCTCACCCCAGCTCTCTCAATTAGGGAGAGGGCGTATATTGACACAATTTCTATTATGCTTATCCGTTAGTACTTTGTATTCGGTTATATTTGCATGGTTCGATGCCGATTTCTTCTTATCCCTACCCTACTTATGCTTGCCCAGTCTGCAAAAACGCCTGCATATCATCGTTATTCACTTGATAATAAATATCTTCCACGGCGACGACCACATCAATGCCATCAAATTGAATGCTATCACCGGGATAAAAATATTCCGCCTGCCATCCGCTTTGTCGGGTGAACATTTCAATTTCTGCGCGTTCTTGGTCGATCAATACGTATGCCTGTAAACTTTCCAGACTTTGATAGGTTTGGCGTTTATGGGTCTTGTCGAATCGACGGGTGCTGGGTGATAACACTTCGACAATGATTATGGGATGGGTTTTGTAATAATCATTGCCAATGTCTTCACGATCACCGGTCACCATCACATCAGGGTAGTAGAAGTTGTGGTTGACTTTTACTTTCATGTCGTTGATGTAAATACTGCAAGGTGAATTGTTTCGTTTTAATGCCATTCTCAATTCTGCAAATAGATTGCCACTCAGTTTATTATGGTAATCACTCGCGCCTGTCATGGCATAAGCCTTTCCACCAATCAATTCATGCCTAATCTCAGCGTCGCGCTCACCATCTAAGTAGTCCGCTTCGGTTAAATGACTTTGTGCTGCGTTTATTTCCATCATCATTCGTAATGCATTTTTTAAAAAAGAGAGTTGATAGTACTGAATGCCATACTGATTAAAAGCAGTGGTTTCTAATTTCACGTACAGCAAGTAACCAGTTTGCTGCATTAACCAACTCTACACTCATTTCTTGATCTAAATTTAGAGCATCGACCTTGATTAAGCCATCTGTAAGTATATCCATCCACCATTTCTTAGCTTGCATATCAATCTACTTCTTTCGGTAGGGATTGCCGGAATCCAGAACACAAGGACGTGCTACAGTCCTTGCCATCCATGGCCGCAGGTCTCATGCCGGGCTGTCCTGCCCGGCATGCTTCTGGCGAGAGCTAATCCGCTCCCTGCGGACTGGTCCGACAATCCATGCAGACAAGCCTGGAAAACCCTATAAATACGGAAAAACTTCAGTTTACTTTATGAGTTGCCACCAATCCAGCTGCACTAAATTACGCTGCTGTTGGTTAAAAATTAAGCCCACTTCAAACACGGTCTTGCCTTGCTGCCGGTATTTTTGGGCATAGTCTTTATCCTGGATTTGTTGTAGGGCCGGATTGGGGTTTTGCTCCTGGTAATCGGGGCTTTTGTCGAGTTTGATTTCCATGACGTAGATAAAGTTGCCCAACTCGACGGTCATATCCACTTGCCCTTGGTTGGTGGTGTCTTCCGGGGTGATGACCGCATTCAGGCTCGCAAAAAAGGCGTAGAGGACGCTGGCGTAATAGCCTTCGGAATTGGGCAAGTCGTTGTGGGTGAAATTACGCCAGGGTATGCTTGCGAACAGCCGTTGCAGCACGGTTTTTAGCTGCGGCAAATCACCTTGTTTCAGACTGTCAAAAACCTGATGCTGGATTTTGAGTTTTTCGCTGGCCATCGTTTGGGTATAGCCATTGATAAGATGGGAGTTCAGAGCTTGACGGACTTCCCGGTTGGGCACTTTGAGCAGAAACATGAATTGACCGCTAAAGCCGGCATAGGCTTTTTCGATGGTCAAATACCCGGCTTGGAATAATAGCGTTACCGGATCAATGGCTTCCACATCAAACGAATCAAGAATTTCTTCGGAAACTTCCAGTTGTTCCAAATCGGGCAGGAAATAGGCTTTTTGCTGGAACAGTTTGATCAAAAAGCTGGGATTGCCGGTTTCGAACCAGTAGTTGCGGTAGCTTCGTTCTTCGCTGATGAACAACAAAATATCGTAAGGATTGTAGACCGCTTCACCCAAAAATTGATAGCCGTTGTACCAGGCTTTCAGTTGCGCCCAATCCACGCCTTTTAAATGTTCGGCAAAGGTGGTTTCCAGATCGGTTTGGGTATAACCGCAGATGGTTGCGTAGTGTGCGCTTAAAGTAATATCTTTGAGTTGGTTCAAACCGCTAAACAAGCTGACTTTGGAAAACTTGGTGACCCCGGTCATAAAGACAAACTGCAAATGTGCATCCTGGCCTTTCAGCACCGAGTAGATGTTTTTCAGTCCTTCGCGCACTTCGGCGGCGCGTTCCGGGTAGTCGATGTTGTCCAGAATCGGTTTGTCGTATTCATCGACTAAAACGACAACTTTTTGGCCGTATTTTTCTCGAGCCTTCAAGATTAAATCCGTAAACTTACCTGGAATATCGGCTCGCTCGTTGCAGGATTCTATGCCTAGCCTTTGTTGATTTTCGGTCAAGATGATTTCAATTCGCTCGTCGAGTTGCTTTCGGCTCTGTAAGGTGCCCGAAGCAAAATCGATTTTAATGACGGGGTAGGTCTTGCTCCAGTCCCATTTATCATAGATATACAAGCCTTCGAACAAGGCTCGATTCCCTTCAAACAGTTCTTTTAAGGTATCGACCAACAAGCTTTTACCAAAGCGCCTTGGCCGTGATAGGAAATATGCTTTGCCGGCATCAACCAGTTTCCAGACCAATTCGGTTTTATCAACATAGCAGATATTGCCTTGGCGGATCTCGGCAAAGTTCTGTATAGACAAGGGCAGCTTGGGTAATGTCATGATAGCGATTCGTGTGAATATTCAATTGAATTTATAACAGTTTGATTCTTTAATTGACAGTCATAAAATTTTTCTGATTTGACTAAGGCGTAAGCAGGTCCTGCGCATGATCTTAGGACAATCGCCCGAAGAGTGTCGGGCAGGACATCCCGGCATCAGCCAAAAGAGATCGTGACACGTCCTTGTGTTCTGGATCCCGGCTATCCCAACCGGGATTGACGCCTCAAGCGAACTATTTCTTAATTAAATAGGTTGAATTCGCCTTGTACCGAATCACACGATTATTTTAATAAATCCCCTCGATCTCCCTTTTTCAAGGCTATGTTCGAGTTAGTAGTTGAAAGTAAATCAACAACGCCATCCATGGCTTCTGGACCCCGGCAATCCCTGTCGGGGCGACGCCTACTATTAACGCGAATATAGACTTTTTCAAAGGGGGAGGTTGTTTTAACGAGATACTAAGGAATAAACACATTGATGCCGGAAAAAAGCTGGTTTATTGATTGTTGCAAGGCTTTTTTGGCACCTTCATCACCATGAATCAAGCGTATTTCACTGGGCTTGATCCGCATGCCTTTGATAAATCGCAGCAACGAATCCTTATCGGCATGCGCAGAGAATCCGTTTAACTGATAAACGCCCGATTTGATGTGATATCGCTCTCCTTCCAAATCCACATAGCCTTGACGAGGCCCATACGTTTGAATGATGCGTCCCGGTGTTCCTGCTGCCTGATAACCGACCAAAAGAATATCGGTGCGTTCGTCTTCGATCATTGCTTTCAAATAATTGACTATCCTTCCTCCTGCACACATACCGCTGGCGGCAATCACGATGCAAGGACTCGCAGTTTTCTTTAAATACTCAACCGCGGCAAGATGATCCTGATGAGAATTGATTGTCGTCAATTGCTCAAACGCCAAAGGATGCCTGCCTGCCCGTACTTTGGCCTTGGCTTCGGCATCCCAAAAGGGCTTGAGTTTTCGATAAACTTCGGTAAAGCGATTTGCAAGCGGAGAATCGACGATAATTTCCAAATCTTCCCACACCAGACCTTTAGCAAGCGATTCGGTTTTATGGCGGTGAATAAGCTCTTCCAGCTCATAAAGCAATTCCTGAGTCCTTCCTATGCTGAAGGCAGGAATCAAAATTACACCTCGATTTTGCAGACATTTTTTTATCAGCCGTTTGAGCTGGTCTTTGCGTTGCCGTCGATTTTCATGGCTGCGGTCCCCGTAAGTACTTTCCAATACCAGAACATCGGCCTGATAAGGTGATTTCGGTGACGGTAATAACGGTGTATAAGGTCCGCCAAGATCACCCGAAAACACAACACGCTTTTTCTTTCCTTTCGCGGCAATATCGCATTCAATGTAGGCAGAACCCAGTATATGACCGGCGGGTTTAAACTTGATTTGTAACAGGCTCTCACTGTTTTCGCCCATCCCCACCGCCTGCCAGTGATCATAAGGAACCGCAACTATCCTGGATTTGATGAGCTTGATAACCCGTTCGATAAGCGATTTATCTCGAGTAACCCCCATAGCGACAGCATCTTCCAGTACCAGAGGCAATAACTCCGCCGTCGGTTCTGAGCAATAAATAGGACCTCTGAATCCAGCCGCAATCAAATGAGGAATCCGCCCGACATGGTCGATATGACAATGAGTTACGACCAAGGCTTTTATTTTGTCTATCGGAAACTCGATTTGAAGATGATTGGCACCTGCTCCTTCGGGTGATACTTCTGCACCCTGGAATAACCCGCAATCGATCAGGATTGAGTTGTCCTGATCGACTTTTAATTCGTGACACGAACCGGTTACACCATCGACAGCACCGTGATGTTCAATTGTGGGATAAATTAAATCATTCATTTTGTTGTCCGGATTTTGATCAATTGGATCTGTCTGAATCATAGCCGATGCCGCTTTTAATACCAGTTATGAAAAGGCTTAACTGATCTCGTGCCTTGTCATCAAAGAATTCAACCTGAATAAGCCAACTGTTTTAGCGTCCCTGCCCCCACGTCATCCCTTTTGACATTTCCCTTGCCATGCACGCTTAATCAACCGCATCAAGAACATCACAATCCATTTCTCCGGCCTTGTTTTTAGTGCTTAATTTAACCATTAAGGCAAGGTTCATTTATCGTCCATTAGCTTACACGGCTTGAACCAACCTCAGGCTCAGCAATCAAGATCTGTTTATTGCTTATTTAACAGGTATTTAGATCTGTTTTTAAACCCGACACCTGAGTTAAACTAGTACCGCAAATCCATTAACATAAATCGGCTGTAAATTATCCAAAGGAGTAAATCAAATGAGTGTACTAAAAGAATTTAAAGAATTTGCCGTCAAAGGCAACGTAATTGACATGGCGGTTGGTATTATTATCGGCGCGGCATTCAGCAAGATTGTTTCTTCATTCGTGGGTGACGTGATCATGCCACCCATCGGTGTTTTAGTCGGTGGTGTAGATTTTTCTGATCTTGCCGTTGTGCTCAAAGAAGCTTCAATGGATGCTCCCGCTGTTACACTAGGCTATGGCAAATTTATTCAGTCTACGATCGATTTTACGATTGTAGCTTTTGCGATTTTTATCGCCGTCAAATTTATCAATAAACTTAAAAAACAAGAAGAAGCCGCGCCGGCACCTGAACCAGGCCCTTCCAACGAAGAAGTGCTGCTTGCTGAAATTCGTGACCTGCTTAAAGAAAAAAAATAATCGTTACCGCTCACAACAAAAAGGGGAATAATTCCCCTTTTTGTTGTTTGAGCTATTTACCCAGGTTTTCCGGAAAAGTATGTCATTGTTTCTGTGAGGTTTTAGTAAACACCATCATGTCATTCTCAACACCGACAACCACGGTATCTCCGGCTACAAATTTTCCGCCCAGTATTTCCTGAGCCAAAGGATTTTCCATCTGTTGCTGAATGGCTCTTTTCAGGGGTCTTGCGCCATAAACAGGGTCATAACCGGCCTCCGCCAACTTATCCATAGCTTGCTCGGACAACGAAAGATCAATGCCTCGTTCCAAAAGCCGTTGGCGTAAAAATTCAAGCTGAATGCTGCCAATTGCTTTAATTTGATCTCTTCCCAAGGGATGAAAAACCACTACTTCATCAATACGATTCAGAAATTCGGGTCTGAAATGCAACCCAACGGTTGCCATAACAGCTGACTTCATCATATTGTAGTTACTCTCGCCGGCCATCTCCTGAATGCGGTCAGAACCCAAATTCGAGGTCATCACGATAACCGTGTTGCGAAAATCTACTGTACGGCCTTGACCATCCGTCAAGCGACCATCATCCAAAACCTGTAGCAAGACGTTAAATACATCGGGATGCGCTTTTTCAACTTCATCCAGTAAAATCACCGAATAAGGTTTTCGCCTGACCGCCTCAGTCAAATAACCGCCCTCTTCGTAACCCACATACCCGGGAGGCGCGCCTATCAGGCGGGCAACAGAATGTTTCTCCATAAATTCCGACATGTCTATCCGGACCATCGCATCGACGGTATCGAATAAAAACTCGGCCAAAGCCTTACAAAGTTCTGTCTTACCTACGCCGGTAGGACCTAAAAACAAGAATGATCCATTCGGACGATTAGGATCGGACAAACCAGCCCTTGATCTGCGGATAGCATTACTTACCGCTTTAAGTGCTTCTGTCTGACCGACAACGCGTCGTCCCAGTTCTTCCTCCATCCGCAACAATTTATCCCGCTCGCCTTCCATCATTTTGGAAACAGGGATGCCCGTCCACTTCGAGACCACCTCGGCGATCTCTTCTTCCGTCACTTTATTTCGCAACAATCGCATATCCTGCATCTCGGCCTGAGAAGCTAAATCAAGTTCTTTGACCAACGAAGGAATAAGACCGTATTGCAATTCAGACATCCGCGTCAAATCATTGGCGCGACTTGCAACTTCCAAATCCAGTCGGGCTTTCTCAAGCTTCTCCTTGATGGCGGCCGTGCCTTGTAAGGCTGCTTTTTCAGCCTTCCAAATCTCTTCCAGATCAGAATATTCTTTTTCCAACGAGGCAATGGACTCTTCTAAAATGAGCAGCCTTTTTTTAGAAGCGTCATCGGTTTCATTCTTCAACGCTTCCCGTTCAATTTTTTGCTGAATCAACCGCCTGTCTAATTTATCCATCGCTTCCGGCTTGGAATCAATTTCCATGCGTATACGGCTGGCCGCTTCATCGATCAAGTCTATTGCCTTATCCGGTAATTGCCGGTCAGAGATATACCGATATGATAAAGTTGCTGCCGCAACTATGGCTGGATCGGTGATATCCACACCATGATGGACTTCATATTTTTCTTTCAGGCCGCGCAAAATAGCGACAGTGTCTTCAACGGTCGGCTCATCAACCAATACTTTTTGAAAACGTCTTTCGAGTGCCGCATCTTTTTCGATATAGTGCCGGTACTCATCCAGCGTCGTTGCGCCGACACAATGCAACTCGCCACGCGCCAAAGCCGGCTTCAACATATTTCCCGCATCCATTGCGCCCTCGGCCTTTCCTGCGCCGACCATGGTATGCAGTTCGTCAATAAAAAGAATGACTTGACCTTCCTGTTTGGCCAGTTCATTCAAAACCGCTTTCAAGCGCTCCTCAAATTCACCTCTGAATTTTGCGCCCGCAATCAGCGCGGCCATGTCCAAAGCCAATACCTGTTTACCCTTGATACCCTCGGGAACTTCGCCGTTGACGATTCGCTGTGCCAAGCCTTCCACAATTGCCGTTTTTCCCACACCAGGCTCACCAATCAAAACCGGATTATTTTTCGTCCGGCGTTGCAGGACCTGAATAGTTCTGCGAATTTCATCATCTCTGCCAATAACCGGATCCAACTTACCCTTTTCGGCCCGTTCAGTAAGATTGATGGTGTATTTATTTAAAGCCTGCCGCTGATCTTCAACACCGGCATCATTAACAGACTGTCCACCACGAATACTTTCAATCGCTTTTTCTGCCGAGGCTCTTGTTAAACCTGCTTTTTTAAGTATTTCCTTAAGTGTGCCCTCTGTCTCGCAAGCCGCGAGCAAGAACAATTCGCTGGAAATAAACTTGTCGTTCTTTTTCTGGGCCAGTTTGTCAGTCACATTCAGTAGTCGGGACAATTCATTGGAAATCTGAACATCGCCACCCACGCCTGAAACTGAAGGCATTCGCTCCAGTTCCTTTTTTAATTCCGCCTGAATCGTATTCGAATTGACCCCGATTTGAGCCAATAAAGGTTTAATGCTGCCGCCTTCCTGATTGATTAATGCCAGCATCACATGCACAGGCTCTATGAATTGATGGTCTTTACCTACGGCAAGACTCTGCGCATCAGCCAAAGCCATTTGAAATTTGCTGGTTAATTTATCCATTCTCATTTTCTTTACCTCAGTAATGAATTCTTATCGTTAGCAACTTAATGGGGCCTGCATCGATTCATTTCAACTCAGCGAAGACATAAAACCTTTTGCGTGAACTGCTTCAAATAAAAATTGAGCGCTTTTTTAATGTGAGAAGTCAGTCCCACTATAAATTTTCGCATGAGAACTGCCACTCAAAATTATCCCAACCCAATCCCTAGACTGTTTTCAACACTTACAAGAGGTAGGGGAAAGACTATGAACACACCATCAAACAAAATCATCAGTATCATCATCACACTCATTATGACCTTATGCTTCATTAACGTTGAAGCTAAAGAAATAAAAAGAAGCAAAGCCCGACAATTCGGTTTGAACTCACCCTTTTTACTAAAAGACCTGCCTGAAGGTCGGGTAAAAAACCGCTTGAACAAATTGCCCAAAAAATCACGCGACCGTGCCATGAAATGGATGCATAACTTTACCTTCGCCGAGCACGATCTCAAGCATATACAAATTGATAATGAAGGTGGCGTGCTTTATGCGGATGATTTCGAATTGGAAGAAATTACTTCAGGTGAACTTGAAACAGTTGATTCCCCTCAGGCGATCGATGCTGTCCAAGCGTTCACTTTACATAGCAAACCAGGCGCAAAGAACAAAGTTTATCTAAACTTTAAAGGCCACACCATTACCGGAACAGCCTGGAATCACAGTGTGACGTCGTTCGTTGCAAGACCGTTTGATACCGATGGCAATCCAAATAACTTTGGCGCCACCGAACTCAATCAAATCGCTGAAATATGGCATCGGGTCGCTGAAGATTATGCGCCTTTCGATATAGATGTTACGACAGAGAAGCCGGCAACATTTGGACCGAATGTAGGCCACGTTCTGATTACCCGCAATGTAGACGCCAATAATGTCAACATGCCCAGCTCGACTGCGGGTGGTGTAGCTTACGTGAGTGTCTGGGGACGCACCGATTATCACACCAAATACTCTCCCGCTCTTGTCTATTTCAATAATTTAGCTTCTGCCCCCAATTACATCGCCGAAGCCGCTTCCCATGAACTTGGGCATAACATGGGATTGTCGCATGATGGCACATCTACCTCTTCTTATTACACCGGCCATGGTTCAGGCTTTGTATCATGGGCACCCATTATGGGCGTTGGCTACTACAACAACGTTACCCAATGGAGCAAAGGTGAATACACAGGCGCTAATCAAATTCAAGACGATATCGGTATTTTAACCTCTCGCTTGACAACCAGAAGTGATGACCATAGCAATTCCTTTACAAATCCGACCCCTTTACAGGTTGATGCTTCAAATAAAATTGTTTCAAGCAACCCTGAAACCGACCCTCACAATTTAGATAATTTCAACAAAGGCGTGATTGAAACAGCTGCCGATATTGATGTATTCATGTTTGAAAGCGGTGCCGGTAGTATTGAAGTTTCAGTAACCCCGGCTTGGGATGCGTTTTATCGAACCTCCAGAAGAGGCGCCAATTTAGACATTGAAGCCGCACTTTATAACTGGAATGGCCAACTGATTCAAAAGGTGGATGCCATTGATGAAACAGATGCCACTATTAAGGTCACCGTCCCTGCTGGCAAATACCTACTAACTGTTCGCGGCACAGGCAATATCAAGGTGCCTTATTCCGAATACGGTAGCTTGGGCCAATATTTTATTTCCGGCAGCTTGGTTGCCAGTACTGACAATACCCCTCCATCGCCCAACCCAATGGGCTGGGAGTCATCACCTCAAGCCGTTGACAGAGCGACGATTGCGATGAAAGCAATCACCGCAACCGATGCATCCGGAACAGTCGAATATCAATTTGTCTGCGTCGCCGGCCCTAACGGTTGCGTTACCAGTCAGTGGCAAACCAATCCAAGCTATACTGCAACTAATCTGATGGCAGGTTATAGCTATAGCTTTCAAGTCAAAGCCAGAGATGCCCATGGAAACGAAACCAATTTATCAGGTGTGGCTAGTGCAAATACCCTAAACAATAGTGCACCAGAAGCCTTTCCCGGCAGCTATTCAACCAATGCCAATACTGCCTTGACTATTAATTTGGCTAACAATGCAATAGATGCGGATAACGATCCGTTGTCTTTCTCCATCACCAAAAACCCCGGTAATGGTTCCGTTACTTTACAGGCAAACGGACAAGTCACTTACACCCCTGCCATAGATTTCAGCGGCTCCGATACGTTTAACTTTACCGTAACAGACAGTTTTGGGGCCAGCGCAACTTCAACCATTAATATTCAAGTGATTGCTGCGCTTGCAACTCCGGATGCACCGTCAAATTTAACCAGTTCCGTTTTAAAAACATTGACAGCCACCAATAAAGGCAAAGAGTCTAGCCAAGCCCTTATAGAGTTGAATTGGAATAGCTCAGAAAATGCGACAACCTACAATGTCTTTCGCTGTACTGAACAATTAACCGGAACCAGAAAAAATAAAACAGTCAGCTGCAACTATTCATCCACCCCGTATAAAACCAGTTCAACAAATAATTTTGCCGAATCTCATCCCGGCTATACCGTCAGATACAAAGTAACAGCGTGCAACAAAGCGGGAGAATCCGGCTTCAGCAATGAAATTAGAGTCAGCCCCTGATCATTAGTAAAGTCCCCCTGCTTTACTGATGTACCCTCACGGCGCAAGGATGCGCCTTTTTTTGCTTGTAACTATCAACGAAAGACTGGCTGAGCTAAAAACTGCTTTCAAAAAATGGTCGCCTTAAATTCCAATCACCCATAAATCTTCATTGAATCAGTTATTTATTAACTGGCCCGCATTACTTCATAAAAACTGAGGTCTCAGTCAAGCGCCTGGATTTACTGTCTTTCTTTAAGATACAATCCAGGTATCGTCAAGGAGTGTTCATGTTTTTACGTAATAATCGTTTTGTAAAACAGATATTCAGCAGTTTCCTGGATCTGGCACCCATTTTAGCCGTTGTTCTGGTCTTTCAATTAGCCGTCATTCAGCAACCTATTCCAGATGTCATTAACATGATTGTCGGTTCATTGTTTGTTGTTTTGGGGCTTACTTTTTTCATGCTGGGACTGGAACAAAGCTTGTTCCCGATTGGCGAGGCCATGGCCTATGCATTCGCCCGCAAGGGCAGCTTATTCTGGCTTTTATTATTTTCATTTTGCCTGGGATTCGGCACAACCGTTGCCGAGCCTGCGCTGATTGCTGTAGCTAATGAGGCCGCCAATATTGCAAGTAAAGGTAACATAATAGCCAATAACGAGATGGCCATAAACAACTATGCATTAGGCCTCAGGCTGACCGTTGCCACTGCGGTAGGATTTGCGATTTTGATTGGCGTACTCCGTATTATTCGAGGCTGGCCCTTACATTATTTGATCATAAGCGGTTATTGCATAGTCATCATCATGACGCCATTTGCACCTCCGGAAATTATTGGGGTAGCCTATGATTCAGGGGGTGTTGCAACTTCCACTATCACGGTACCCTTAGTAACCGCCCTTGGTGTCGGTTTAGCGAGCTCCATCAAAGGCCGTAACCCGTTGACTGATGGTTTTGGCTTAATTTCCTTTGCCTCATTGAGCCCCATCATTTTTGTATTAGCATTCGGTATGCTGGCATGACCGAGTGGCTATTTCATTTTGCCGGGGATTTGCTGACAACCTGCCGTAACGTTCTACCGATTGCAGCAATCATTATCGGCTTTCAATTACTGGTAATTAGAAAGCCTCTGGCGCATCCATTTAAAACCTTGCTAGGATTCTTCAATGTATTAATAGGCATCACTTTTTTCATGGATGGCCTTAAAATGGCACTATTCCCGCTTGGCGAACTCATGGCCACGCAGTTGACCGCTCCTGAATTTCTTGGCATAGCGACTGATAGCGAATCAGTTATCTGGCAAAATTATTTTTGGGTTTATATCTTTGCCGCCAGTATCGGATTTGCAACAACACTGGCAGAACCGTCCCTGTTGGCAGTCGCAATGAAAGCTGAAGAGATTTCGGGTGGGACTATCCAGGCATGGGGTTTACGTATCGCAGTATCACTGGGTGTCGCTTTAGGCATCACGCTAGGCGTAATCCGGATCATTACAGGTGGTGAGCTGTATTATTTTATAATTTGCGCTTATATCCTCGTCATTATTCAGACCATCTCAGCTCCAAAACCGATAATCGGACTAGCCTATGATTCCGGAGGAGTGACCACATCAACAGTAACAGTACCTCTGGTTACTGCTTTAGGCATTGGCCTCGCATCAACTGTCCCAGGTCGCAATCCTTTGATTGACGGATTTGGTTTAATCGCGTTTGCCAGTCTATTTGCAGTTATTGCTGTTCTCACCTATGCCCAAATCGCAGAACTGCTCAATAAATTCCGTAATTCATCCAAATAGTGAGAATAATCATGCGTTTCAAATTAATTATTGCATTTGTAGAAGACACCAAGACCGACCTAGTGCTTGATACGGCTCGTAAAAGTGGCGCTAAAGGTGCCACGGTCATCAATCACGCCCGTGGCGAAGGCCTTAAAACAGCCAAGACCTTTTTTGGCCTGACACTTGAAACCCAAAGGGATGTTCTAATGTTTCTGGTCGAAGAGCATTTGAGCCGACATATTCTAGAAAAAATAGCCAAAGCTGCCGAATTTGACAGCACTTCAGGCACCGGTATCGCCTTTAAAATCGATGTGGAAGATGCCATAGGCGTCATGCATCAGGTTGAAGAACTCACTCACGAACTGGAAGACGAAATATGATTGACACAACAAAAACAATACGCGTCAGAGATATCATGAAAACCAGCTACGCTCTGATTGATGGCGCAGCGACTGTTAGTGCTGCTCTGAAAATGATGAAAGAGGAAAAAACCTCGACACTCATCGTTAACAAACGCCATGACCTGGACGAATACGGCCTGATCACCTCAGGTGATATTGCCCGGCACGTCCTTGCCAAGGATAAATCACCGGACCGGGTCAACGTTTACGAAATAATGAACTGCCCAGTCATCCATGTTCATCCTGACATGGATATCCGCTTGTGCTCAAGGTTGTTTGCCACCTATAACCTGGTAAGAGCACCTGTTGTTGAAAACCGAGTGGTAATAGGCATGGTTAGCCCTAACTCGTTGGTACTGGATGGCTTGTATCAAATCTGCAGATGACAGGTTTACATTATTAGCAGTAAAATGAGGCCATCAGAAAGTGAGTATTGGGTTAAACCGAACCTTCAGTCTCGGGTTGTCAATGTTATCCTTCTGTGTCAAACATAGTTTTTAATAGTTGGAGTTTTTCAAATGGCAACAGGCACTGTAAAGTGGTTTAATAATACAAAGGGTTTTGGATTTATCGAACCTTCAGAAGGCAAAGATGATGTATTCGTTCACCATTCAGTCATCCAAGGTGACGGATTTAAAACTTTAAATCCGGGCCAAACGGTAAAGTTTGACATAGAAACGGGCCCAAAAGGCTTAACCGCTGCTAATGTTACACCTGTTTAACTAAAAAGCTTTTGGTTCCCCAAAGGGCTCTTGTGCAAACCACAAGAGCCCTTTTTTATGCCTTGAGAGCAGAAAAAAAGTTATAATTTTTTATTTATCGATTCAGAGGTTTACATAATGAAAGAAAATTGGATTGCCCCCTCCATTCTCTCTGCCGATTTTGCACGTTTGGGCGAAGAAGTTGACAACGTATTGGCCGCAGGCGCCGATGTAGTCCATTTCGACGTAATGGATAATCATTTTGTCCCCAACCTCACTATTGGCCCTTTAGTTTGCGAGGCACTGAGAAAACACGGTGTTACAGCACCTATCGATGTTCATTTGATGATTGAACCGGTTGACCGCATTGTTCCTGATTTTGCCAAAGCCGGTGCCAACTTCATCACTTTTCACCCGGAAGCCTCTGTTCATATTGACAGAACATTGCAATTAATCCGCGACAATGGCTGCAAAGCCGGATTAGTGTTTAATCCAGGTACCTCTTTGCATTATTTGGATTATGTGATGGACAAACTGGATATGATTCTGTTGATGTCGGTCAACCCAGGTTTTGGCGGACAGTCATTCATTCCATCCGCTCTAGACAAACTGCGCCAAGTGAGAAAAAGAATTGATGAAAGTGGCTATGATATTCGCCTTGAAATTGATGGCGGCGTCAAAGTAGATAATATTCGTGAAATCAAGGCAGCAGGTGCTGATACTTTTGTTGCGGGTTCTGCTATTTTCGGGAAACCCGATTACAAAAAAATCATCGACGAAATGCGCGCTGAATTGGCTAAAGCCTAATCAGAAAAAAACCAGCCGTAGGCCCGACACAAAAGCGGGCTTACGGCTGTTTGTTTACAGGCAAACTAAGAAGTCAAAGCAACGTTGTCAGCCTTGTTTTTATAATCATCGATCTTGTCAAAATTTAAATAGCGGTAGGTATCCTCAGACGTTTGCTGGATTTGAATGGCGTATTGCATATACTCATCAAAAGTGGGAATCCTGCCAAGAATCGAACATACTGACGCGAGTTCTGCAGAAGCCAGATAAACATTCGCACCATTGCCTAAACGATTAGGAAAATTGCGTGTCGATGTTGACACTACCGTCGCATTATCGGCCACGCGCGCCTGGTTACCCATGCATAACGAGCAACCTGGCATTTCCATCCTCGCACCCGAACGACCGAAAATACCGTAATAACCTTCCTCAACCAATTGCGACTGATCCATTTTGGTAGGTGGAGACATCCACAGCCGGGTTGGTAATTCACCTTTATATTTATCCAATAACTTGCCGGCAGCCCGGAAATGGCCAATGTTGGTCATACACGACCCAACGAACACTTCATCAATTTTTGTTCCCGCCACATCGGATAGCGTTTTAACATCATCCGGATCATTGGGACACGCCAGCAGAGGTTCTTTGATGTCGCTCATATTGATGTCGATGATTTCAAAATATTCGGCATCGGCATCCGGCTGAAGCAGAACCGGATTATCCAACCACTCTTCCATGGCGTTAATTCGTCTCGAAATCGTCCGGGTATCGCCATAACCTTCCCCGATCATCCATTTCAACAAAGTGATGTTTGAATTCAGATATTCTCTGATCGGCGCTTCACTCAAACGGATTGTGCACCCTCCCGCAGAGCGCTCGGCTGAAGCATCCGATAATTCAAAGGCTTGTTCGACCTTTAAGTCGGGCAAGCCTTCGATTTCGAGAATACGGCCGGAAAACACGTTTTTCTTGCCTTTTTTCTCAACCGTCAACAAGCCCTTTTGGATAGCCGCATAAGGAATGGCATTGACCAAATCCCGTAAAGTTATACCCGGTTGCATTTCACCGCTGAAGCGGACTAAAACCGATTCCGGCATATCCAGCGGCATCACGCCGGTAGCCGCCGCAAAAGCCACCAAACCGGATCCGGCTGGAAAAGATATCCCTATTGGGAAACGGGTGTGTGAGTCACCACCGGTTCCAACCGTATCAGGCAGTAACGTTCGGTTAAGCCATGAATGGATAATGCCATCGCCGGGGCGCAGTGAAACGCCGCCCCGATTCATTATAAAATCGGGCAAGGTATGCTGCATTTCGACATCGACCGGTTTCGGATACGCGGCTGTGTGACAGAAAGACTGCAAAACCAGATCAGCAGAAAAACCAAGACACGCCAGGTCCTTGAGTTCGTCGCGAGTCATCGGGCCGGTTGTATCCTGCGAGCCTACCGTTGTCATGTGAGGCTCGCAATAAGTGCCGGGGCGAATTCCCTTAACGCCACAGGCTTGGCCGACTATTTTTTGCGCTAAAGTAAACCCTTTTCCCGAATCGGCAAGGTCTGCCGGACGTTTGAATACGCTAGATGGCTCAAGTCCGAGCGCTTTGCGTGCACGATCAGTCAAGCCTCTGCCTATAATCAATGGAATTCGTCCACCGGCTTGCACTTCATCAAGTATCACGTCGGTTTTTAAAGAAAATTCAGCAATGATCTCATCTGAATCATGTTTTTTAACCAGCCCTTGATAGGGAAAAATGTCGATCACATCGCCCATGTGCATACCGGACACATCACACTCAAAAGGCAAAGCGCCGGAATCTTCCATGGTGTTAAAAAATATCGGCGCAATTTTGCTACCGATACACACCCCGCCTTCACGCTTGTTAGGTACACAAGGGATATCGCGACCGGTAAACCACAATACCGAGTTCGTTGCCGATTTACGTGATGACCCCGTGCCAACGACATCGCCCACATAAGCCACAGGAAAGCCTTTTTTCTTCAGGTCTTCTATTTGTTGCTCAGCATTTGTTATTCCCTCTCTGGGCATTTTCAGCATCGCTTTGGCATGCAAAGGAATATCAGGCCGAGACCAGGCATCAGGTGCCGGGGATAAATCGTCTGTATTGGTCTCACCCACCACTTTAAAAACGGTCACAGTCAATTTTTCTGGCATAGCCGGTTTACTGGTAAACCATTCTGCTTCGGCCCATGAGCGGAGAACCTGCTGAGCAAAAGCATTCCCGGCATCAGCCTTTTCTTTGACATCATGAAATGCATCGAACACTAATAACGTATGAGACAAGGCTTTTGCAGCAATCGCACCTAACGATTCGCTGTCCAGCAATTCGATCAGCGGCGCAACATTATAGCCGCCCAGCATAGTGCCTAATAACTCTGTAGCCTTTGCGGCATCTAAAATAGGTGAGACCGCTTCGCCTTTGGCAATAGCGGTTAAGAAACCGGATTTGACATAAGCCGCTTCATCGACCCCCGCAGGAACCCTGTTGATCAATAAATCGAGAATAAAATCTTCCTCGCCTTGGGGAGGGTTTTTTATCAACTCAACTAATGCCGCTACCTGCTCCGCATTTAACGGCTTAGGAACAATTCCTTCTGCAGCACGTTCTGCAACATGTTTACGATACGCTTCTAACATTTTGAGCCCTTATCAAAAATTTTAAACCTTAACCGCCGAGGTTAGCCTGTACTACCGAATTTATGTATAACTGTGCAAAGCCTCTGCACCCCGATGACGCTCTGCATATCACGCACCAAATCTGAGCTATGTTGCACCAAAAGAAATCAGTTCTTGGACCACCGGTTCTATGGAAAGTGTCTTTTAATGACTTACTTCATGGCATCCAGAATCGCCTGACCCATCGCATCGGTTCCCACGCCTGATGTAGGATTAAGATCCGGCGTGACAAATTTTCCTTCCGAAACGACTTTTTCCAACGCATTTTGTACTCGCCGCGCCGCCGCATGTTCCTTAAGATGATCCAACATCATGATGCCAGCCATAATGACGGCAGTGGGATTCGCAATATTCTTGCCCTCGATATCGGGCGCACTGCCGTGAACGGCTTCAAATAACGCGGCATCTTCGCCAATATTGGCGCCGGGAATCAAGCCCAAGCCCCCGACCAGACCGGCCGTCAAATCAGACAAGATGTCGCCGAACATGTTAGTGGTAACAATCACATCAAATTGATGCGGGTTCATCACCATATGCATACAGGTCGCATCAATGATTTTTTCGTCAAATTGAATATCGGGGTACTTCGCTGCAACTTCACGGGCGGTATCCAGGAAAAGGCCTTGCGTGTACTTGAGAATATTAGCCTTGTGGCAAACAGTGACTTTCTTGCGGCCGTTGTCCCGGGCATATTCAAACGCATATTCGACAATTCGTTGCGAGCCTTGACGCGTAACAACAGCCAAACTCTCGGCAATATCTTTTTTAGGGGTAAGAAAATGTTCCAGACCGGCATAAAGTCCTTCGGTATTTTCTCTGACAATGACAATATCGACATCCGTAAAACGGGTATTAACACCTTGCCAGCTTTTTGCAGGCCGCACGTTTGCATAAAGGTCGTATTTTTTACGCAGCTCTACATTGATACTGCGAAACCCCGTCCCGCCGACGGCCGTGGTTAATGGCCCTTTGAAAGCTAAGCGGTTTTTATCGATGGACGCCAGGGTTTGATCAGGAATCGGGGTTCCAAACTTATTGTATGCGGCCATACCGGCATAGGCTTCTTCCCAACTAATTTTAGCGCCTGATGCATCGATAATTCTTACCGCCTCATCCATAATGGACGGCCCAATGCCATCCCCTTTGATCAACGTCACGTTATGCATTCATGTTCTCCATGAGTAAAAATTAAATTGATAATACACAGATTTAAACTGATTTAAAATAAGCAGGTTTCTTGCCACTCAACATCGATGCAAGCAGGAACTTTAAAAGCTAAAGTTCTTGCTTTCAAGCCAGCCTCTTGTCAAACACTTAAAGACAAAGGTTACAATAGACCGCAATAACCGCTTGACGACCGCCAATCTCAAGTACAGTACTTTGATAAAAACCTTCAGGAACCTCAGATGCGCTATTGGCTGATGAAATCAGAGCCTAACGAATTCAGTATTGATGATCTTTACTTAAGACCGAACCAGACAGAACAATGGGATGGAGTCCGCAATTATCAAGCCAGAAACATGATGCGCGATGAGATGAAAAACGGCGACCCGGTTTTCTTTTATCATTCAAATTGTGATGTGCCGGGAATCGTAGGGCTTATGCGCGTAACCCGTGAAGGTTATCCTGATCACTTTGCTTATGATCCTGAAGATAAACATCACGACCCTAAAAGCACGCCAGACGCACCAAGATGGTTCATGGTTGATGTAACATTTGAACGTAAGCTCAATAGGACTATCAGTCTTCATGAACTGAAAACCTACGCCGACGCCGAACTTGCAGAGTTTGCCTTATTGAGACGGGGCAACAGACTCTCGATTATGCCGGTCACTCAAACTCAATGGGAGTTTATTCTGACCCTGGAATGATTTAAAACCCGCTTACAGCCACTCTCTTTATGGCTTGAATCAACCGCATCAAGCAAGTGGATACAAACTTGTTTCTAACTGCGTCCGGTTCGCCGCCTTTCAATCTGCAAATGAAACCCGGGTACTTTGGGTACTTCAACAATAAAAACGGCACCCTCCGCATCATTTTCGGCCGTCAATTTGCCGTGCATCGTATTTTCAACAATCATCTTTGACATGTATAAGCCTATCCCTGTGCCTTTTCCATCTGAACGCGTCGTAAAGTAAGGATCATAAATTTTATTCATGATATCAGTCGCGATTCCGCCGGCATTGTCGGAAACCCTGATGCCATACCAACCATCGCGGATAAGCTCTACATTAATTCGGACTAGCGGCGAAGACGTGCCACGTTCGATAAAAGTATCACGCGCATTGTTCAATAAATTAAGCATTACCTGAGAAAACTCGCCTTGCAGGCCGTTTATACTGAACTGCTCATCACAACTCAATTCCGTGTGTATGTTGTTATTTTTAAACGTCGCTTCCAGCAATTCCAGCACAGCGGCAATCGCTCCATGCAAATAAAATTGCTCCGACTCCTTGTTAGGCTTAAAAAAATTACGGAAATCATCGATCGTCGTGGACATTTTAGTAATCAAGCGTTCCGACTTTTCCATACTCCGCGACATAAAGACGTCATCCAGCTTACCCTGGTTATAAGTCAACTGCATGTTTTGAAGCACCAAACCCAAGGCATTGAGCGGCTGCCGCCACTGATGCGCAATCGCACCAATCATTTCGCCCATAGCGGCCAAGCGGGACTGGCGAATCAACAACTCTTCCTGTTGCTGCCGCCTGGATACCTCGTCCCGCACTCTTTGATCAAGACTTTGGTTTAAGTCGTCCAACTCATGCGTGCGTCGGTCTACTTCCTGCTCCAATTCTTCACTGTAATGCTGCAAATGCGTCTTCGATTCTCGGAGCGAAGCCACCATTTGATTAAAGCTATCGGACAACAAGCCAATTTCATCATTTCGTTTAATATCCGACTTAACCGACAAATCACCCTCGGCCACCAGCGTCGCCAGTTGACTGATCGTTGAAACCGGCAGCGTAATCCAGCGGGCAAAAAAGTACCCGACCACCAAAATAAGAACGATTGAAATACCAGTAATAATAAAAATTTGCTGATACATATTACGGAGGTATTCATCGTATTCATCGGTAGAAAAACCGATATGCAGCCAGCCCCATTCTATGCTTGAGAAACTGACCGGATAGACAAAGTGATAAACTTTGCGTGATTCGGAAAGATCAAGAAAATGAAAATCGTTTTTAGCGGTCTCAAATTTGGCAAATCGCGCATCCGGCGCATCCATTATTTTCCATTGTTTTGGCTCTATCCAGATCCGTTCACCGCGCAGCGGCGAGATCATTACATAATGAATGCCGGCGTTTTTCTCAAGCACTTCGACATTATGCTCCACGATAAAACCAAAGTCCTGGCTGATCATGGCGTCAGAACAAGCCTGAACGATAGACTGGGATACCGTGACTGCCTGGGTATACATAATTTGTTCCAAAGACCGCTGCTGCCAGGGAATGATCATCAGCGCAATGACCAGGGTGATCGCCAGCACCAGCGTTCCAAAGACGGTAAACACCCTGATAAAAATCTTGTTTCTACCGCTGAAGCTCATCCGTACTCATGCCCGGGTAATTGAAATCGGTTAAAGTTCTTATGCATTCATTCGTATTAAATTCATAAACTGATATCGGAAAATACCCGTTAATTGGACACCTGAAGACTTAACGACACATTAGCCCTGCCGCAAGCTGTTCTAATTGCCTTTTACCTGCTTTTTCAATTCCAGGTATTCCGCATAAAGCGCATCGAACATCTCTAATTCTTCAACCTTGCAGTAATCCAGTACGGGTGTTTTATAAACTGCCAAAATTTGTTTTGCTCGGGGAAACTCACCGTAGCTCATGGCTTTTTGGGTCAGCAATTCTCTTAGTGGGTAATCTTTATGAAAATAACTGAAATTTTTTGCCCGGACGGGATAGCTCGCCAGAATTTTGAGTTTGGTAAGAATCTGAGGATTCAACTCGGCCATCACATCAAATGCGCCCTGATAAACAATAGCCGCATCGGCTTTATCGAAAAACAAATCGAGCACAATGCGGTTATTTTTGATTTTGGGTTGAGTGACTGAAAAAATGTTTTTAAAGCTTTTTTTAAAGGTTTTAAGCGTCAGGGTATCCAGAAACACTTCCGCCAGTTCATCATTAACCGGCAGAATGACACGTTTACCCCGTAAATCCTTTAGGGTATCGATCCGGTCTTTGTTAACCAGCAAAAGCAAGGCATTATTTAACCCCTCTTCGCGAACACCGACAAAGCCATCCGCCAACATGGCTCTATCAAAATATTTGGCTATAACCAATGGCGGCGCAATGATCATATCAATTTCGCCCTCGTCAAAGGCCTTGCGCATCGTTTGAACGGTATCGTAAAGAAATGCGTGGGATTCAGTAATCGCAACTTCTTCGGTCAACTCCTTGGTCCAAAACGTTAACGAAACTTCAATATCGGTACGATCAGCAATGTCATTGATGGAAGGAAAATAAAAACCCATATTGATTCGCGCTGCGCCCTGACCATAGAGCGATCCCGGCAGGATACTGATAAAAACCGGAATCAATACCCTCAAAACCCAACTTCGCACAGAAAACATCACCGCCTTGCTCTGCTCTTGTTTTGCTTGAATTCATCATAAAGAGAAATCACTTTGTCCAGATCGCTCACTTGTGAACGCTCAAGTTTTTCAGAATTAAACAATGTCAATAACTGTCTTCCCCGAGGAAACTGATCAATAAAAAGCGCTTTGGTAAGAATATATTCGCGAAAACTACTGTCCACATCTTTATGAAAAAACCCGATGCTTCGAGGAAATGAGGAGAAGGTTGCAATGATTTGGGTCTTTCTTTCGATCTGGGGGTTCAGTTCACACGCCAAACGATAAGCTTTCAAATACACCAGGGCAATATCGGCTTTTTTAAAAAACAAATCGAGCACCATCCGGTGCGAATTAGTCGCCCAAACTACATTTTCAAAAAAACGGTTGTAATCAGTCCCGCTGGATTTGCGCGTCAAGTTATCGATAAAAACGGCGGCCAGTTCATCACCTTTTAACAATACCAGCCTTTTTCCCTGGGCTTGTTTAATCGTGTTGATGCCCTCGTCATTTCTGACCACTAAAACCAGGCTGTCGAAATCGCGTGTATCGTTAACCGCTCTGAAGCCGTCACTTAACGAGTCCAGTTTAAAATGTTTGATGACGCTGAGCGGCGATCCAACTATAAAATTGATTTTACCGTTGGCAAAATCGGCCGCCATGTTTTCGATATTGTCATACATCTCCACTTGAGTGGTCAGATCCAACTGCTGACCCAACTCCTCTCCCCAGAACTTCATTGCAATTTCCATATCTCCCCGGGATACATCGGAAAACGATTGAACATAAAATCCCACACGGAATAAAAGCTCATGGAAGTGATCTTCTGCATTTACCGTTTGACTACAGATCAGGGTTGATATCATCAGAAAAACCGGAAATCTGAGCATGAAATTCTCTGTGTTATTGATTTAACGACTGAATGTTTTGACCGATTAAAAATTCAAGCGAAACCAATGCCATTTCCAATTCGTGACGGGAACGGTATTGAGAGCTTTGCGTGAATGTTTCGACAATTTCCGACTCGATGACATCCTTGGTCTCGACCATTTCTTCCTGGTAAGCGCGAACGTGAAGTTCCCGGTTTTCTTTTGCATAACCCGAGGCTTCGCGGGTATCTTCCATTTGTTTTCCGGCACTGCGCAGTCTTAAAAACTGCTGCTTGACTTGCAGCGCCATGGCCTGATCCAGCAAGATTTGCTGGCTTTCCAGCTGTCTTTGTTGCGCCTTGGCATAATCGACCTTACCTGAGGTCTGAAAACCATCGAATAAATTCCACTGCAACCCCACCCCAATGGTCCAGCCTTCGCGGTTGGCATTGTTAACCAAACCGCCATCAAAGTCGTTCCATAACTTATATGCCGAGGCCTGAAATCCGATAACCGGAAAATAGCCGCTTCGCGCTTCGGTTATTTTATTTTCAGTCACCTGAACCGCTAATTTAAGCTGCTGGATATCCGGATTAAAATCATGTGCACTGCTGATCAAGGTTTGTAATTCTTCGTTCAAGTGCAGAGGTTGCTCATCTTTTGCCAGCGTTACTTTGCTGTTCCAATCCAGCCCCATCGCGTTAGTTAATGCTTCGTGGGCTAGCTCCCTGGAATAATTGGCTTCGTGCAATAACGAACGCGTAATGGCTGTTGAAGTTTTTGTGCGCAGATAATCGGTTTTTTTAACCTTCAATGAACCATTCTGATAAAGCCGTTCGGTCAGTTCTTCCAGCACCTGAAAGCGCTCCAGCGTATCGCTGGCCAACTGTTCCATATCCAGAGCAAACAGTGCGCCGTAATAATATTTTTTGACATCACGGATGACTTCAAGCCGGGTTTTACGTTCACCGATTTCGGCGATTGCAAGCCCTTTTTCAGCCTGATCGACAATAGCGCCGCGCCGTCCTCCGGTAAAAATAGGGTAGGTCAAATTGACGGATGTGGTCAGCATGTCTCTATCGAACAATTTGACATCCATGTCGAAGGGTATGGAAACTGTACCCGCCAGAGTCGGCACATTAACCGTAGACTTTCCGGAAAACGTCCTGTCTTCATCGGCCCGCTGCGCATTGACATCCGCAGAAATTCGCGGCCAATAAGCGGACATGGCCTGTTGATACTGAGCTTCAGCCATTGCGATTGACGCACTCGATATCTGCATTTGCTGATTGCGCTGCAAGGCAATTTCTATGCAATCCTGCAAACTGAGATTCTCGGTCTTTAACGGTTCAGCCCAAACATTACCGGTAAGCATGAAGCACGCAAACACCCCCATCATCGGTTTGACGGCAGAGAAGGTTAAAAAATAAACTCGGTTTTTAGGAAAGCATTTGATCTTCAAAGCCCGAAATAACAAACATCGGTACTGGGGTTTCAGATGATCAGGCCCACTTAAGCTAACTGCATTGAGGGCTTGGCCGGACCGGCTATCCGGTAAAGAGGGCTGATGAATCATAAATAACCGCTTTGCCTGTGGCGTCTAATCTTTATACAAATTACGAAGCGCCAGAATATCATCCATATTGTCCAGCATAATATCGACCAGCACCGGCTCAAACTGCTTGCCTCTCTGCTTTTCGATGTACTCCAGAATGGCGTCATGCGGCCAGGGTTTCTTATAGGCGCGCTCGCTACTCAGCGCATCAAAGACATCGACCAACGCCACAATTTTGCCTTCAATCGAAATGTCTTCTCCACTTAAGCCATTCGGGTAGCCTGAACCGTCAAAGTGTTCATGATGATGATAGGCAATGTTCGCCGCCATTTTGATCAGCGGCTTGTCGAGTTTTTTGAGCAGGTTATAACCCAGTTGGGCATGCGTTTTCATCACTTTGAATTCTTCTTCGGTCAACTTGCCCGGTTTATGAAGAATATGGTCGGAAATGCCGACTTTACCGACGTCATGCATAGGGGATGCGATTTTAATCATTTCGGAATGCTGTTCGGTGAGTCCGTATTTAAGCGCAATGAATTTGGACAGTTCGGCAACCCGCTTGACATGCATGCCGGTTTCCTGGCTGCGGTTCTCGACGACCTCACCCATGACGTAGAGCAACTCCTTTTGAGTATCCATGATTTCCCGATTCAGCCGGATCGAATCGGTAATGTCCTGACTTAGCGCCAGCAAGGAATGCAGCGAACCCTGCACATCATGGATGGCGACAATAATGATACTGAACGTTTTTTCCAAACCTTCCTTGAAGCGCATATTCATGACGCGCGACAGCGAACCTTGCCCCGTAATTTGAGGCAAGGCCCACTCTTTGAAATGGAGGTAATCCTGAATTAATTCATCAAACGGCAAACCGACCAAATCCTCGGGCAAACAGCCCAAGCCGTTACTGAAACTGGGATTGGCGCTGACAATGATGCCGTCAGGATCAATGACGCATAAAGAAGTGCCCAATTCCAAGGCACGTTCATACTCGTTTAAAAGATGATTTTGCGTGTTTAAGTCATTTTGCAGATGCAGCGATAATCTTTCGTGCTTCTCGTACATATCCGTGATGTCGACCATCAACGCGACATACTCTTCAATGTGATCGCCTTCCGCGACAACCGCAGTCAAAGAAGCATCAACCACATAGCGACCGCCTTTTTTGGAGGTATTGATCAAAATTCCGGTCCATTTTCGAAAGCCGGATAAGGCCGACCGGATTTCCGAAAACTGTTCATCCGACTCAAATAAGAATCGAAACTCACGGCCGATCAATTCGTGTTCTGTATAGCCGGATAAGGCACAGAAATGTTGATTGACATACGTGATAAAGCCTTCAGAATCCATTTTACAGACGATCGCTTTTTCGTCGACCATGAGCTTGTATTGCTCAAGCAGTTTGCGACTTCGCAGAGCCTCGTTCTCAAGACTCATAAACTCGGCAATTTGAGTCAGTTTCGCCTGCAAACGGTCGATCATCACTGGCTTGGTGATGTAATGCTGGATACCCAGTTCCATCGCTTTAAAAAGGTATTCGACATCGTTGTAAGCGCTTAACACGACAATGCATTGATCGCGCTTGATGCGCTTGATTTCGGACGACATGCCCAGTCCGTTTAAAATGGGCATTTGTATATCAGTAATGACGATGTCCGGCTCATACTTCCTGTAAAAGTTCAGCCCTTCGCTACCATTCACCGCGACATAAAGAACATCTACCCAGGATTGAAGAATCATGCTGAGTTCCTCGCGGGTTTCGCTATCATCCTCTACATAAAGAATCCTGAGCTTTGAGAGTTTGTCTCGATGAATGTCTTTGATCATTTCCAGCATACCTAAAAGCAGTGTAAATTTTCAGCCTCCTTCCTTGTAGCGACCGTCTTCCCTAGGGAGAAGGTTAGGATGAGGGTTATTAAGCCGGTCGGCGTTCCTGAATAAATACAAAGTATTTTGACCGGTATTGAGCCCAAACGCCTTTCCCAGAAAGGGCGGCTTTAACTTTTCAGACCTTAAGACGGAACAGGCCCTTCATTCTAAAAAGAGCAGCGGCGGGGTTTGTTAGCCGAAAAATAAGCGTCATAAAGTACTTCGCTTACATTTTGTTGCCACCGGCAAATAATGCGTAAGCCGGATTTTCAGTTTCTTCCGTATATCCAAAACCCAATTCATCCAAACACGCTTCAAAAGCATGGCTTTCAGCTTTCGGCATTTGCAAACCCATCAAAACCAATCCAAATGCAGCGCCGTGGTTGCGGTAATGAAACAAACTGATATTCCATCGCCCACTCAAAGCTGATAAAAACCCCAATAACGCACCAGGTCTTTCAGGGAACTGTAGACTATAGACAATTTCATCCAGTTGACAAGGCGTATGCCCACCAACCATATAACGAATATGCTCTTTTGCCAAATCATTCGCCGTCATATCCAGGACCTGAAAACCCTCCGTCTGTAACAGATGGATCAATTCAGCTTTGTCTGCACCCGAACCGCTGGACGAGACCCCTACAAATACTTGCGCTTGGGCAGCATCAAAATACCGGTAATTAAATTCGGTCACGTTGCGATTGCCCAGCAGACGGCAGAAGTTTAAAAAGCTGCCCGGAATTTCGGGGATATTCACCGCAAGTAAAATTTCCCTGTGTTCGCCCACCTGCGCCCGCTCTGCAACGTAGCGCAAACGGTCAAAGTTGATATTCGCACCACTTTCAATGGCAATCAAGGTCTGGTCGATAGCCTCTGTGACTTCCACGTATTTCTTCAAACCCGCCAACGCTAAAGCGCCCGCAGGTTCTGCCACAGAGCGTGTATCGTCGAATATGTCCTTGATCGCCGCACAAATTTCATCGGTATTGACGGTGATTACTTCGTCAATATAATCGCGCACCACTTTAAAAGGTTCCTCACCAATCTGCCTGACGGCCACGCCGTCGGCAAACAATCCGACTTGCTTAAGTGTCACGCGACTGCGGGCTTTCAAGGCCTGATTCAAACAATCGGCATCGTCCGGCTCAACACCGATGATCTTGATTTCAGGCCTTACAAACTTGACATATGCCGTAATACCGGCAATGAGCCCGCCGCCGCCCACAGGGACAAAAATCGCATTTATCGTGCCGTTTTTTTGTCTGAGGATTTCCATTCCTACGGTACCCTGCCCGGCGATAACGTCGGGATCATCATAGAGATGAATAAATGTCATCTTCTTTTGCTCTGCCAACTGCCGGGCAAAAGCATAAGCTTCATCATAGGAGTCGCCATGAAGTATCGTCTCAGCGCCGCGTGCTCTGACGGAGTTGACTTTAATTTCCGGTGTTGTTCTCGGCATTACAATCAATGCCGTTATGCCCAACATTTGTGCCGAAAGTGCCACACCCTGTGCATGATTACCAGCCGAAGCCGCAATAACGCCACCTGCGCGCTCCTTTTCAGTCAACAGGGCTATTTTGTTATAAGCGCCGCGTAACTTGAACGAAAATACCGGCTGCAGATCTTCGCGCTTCAAATAAACGGCATTACCCAGGCGTTTGGACAAATTAGGGGCGAAGTCCAGCGGCGTTTCCTCGGCCACATCGTAAACCCGCGCTCTTAAAATTCTCTCAATATATTTTGCTAACATGCTAAAAAACGGATAAGGTATCAGCTGTTACGCGGTATTATCACACATTATTTATATCACCTAACCTTAATTAACAGATACGCTATGACACAAGACGAATTAAAACAACAAGTAGCTCAAGCGGCCTTAGAATACATCAAAGGCGTCTCAATTATCGGCGTCGGCACCGGCTCTACCGTTTACCATTTCATCGAAGGACTTAAAGCTTTTAAAAACGACATCGAAGGCGCAGTATCCAGCTCAGAGACCAGCACAACGCACTTGCAACGCATCGGCATTCCGGTTCTGGATCTCAACTCAGTAGGTACACTGGAAGTTTATGTCGATGGCGCGGACGAAATCAACCCGCATAAACAACTGATCAAAGGCGGTGGCGCGGCTCTTACGCGTGAAAAAATTATTGCCGGCGCCAGCAAAAAGTTTGTCTGCATCGCGGATGAATCGAAATCGGTTGATGTGCTGGGTAAATTCCCATTGCCGGTGGAAGTAATTCCTATGGCGAGAAGCTTTGTAGCGCGTGAATTGGTCAAACTGGGCGGTCAACCGATATGGCGTGAAAACTGTATCACCGACAACGGCTGCCAGATTCTGGATGTACACAATCTCAGCATTCTGGATCCGTCGGCTCTGGAAAGAACGATCAACAACATTCCTGGCGTTGTAACTGTCGGCATATTCAGCCTGAGACCGGCTGATGTGGTTTTGGTCAGCAAAGGCCAGGACATTATCAGCTTCTAACAATCTCCACCACCTACGTTTTGTAAACCGTAAGGCGGATTCGCCGATAGGCAATCCGCCATTCCTTCGAAGTGTGTCGGCGTTTTGCTATCGCGAAAACGCCCTACTGCTCTTAATGTTCTGATCTTTTTGAGTTTCTTCTGACCGTAAGGCGGATTCGCCGATAGGCAATCCGCCATAGCCTTGAAGCGTGTCGGCGTTTTGCTATCGCGAAAACGCCCTACTGCTCTTATTTTGGCGGCACGTCATTATCCGATACGATCCGTTTGTGTTTATAGGAGGGCGGTACATAGGGGAAGCGTCTGTCGCCTAATGGCCTTATAAAGGTATACGCGCCAGGGGCTAAAACCAATATATTGCCGGTCTTGATAAAAGCATCGTGCGGATGGGGAATCGATGCCAAGGCCGTTAAAGGGCTTATCCCTATAAATAGTCCGGTACCAACGACTGTTGCAGCAAATCCTAAAGGCCGGTAAAACAAAACATCCAGCAATACAAAGCCGGGATCGGATGCCTCAATGGGTTGAGCATTGGCAACAGGGCAAGAAAAAACTAACGATAATAAGATAAAAATGCAGGTTCTTTTTTTCATAATGCATTGCCACAAATGGGTTATTGAAGTACTTCCACTTCCAGAGGCACATCCTGATAGATGCCGGTCAGTTTACGCTTGAATTCGTCGGTGACCAGTCGGGCGTCTTGTCGGCTGGTCACTACTCTTGGGGTTAATAATAAGACCAACTCGGTCCTATCATTATTTTTTACTGTAGAGCCGAATAAAGGACCAATCAAAGGCAAATCATGCAAAAAAGGAATGCCGCTTTGTGACGATGTATTTCTCTCTTGAATTAGCCCCCCAAGCACAATGGTTTCTCCGCTTTGCACCGCGACTGAGCTGGCAATCTCCCGGGTCAAAATATCCGGGTTACCATTTGTACTAGTATTTCCAAAACTTTCAACACTTTGCTCAATTTCCATTGTCACCAAACCATTGGCATTGACTCTGGGTTTAACGGTAACCATAACGCCCGTTTTACGTTGTTCTACCTGTGTTGTCTGAATTAGTGAATTAGTCGGGCCGGCACCTCCCGAAAGAGGAGTAGATTCTGAAGTTCTCAGCGATTTTTCCTCTCCCACTTGAATATTGGCTTCCTGATTATTCAAGACCATTAAAGAGGGAGATGAAATGACGTTGACATTGCCATCCTCTGCTTGAGCTTTAAGCAGCGCTTTAACAGCACCGGAGCTGTAAATGGCACTGAGCCCACCTGTTCCTGCAGCCGCTAACGCAGTAATTGCTGCATCTGTTAATCTATCAGCTGTACCCGCAGTCCCAGAAGTGCTGGCAATACCTGAACTTCCTTCAGAAAAATACCATTGAATACCATATTGAAGCGCATCCCTTAGCGTTACCTCTACAATGGTCGCATCGATCAACACCTGTAAAGGCATCACATCCAGTTGCTTGATCACGTCTTTTATGACGCTGTATTCCTGAGCGGTTGCGACGATAACCAGGGAGTTATTGATCTCATCCGGGATAATCTTGACCTCACCGACACCGGCGACTTTGACATTCCCAGCACTGCCGCCAGTACCTCCTGAAAGACTACCCAAGCCCGGAGAAGTTCTTTGAACCTGCTGGATTTGCGGCGTGTTACCGGTCGATTGCGGCCGATTTCGGTTCGATGAGGATGATGATCCAGGACGGTTTGTGACTTCAACCGACTTTCTACCGGCGGCCACTTGCCCACCTCTGGACTGAACGCTGGCGGAACCATAAATATCGCTCAATACCATGGCCAAATCGAGCGCATTGACATGCTGGACTTTATAAACGTTAACACCGCCGCCGGACGCCTTTTTGGCACGATCCAGACGAATGATCCAGTTTTCGATATCGGTTAAATAACGCGATTGATGGGTGATCGCTAAAATAGCATTCATCCGCTCGATAGGAATAAATCTAAAAAAACTGCTCTCGTCTTCTTTGCCGATTTTATTAAAAATTTGATCCAATTCCTCAACCAGCGTCGGCGGGTCTACATGTGACAACGGAAACATCGCAAACGAACGACCGCGCATGATATCGGCATCAAATATCGATACGATTTCCTGAACGCGCTCAAGTTCGGCTGCAGTGCCGCCAACGACAAGCAGATTGCGGGTCACATCACTGTGTAATATCGTCTTTTCTCCGACTAAGGGTTTAAGAATTTCACCGATATTGGCGACATCGACGTTTCTGATCGGATATACCTTGACCTGATAACCGGAAGGCAAGGTTGCGGAACCTCCGGCAACAGACAAGGAAGACGTCATCAAAGCCTCACCCGCAGGCTCAATATGATAAACACCTCCGTCTTTAACCAAAGCGGCATTGTTCATGCGCAGCAGCATTTCCAGGGTGGGCATCAACTGTTCTTTGCTTAGCGGTTTCGTGGTTTGCAGGGTCACTTTACCGGCCACTTTGGGACTCAAAACATAATTTTGCCCCAAAATATCGCTGATGATGACTTTGGCGACTTCTCCCAAATCGGCTTCATCAAAATTCAGACTATAGGTACCCGGCCCACCCTCTGAAGGCTGACTTCTGCGCGCGGTAAGATCGGAAACCGGCAAACCACCGCCCGGATAAATTTCGGTTTTCAGCTTATCTTTTTCATCCGTTGTCGGTTTATTATCCAGCTGCTCATAAATCACACCTTGATGATCGATATCATTGGTTAACGGTTGCATCAGCTGTAATTTGGGTTTTTGCTGAGGCCCCATAAATTCACAACCGTTTAACGTCAGGCTTAAGACAGCCAGATACGTTGTTGCTTGAATTAGATTATGTTTTTTCATTGGGTAAGATTTTCTTCTGGAATAGGTTCACTTTGACCGGCATCAGGCGGCATTTCAGGTGTCTGAGGCATCTGTGGTGGGGCCTGTCTGGTTTTGGGCAGCTCTTTCAATTTGGGCTTTCGCAAGATCAATTCTGTTGTTTCGCCGCCGCGCTCAAGCACAGCTTTATCCGGCAATATTTGAGTCAACTTCCAACCGTCCACTTCCTGGTCTTTGGAAATTTTAATATGGCTTTTCTGATTAGGCTGAATTTTGATCCGGCGCAGCAATACGCTCTGTTTTTGTCGGGTGGTATAAACCCCTGTCAATTCCCATTCCAATACTTCCGAGCTCATGGCATTCGGAGAATTATCAGTATCTGCCTCCGGCACAGGACGTCTGCCTTCAATAAATAAAGGCCTGCTGACCAAATCGACGTAACTGTCTTCAGTCTGCTGATCAAGTTTTAACTCCGGGAACGCCTGCTCAACGTAAGCGGGACTAACGACGGCTCCATCGGGTTCCACTTCATCGCTTGAAGATGCCCAATACCACCATTCTCCGGCGATCAACACCAGAAGAAGGGCGCAAGCACCGGCCTGTAATTTGATTAGCCCAACGTTGATCATTTTTCTTTCCCCATAAAACTGGAGGCCTGAAAACTGATGTTCAACTTGTTGCTGGGCTCAATTTTACGGGTTATCCGGTTGCGTATGCCGCGTTCAGGACGAATATCAAGGTCGTCAATGACAAATAAGGGGATTGACGATTCAATTTGAAACAAAACGGAACGCAAGGTTTCTATATCTCCGTTCATTCTGACTTTGACGGCTATACGGGTAAATTCACCTTCAATTTTGCTGGGCAATACCTGAGTACTGGTCAACTGGCCTCCGCCATTGGCAATTGCCGTTTTGATAAATTGTTGCAAATCAGCGGATGCCAACGCTTCTGTTCCCTGGCTGCTGAAATAGTTCTGCGTACTGTCAGCCTCCTTGATGCTATCAATATTCGCAATGACGGCTTCTTTTTTAGCGATAACCCGTTGGTAGCGCTCCAAACGAAACAACAACTCGTTTTTTTCATCGCGCAAGTCCAATGCCTCGTTGACCAGCGGCACTATTAAAAAGCCGATAACCATCAGAATAACGGCAATCAGCAGCCCTACTGCAAACCATCGTTGCGGAGGGTATTTATTGATGAGCTTTATCAATCACTGCTCCTGGGTTTTACATCTACCGTGAGTTGAAAACGCTCTAAACCCGTCATCCTGTCTTGTGTGACGGGTGAAACAAAACGGGCGTTAGCAAATAAATCCGACCCTTCCAATATTGCAATTAATGCCGATGCCGCCGGTGATTGACCCTGAATTTGAAGCTGTCCTTCGGAATATTTCAAATAGTTCAGCCAGGTATCGTCTTTTATCAAGGCACTGAGCGAATTAAGCAGGGTAACCACTGAAGGTGATTGTTCCTTTTTAGCTATCAATTGTTTAGTCTGGGCAATCGTGGTATCGATTTCTGCCTGGAGCCTGTCAACAACGGTGGCTTCTTTTTCTATGACTGCAATTTCTTCACGCAGCTTGCTGACAGCCTGATTTTCAAGCCAAAGCGGTAAAACCAGAAACACGGTCAATAATATAAAAAATAAGGCGGTTAAACTGCCATGGATATAGTTTTGCCATTCTACCTTTTTTTCCCGGTGATCTTCCGGCAGGAGATTGTAATAGGCTGGATTCGACTCACGGTCGTTGCTGACCGGATCATAATCGATCAAGGAAGGCCGAATATTTAAAGGATTTAACTCCTCAATTAGGGCATCCACTTTTTCCCTGGGAGATAACACCAATATGAGGCGGACGAGGCCAGTTTGCTTATTTTTTTCCAACAACTTGATAGCAAAATAGACTTGATCCTTATTGAAAGGCGTAAAGCGATCCAGTTCGTAAGCGATGACTTGTTGCAAATTTTCTGCCGCCGCCAGAGGGAATGCGAACTCTTTACTCACTGCGTCCAAGTCGGTCAGCCGAAAGACCATATTGGCGTTTTCAAAGCGGCTGTCATTTAACAAAAGATTTTTGATCTGCTCAATGCCCGCTGCATCTCTGCTAAATTCGCCGAGGTCTTCGCAAGCATCGCCTTGTTCATAAGACACGCGGAACAGCGTGGGATAGGGCCTTAAAACAAGGTGTCCCTGCTGTTGATCCAGAATCTGTTTGAGAGGATCAGGCAGAATGTGCAGAAGCTCTCCGCCCCACCAGCGAAAAAACTTTTTTACATCCAGATCGATGTTTGCATCAAGATTCAGCATGTGTAATGTCTTTAATAATTTTCCATTTCGACTGCAAATAAACTGCGCGCTTTGGAATATTTGGGCCGCCATTGAATGATAGAAAAAGGCGCGCCTCCTTCATCCACTCGTTTAACCAAAGCATGAACAGTTGCTGTGATTTCTTCATCGACCATTGCTTCCGAAACGATCGTCAACGTGTCTGTAGTAGTACTGCTGTTATCCTGCTCGTCGCCGGTTTCAGGCATGTCAAAATCATCATCCGGTTGCTCATCCATCGGGGTAACAGGAACCGATGCGGCCGGCGTTTTTCTCATTTCGGTTTTGAAACGTTGTTCGCTCTCGTCTTCCAAAATTAATTTCAATTCAGCCGAGGCTTTTTTCAAATCGACGCCGGATTTTCCGGAGTGAATGGTTATAAACGGCTCAAGCCAGTCGTATAATCCGGAATCCATACCTAAAACCAGCTGCAGTTCTTCCAGTGATTGAAAGGCTTCGTTGCGGGGAACGTATTTCAACCCCGCCTTCTTATATTCACTTTTCTCCGCACCTTCTTCACGCGCCGTATCGTCCTTATCGCGCCAATCGACAATAGCATCGGCAATTCCGGTTTGCTTGTCGGTCTCTATGGGCGCCTGACTCAACAGCCTTTGCAACAAGGTCAAGTCCGCCTGGTTAAGATCGACCTTACCAGTCTCGGCCAGCATTTGCACCCGTATTAGAGCCCTATCAAATCTGAATTCATAGATTTGTCCGTCCGCTTGCCAACGTTTCAAGGGATCATTCTGGAGCATCATCATTTGAGCCATCGCGACTCCGGCTTCAGCATAGGCTTGAGCCTGCGCAACACTCTTAAGTCCAAACATTATAGCCGATTCCCTGCGCATACTGAGGGCGAAACTTCCCGCCATAATAGACAAAAGTGTCACTATCCAGAGCACTAACACCAATGCAATACCCTTTTGCCGCATCAATCGATATCCCCTTCAGAATCAGCCGAGAACCCGGGATTACTCTCGGCAGCACTCAGTTTGATCGGTATGACCATATCCGGCCAATACAACTCGTTATTACGCGCAATTCTGATTTTGATCAAACTCGGCAACGTTTCTTTATCGACCCACTCCTGCTGCCACCCTCCGGATTCAGAAAGAGGATCTGAGTCGAAATAGCTGATCTGAAATAACCTGATATCCGTGAGGATAACCACGTCTTCGTCTTGCCAGGACTCGTCGTCCGAACTGGGAAAAAACGGCTTGATCGCAACTTTAAGAACGTTATCACCATTTTCCTGTTGTAAAAACACAGTGAACACTTGCAAGCCAGGTCGAGCGGCACTTGCCGGCAATGGCGAAACAAATTGAACACTCTCCGCTTTACCAATAAACGAAAAAACTCTTTCTTCGTCCTCTGAAAAATCTTGCCACAGCGGCTGCACAACGGCTAAATGCCTGCGAAAAAACTGATAGACCATGGCTGTTTCATTAACCTGGGCTACTTTACCTTCTCCTGCCTCCCAGCTTTGGGCGCTGATTCTGAGGGCACCGAACAACAAAACCATCATGATGCTCAAAAGCGTCATGGCCATCATGATTTCGATCAGAGTAAAACCTTTTTGCCGACAAGAACGGAACATGGCTAGGTTCCGGGCGGCGCTTCGTTTCGAACCAGACGCAAGGTATTTAATTCAAACACCCGCGGCTCAGAATTTTCTTCACCCCAACTGACGCTGACACCGATTCTTAAAAGCTGGGGCACATTCGCATTGTCTTCGGTTGCTTCCAATTGGACATCAGCCAGGCTCACATTAACTTGCCAGACATAGCGATCGAATTCGATACCTGACATCTGACCGGGTTGCATCGGGGTTTCCACGCCGATTCTGGCCATCAGGGACTCGGCCAATTGAACCGCTGTTGTGTAATCATCGGCAACGATCGCGGTATTGACGCCACCGGAAAAAATTCTCAGCAAAATACCCAAAGCCAACGCCATAATAGCGAAGGCCACCAGAATTTCCATTAACGAAAAACCCCGCTGATTAGGCATCGGGGAGATCGATCAAGCCTGTCAACCAATTGATATTGATGCGCCAGACCCACTGATCCAACTCCAGGGTAACCCTGCCGCCAGTCGATGAACCATCGCCAAAAAAGCGGATATTGGCTTGGCCCTCTCCGCTAAATTCACTTTGCGCCGTTACTAATGTCACATGGATTTTTTTGGGTATGTGATAAATTTTATCCCGCGTACTGATCTGATAAGTGTTTTCGGCAAAGTCGATGGTCACCGTCGTCTCGTCTCCCAGCATCAAAGCCTGACCTCTGGCATAACGCAGAGCAGAAATCATGTCTCTTGCGGCACTTTTTATCGTGGTTGCATCATTACCGGAGGAGAGCGAGATGCCTACCGCGCCAAAAGCCAGCGCCATAACAAATAGCACCACCGATAATTCAATTAAAGTAAAACCCCGGTTTCCCTTGGTCGTTCTGATTTTCGGCGGCACAATTCAATAACCTGAAGAGTTGATTAGTGGCAGGGCAAAAACATAAGTTTTTGTTATTGCCAGCTGACAACATCCTGATCTTCGCCCTCTCCTCCTTCTTTTAGATCAGCGCCCAGCGAAAACAAATCGAAATTGCCGTGTTCGCCGGGAAATTTATATTGATAAGGTTGTTGCCAGGGATCGACCGGCACTTTTGATTTACGGAGGTAGGGACCATTCCAGCGCTCCACATCGGACGGCTTCTCTATCAGTGCAGCCAACCCCTGTTCGGCCGAAGGATAGCGACCAACATCCAGTTTGTACATATCAAGCGAAGAGGCAAGCCCCTCAATCTGAACTTTGGCGGCTTTGGTTTTTGAAGCACCCATATGCTTCATGACCTGCGGGCCTACAATGCCGGCCAACATAGCGATAATACCTAACACAACGAGTAATTCGAGCAAGGTAAAACCACTGTTCATTTTCGGTTGTTTCATCGTTTTTTCCTAAAAAGCCAAATCATTAACACTCAAAATAGCTAACAAGATCGACACAATAATGCCTGCGATCATTAATCCCAACGTGATGATCAATACCGGTTCCAACAATGCCAGCATGCGCTGTATCGACACTTTAAGCTGTTTATCGTAAATGGTGGCAACTCGAAGCAGCATTTCTTCCAGGCGCCCGGTTTCCTCTCCCATACGAATCATTTGCATCGCCATTTTAGGTAGAACCGCCTTATCAAGTAAAGCATCGGACATATGCCGCCCCTGTTTAAGCTGCTCTTCCGCATCTCTTACCGCATCAACAAGCGTCAGGTTGGAAACCGTTTCGCGTACGATCGTCAATGCACTGATAATAGACACACCATTCCCAAGAAGCGTTCCCAGGGTGCGGGTAATATTGGCCGTTTCCATATTGAGGATGATATTTCCGGCTAACGGCATTTTAAGAAAACGCGCATCCCAGGCCTTACGTGAAACAGGATCTGACAATTGATAGCTCATGAAGACATAGATAGTCAATATAACGAGCATCAATAGCCACCAATAACTTTGCAGCCAATTGGCCAAACCCACAACAATCTGGGTGGGTACCGGCAAAGCCTGCCCCGCACTTTCAAACATTTCGGTAAATTGAGGCACCACGAAGGTCAACATCACAAACAGGGATGCAAAGGACATGATCATTAATATGACCGGATAAATCAATGCCGTACTGACGGTATCCTTGAGTTCTCGTGAGCGTTCAAGATATTCGGACAAGCGAACCAAGACACTGCCAAGGCTGCCTCCCGCCTCACCTGCTCTAATCATGTTAATGTAAAATTTCGAAAAAACGCCCGCCTGACTCTGTAAGGCATCGGCTAGAGTTGATCCGCCTTTGACTTTATCCAACACACGAGTCAGCAGCTTGGTCAATTTCTCATTTTCTACAGTCAACTCGATCAAAACCGACAGTGACTTATCGAGAGGAAGCCCTGAATCCAACAAGGTCGCCAATTCGCCGGTAACCAGCAAAATTTCCTTTTGCGACAAACGAAGCTGCTTGGCTCCCAAATGTATGCCCAGAAAAGTCCTGCCCCGCGAAGGCGAGACTTTTATCGGCATAAGCCCTTCGGCTTGTAACTCAGCGATCAAAGCTGATTCATCAAGCGCTTCGCGCAATCCCTCTTCCAATTCGCCGCTACTGTTAACGACTTTATAGGCAAATAACGCCATCAGGATTCAGTGGTGACGCGCAAAACTTCTTCAAGCGTGGTCGACCCTTGCAAGGCCTTTACCAAACCATCGTCATACATGGTATGCATGCCTTCTTCTATGGCAAGCCGATGAATCTCACCGGCCTCCGCATGGGTCATGATTAATCTGCGCAACGCATCGCTCATGACCAGAAACTCAATTATCGCCATTCGCCCGCGATACCCCAGGCCATTGCAGGCATTACAACCGACGGCTTTATAAAATTTCAATTCCCCTTCAGGTTGAAATTTCCGCAACTTCAATTCTTCAGCCACACTGGACTCAACGGTATAACTTTCCTTACAGTGAGGGCATAACTTTCTGACCAGGCGCTGGGCCAAAATGCCATTAACCGTCGAGCTAAGCAAATATTCTTCCATGCCCATATCGAGCAACCGCGTAACGCCGCCGGCCGCATCGTTGGTATGCAGCGTCGACAACACCAAATGTCCGGTCAACGCCGATTGAACGGCTATTTTGGCGGTTTCGATATCGCGCATTTCACCGATCATAATGACATCCGGATCTTGCCGCACAATGGAACGCAATGCTGTGGCGAAATTGAGCCCTATTTGAGGTTTGGCTTGAATTTGATTAATGCCTTCCAATTGATACTCAACCGGATCTTCGACCGTGATGATTTTACGTTCGGCAGTGTTGAGTTGCTTGAGCGCCGTATACAAGGTCGTCGATTTACCGCTACCGGTAGGGCCGGTAATCAAAATAATGCCGTGCGGCTGGGCCAATACGTCCAGAAATTTTTGATAATGCTTACCCACAAAGCCAAGGGCGGTAAAATCAAGAACAGTCGCTTCCTTATCCAATAAGCGGATGACGACACTCTCGCCGTATAAAGTCGGAATCGTAGAAACACGCAGATCCAGTTCTTTACCCAGCATTTGCAGTTTAATACGCCCGTCCTGGGGCAAGCGCCGTTCGGCGATATTCAACTTGGCCATGATTTTGATTCTGGACAACACGGCAGCGGTTGACGTAACCGGTGGCGCATCGATATTCTGCAGAACACCGTCAATCCGCAAGCGTACTTTCAGGCGTTGTTCGAAGGGTTCGATATGAATATCAGATGCCCGGCTTTCAATCGCCCGTTGCATGATCAGATTGACCATCTTAATAACCGGCGCCTCGCTGGCCATGTCCTTCAAATGCTCAAGATCTTCCTCGCCAATCTCATCCGACTCGAGATTCGAGACGAGTTTGTCCATCTGGGACTTACCTTCACCGTATTGCATTTCCAGTGCCGCATCAATTTCAGACATCAGCCCGATTTTGGCAGCAATATTTTTTCCAGTCGCCAGTTGCAAAGCATCGAGCACAAAATGATTTTCAGGATCCATAACGGCGACCTGAATTTGCTCATCGTCCTTGCTTAAACCGATGACATGGTATTGCTTGAGAAATCGAAGCGACACATTATCGGGCAAAGGCGTTTCAAGCGGATAGTCTTCCCCGCGGACTTTTTCCATGGGGTGTGTCGCAACAAACGCCTCAGCGATATCAGATTCGGAACAAATGCCCAACTTGATCAGCAGATGCGGTAAGGTTTCGACAACAGTAGACTGCATGACCCGATCCACTTTTTTTAACTCTGCATCGGTCAATTTTTCAAGGTACTGCAAGTGGCTTAAAAAGCTGTGATATTCCGGAGCTAGCTTTGCGGTTGAATAATCCATATTGACTACCAGAACTGTGAATTTAGCAAATTATAAACGATAGAAAATATTAAATCCCTTATTGGTTAGTGTGAAAGTCATTTCGGAATTTGGCAATCAATGACTTTCATCAATGAATATAGAGTGCAAAGATATTTAACGCAACATCTCAGCATCCAAAAAAAATCAATTAGTTACCCATCATTCTTGATGCATATCCTTTGTTTCCGAACAAACAGCTCGTCACCACCCACACGTCATAATTTTAAACATCTCGCAAACAATCATCGATGTTATTTGAGCTTATTTTGATATTGGTTTTATGGAAATTTGAGGGGATTTCAAGGAAACTTTAAACGAAAGAGGGGGCTGAATAATACGCAGGGGATAAAGCGTTAGTGCATTATTTCTATTCAGATATGACCTATATATCGATTAAAAAATCAGGCTTTATCTGTAATTTGAAAAGTTGTTGCCCCTGCCTTGAGATCACTATTTTTTGAGTTAAAAACAAGCGCGAAAACTGAGTTTACCAGACACAGGATTATGTCTTAATTTTCAAGAGATTGGGAATATTTAACTCGGTTACTTAAAACACAAGTTAAGACAATAAGGATATTTTTTAGTTCCTTTAAGTAAAAGCCTAACCCGTCGTGAGTCGGGGACGGAAAGCCAAGAATCTGCAGACAAACAGATAGTCCGGTTGCACTTAAATTATTTCACTTAGGGGTAATTTATGATGTTCGAAAAGAAAATTCCATTTAAAAAATTTAGCTCTATTGTCGCCTTAGGCCTTTTGGCCGGATCAGCCTCGGCAAATGTTCTACATGACAACACCAATTTACAAGAATTTGGTAGCCAAGGCATCCCTCCAGGCTGGATGGCGAGCGCATTTCGCGTAACCGAAGCTGCTTGCCCCTTTGGCTGTGATGTAGGCGATATAACTTTATTGCTTCGTTCCGGAACATTATTCGGCCCCACAGCGGGGATTTCACTGCAAGTCTATTCGGATTCTGCAAATCAAACAGATGCCCCTTCAGCACCCGGCAGTTCATTGATCAGTATGATTAATCCCAGTTCGTTCAACACAACTGCCAAGCTTGCTGTATTTAGTGCTCCCCAGCAAGATACTAACGCTCCAGCGGTATTTCAGAAGAACAGCTGGTATTGGGTTTATCTTTCAGCCACTGCTGAGGCGGCTCTAACCGAATGGTCTTACGATGGCGGCCCAGGATATTGGGCGTTTGACAGGGGTGAAGGCGCTCAATTTGGAGATGAGGGACCTTTCATCATGAAAGTGGAAGGCGTAAAACGGTCCGGATTGACTGGACCCATTGATCCGCCATCTCAGGTTCCACTTCCAGGCACTGTCTGGTTAATGGGCTCAGCACTCATAGGCTTATTATCGACATGGCGTAAAAAACCGGCCTGATAAGCACAATTGAGTCAAACCAACCCGCTACTTGTTCCCAAGATGATAAGTCAGACCAGAAAACCTTTAAAACTGTTATCAACAAAGAATTGAGCAATATGCTCTCTTAGTCAGCGGGGCTGTCATGTCCCCGCTGACTCAATTGGTCAACATGGCACCCTATTATTCTCTTATAAGAGTTAAGGAGTTTTTTATGAACACAAAATTAACAATCGTAGCGTCAGCCGTAATGATCGGGATTTCATCCATGGCGAACGCAGCCAACCCACCATTAATCAATGACATTTACAGTAACGGACCTCAGTCACCCATTGTGGCTACCACAGATTTGAGCGCTGCAGAAAGAGCGGCTTACGCTCTTTATGAAGGCGTAATGCAAGTCGCAGAAGCCAGAGTTCACGCACAAGGTTGCACCAGCCTGACAGCCGATGTAAGCATTTTTGCCAATGGTTACACCAGCAATAATGCGTCTAAAGACAACTCAGTAGAAGTCGTCTCAGGAGGAAGCACATTCGAGCTTGACGCTCAATTAGATGCTTCCGTTGCCGGTCGAGGACAAAAAGTGGTAGTGGATCAGCTTGGCTCTGGAAAGTTGGGTGGAATAGGCGTGGGCTTATATCATGCTGACGTGGTTTACAACAGCGTCAACAACATGATGGTTTCTGACAGCCGTGTTGACGTAGTAGGAATCAACGGCAGACCTGATTCTTATTCAGGTCGTGTCATTAAAGACTTCTATCGTGGCGCGTTGAATAGCTCACACAATGATTACTACACCATCTTTGATTGGGGCCTGCAATCCATTTCAAAACTAGGTTACCCAGTCAACAAATACTGGCAACGTTCTAAATCTCGCCGTGACAATGGCGATATTGGCCGCACCGTATTTGTGAAAGACCGCTTAGTAGGTGCAAATTCCTGCCGTATCACTATCGATACAGTTGGATCAAACAACAGAGATTATTTCTGGCAAAACGGTAGCCTGAAAATTGAGTCTGTTGCTCCATCCGCACCAGTAGCAGCATTTGACGAGCATCCATTCAATTAATGGTGAGTGGACCGTTTAAATTATAAAAAACTTGCATTAGCTAATTTTGGATGGTCCGCGTGGTGAACGTCTCCATACGGAATACATAAATTTTAGACAAACAAGTTGCCAAGCGGCTGCTAATGTCATGCGTTAGCAGCCCATTATGGTCGTTAGTCTTTAAGCGCTTCTAATAAAGAAGCCCCAGAGGACCCTGCCTGTCTTAATACTTAAAAACTGTTTAATTTTTTAATATTTTGAACATCAAAAACCAGTTAATTACCTACCTAAAACCATAAACTTTCGAGGACGTGCAGCAATGAACTACAAACTCATAGCAGCAGTAATGTTGTCAGGTTTAGCGTCCATTGCGACGGCTTCATCCACCGCAAATCCCATGCCGCCCCCCGATATCTATGCAGCCGGGCCGACATCTCCTCCCGTTGCTAAAACAGGTTTATTCGGCCCAGAAAGGGCGGCTTACGCGCTTTTAGCCGGAGTGATGCATCAAACTGAAGCAGTCATTGCCGCCATGAGCTGTTCTTTGTTGGCAGGGACTTACGAATTATTCATATTCACCGATGGCACGGTGAATAACCCTGATTACAATTTTGTAACCGTGGATTCGCCAGCGTCAACGTTTACCTTGTACGCGACTATTAATCCATTAGTTCAATTTAGAGGCCAGGCAATCACAGTCAAGCAGACAGAACCGGGCTCGTTAAACCGCATCAAAGTGAATGGTTACTATTCCAATGCAACTTACGATGCAAATACCACGACACTCAACATAGACAGTGTTACTAATGTTCAAGGAATTAATGGACGTTTTACAGCCTATCAAAGCCGAGATCTCAAAAACTTTTATCGGTCTACCGATAGCGTAACAGGTCTCCCATACATTTTTGACTGGGGCCTAAAATCATTATCCAATTTGGGCTACCCCATTCAAAAATATTGGCAACGCTCAAAGTCGCTTCGTAACGACGGAGTATTAGGACGAACTGTAATAGTAAAAGAAAGGCTTGTCGGACCCAATGCCTGCCGAATTGTTATCGACACGTCAGACTTTAATAACATAGATTTTTTCTGGCAATCTGGAACATTGACTATCAGCACCGATCCTCCATCTCCTGCTTATGAATTTGAGTTTTAGGATAGGTCAATAACTATTTTGAATTTTTGAGGAGTTTTTAATGAACCACAACATAATTACGTTAACCTCGGCGGTGATTATAAGCTGTTCAAGCATTGTGTGTGCTGAGAGTCTTAATCCACCTGCAATTAGCGATATTTATGCTATGGACCCCAACTCTACCCTGACTACGAACACTGATTTGAGTAATCCGGAAAGATCTGCTTTCGCCTTGTATGATGGCATTATGGATGTGGCTGAAGCCAGGATTCATGCAAGCAGTTGTAGCGATGCAATAGGCGAATACAAAGTTAACATCTTTTCTGATGGCCGTGTCCGTGGACGTCGGCAAAACAATACAGTCCTGCTCACCTCATCCGGTGGTTCATACCGTCTTTTTGCGATTCCAAGCGAACCCGTGACTGGACGGGGTGTAACCATTCTGCTTTATCAGCTCTCTCCCGGCACTTTGGAAGACATGCAGGTCAATGACTACACTGCCCAGGTTACTTATAACGACTTAAGTAACCTGATGACATCGAACAGCAAACTGGAGGTAGAGAGTATAAATGCTGAGCTTGACACGTATGCAACTCATACCGTCAAAAGCCTTTATCGGGACTCTTTAAGCGACTCAGACCGGGACTTTTACAACATCTCCGATTGGGGCTTGAATATGACATCTAAACTGGGTTACCCAGTGAATAAAAATTGGCAACGATCAAAATCGCGCCGTGATGACGGTAATATTGCACGCACTGTTTTTGTTAGGGATAGTTTGATTCAGACTTCCCCCTGCCGAATCACCATAGACACGAACGGCTACAACAATATTAATTATTTTTGGCAAGAAGGTAGTCTAAAAATTGAATCGGTTACTCCTGGCGCACAAGTTTCTGCGTTTGATGAGTTTCCATTTAATGAAGTTGACTTACCAGCACAACAATAAGGCTACATTGTCAGATTTTAAAGTTCGTCTTGCCTGCTCTGATAGTTAAAGACTATAAGAGCCGTCACCCAAATCCGTTTTCGGCTTGAAATAACTTCTCGATGATTGAATTTCGTTGTTTGGGGCGAATTTATTTGCCTCAAACAGCGCCCAGATTTCTTAAGATTCAGACTTCCCCACTTCCTAAACAACTCCTGATCGAAAATCAAAAGGTTAAATTTATGAAAAACTCATCTGCCAAGTTGGGCTCAATTATCTTGAGCTTTGCAGTGATGACTATCGCAAACGGAGAGCCACAGAAGGCTCCGCAAGCTCCCAGCATGTTTGACAACGGCCCTCTGCCTCTCACAATCATTGACCTCAGCGCTTCTGAAACTTTAGGTATTGCGCTTTTTGAAAGCATCATGCATATTGCAGAGACGGTTATTCATGTCAACAGTTGCCAGTTAACTGCAGGAGTTTACTCTATTGAGGTTTCCACCAACGGATCTGGTAAAAGTCCACAAACTAATAACATCAAGCTTTTTTCTCCCGAGAATACAGAACCTCTTGCGCTTACTGCCAGCCTAAATCCTCCGGACGACTTCCGTGGACAAACCATTACTATAAAACAGCATAACAACGGTAAACTGAAAGAGACGTTAATATCCGGATATTCTGGTGAATTCAACATAAATAAGGAATCAAATCTGGCCGTTATTGAAAGTCACCTGAATGTATCGGGATTGAATAACGGTTTAATTACTTTTCAAAACTCATCAATAAAAAACTTTTATCAGGAGCAAAAATCGACCAATTCAACTCACTATTTATTAAACTGGGGATTGGAGTCTTTATCCGCTGAGGGATATCCGGAAAATACTTATTGGAACCAATCCAAATTTCTGAAGGTTGATAGGCATTTAAAACGCGTTTTATTATCTAACAGCAGACTGATAGGCGCGTCGGCATGCCGGATTCTTATTGAAAGCGCTTCCGTTGAGCCGAAAAAGGATGATGCCCTTTTTCATAAAGGCACGCTCACCATCTCTGAATCAACGCCAAAATCTGAACTTCCCAAATCCAGTGAATTCTGAGCAAACACATTTCATTTATTTTTAGGAATTTGGTGGAGATATAGGTAATCAAGCAGAAGATAGTATTATTTCTCAAGCCCCTTGATTAGTTCTCTGAGCATAATCCATATGTTGCTCACATTGAATATGGCGTTAGCCCATGCTAATCTGGGCGCCCGTAAATGCCTTAACCTTTGTATAAATGACCCAAATTATGAGTCCTTCCCAACCGCTGCAACTATGGCTGATAACCGATAACAAACCCGGCCATAGAAATCAGCTGGAAGGCTTGACCAATGCCTTGGCTGATTTAAAGCCGATTGAGCACCATTGGTACGATGCAGGCCTTACTTTATCGGCTCGCTTTCAATCGATTGTGAATATGTACAAGGCTGTCCAGGTCAAAAAACCGGACTTGATCATAGCTGCTGGACATACTACTCATCTTTTACTGTTAATTGGCCGCTTTCTTTTTGGCGGGAAATCGATCGTTTTAATGAAGCCCTCGCTACCGTTGGGTCTTTTTGATCTGGCCTTGATTCCTCGACATGACGGACATTTCCAGCAAAATAACGTGATATCAACCCTGGGCGCCATCAATAAAATCAAGCCCTGTCAAACCCACGACAAAAACAAAGGGCTTTTTCTGATCGGCGGGCCTTCTAAACATCACGGTTGGAACAGTCGCCAGATGGCGGAACAAATTGAAATCATCATCGATGGCGCCCCCGACATTCGCTGGAAATTAACCACATCAAGACGAACGCCAGACGATTTTTCACCCCTTCTAAATCATCTCAAAAACAAACTGACTATCATTCCCCATACGGAAACCGGACCTGACTGGCTTCCAGATCAACTTTGCGAATCCGGTTTTGTATGGGTCAGTGAGGACAGTGTATCGATGATCTACGAAGGCTTGACTTCCGGTGCCTCAACCGGGTTATTGGAAGTGCCAATTCTTAAAAACGGCCGCATCCAGAAAGGTATTCAGAATTTATTAACAACGAAAGCGCTTTATCGCATCAATGATTGGCTCAATAAAACAGTTACACCTAACCCTACTCTCCAATTGAATGAAGCGCAGCGCTGCGCGAAATTGATTCTTAAACACTTTAATTATGTCGAATAAGCAACTAACCGTGATTCAAGTCCTACCGGCATTAAATGGTGGGGGCGTCGAAAAAGGCACACTGGAAATAGGCCGCTTTTTGGCTAAACAAGGCCATCGCTCCATTGTCGTATCGGCAGGTGGCCGGATGGTACAACAACTACTTGATGAAGGCAGCGAACATATTCAAGCCGACATCGGTGCAAAAAAAATCTCGACACTGCGCTATATCCCTTGGTTCAGACGCTTGATGCTTGACATTCGTCCGGATATCGTCCATCTGCGCTCCCGCTTACCGGCCTGGGTATGTTATTTGGCGTGGAAATCATTACCCAAAAAAGACCGCCCCCATTTAGTCAGCACATTTCACAGTCATCATTCGGTTAATCGATACAGCGAAATAATGGCATGCGGTGAACGCGTCATTGCCGTTTCCAATATGATGAAAAACTACATTATCAACTCTTATCCTAATGTCGATCCGAGCAAAATAAGGGTTATTCATCGCGGCGTTGATACCCAAAAATTCACTCCCGAGTACCGGCCAAGTAAAGAATGGCGGCAGGCATGGTATGAAGAATTTCCGGAAACAGCTGATAAAGTGTTAATAACCATCCCCGGACGCCTGACGCGTAAAAAAGGTCATGAAGACTTTATCAAAATTATGCATTGCTTAATTGATTTGTCTCTTCCTGTGCATGGCCTTATTGTGGGAGACACGGATCCGAAAAAAACCTATTACCGGGACGAACTTGAAAAATCAGTTGCCGATGCGGGTTTATCGAACAATATAACGTTTACCGGCCATCGAAATGACCTTGAAAATATCATGTCAATTTCCAGCATTGTTTTAACCATCAAAACTGAACCTGAAGCTTTTGGCAGGACGACGGCAGAAGCATTAAGCCTGGGCATACCGGTTATAGGTTACGCAATAGGAGGTGTAGAGGAACAAATGTCTGCATTATTTCAAGAAGGATTGGTTGACGTTGGAGACATTGAAACTGCCACTTCCAAAATAAAGGATTTTTTATCAATTCGTCCTGTTATAAAAGAAAATTCATTGTTTACCTTAGAAAGAATGTGCAAGGACACCTATTCAGTATACGAAGAATTGATGAATCAATAGATTTACCTGCTCATTAATATACAAGGCATGCACCTCGTTTCTGCAATTTAATGTTTTGTAAGAATCGGGAAATGCCAAGGAAGTTGTCGGCCTTTTTTTTAAAACCGGTTATTTTGAAAGCCTCGCTCTCATCATAAGTCCGGTGCTTTCGCCTTTTCTTTTTTTCGTAGGCAATCGTTAAAGAACCCCTTTAGATACATCAGTCTGTTGGTATAACCAGATATGGCTTAACACCCCCCCTGCCACCAGAGCAAATACGAAAGTACCGCTAGAGAAATAGATATAAGACTCGAAGAAGTTAATTGTTGTCCAAAATACCATGAAGCTAACAAAGAACTGCAACATGTCGCGCGGCAAAACGCCACGCCGATAAGCGGCTACCGTTGAAAACGTCAACCAAGCCCATAAGCCAAGCAGCAGCAGCAGGCCAACAGCGCCGAAATTCACCAGCGTATCCAGATAGGAGTTATGCAGATGACCGAATCTTTGACGCAATGACTCAGGAAAGGAGGTGGCCTTCATTATAACCAGTCCGCGGCCGTTCCCCCCCCAACCGAATATCGGACGCTGCACTATCCAATCAGCCGCCTCCACCCAACTGTGCAACCGGATACCAGAACTATCGAACGGGATCTGTTCTAAGCTTCCCTGAAAAACTGAGGTGAAAGTCTTTACCTCCGACTCGACTCGGCGCTCGACAAGCTCACTTTGCCCAATTAGAAACAGCAGACTTGCTGTGGCAATCAGCAGGCCCAGCATCAACCCGCGATAGTGACGCAACGATTGAGCGAACATCACAGCCATGACTAATAGCGAGACAGAAAGTCCAAGCCAAACAGCGCGGGTCTGGGCGATGATGACACAAGTTGCTATAAATACTACAAGAGCAAGCCAAACCGGAAAGATGAACCACCGAGAAGACTGCCTCGCTATCAGCCTTGGCAAGAAGTTGAGCAGCCCCAACAAAGCCACTCCAAAATACATAGCCGTATGCTGAGCATTGTGTAAACCAAAATCAACACGATAACCTTCAAGACCGCGCAAGACCTCCGTAAAACCACCGCCAAGCCACGTCGCCACCAGCAGACCGAGTAGTGCCGCCGCCCATGCCAAGAGCGTATTGCGGGTGCTCCCTCCCAGAGCAAAGGCAACTGTAATCGGCAACAACCAGTTGACCACTCGATTTACCTTAGGTGATTTTTCGGCCAATTCTGGATGAGTCAAAAGCGATAACGCCCAACTGGCCAAAGGAACGCACACCGAAATCAACAATAGAACGAAAACTGTCGACCGGCGCACCTCAACGGGGGCAGTGAAAAAAAACACGACACTGCTCAGCATGAGAACGTAAATAAGTTTCCCCGCAAATCCCGGCGCACTAATTCCAAGAAATGCATACAAAAGTACCGTCAAAGCGCCAAGGAAAGCCAGCCAGCTTCTACCGCTATCAAACCGGTTAGTTTCCCAACACGAAATACTCGCAAAACAAGTACGAACTTGAGACATACCCGAGCTGAAAGCTTCGAACCGCTGCATCTGCATCATCTTGCGTTATCTTCCTTCAACAGACTCCACAAGTTGTAGTATTCAAAAGTATCAAGGATTTTCTGGTCGTTACCGCCCAGTGTCTTTTTGTTGATACGCTTAAGCGCCAACTGCTGGGAGTGCTCAACGGTCAAATAACGTGAATTCCAGGGACGCAAGTCGGGCACTTTGCGACACAGAACGCCATGCTTCAAGGTCATTGCTTTCAACCAGATATCGTCCGCCTTGGGCGCCAGTCGCATGAATTGCGCCTTGTCGCTGACTGCCGGGTCGAAACAGCCGGGAAAATACAAGACGCCACCAACACCGGTAGGCATGATTAAAGGTGACGCCTTTTCATCCCGTATTGTCTTGTCCCAATACTTATAGGGCAAGATCGAACCGTTCCGGTCAAAGGCAATCTTGTGGGCGCGTTGGCAATGCACAAGTTGTGGTTCGCGCTTCCAAGCACGATAAAGTTGGTCGATCATGTCTGGCGGATAAAGTATGTCGTCATCCACCGTGATCAACAGGCTATTCGGAAAGGCAGCTAGAGCATAATGAAACTTTGTGTAAGGCCCCAGATCTTCATCACAAAACGCAATAGTCAATCCCCTCTGCTCTAAGTTTCGGAGGGTCTGCGGTATATCGAGTGGATCGAATTTCGTTTTCGAAACCCACAACACAACCTTATCCGCCTTGAGGGACTGTTGAAACAGACTTTCGATGGTCAGGTAAACATCATTGATTCGCGCTGGGAATGAGGTTAGAGAAACAACGAGTTCCTGCTCGATGTCGTTACCTACACCGGGCGTCGATTCAAGTAAAGCTAGCTTTTGAAAATGTAGCATTGCGATAGCTTGCTTCTGCTGTTTTACCAAGGTAAGTTCGCGCTTGTTCCTGTACTTGCTAAATAAATCGCTAAATTTCATATTATCAACCTATGTTTGGATAAAAATTGTTTTGTCAAACATCAGACATACAGGCTTGCCACTCGTTATCTCCACTGGATAGCGTTTCGACTAAATCAATTATCAGATACCGCGCTTTCACCAGAAAAATCAAGTGTATGGATTCAGCAAGGCATATGATCGCGCGTGTCTTGATTGGCAATCATTTGGGGCGAGGCTTGTCGATCAGGGCTCGATAGAGGTCGTTGTACTGAGCAACAATAACTTTCTGGCTGTAAAACTTTAGATAATGGGCTTTTGCCTGAGCTGCCAATTGCTCCCGCAACATGGAGTCCCGGAGCAATTCGTTGATCGCGCCAGCCAGCGATTCGTGCTGATCGACCGGGACAACCAGCCCGGTCTCACCGTGTTCAATCACTTCGCCAGGGCCCTGAGAATTAGTTGCGACAATTGGACACCCGTGCGCCCACGATTCCATCACGATCGAACCCAATCCTTCGTGCCGAGAGGGGCAGACGAAGAGATCACCAGTCGCCATCAGAGCCGTTACATCACTTCGCCAACCGAGAAAACGTACCCGCGCGTCAACACCCAGATCCCTGCTCAGCGATTTGAGATAGTTCTCTTCGGGGCCATCACCAGCGAGCCAGAGCGTTGCATGGGGAATCAATCGCAAGGCTTTGAGCAAGATGTCGAAACCCTTGTTTACATGCAGCCGACCCGCTGCAATCAGCAGCGGCTGGTCAGTCGACGTGTTGAAACTATCTCGGGGCAGCGGGGTAACCGGGGTTTCATCAGCGAAATTCGGAATATGGAAAACGCGCTCAGCCGGCATGCCACCATCTACAAGATGTTTGCAAATTCCCTTCGAAATGCCTATCCAGTAATCAGCGTGGCGGTAGTACTTGAGTTTGTAGTAATGGCCAAGCCGACTGACCAAGACATAGTCGCCACGAGGCGTGTGCGCGCTTGCTCGATTCATCCAGGTCATAACTAGGTCCGGGGCATATTTCTGCAATGCTTGCCTGTAAAGAAAGCGACCAAGAAAATCAAGTGGACCGCCGAAGCGAAAAACCTCTGTATCTACGGCCTTCCCGCACAGTGCCGCTAGCAAATGCGTGTGGTTGCGTAAGAAGGCTTTCTGCTCGACTTGTCCGGCAGCCTGCAGTCCCTGGACGAGCCGAACATAGAAATTCTCCGCCCCTCCACGTGGAGCTCCCGCAAGAACTTGGGCTACCCTCATCACTTTACAGCCTCCGCAAAAGGTATCTCGGGCCTGTCGTTGTGAAGCAGCAGGCCGTGATATCCGGGAAATTTTTCCTGGCCGCGTTGACTAAGCAGGCTGTGGATACGCTGATACAGATTGGCGATCTTGCGCTCGATCCGCTTGCTGCGCATTGCCAGAGGCAACCACCTGAACGGAACGAGGCTGGGACTTCCCAGCCCATCGATGACTACCAGACGCACGATCGAACTGCCTGCCATCTGGGTGACAATGTTGTGTAAAAGCAGGTCACGCGAAGGAATTCTCTGAGCACGCCAATGGTCGCAAAGCGAACTCACAGCCAGTTGGCAGTCCTCGGTAAAACCGTGGTCCCATATATATTTCTTTAGCGTCTCGGCAATGCTCCCGTCGTCGTTGCGAATCAGCTCTGAAACCAGCCCGGGGCCCATATCGGTAGTCACGAAGCCATAGCAGTGGCTGACATGTTGATAAAGGTGTTCGCCGACGGAGCTGTCGAGATCGGCCATCACCCTCAACTCCTCAAGGTTGTCGTCAAAACTCGAAAGGGGGCGCAGGTTCTTCGGAAAACCTTTCTTGCGACGGCGATCCGCCAAGCTGAAATCCGGTCGACGCACCTTGATGCAACGCAGAGGGTCATTCGGATGGACGAAGCATAGGCGATTGCCACCCTGGGCAAACGGCGCAATCTGAGCTAGCAAGAGCATTAATTTGTCCTCTCATCAGGCCGGATATCTCGAGCCCAAAAGTAATCATGACTGAAAGTATTCTGCAGCGAGGCCTCGACGATGTACTGAGCAAATAACCGAGAGTTCATCTGGGCATGAAAAAATTCGCGTGCGCGTGCGGCCCAAGCCTGCCGCTTGGCGTTGTCGGCGTTGAATTCGCGGATTCTGGCCAGCAAGTCTTCTTGCTCGTCGAAATACACCAGCGATTCAGGTGGCAGAAGTTCGTCAAATCCATTTGAGCGATGCGTAAACTGAAGGATGCCGTTTCCGGCGAGTTGGGCCATGCGCGCTGACGAATACCAATAATAGCCTTCCTGACGGTTAAAGTTGAGCCCCATCTTGGTCTGAGCTAGCACGCGGTCGTATTCACGCCCCCAAACAGGTGGCTCACCGAAGCTGCCATATATCTTAAAATTACACTCATTATCGAGCTTTTCTTTCAACCATTTTACCGATTCCAGGCGTTTGCTATGGGCGGTGGCGTTGCTGCAAAAGAGGAGATCAATAGGCAGATCGTTACGAATGCTGTTGTCGAGATTTTCGATCGACGGATCAACCGGGTTGGGCATATGGTAAACACGAGCCCGCAGTCCTTCGAAAATCCCCAGTTCACGACTTCCGGTAGACACGAATACAGCGTCAACTACAGCAGCACGGTGCTTTATGCGCTCGACATTTTCAGGAACGAACAAGGGATCGTTGTTGCAGTGTGCGATTACGACTTTGGGATGGCGCCTTCGAATTTCCTTGAGCGTATCGTTACTGATAATATCGCAGTGACCGGCTATGACCAGATCAGGCTCAACCGCATCGATAGTCTCCAGCAAGCGCTTGTTCGATTTGCCGATGCCTAAGTCCCGAATACCGAAAGGTGCTTCGAAAGCAGCCACATCTCGATCGGAAAACACTTCAACAAAATGATCGTTCTTGATCAGGCCCTGAGTAAGTTTACGCGCCCAGCTGACTCGTGATTTTCCATAACGGCGCAACTGCTGGTAAGCGATATGGACGACTCTCATTTTGATAGCATTCTCCGGGCTTGAAAACATTGGTTATAAAAGTGGAACACGAGCTCAGTGCGGTGATGGAAGAAGTGACTTAAGGAAGCCAAAGTCTATATCTGATGCTGAAACAAATAACATTCCGGACTCCTCTATTGAGGAGCAGCCACTCACCTGTGAGCTGACCTTTCGCTCATACAAAGCAAGAGGCACTTGATTCAATCGCAGGCTCATCAAGTATCTACCAATCAATTAATGACATATTCCAAGGCAAATCCCTGACAGTATCTAAGTCGCTTGATCAAGCTTAAAGTTGAAAAACATTACTGTCATATAACTAAATGGATTAGTTTAACCGGAAAGTCAGGCAGATTTATAGCAAACAGGAACCCAGATGAAATCGCTAATGCATTAGAATAATTGATCAGAAACAAATGTGATTAATATTGACCAAAAGAAGGCATGAAGCATACCAATCATTATTTATCAGAAGTATTAGAGTTTCAAAAGATTTTATATCTCAATTGATAACCAAAAACGAATTTAGCTTGTTGTATAACGACAAAAGCTCCATCAAAAAGGAGCTTTTGTATAACACTACAACTAACTTACAAAACTCAACCATTCCTTATGATCAGCTCTTCTACCGTGAACATAATCAAAATATAAGCTTTGTAATTTTTCAGTAATTGGGCCTCGGCCGCCGTTACCAATCATTCGTCCATCCAGCTCCCTGATAGGAGTTACTTCTGCAGCAGAACCGGTAAAGAAAGCTTCATCAGCAACATAGACTTCATCACGCGTGATTCTTTTTTCAACAACCTTAAGACCTTGCTCTTCTGCGATAGTCATAATGGTTTCGCGCGTAATGCCTTCAAGTGCCGAAGTGGTTTCTGGTGTGAACAACTTGCCATTTCTGACGATGAACAGATTTTCTCCACTTCCCTCTGCAGCAAAGCCTTCATGATCCAGTAAAAGCGCTTCATCATAGCCTGTACTTAAAGCTTCTTGCAGCGCCAAAATTGAATTGATGTAGTTCCCGTTTGCCTTAGCCTTGCACATAGTACTGTTGACATGGTTTCGGGTGTAGGAAGATGTTCTGACGCGAATACCTTTTTCCATGCAATCGGCACCTAAGTACGCGCCCCAGGTCCAGGCGGCAATCATCACATGCACTTTAAGATTATCAGCTCTCAGCCCCATGCCTTCTGATCCGTAGAAACACATGCTTCTGATATAAGCACTGTCCAAATTATTCTTGGCAACCGCATCGCGGTGAGCTTCATTAAGCTCTTCTTTGCTGTATGGAATCTTCATATTGAGGATATGAGCGGAGCGAAATAATCGGTCTGTATGCTCTTCCAATTTAAAAATCGCCGTGCCGCCTTCCGCATGATAAGCACGTATGCCTTCAAATACACCCGCACCGTAATGTAGTGTATGCGTTAATACGTGAACCTTGGCATCCCGCCAATCAACCCATTTACCGTCCAGCCAAATGAATCCATCTCTATCGTCCATCGTCATTTTTGTGTCTCCAACTTATCATGAGAAATCTGCTTAACTTAAAATTCATTCCATCAAGTCATGCCATAACCTGTTGACAACGGCACGTTCCTCAATGAATTCAGTATTTGAACTTTCTGGACGCTTTCCCTGAAGAGCCTGTTTATGTCCAAAATCCCTGTATTTGCAATAAACACGCTTAAGCTCTTCTGCATCCTCCGCTGCCAAATAGCCACAATCACTTAAACCTTCCAATAACCTGATGTTGTCGGTATAAGTCACTAGCGATTCATGTTTGGAGGCAAAATTGAGTATTGCAAATTGTACTATAAACTCAATATCAACAATACCACCTTTGCCCTGTTTTAAGTCGAATAGCGCGGAGTTTTTTGAGGCGAGATTTTCCCGCATTTTTTCGCGCATATCACGCACGTCTGTTTTCAAACCCTCAGTATCTCGGGGCAGGGTAAGAATACGTTTACGAATGTGTTCATATTCCGTTTTGATATTGGGGTCACCGGTAATAAATCGGCCTCGTACTAACGCCTGGCGCTCCCAAGTCCATGCGTTGTTCCGCAAGTAATCCTCATAAGTATTGACAGGCGTTACTAAAAGCCCGGAATTGCCACTGGGACGAAGTCGCATATCCACTTCATACAGAATTCCGGAAAGCATGCGGGTATTGAGCATATGCATGACTTTTTGGCCTAACCGTCCGTAAAACTGTGAGCATGTGATTGGTTTTGAACCATTGGTATTGGCTTGATTATCGTTACAGTTATAAAGAAAGACCAAGTCCAAATCCGAACCGTAACCTAATTCGATACCGCCCAATTTACCAAAAGCTAAAATACCGAACCCCAAGTACTCATTATCGGTTTCGGGTGGAAGCCCATGCTTTTTTGTGAGCTCCAGCCAGCTAATCTCAAGCGACTTTTCCAATAAGACTTCCGCAATATAGGTCAAATAATCGCTGACCACCATAATTGGAATGATCTCCATGATATCTGCAGCAGCCACTCTCAACTCATTCAAATGCTTGAACTGCCTGAGCTTCATCATCACTTGCTCGGTATCGTCCTGATCTACTTCAGCTAACATGCGATTGAGCTCACGCATCAAATCAGGTTTCTTTAATGGATCATAAAGCCTTTGAGGATCCATTAACTCATCAAATAATATCGGATAAAGAGATAAATAATCACAAATCCAGGGACTGGCTGCAGACAGCTTAACTAACTGCGCAAGCGCTTCGGGATTTTCTGAAAGCAGCGATAAATAAACATTACGACCGGCTACAGCTTCAAATAATGTGAGAATGCGTTTAAAGGTTTCATCCGGATTGTTGGCAGATTGTACGGTTTCCATCAACTGAGGCATGAGCCTGTCAATAACACCGGCACCTTTTGTTGTTAATCGTCTGATGGCTGCAGAATGTTTAAAATCTTTAATGGCATTCAGAATGTCTTCGCCTTGCTGAAAACCCAATACATGCAGCGTATCGACAAGATCCACATCATCCTTATTAGCTGACCATGCCGAATCTGCGTCGAGATTTTTTATATCCTGTTTGGATAGAGAGAAGACTTGATCGAATACCCCATGCACTCCTTTACGCACATTTTCCAAATCTACTTTAAAAGCCGACCATTCTGCATAGCCCATGGTCCTGGCCAAAATAAACTGAACATTGGGATCCGTCGGCAGATCATGGGTTTGTTTATCCTGATATTCCTGAATATGATTTTCAACTTTGCGTAAAAATTGATAGGCATAAATCAAATGCTCAGCGTCATCTTGTCTGATCAAATTTAAGTCTAATAACGTCTGGAGAACGTCAAGAATGCCTCGTTTTTGCAATGATTTTTCTTGCCCGCCTCTTATGAGCTGAAAAGCCTGACCTATAAATTCAATTTCCCGTATACCGCCCGGACCGAGCTTTATATTATCCAAGCGGTCTTTTCTTTGTAACTCCTGAGTAATCATATACTTGAGACTACGCAGCTCTTCAAATGCACCGTAGTCAATATAGCGCCGATAGACGAAAGGTTTTAACATCGCCATGAGTTGCGGTCCGGTTTTAGGATCCCCTGCAACCTGTCTCGCTTTTATCATGGCATAGCGTTCCCATTCTCGGGCCTGTGTCAGATAGTAATTTTCCATGCCGTCGAACGTCATGATGATAGGTCCACTATCACCAAAAGGACGTAAACGAATGTCTGTTCTAAACACAAAACCATCGACAGTTATTTCATCCAGAACTTTAACCAGTTTCCTGCAAATCTTTGTAAAAAATTCGCCATAGGTAGTTTGCTTTCTATCGTTTAAAACGCCGTCTTCTGCAAAAGCAAAAATCAAGTCGATATCAGATGAAAAGTTTAATTCCCATGCTCCCAGCTTCCCCATACCCAACACTACGATTTGTTGCGGGGAGCCATCTGCCAACAAAGGCATGCCTGAAATGCCAGTAGCTTGCTGATAAAGATAATTCAATGCATACTGAATGCAGGATTCTGCGAGCCAAGTCAGTTCTGTCAAAGTTTCATCTAATCCCGCCCAACCGGCCAGATCACGCCAGGCGATTCTAACCATCTCTCTGCGACGAAAGCGTCTTAACTCAACCATCAAGTCAGCTTCAGATTGAATACTAAAACCTTCTAATTTTTCTGTATAAACGCCTTCTTTATAGGCTGAGAATAAATCCCCTGTAATTACTAAATCTTTTAAGATGTCTGGATTACGAATGCAGCTTTCTGTGACAAAAGGGCTCCCTAGCCAGACTTGCCCCATTGACGCCAAAAGTTTTTCGGGATAATCAAAAGACAGGTTTACTTTTGTAGTTTTTACTTCCCATTTACTGATTGATCCGATCAAATACTCACGTAGTTCGGAATTCAAGGAAATAAGAAGTGGATTCAGATGATCGATAAGCATTCAAAGCCTAATTAAGTTCAGTTTTTGGCATTATTTTATGCGATTGTACCCAAATGTATGCACACATTAAGAAGCGGGGCCAAAAAAAAACCCCACCGAGGTATGAACCTGGATGGGGTTTTAAATAAGAGCCTGGCGATTCCCTACTTTCGCATGGCAAACTGCCACACTATCA
>Ga0208244_100262_pt1 | contig 60278 bp, 74 predicted proteins | sample SubbioCR12Aug_5A_FD_184828 | JGI IMG/M metagenome (GOLD analysis project Ga0208244, IMG submission 184828) | Serpentinite rock and fluid subsurface biosphere microbial communities from McLaughlin Reserve, California, USA - CR12Aug_5A (SPAdes) | ecosystem: Environmental > Terrestrial > Deep... | reverse complement strand
GCAGCGTACCGCTGTTGACGGTCAGCGTGCCGGGAACATCGCTGCTCCGGATTTCGCCGCCGACGATCCGGCCGCTGAGCGACAAGGCGCCGGTGTCGAAACCGACCGTGCCCAGGTCCAGCGTGCCGTCGCTGTTGTCCAGCGTGCCGCTGATGTTGACCGTGCCCGCTGTGCGGTTGACGTTGCCGATGTCCGCCGTGCTGAAGCTGCCGCCCAGGTTCAGCGTGCCGCCGCTGATGTCGAAAGAACCGGCATTGCTCCAGCTTGTGGGGCTGAGCGTCAGCGTGCCGGCACTGACTTGCAGCACGCCACCTTCCAGCCCGGTGTAGGTGGCGGGATTGATGGTGAAGGTCTGGCCCGTGGTGTTGGCGTGGATCGTGCCGGCGTTGAGCAACCCCGCGTCGGTGCTGTCGGTGATGCCGCCATAGCCTCGCAGCGTGATGCCGCTGTCGATCTGCACGCTGTTGTTGGCCACGCCCCAGCCGCCATACAGCCAGCCGCCGGCGTTGTTGATCACGGCGCTGCCGGGTGTGCTGATGCGCTGCATCGCGTTCGGCGTGCGGAAGTACCAGGAGGAATTGCCTTTGTCCACGGTCACGCCGTTCGCCAGCGTCAGGTCACCTTCGATGAAGGTCGAGCCGCTCAGCGTCAGGTTGCTGGCGAGCGTCACGTCCTGCAGCGTACCGCTGTTGACGGTCAGCGTGCCGGGAACATCGCTGCTCCGGATTTCGCCGCCGACGATCCGGCCGCTGAGCGACAAGGCGCCGGTGTCGAAACCGACCGTGCCCAGGTCCAGCGTGCCTTCGCTGTTGTCCAGCGTGCCGCTAATGTTGACCGTGCCACCGCTGCGGTTGACATTGCCGATGTCCGCCGTGCTGAAGCTGCCGCCCAAATTCAGCGTGCCGCCGCTGATGTCGAAAACGCCGGTGTTGTTCCAGGTCGCGGGGCTGAACGTCAGCGTGCCGGCGCTGACTTCCAGCACGCCGCCGTCCAGGCCGGTGTAGGTGGCGGGATTGACGGTGAAGGTCTGACCCGTGGTGTTGGCGTGAAGCGTGCCGGCGTTGATCCAGCCCGCCGCCGTGCTGTCGGTGAGGCCGCCGTAGCCTTGCAGCGTGATGCCGCTGTCGATCTGCACGGCATTGCCCGCTACGCCGTAACCGGCATACAGCCAGCCGCCGGCATTGTTGATCACGGCGCTGCCGTCCGTGGCGATGTGTTGCGTGCTGTTCGGCGTGCGGAAGTACCAGTAGCCATTGCCTTTGTTGAGCGTGACGCCGTCGGCCAGCGTTAGGTTGCCTTCGATGGAGGGTGAGCCGCTCAGCGTCAGGTCGCTGGTAAAGGTGACATCCTGCAGCGTGCCGCTGCTGGTGAGCGTGCCGGGAACATCGCTGCTCTGGATCGCGCCGCCGATAATCCGGCCGCTAAGCGACAGTTCGCCGGTGCTGAAGCCGCCCTCGCCCAGGTCCAGCGTGCCGTCGCTGTTGTCCAGCGTGCCGCTGATGTTGACCGTGCCCGCCGTGCGGTTGATGTTGCCGATATCCGCCGTGCTGAAGCTCCCGCCCAGGTTCAGCGTGCCGCCGCTGATGTCGAACACGCCGGTGTTGTTCCAGGTCGCGGGGTTGAACGTCAGCGTGCCGGCGCTGACTTGCATCACGCCGCCGTTCAGGCCGGTGTAAGTCGCGGGGTTGATGGTGAAGGTCTGGCCGGTGGTGTTGGCGTGGATCGTGCCGGCGTTGATCAACCCCGCCGCCGTGCTGTCGGTGAGGCCGCCGTAGCCTTGCAGGGTGATGCCGCTGTCGATCTGCACGGCATTGCCCGCTACGCCGTAACCGGCATACAGCCAGCCGCCGGCATTGTTGATCACGGCGCTGCCGTCCGTGACGATGTGTTGCGTACTGTTCGGCGTGCGGAAGTACCAGTAGCCGTTGCCCTTGTTGAGCGTGACGCCGTCGGCCAGCGTCAGGTCGCCTTCGATGTAAAAGCTGCCGGGCAAGGAGGTATCCGTACCCAGAGTCACATCGCTCAATACCCCTGTACTGCTGTTCAATGTATTGACCAGCAAAGTCGCATTACGCAACGTACCGGACCCGATAGCCAGCGTCCCTGCGCCTGTCACACCCGCATGCCGCACATCCAGATCGCCGCCGTTGAGGTCGATAACCCTGCCGTTGGCCAGCGTGGCGCTGCCGGCGCTGCCGTGATTGAGCACCAGGTCAAGGGAACCCCCATCCGATGCGGTAATGCTTTGATTGATCAGGATATTACGGTCGGCATTCAGCGTCAGCCGCACGCTGTCGGCGTTGGGGAATACGCTGATTGCGGAGTCGACACTGATATCACCGTTTCCGCCGCTCCCGCCATGGGTTTCGATGGTCACGTTGCTGCCGCTATTCAGCGCCATTTCCAAGGTTTCCACACTGACCGTCGACGGCTGCGTCGAGGGCGACACATCACCGCCATTCTCGGGCACCAGCACCGCACCTTGCGACACGATGCTGATATCGACCGGATCAATTAGCCAAGTGCCCGCCCTGCCGCCTTGCGACGCCGTGCTGACCGAGGCGGAACTGGCAATGTCGATGCGGGCAGCGGATGTTTCAATGAATCCGCCATCGCCAGCCGCCGCGCGGGCCTGTAGTGTCCCGGCGACGATGGTCTGGCCACTGTCCATATCCGCCAACGCGAGGATCGTGCCGCCGTCGGTATCGGTATGCGTGCTGTTGGCGGTGATCAGGCTGCCAGCGGCCAAGTCCAGGATTTTGTTGGCTTTCAGCGTGATGCGTCCATTGTCACCCACTTCCAAACTGTCGGCCTGGATCACGCCCTGCTGCTGGATCAACGCGGCAAAGATGTTGATCTCGCCACCCTGGCTGATGATTTCACCCAGGTTGACCGCCTGGTTGTCGTCGGCGGTGAAACTGACGCTGATACCTTCAGCGCCGTTCGGCGCAAGCTCGACGCTGTTGCCGGCGGCGATGATCACTTGCCCGTTCGGGCTGTCGATGACGCCGCTGTTCTCCACGTCATGGCCGATCAGCCAGACTTCGCCGCCCGCCGCGCTGCTGATCCAGCCTTGATTGTTGACGCCGGCTTGATGGCCGCCGGCGCTGAAGTTGAAATGGCCGGCAAGGAAGTCTTCATTGGACAGGTTCAGAGTTGAGGCGACCAGTCCGCCGACGTCAACGCGGCTGCCCTGGCCGAACAGGATGCCGTTGGGGTTGATCAGGAAGACTTTGCCGTTCGATTGCAACTGGCCGAGGATGCTCGATGGATCGCCGCCGGTAACGCGGTTGAGGACGCTGGATTGGGTGTTGGGCTGAACGAAGCGGGTGATTTCATCGGCGTTGATGCTGAACCCGCGCCAATTGATGATGGCATTGGCGCTGTTGCTGATGGTCAGCGTATTGCCTTGCGTGACGAAACTGGCCTGACCGCTGATCACCGTCGGGTCGTTCGGGTTGGCGCCGGCAAACGACGCGAACGTCAGACCGATCAGTAGCGGCAGCAGGCGTGGCATGAAGCGCCTGGCCAAGCCTTGCACCTCTACCACGCCACGAGTCTCGCCGCCGGCGGTTTTGCCGCGCGCCAGCGTGGTTTCCGCGACCGGCAGCAAAGAGCCGTGTATGCGGCTGAAAACCAGACGAAATTTGCCCTTGTTCATATCACCTCCCGCCTTGGCGGTTACTGTCGGGTCGCAACGATGCTCGACCGCACATCACATTCAGAAAATATAGCCCAGGCTGAAATGAAAGCGGCTATCGCCGTCATCGACGCCACCGCCGCCATTGATTACCCGGCCCCAATCGAGCTGGCCGCTGAGCTTGCCGCCATGGCCGAAGCGCAACCCCAGGCCGGCGCTGGCGATCGATTCGCCGGCGGATTCACCGGCCTGCGGGTTGACTCGCGTCGCGCGGCCGGCGTCGAGGAACACCAGAGGTCGCAGCGCCAGGCCGCTCAGGCCGGCGCTCTGGCCAATCCTGCCGCCGAGATCGGGCGCATACAGTTCCAGCGTGCCGCGCCAGCCCCGATCGCCGGTCAGCGTGCGCTCGTTGAAACCGCGCACCGAATCGTAGCCGCCCAGACCGAACTGCTCGCCGGACACCAGCGGTTCGCTGGCCTGCTGAGCTTCGAGGGCGGCGCGCAGTTGCCAGTTGCTGGGCAGTTGCTGATTGACATCGGCGCCTGCGCGCCAGATCAGATAGCGATTGTCGGCGCCGACCCGGGCGGCGGCGAAATCGGCGGCAGAACTGTTCGGCCCGCCGGGAATGTTGACGCTGCCGCCGAGGTTGAAGTTGATCTGCCGTCCCGGCTGAGTCCATTTGCCGCTGTAGCCCAGGGCCAGCGGCTGGGTGGTGTAGTCGACGCCGGAATTGCCGCAGGCTGCGTTGTTGTTGTTGATGCTGCAGTCGTTGCGGTATTGACGCTGGTAGAACGAAACCGTGGCGCGATGCTGGAGCTTGAGCACGGCGGGCAGCAGGCGGGTGAGCTGGCCGCCCAGCACCAGGCCTTCGCCGCTGAAGTCGAGCGTGCCCGACGGAATGGTCACACCGCCGGAGCTGACGTTGGAGTAGGCGGCAACCAGGTCGAGCAGCAGGCCTTGCCGGTAGAACGGGATACGGTAGCCGCCACCGACAATGCTGACGGCGTCGAGGTCGTCCGGCGCCAGGGTGTATTGCAGCGTGGCGACGTGGTCTTTCTGGAACAGGTTGGTGTTCTGCCAGGCCAGGCTGAGGCGCAGGTCGCCGGTGCTGTCGTTACCGGTGTCGCTGAGATTCAGCGTGAAACGCTGCGCGTCCGCTTCCTGGACGCGGACGTTGGCGACAACCTCGCCGGCGTTCTTGTCCGGCCGGAAGTTGACGGCGAGCCGGCGCGAGGGGTTTTCGTTGGCGAGTTGCAGCGCGGCATTCAATTCATGCAGGTCGATGGTACGACCGGGTGCCAGCACGGGCAGGCTGGCGCGGATTGTGTCTTCAGCCAGACGCTGATGGCCGCTGACCGCAACCGTGGAGATCCGGCCTTCAATGACTTGCAGGATCACCACGCCATCGCTAATTTCCTGCGGCGGCAGGATCACCTGGGTAATCAGCCGGCCGGTTTTGCGATACGCACCCTGCAACGCGGCGGCCGCGCCTTGCAGCGCCGCGAGGTTGTCGAATTCGCCGGTGTACGGCGCCAGCACCGCGTCGATTTGGGCCTGGCTCAGGCTTTCGTTGCCGCGCACCTCAAAGCGTTTGACGACCAGCCGCGAATCGATCACGGTCAGGGCGCGTGAGCCCGGAGAGGAAGCGATCGACTGCGCCATCGTTCCGGGCGTATGTGCCCAAACCACAAGTAAACCGCTCAGCGCCATCGCCAACTGCCGCTTCGACGCAATCCGTCTGTGCCCTGCTGGCCTGCCCGCTTGCTGCTTTGAACGCATTACCCTACCTCGCAGATTTGTTTCGGGATTATCTTAACTAGTTTCACAAGTTTACTTGTTTCATTTCAACATCCTGCGTATTAAGCCATCGTTCTCCCCAAGCCCGGCAGCCCATGACCGGCAATATAGCAAGCTGCCCCATCGAGGTCGGCTTAGTCGGATTCGCCTCAGTGTGATCGAGCTATGGAACGACTGGCGGACGAAAAATGGGCGCCTTGCGGCGCCCATTTCAAAACTGGATCAGCGCCGTTTCAATCTTGAAACGGCGCTTGCTCAGTGATTATTTCCGATCGGCTTGCTTGGTCTCCCCCGCCACTACCAGTTCCGCTTTGACCTTGGCAACACTCGCCTCGCCAAAGCCTTTGACCTGGGCCAGATCATCAACGCTCTTGAAACGCCCGTTTTTCTGCCGATACTCGATGATCTGCCTGGCCTTGGCAGGGCCGATGCCCTTGACCGATTCCAGTTCCGACTGCGTTGCGGTATTCAGATCTACCGCAGCCCAGGCCGACATGCTCAACAACAATCCGGCAAGCAGACTCCCTATCAACTTTTTCATGATGCCTCCACTGGTTTAAAGTGCGCCACGAGCGGCGCGAAGGCAATTTACGGCAGGCAATCCGCTTTGAAAATATCGCTAAAGTTATAGAAAACCCAGTGTTTTCAACGCTGAACAGGCGATTTCTCGGGCTTTATCGGGTGAAACCAGCATCCTGAAGCTTGCGCAATTATTTTTTCGTATCGACCAGGACTGTGATCATGGCGGGCGTGAAATGACCGAAACCGATGCAGGAGATGATCGTCAAGTTCCTCCGCCAGCTTTGCCGCCCTCCACGATGCAGGTTCAAAGTACCGATGCTCAAAATACATTCTCGGCCATCGCACAATTTGTTATGGACGTGTGGAAGATAGTGGTCACCGGCGTATTTGCTGCGCGCCCGGTTCGGTTTTAAGTCATTTATCTGTGTTAATTCGAGCCTGGTCCCTTTGACCTGAGTCATATTGACTGGAAGTCAGAGTGACACAAACAAAACGGGCGCGATTCGCATCGCGCCCGTTTCGGTTTTCTAACCGTTAACCGGGTTGCCCCGGCATGGGATTAGAAGGAGTGACGCATACCAATGTTCCAGCCGGAAACATCGGTACCTGCATCGTTGTCACCCGTACCGTAAACAACGTAAGCGGTCGTGCGCTTGGACAAGGCATAGTCAGCGCCCAGACCCCACTGGTCTTGGTCAGCAGCACCGGCATCAACCTGGCCATACTGAGCCTTCAGGGTGATGGGGCCCATACCGTGAGCAACGTTGATCAGCCAAGAATCGCGGTCAACACCAGGACCGTTGTCGATATCTTCGTAAACGAAACCCAACTTGCTGTCGCCCATCTTGTAACCAACGCCCAGCTTGATGCCCTTGCTGTCCAGCAGGCTGACATCCTGGTAAGCCAGATCAACGGTCAGCGGGCCATTGCCATACATGGCAGCGAGGGAAACGGCATCAAAGGATTTGCCGTCATCCAGGTTGGCAGCATTGTTGGTGGCAACCACAGCAGCAGCGATGGTCAGACCGCTGAAGCTGGGGGAAATGTAAGCAATGGCGTTCGGGGAACGATGATCGTGGGTGTTGTTGATCAACTGAACGCCATCCAGACGGCCCAGATTGTAGTCAGCGATGGTGTCGGCAAAGATGTCGTACTTGAGGGTAGCGATCTTGTACGGGGTGTCATGACGGCCCATCACGAAGGTACCGAAACCGCCAGCCAGACCGATGAAGGTGTTACGGGTGGCGAAGTCGGGATTTGCACCAACACCGTCCGATCCGCTGCCCATACCGGATTCGATCTGCCACACAGCTTTCAGACCACCACCCAGGTCCTCGGAACCCTTGAAGCCGATACGGGAGAAGTTGTCGGTAACCTGGATGCCAACGCCGGTCGCATCGGTATCCTGGATGGCGACGTTCATCACGCCATAAACATCAACATTGGAAGTAGCGGCAAAAGCGGGAGCGGACACAACACCAGCAACGGCCAGAGCGATCAGAGACTTTTTCATGTTTGAAACTCCTATCAAGTTAGTAAAACCAAAAAACTGCTTACTCTGCGCGGTGGCCGGGTTGCATTCCTCGCCTTCCCTTGCCGCCGCCCTCTACTACTAATACTCAGGAGAGGGAGCCTTGAAACCTCTCGCGCGAGAAGTTGGAGCGCATTCTGCATAACTCTTAACAGAAGGGACAAATCCGGATTGATAGTTCAAGTAATTTATTAAGAGTGGCGTTGCGGGCATGCAACAACAAACCTGGGGCGGGCGAAAAATATTTTCAATCAAGGCTTGCGCTGCGAGAAAAACCGCAGTCAAGAAGCGGATGCCGCAGGGTCATCCGGCTCCAGATCGAACACGTCGGACCAGTCGCCCCACAGGTACCAATCGTCGCCCAGCAATTCGATGGGATGTTCGGTGCGGCCGGAACCATTGCCGCACATCAGGGCATCTGCCGGGCAATACTTGTCACAGCCCCAGCAGATGCGCTCGGGATGCTTGGGGTGCAGGGGGAATTTCTGTTTGATCTTTTTCACGGCTTAAAACAACGCCTGGGCGGTTGGCTTGGGGTAAACAGGAGATTAACAGTGTGACAGTGTGTTGAAGCACAACCGTCATACCTGCGAAAGCCGGTATCCAGCAACCGTCGACCCCGGATACAACCATTCCGGAACTTGTTGAGTCCATCGAACTGGACACTCTGTTTACCCGGAAAATCAGATATCCACCATCAAGCGCGCCGCGGCCATTCAGCCCGCGCGTTTTCTTGTATTGCTGCACAGCCAGGCAACCAGGCCGGTTTCGTCGAGTTCTCCAGCGGCTACAGCGAGCATGGTTTGCACGCAGTCGACATCAGTGGCTTCGAGTTGATATCCGTTAAGCGCAAGAAACAGCTCCATGCAAACGAAGGCGGTTCGTTTGTTGCCATCCACAAAGGGGTGATTGCGTGACAGGCCAAAACCGTAAGCTGCCGCGCACTCGATGACGCCTGGCTTGCCATAAGCGACCAGGTTAACCGGCCTGACCAGAGCAGATGCCAGCAAACCGGCATCACGCACGCCGATTCTGCCGCCATGCTCAGCCAGTTGGGCCTCATGGATGGCCCAAACGACCTGTTCCTGTATCCAGACGAAGGCCGTCATGGTGTCATTTCGCCAAAGTCATTTCGCCAACTCGCGCAACACGTTGCGCCGTTGCTTCATGATGCTTTCGGCCAGACTCATCTGCTCGGGGAATGTCGGGTCATATTCTGTTAAGCGAAAACCTTCGGGCGATTCGGTGAGAAACACAGTGTCGCCCTTTTCAAGGTGTAAGCGCTGCAACGCCTCTTTGGGCAGGATGAAGCCGACCGAATTACCAATCTGGGTAAGTTTCAGGGCGAAGTGCATGACGAGCTCCAGGGTTGGTTGGTTATAACAATTGTTATATTAACCTTGAATAACGTGGCCGCGGGCAAGGCATTCATCGCGTTGAGTCGTGCGCACCGCTTGACGCGGAATGGTGCACACGGCTCACCCTACTGCTTCATGCCAGCAACAACCTGGATTCCCGCCTACGCGGGAATGACACATATTCTCCGGCCATGGCAATCCCTCGGCTGCACCCCGGCATGTACGTCGCCCCGGAAGGGGGCAATCCGGGGCGGGGTGACGGTTTTGCCAGGCGTGGCGCCCGATATACGCAATCTGACGTATATCTCGCACGTCGGTGTCTCCGTAATCTGGGCATGACTGCAATCCAGTCCCGCCCACTTACCTTCAGGAGACATCCATGCATCGTCGTAATTTCATCAAGGCCGCCACGCTCTCCGTCGCGCTGGCCGCCGCCGGTCTCACCAGCCTGTCGGCGCTCGCCGCCGATACCATCAAGGTCGGCATCCTGCATTCGCTATCCGGCACCATGGCCATTTCCGAAACAGCGCTGAAGGAAACCGCGCTGATGACCATCGACGAGATCAACAGGTCCGGCGGCGTGATGGGCAAGAAACTGGTGCCGGTGGTGGTCGATCCGGCTTCCAACTGGCCGCTGTTCGCCGAGAAGTCGCGGCAACTGCTGAGCCAGGACAAGGTCGATGTGGTGTTCGGCTGCTGGACGTCGGTGTCGCGCAAATCAGTGTTGCCGGTGTTCAAGGAGCTGAACGGTCTGCTGTTCTACCCGGTGCAGTACGAGGGCGAGGAACTGGAGAAGAACGTGTTCTACACCGGCGCCGCGCCGAATCAGCAGGCGATTCCCGCTGTGGAATATCTGATGAGCAAGGACGGCGGTTCCGCCAAGCGCTGGGTGCTGCTCGGCACCGATTACGTCTATCCGCGCACCACCAACAAGATCCTGCGCGCCTTCCTGAAATCCAAGGGTGTGGCCGATGCCGACATCATGGAGGAATACACGCCGTTCGGTCATAGCGATTACCAGACCATCATCGCCAAGATCAAGAAATTCGCCGGCGAGGGCAAGAAGACCGCCGTGGTGTCGACCATCAACGGCGACTCGAATGTGCCGTTCTACAAGGAACTCGGCAACGCCGGCCTGAAGGCTTCGGATGTACCGGTGGTGGCGTTCTCGGTGGGCGAGGAGGAACTGCGCGGCGTCGATACCAAGCCGCTGGTCGGACACCTGGCGGCGTGGAACTACTTCCAGTCGATCAAGAACCCGGAGAACGCCAAGTTCATCAAGATGTACCGCGACTGGGCGAAGAAGAACAAGCTGCCGAACGCCGCCACCGTGGTCACCAACGACCCGATGGAAGCCACCTACATCGGCATCCACATGTGGAAGCAGGCGGTCGAAAAGGCCAAGTCCACCGACACCGACAAGGTCATCGCCGCGATGGCCGGCCAGACCTTCAAGGCGCCGTCCGGCTTCGTCGCCAAGATGGACGAGAAGAACCATCACCTCCACAAGCCGGTGTTCATCGGCGAAGTAAAGGCGGATGGTCAGTTCAACGTGGTGTGGAAGACCAAGGGTCCGGTCCGCGCACAACCGTGGAGCCCGTACATCCCCGGCAACGACAAGAAGAAGGACGTGCCGGACAGCAAGTAAGCCGGCCTGAAGGTGGCTCATTTCCAATGAGAAATGGGCCACGTAGAGCGAGCTTGCTCGCGATGGCAACGCGCGCAATCGCGAGCAAGCTCGCTCCTACGTGGCTGCAGGTCCGCACCGAAATGACCCGATCACTCACACCATGACTCGATACCTGCTCCCCTTTCTCCTCTGGCTTCTCGCCCTGCCCGCCTTCGCCGCGCTCGATCCGGCGCTGGTGAAGCAACTCGCAGACGAAGACTCCGACATCAAGATCGCCGCGATCCAGCAACTTGGCGCATCCGCCGATGCGGAAGCAGGCAAGTTGCTGCAAGCGATGGCCGATGACGAATTGCTGGTCAGCGGCGACACCGTATTCCGCTTCGACGGCGAACAGGCGCTGGATGCCGCCAGCGGCGCGTTGATCGAACCGGCGCCCGAGACCTACGAATCGATCACCGTCAACAATCGCATCCGTTCCGCACTGTCGAATGCGCTGGCCGCCCTGAAACTGTTTGACGCCGATCGCAGCGTGCGGCTGGCCGCGGCCCGGGAACTGCAAAGCAATGCCGGCCTGGAAGTGGCGCCGCTCCTGGCACGGGCGATGGACAGCGAAAGCGATGCCGAAATCAAGGCGCTGCTGCGCCAGGCGCATGCCCAGGCCAATCTGGGCAACCCCGATGCTGCTGCGCGACTGGCCGCTGTGGAAGCGTTGGCGGAGAGCGCCAGCGCGGCGACCCGCGGCTTGCTGCTGCCGCTGCTGGAAACCGCCAACGAACCCGACGCCAAGGTGCGCGAGGCGGCCGCGCAAGCGGTGAGAGACATCGAATCGCGTCTGGCGATCGGCGAGACCCTGGCCAAGATGTTCACCGGCATTTCGCTCGGCAGCATCCTGTTGCTCGCCGCGCTGGGCCTGGCCATCACCTATGGCGTCATGGGCGTGATCAACATGGCGCATGGCGAACTGCTGATGGTCGGCGCCTATGCCACCTTCTTCGTGCAGACGCTGTTCCGGGCTTACTTTCCCGACTACATCGACTGGTATCTGCTCGCCGCAATTCCGGCCGCCTTCGCCGCCGCCGCACTGGTCGGCATGCTGCTGGAACGCACGGTGATCCGCCGCCTCTACGGCCGCCCGCTGGAAACCCTGCTGGCCACCTGGGGCTTGAGCCTGATCCTGATCCAGACGGCGCGTGTGCTGTTCGGCGCGCAGAACGTCGAAGTCGCCAATCCGGTGTGGATGTCCGGCGGCGTCGAGGTCATGGCCGGCCTGGTGTTGCCGTGGAACCGCATCGTCATCGTCGGCTTCACGCTGTTCGTGCTGGCGCTGATGTGGGTGCTGATGCAGAAGACCCGGCTCGGCCTGTTCGTCCGCGCCGTCACCCAGAACCGGCCGATGGCCGGCTGCGTCGGCGTGCCGACCGGCCGTGTCGATACGCTGGCGTTCGGTCTGGGTGCGGGCATCGCCGGTCTGGGCGGCGTGGCGCTGTCGCAGATCGCCAACGTCGGGCCGGACATGGGCCAGGGCTACATCGTCGATTCCTTCCTGGTCGTCGTGCTCGGCGGCGTCGGCCAGTTGGCCGGCGCGGTGTGGGCGGCGCTGGGCCTGGGCGTGGCGACCAAGTTCCTGGAAGGCTGGTGGGGCGCGGTGATCGCCAAGATCGTCGTGCTGGTCATCGTCATCATCTTCATCCAGAAACGCCCGCAGGGACTGTTCGCCCTCAAGGGCCGGTTCGTGGAGAACTGAGATGAGCAGAACTGCGCAAACCCCAGGCCGTCATTCCCGCGAATGCGGGAATGACGGACTTGAATGACGGACTTATTTGATATGCGCACGCCCTTCATCATCCGCTTCCTCAACGCCACGCCGCGCTCGGGCTGGATCGCGCTCGGCGTGTTCGCGGCGCTCACGCTGGTGGTCATGCCGGCCTTGCACCTGCTGCTGCCGGAAACCAGCCCGTTCCACGTCTCCACCTATGTCATCACGCTGTCCGGCAAGATCATGTGCTATGCCATCGTCGCGGTGGCAATGGACCTGATCTGGGGTTACGCCGGCATCCTTTCGCTCGGCCACGGGCTGTTCTTCGCGCTCGGCGGTTATGCCTTCGGCATGTATCTGATGCGCGAGATCGGCACCGACGGGTCCTACCAGTCGCATCTGCCCGACTTCATGGTGTTTCTCGACTGGAAGGAACTGCCCTGGTACTGGGCCGGTTCCGATTCCATCCTCTGGGCGATATTGCTGGTGTTGACGGTGCCGGCGCTGGTGGCCTACATCTTCGGCTACTTCGCGTTCCGTTCGCGGATCAAGGGCGTCTACTTCTCGATCATCACCCAGGCGATGACCTTCGCCGCGATGCTGTTCTTCTTCCGCAACGAGACCGGTTTCGGCGGCAACAACGGTTTTACCGACTTCAAACGCATCCTCGGCCACGACATCACCTCGCCGGAAATGCGCGTCACGCTGTTCGCGCTGTCGGCGTTGATGCTGATGCTGACCCTGCTCGCCGGGCGCTATCTGGTCACTTCCAAGTTCGGCCGGGTGCTGACCGCGATTCGCGATGCCGAAAGCCGCGTCATGTTCATCGGCTACAACCCGCTGCACTACAAGCTGTTCATCTGGACCTTCTCGGCGATGCTCTGCGCGATTGCCGGTGCTTTGTATGTGCCGCAGGTCGGCATCATCAATCCGGGTGAAATGTCTCCGGCCAACTCCATCGAGATCGCCATCTGGGTGGCGGTGGGCGGGCGCGGCACGCTGATCGGCCCGGTCATCGGCGCCGGTCTGGTCAATCTGTTCAAGAGTTACTTCACCGTCGCCTTCCCGGAATACTGGCTGTTCTTCCTCGGCGCGCTGTTCGTCGGCGTGACGCTGTGGCTGCCGGAAGGGGTCATGGGGTTGTGGAAACGCCTGAAAGCACGGAGAACGGCATGAACGCCACGGTGGAAACCCCGAACTGGGAGGTCAGCGTCCCGGCCATCGGCCATGTGCTGCAACCCGGTGTCGATACCTCGCACAAGGTCATCCTGTATCTGGAAGACATCAGCGTCAGCTTCGACGGCTTCAAGGCGTTGAACAACCTGACGCTGGCCATCGACGCCGGCGAACTGCGCTGCATCATCGGCCCCAACGGCGCCGGCAAGACGACGATGATGGATGTCATCACCGGCAAGACGCGGCCGGATACCGGCACCTGCTTCTTCGGCCAGACCATCGACCTGACCCGGATGACCGAGCCGCAGATCGCCCATGCCGGCATCGGCCGCAAGTTCCAGAAACCGACCATCTTCGAAAACCACACGGTGTTCGAAAACCTGGAACTGGCAATGAAGACCGACAAGCGCGCCTGGACCAGCCTGTTCGCCTGGCTGTCCAGCGAAGGCCGCGACCGCATCAGCGACACCTTGAAACTGATCCGCCTCGATCACGAAGCCGAGCGTCAGGCCGGTTTGCTGTCGCACGGCCAGAAGCAATGGCTGGAAATCGGCATGCTGCTGATGCAGGAACCGCAACTGCTGCTGCTCGACGAACCCGTGGCCGGCATGACCGACGACGAAACCGAACGCACCGGCGAACTGTTCAAATCGCTGGCCGGCAAGCATTCGCTGGTGGTGGTCGAACACGACATGGCGTTCATCGAACAACTCGGCGGCAAGGTCACCGTGCTGCACGAAGGCTCGGTGCTGGCCGAAGGCGACCTGGCCACGGTGCAGGCGGATGAGCGGGTGGTGGAGGTGTATCTTGGCCGCTGAGACGTCAAATCGATTCTGTAGGAGCGAGCTTGCTCGCGATTTGCCACGCCATCGCGAGCAAGCTCGCTCCTACAAACACCTCTGGACATCGGTTTTGCCATGCTGAAAGTCGAAAACCTCAACCAGTATTACGGCGGCAGCCACATTCTGCGCGACCTGTCGTTCGAAGCGCCGACCGGCCAGGTCACCTGTCTGCTCGGCCGCAACGGCGTCGGCAAGACGACGCTACTGAAAACCCTGATGGGCCTGGTACCGGCGAAGACCGGCACGGTGGTGTTCGATGGCCAGACCATCACCGGCGCGCCGTCGCATGCGCGGGTCAAGGCCGGCATCGGCTTCGTGCCGCAGGGCCGCGAAATCTTTCCGCGTCTGACCGTCGAGGAAAATCTGCGCATGGGCCTGGCGACCATGCCCGGCAGCACGCCGATTCCGCCGCGCATCTACGAGATGTTCCCGGTGCTGAAACAAATGCTGAAGCGGCGGGGAGGTGACCTGTCGGGGGGCCAGCAACAACAACTGGCGATCGGCCGGGCGCTGGCGTTCGGGCCGAAATTGCTGATCCTCGATGAACCCACCGAAGGCATCCAGCCGTCGATCATCAAGGACATCGAACGCGCCATCCGCGCGCTGGCCGAAGAAGGCAGCATGGCGATCCTGCTGGTCGAACAGTATTACGACTTCGCCCGCTCGCTGGCCGACCAGTACCTGCTGATGGAACGCGGCGAGTTCATCAAGCGCGGCGCCGGAACGGACATGGACAAGGATGGGGTGCGGGAACTGCTGTCGGTATGATGGCCGGCATGAATCTCGCAGAACCGCTGACATCCGCCTGGCACGCGCGCCTGACGCTCGGCTTCGAACGCCGCGATGCCGCAACTGTGTTGACCCGCCGCGAGCATTTCGGCCCGTTGCGCGTGCAAAAGGCGTTGTACCCGGAAGGCGAGGCGGTCTGCCATGCCATTGTGCTGCATCCGCCGTCCGGCATTGCCGGCGGCGACCAACTGGACATCGAAGTCAATGTCGGCCCGGGTGCGCATGCGCTGCTGACCACGCCGGGCGCCGGCAAGTGGTATCGCAGCGCCGGAGCAATGGCCGATCAACGCCTGAATTTCAACGTAGAAGCCGGCGCCGCGCTGGAATGGCTGCCGCAGGAGAACATCGTGTTCGATGGCGCGCGCGCCGACATGCAAAGTCGATTCAGGCTGGCGACCGGGGCGCGTTGCATCGTCTGGGACGTGCTGTGCCTGGGCCGCCGCGCAGCCGGCGAACGCTTCGAACGCGGCGAGGTCAATCTGCTGACGCGCGTCGAACGCGATGGCCGGCCGGTTTGGCTGGAACGCGGCGCGCTGGCGGGAAGTTCCGAGCTGCTGACCGCGCCGGCCGGACTGGCCGGCTTCAGTGTCAGCGGAACGCTGCTGGCGACGGGGCCAAACCTGGACGCCGGTCTGCTCGCCGCCTGTCGCCAGATTCCCGGCGTGGAGCGTGATGCCCGCGTCGGCATCACGCTGCTGCCGGACTTGCTGGTCGCGCGTTATCTGGGCCATGCTTCCGAAACCGCCCGCAACTGGTTCGCCGCGCTGTGGCAGGTGCTGCGCCCGGCGGTGATCGGACGTGCAGCACAGACGCCGAGAATATGGAATACCTGAACCGTGACCCGGTAGGTTGGGTTAGACGCGGGGGTGCGCGCCGTAACCCAACATCAGGTGTCGGCAGGTTGGCCTACGGCGCATGAAACCGCGCCTGCCCCAAGCTGCGATGATGAGAAAACAAGAGGATCGAACATGGAACTGACCCCGCGCGAAAAAGACAAGCTGCTGATCTTCACCGCCGCGTTGCTGGCGGAACGCCGCAAGGATCGCGGCCTAAAGCTCAACTACCCGGAAGCGGTGGCTTTCATCACCGCCGGCATTCTGGAAGGCGCCCGCGATGGTCGCAGCGTCGCCGATCTGATGAGCTACGGCACAACGCTGCTGAAGCGCGACGAAGTCATGGACGGCGTGCCGGAGATGATCCCGGACATCCAGGTCGAGGCGACTTTTCCGGACGGCACCAAGCTGGTTACGGTGCATCATCCCATCGTTTGAAGCGGAGCCAACATGATCCCAGGTGAATACGCGATCCAGCCCGGAGAGATCGAACTCAATATCGGTCGATCCACATTGACGCTGAGCGTCGCCAACACCGGCGACCGTCCAATCCAGGTCGGCTCGCATTACCACTTTTTCGAAACCAACGAAGCGCTGGCATTCGACCGAGCCGCCGCGCGCGGCATGCGGCTAAACATCGCCGCCGGGACCGCCGTGCGTTTCGAACCGGGTCAGAGCCGCACGGTAGAATTGGTCGCCTATTCTGGCGAACGCAAGGTTTACGGCTTCCAGGCCAAGGTACAGGGGGCGCTATGAAAATTTCCCGACAGGCTTATGCCGAAATGTTCGGCCCCACCACCGGCGACCGCGTGCGCCTGGCCGATACCGACCTGTGGATCGAGGTCGAGCACGACTATACGATCTATGGCGATGAAGTGAAGTTCGGCGGCGGCAAGGTGATTCGCGACGGCATGGGCCAGGGCCAGAAAGTCGCGTCTGAAGTCGCCGATACGGTCATCACCAACGCGCTGATCGTCGATGCGGTGCTGGGCATCGTGAAAGCCGACATCGGCCTGAAGAACGGCTACATCTGGCGCATCGGCAAGGCCGGCAATTCGGACGTGCAGCCCGGCCTTAGTGGTCAAACCGGCATCAACATCGGCGCCGCCACCGAAATCATTGCGGGCGAAGGCATGATCGTCACCGCCGGCGGTATCGACAGCCACATCCACTTCATCTGCCCGCAGCAGATCGAGGAAGCGCTGATGAGCGGCATTACCACCATGCTCGGCGGCGGCACCGGGCCGGCCACCGGCACTTTCGCCACCACCTGCACGCCGGGGCCGTGGCACATCCATCGCATGCTGCAGGCCGCCGACGCCTTCCCGATGAACCTGGGCTTCTACGGCAAGGGCAACGTCAGCCAGCCGGAGCCGCTGCGCGAACAGGTGCGCGCCGGCGCAATGGGTCTGAAGCTGCACGAAGACTGGGGCACCACGCCGGCGGCCATCGACAACTGCCTCAACATCGCCGACGAAATGGACGTGCAGGTCGCCATCCACACCGACACGCTCAACGAATCCGGCTTCGTTGAAACCACGCTGGCGGCGTTCAAGGGCCGCGCCATCCACACCTTCCACACCGAAGGCGCCGGCGGCGGCCACGCGCCGGACATCATCAAGGCAGCGGGCATGCCCAATGTGCTGCCCAGTTCGACCAACCCGACCATGCCGTACACGGTGAACACCATCGACGAGCATCTCGACATGCTGATGGTCTGCCACCATCTGGATGCCGGCATCGCCGAGGATGTGGCCTTCGCCGAGTCAAGAATCCGCCGCGAGACCATCGCCGCCGAAGACATCCTGCACGACCTCGGCGCGTTCTCGATGATGAGCTCCGATTCACAGGCGATGGGCCGCGTCGGCGAAGTCATCATCCGCACCTGGCAGACGGCGCACAAGATGAAGCTTCAGCGCGGTCCGCTGGCGGGTGATGGCGCGGCGGACAACTTCCGCGCCAAACGCTACATCGCCAAATACACCATCAACCCGGCCATCACGCACGGCATCGGCCATGTCGTCGGCTCGCTGGAGCCCGGCAAACTGGCCGACATCGTGCTGTGGAAGCCCGCCTTCTTCGGCGTCAAACCCAGCCTGATCGTGAAAGGCGGCATGATCGCCGCCGCCGCGATGGGCGACCCGAACGCCTCCATCCCGACGCCGCAGCCAGTGCACTACCGGCCGATGTTCGGCAGCTACGCCGGCGCGCTGAAAACCGCCGTCACCTTCGTATCAGAAGCCGCACTGGACAACCCGGAAGTCGCCGCGCTGAACCTTTCCAAACCACTTTTCGCGGTAAAAAACACACGTCAGGTTTCCAAAAAGGACATGCTGCACAACGACGCCATGCCGGTGATCGACGTCGACCCGGAAACCTACCAGGTGCGCGCCGATGGCGAATTGCTGGTGTGCGCGGCGGCGGACACGCTGCCGATGGCGCAACGGTATTTCCTGTTTTGACCCATCAACATGTAGGAGCGAGCTTGCTCGCGATAGCCGGCGTAGCTATCGCGAGCAAGCTCGCTCCTACATAAACGGCTACAACCCATGCTCCTGATCGAATCACCCGCCCCCGCCGACGCGCCCGCCAGCGAACGTCTGACGCTGTCCTTCGAGCTGCGCTGCAAAACCCGTTTGCGCACCCAACTCGATTCCGGCGAGGAAGCCGGCCTGTTCCTTGAACGCGGCATCATCCTGCGCGCCGGCGACAAGCTGCTGGGCAAGGATGGCCGTGTCGTCGAAGTTGCCGCCGCGCCGGAAAAGGTCTTGGAAGCACGCAGCGACGATCCGCTGCTGCTCGCCCGCGCCGCCTATCATCTGGGCAATCGGCATGTCCCGGTTCAAGTCGCTACGGGTCTACTGCGCTTCGGCAGCGATCATGTGCTGGGCGAAATGCTGCGTGGGCTGGGTCTGGACGTAACGCAGGCCGAAGCGCCGTTCGAGCCTGAAAGTGGTGCTTATGGAAACCACGGCGGCCACGCCCATCCGCACGGCCACAGCGCCGACGGCGAAGGTCGGGGGCCACGCATTCACGACATGCTGATCGTCGGCCGGCGATGAACCTTGCACTGATCCGTCTGCTGCACCTCGCCAGTCCGACCCTGCCGGTCGGCGCCTACACCTATTCGCAAGGCCTGGAATGGGCGGTGGAAAGCGGCGCAATCCACAACGAAGCCAGCGCCGGCCAATGGATCGGTGATTGCCTGACACACAGCCTGGCCAGCTTCGAGGCGGTCTATCTGGCGCACATGCTGAGCGCCTGGCGCGAAAACGATCCGGCGCAACTGGCCGAAATTGATGCCGAATTCATCGCCAGTCGCGAAACAGCGGAACTGCGCGCTGAAACCCTGCAAATGGGACATTCCCTGGCCAGGTTGCTGCGCGATCTGTCCGAATCAAGCCGTCACCCCGGCGAAGGCCGGGGTCCAGTCGCGGCACCAGCGCAAACACTGGATACCAGCACTTGTGCCCTTCAGGGTATTCGCCGGCATGACGGCGCTCCGGACCTCGCCGGTTTTCCGCAACCCAGTTTCCCGCTCGCCTGGAGCTGCGCCGCCGCGCGCTGGCAGATCGGAACGGAAGACGCCATCGTCGGTTATCTCTGGGCCTGGCTGGAAAATCAGGTGATGGCGGCGCTGAAGGCCGTGCCGCTCGGACAGACCGCCGGCCAGCGGCTGTTGCTGATACTCGGCGAACGCCTGCCCGAACTCGCCAGGCAAGCCGCCGCCACACCGCTGGATCAAGCCCGCAATTTCCTGCCGGCGTTCGCCCTCGCCAGCAGCCTGCACGAAACCCAATACACCCGGATATTCCGCTCATGACAAATCAACCCTTGCGTATCGGCATCGGCGGCCCGGTCGGCTCCGGCAAGACCGCGCTGACTTTGGCCTTGTGTCTGGCGCTGCGCGACCAATACAACCTCGCCGTGGTCACCAACGACATCTACACCGAGGAAGACGCCCAATTTCTGGTGCGCAATGAGGCGCTGGAGCCGGCGCGCATCATCGGCGTGGAAACCGGCGGCTGCCCGCACACCGCCATCCGAGAAGACGCCAGCATCAACCTGGAAGCGGTGGACCGGCTCAACCAGCGCTTCCCCGGCCTCGACGTGATCTTCGTAGAAAGCGGAGGTGACAACCTCGCCGCCACCTTCAGCCCGGAACTGTCCGACCTGACGATCTACGTCATCGATGTCGCCGCCGGCGAGAAAATCCCGCGCAAGGGCGGCCCCGGCATCACGAAATCCGACCTGCTGGTGATCAACAAGATCGACCTCGCGCCTATGGTCGGCGCATCGCTGGAGGTGATGGATACCGACGCCAAACGCATGCGCGGCGCGCGTCCGTTCGTGTTTTCCAACATGAAGACCGGCCAGGGCCTGGCCGAGATCATCGCCTTCATCAAAGCCCAAGGCATGCTGGCAGAAGCGGCGGAAAACTGAATATTTCCAGGCCAGCAGCTTGCCAAACGACGCCATTTCCTTATAATTCGCGCCTCTTTGAGCGCCCGTAGCTCAGTTGGATAGAGTACCTGGCTACGAACCAGGGGGTCGTGGGTTCGAATCCTGCCGGGCGCACCAGAAAATCAAGGGCTTACAGAAATGTAAGCCCTTTTCATTTGTACCGGGGTTACAATTTTCTGGCCATCAAATTCTGTAACGGCGCGCGATAAATGGCACAGATTTGCGCGATAAATGGCACTGCGATTAATTGCGTATACGGCAATGTAATTGCAGCAGTTCAAATGGCCTCAATCTCTATCATTGTTGTCGCCGCTTCCAGCGCTGCCTTTCTGGCCCATGACACCGCGTAGGCCGTTTGTGTTTGTGCAGCAATTGCGCCGGCAATTGCAAGCAGGTCGGCCAGAGACGTGATTACCATATTGGCGTTGTCCACGTCTCTCCACGCAGCCGGCAGAGGTAGGCCGGCGCTGCATAGGGTGATGGCCTGCGAGAGCAGTTCTTGCGACCTGGAGTCGGCCTGCCATTGCCTGCCATGCACGTACACAGGGGCGCGGCATTGCGCGTCACGATCTTGCTCGATCTGTTCCAGCTTCGCGGCTTTGATCTGTTCAATTGAAATCGCCGGCTTTGAAAATTGCCCATCCTGGTAGATGTCGCCAATATCCACTTCCAGGAAGTCAATGGACACGCCGTTTACAGGCAGTTCGTCGCCGACCGAGATGTTGGAGACCGTGCCGTTTTCAATCAGTGCTATCCGCATTTTGCCCTCGCTCAGAATACCGTGACCACGCAGCGACCGTTGCCGCCTGCTCCGCTGGTGCCATCCTCTGCACCGCCGCCGCCGCCGCCTGGCTGGGTGCCGTTGCCGGCGTTGTTGGCGTCATGCGCGCCCGCGCCGCCATTTCCGCCATAGGTAGATGTTCCGCCCGCCGCTGCCCCTGGGCTTGAGTCGGATGCGCCTCCACCACCCCCGCCGCCACCGTACCGAGACGCACCGCCAGCCGCGCCGCCGTTGTGATAATTGGTTCCGCCACCGACACCACCAACGCCATCGTGGTCGCCGCCGCCGCCCGCTCCTCCAGGTGTCTCTATTAGAGCCGAGACGTCATCGACTGTCGGTCTACGCCCCCCCTTGCCACCATAACCGCTGAGGTGCGATCCGAAGGTTGTCGATCCACCGTCCTGCCCAGCAAGGTTGGTGGCCCGCGCCGATCCGCCCGCGCCAATCGTTACCGATACCGATGCCGCGAGTGAGGCCAGCGGGATCAGTTTCGCGGCATAGCCGCCACCGGCACCGCCGCTGCCCGAATAATCTGAATCACGCGCGCCGCTGCCGCCGGCACCCCACACCTCGACCAGTGCCACCGTGCCTTTTGCCGGCTTCAGCCAGTTGTTGCTGGAGTTGAACGTCTGGATGTCCACGGGCACAGTCGCTGTGCGGCCAACGGTTTTCCAGGCTGTTCCGTTGCAGATCAGCAGGCAGGATTCGCCAGCCTGCAAGGTAATGGTCGCCACCCCGTCGATCAGTTCTGCCGCATTGGGGTCGATGGTGATGACGCCCGTGCCCGAGTTGCGCACGGCGAAGCTGTAGCCGGCGCCAAGCGTGGCCGCTGCGGTCAGCGTCAGACTGAAGGTGCCGCTGGTGCAGTCGATTAACTTCCCGCGATCCGCCGCGAGAACGGTGTAGGCGGATGTTTTGGCTGACACACCACTGAGCAGCGCGCCGATGGCCGCCAACGCGGCGGATTGCGTGCCCGCAGTGCCGAGCAGGCTGGCGAGAAATTCTCGTTGATCGGTGATGGCGGTCTTGAACTGGGCTTCGGTAATCGCCGAGCCGGTAAAGGCTGTCGCCAGCGGTAGGGTAGGCATATCAATAGCTCCACATGGGGGTTGTTGTGACGGCGTTCCACATCAGGTCCGTAGTCGTGGCTGACCACATATAGTCCGCCGAACTACCATAGCTGACTGTCACCCACGGGCCTTTTGCGACACCGACCGCCGCCACGCGGATCAGGGTGGCGCTGCCGTACAGTGCGCGGGCGCTGAAATTGCTGGTTCCGGTTTCGCCGGTACGGGTCCAGGTCATGCCATCACTGGATTGCTCGATGACGTAGTAATCCGCCCACGGCGAGGGTTGCCACGTCAGCAGCATCTGTTCGGGGTTGCCCGGCATTGATCTGGCTGACAGGCCGACCACGGCTGGCGCGTTGGTGTAGCCGGCCAACTGACTAAACTGGATCGCCGGGGCAAGTTGGCCGACTTCGGCGGTGTGGACGCTGGGGTCTTCGTTGACGCACTCGATCTCGACTGAATGCAGACCACGCGGGCGGATCGAAATCACCTTGGCCGGCTGACGGTAGGTCTCGGCCACGCCGAAGGTGTAGTGCGTGCGTTCCTCCGCTCCACCCACATAGGGTGTAATGGCCGGCGTGGCAGAGAGAATGACTTGCGTATCGAGCAGTCCTTGCATCACCGAGTACGGCCCGTCCACGGAACCGTCACGCTTGCGCAGGGCGATGTAGTGCGTACCGGATTCCGCCCACTCTAACGGCTCGCTCAAGGTGGCGGTGCGGGTCAGGCTGTTCCACGCCACCACCTCGCCGGCCTGGCCCCATGCGGGCATGTCGTGTTGAACCGCGATCAGATCGCCGAACGACGGAATGAATCCTTCCATTTCCGCGCTGAAGCGGATGATCTTGCGCCGGTAGCGATTCGATGCAGCCTGGTACATCCCCTCACGGAAAGCATGCTGCCGGCCGGTGACGCCGAACAGATCGACCTTCGCCGGGCGGGCGGCGGTGCTGGCTGGAAGCAAGGCGCGGACACGGCGAGGCGACCAGACGCCGGAGTCGAAATAGCCGACATCGATCGCGTCGGCGGTGTCTGCCGTGGGCATCAGATAATCGACGCTGAAGCTGCCTCGCAGGATATTGCGCATCGAGTAGAGTTGCACCGGGATCGTTGCCGCTTGGTCACGCATCAGCCGCACCACGCCGGCCTGCATGTAAACCTTGGCACGACCGGCTGACGCCATCTTGCTGACCGCTTCCCAAAAGCCAAGGAAGTTGTCAAAGCGTGCATCGAAGAAGTCGGTTCGCGCCGCCCAGGTGGCGTCCAGTGCCAGCAGCGTCGGCAAGTCGATTTGCGCATCTGTCAGGCCGACTTGTTTGCAGGCGTAGGCAATCGGCCATGCAATCGAGCGTGTGGCTGTCAATCCGCTCCAGGTCGAGCCATTCCAGATCGGCAGCTTGCGCGTGCAGATCACGTTGATCTTGCGACTGGCCTGCATGCTCAAGTTGTTTGAGGCTCGCATCCGCATCGCCAACAAGGTCACATCGCCGAAGGTGCGGGTATCGGGCAGGTAGGCGCGGACGCCCGCCCACGCAACCTCATGGCCATAATCCGTATCTGTCTCTTTGGCGTCGAGCCGCTTCACCCGCACTTGATAGCGGGCCTGAATCACGTTGTAGCGCTCGGAATAACGCTGTGGCGTGGTGGTTGCTGCCGTATAGGTCACGCTACCAATGGTTGCCCAGGAACCGACTGGTGCGCCAAGGTCATCGATGGTCTGCGCCTCAATCTGAACTTGCAGCGACATTTCTTCCAGTGCGCCGGTCGTGCCGTTGACGTGATAGAGACCACGCGGCAAAACGAAATCGACGCCAATTGTGTTGGCAACAGTCTCCGGTGCACTCAGGATAAACGGGCCGAGGTAAACATCCTTCTCAATTTCCTGTCCGCTGACCTCCGGCGCACTGATGACGTTGGCCGGGAACAGGGTCAGTGCGCCGTTGGGCTGGATGATTTCGTAGGTGATTTCATCGAACGAACTGATCGGTGTGTCTTCTACGCGAATCGCCTCGATGTCGTACTCGCCGCGCCCGATACACAGCAACTGGTAGAGATATTGCTCGTTGCCGGCAAACTCTTGATAGGGCTGGGCCGCGAAATCGGGATAGGCGATCATGCGCCCGAAATGCTCGGGTATAGCCGCTTCCAGCCGGGCTGAGTTGCCCTGCGCTTGCAGGCTGTACGTGGGCGATGGCGCGGCCAGTGCGGCGGCCTGCTGCGGGCTGGGCAACTTGGGCGGCGGGATCAGCGCGTTAACCAGCATCATGCCGGCGAACACAACGCCGGCCTGAATCGCCATCAAGCCGGAGGCACCTACAGCGATACCACTTGCACCCAGCATGCCCTCTATCGCCCAGGCCGCTTGTGGAGCCATCACCATCACCGCCAGCATCAGCACCATCTGCAAGGGATTACTGCCGCCTTTGCCTCCTTGGGGGATGCTCTGCACATCGACAAACGCCAGCGTCTCGCCGTGGTGCAGCCTGCGCGACCAGTCGGCTCGCATGATGGCCTGGCCGTTCAGCAAGGCGATGTGTGGGCGCCTCCAGTCGGGTGCCAGGCTCCTGATGCTGCGCGGGGCGACGTGTTCGATGCGGCGCTTGCTGGGCGTCAGAGCGTGGGCGAGATAGACGACAGTTGCGGTCATGGGCGATACCCGAATGCGAAATATTCACGCCGGCCAAACCCGCTCATGCGCCACGCGGCATCAGGTGTGAAGACCACCCCGGCATCCCGCACGCAATGCAGAACGCCGCCGCCGTCGATGTCCAGCCAAGTGCCGACGTGCATTGGCCGGTGGATGATGACGGCATCGCCGTGGCGCGGCTGTTCGACACGGTGCCAGCGCAGCCGCTCCGCATGGTTGCTGAACAACTCGACCAGCACGCCGGGGTCGTTGTAATCGGGGGCGATGATCGCCGGCACCTGAATGCCAAAGTTTTGGGCCTGGATCAGCCGGAAAAACGACATGCAGTCGTAGGCGTCCGGCCCTTGCGCGCCGGCTTGCCAGGGTATGCCTATGTATTGAGCGAAATCGATCATGACACCAGCCCCGGAAAGGTCTCGCTGTCGTACTCGGTCGAGGGGAAGCGACGGTTCATCAAGTCGGGGAAACCTGCTGTCGCCCGAACGCGGAACACGTCAGCGGTGATGCTCATAATCGTCATGTGAATGGGTGGGTCGTTCTGAGGCCCGCTCAAGTCGCTGCCGAGGTATTCCCTATAAGTCGCCTGCACCATGTCAGCCGTGGTCAATGCCGCCTCGATGTTGGCGACGATGGCCCGGTCCACGTTGTCGATCTCGATGGTCAGTTGCGGCACGCCGCTGGCGCTGACCTCTGGCTTGGTGAAGTCGAATGCGAAACGGACGAAGGTCACAGTCTCACCCGGGTTGGCCGGCGCACTGGCTTCCAGGGTTGCGGTCAGATCGGCCCAGTCCCGCACTACGCGGATCGGAGTCGTGAATGCCGGGTGGCGCAGTTCCAGCGTGTGGTAGATCGGGTCATCCGGCGCGCTGGCATACGCCTCCATGATCGCCTGGCTGAGTGTTGAATCAGGCACCGGTCAACTCCTGCAATTCCGTGTTGCTCAGGCGTTGCGGGTAGTAAGCCAGGCGGGCGATGTGGCCGTTCCAGTGATTTGCAACAGACCACGAAGACCGCCCCATCGCAAGCACATAAACCGTTGGGATTTCCACCGTGTCGTCCGTTGTTACGGCACCGGCATTCAAAACCGAGGCAAGGTCGTTGAGTTTGTAGGCTGTTGTCGCCTTGAACAGCGTGTCGGCGACCATCGAGCCGAGGCCCGAACTGGACAGCGTTGCGGCTCCCTTTCGGACGGACGTTACCATCGTCAGGCCTGATACTGACTTGGACATATACATTGAATCGTCATACGCCCCACCAACGCTGAACAACAGCGGAGCAGACACAGAGTTTGCCCCATGACGCCGCGCCGACACCAGGAACGTGCCTTCATCCTGCCGATACCAACTGGTAAACCCTGCACCGGCTATCGTCGGGCTATCGGCTGCCCGAGTCACCGCGCTGCCGTTAGTCGGAACATAGGACTGATCCGGGGTGCCGATTTGCTGACCCCACAGGTAAATGCCTGACGTACCGTCGCCGGCATAGGTCTGCTGCCCAGCACCGTTCCAAACCTGGAACGACCCGAACAATTGAGTATCACCAGTTTGCTTGGTGTAGGTTCCCTTCATCGATACGCGCCGCCAGCCGTTTTTGAGCAACTGCACACGCGACGATGTAGCACTCCAGCCGGTGCCAATACTGAGGCTGCCAAGAGCGCCGTTGACGCCAGTTGCCTGTCCGAGCAGGTATTTCGGCGCAATGCCATCGGTTGCCACTAGCACGAAATAGGGTCGATACGTGTCCCGATCCCGCGTAAATGCCGACAGTTCAATCTCCGTAGTCGCCCCCACAGCCAGCGCGGAAATATCAACGACACTGCTGCTAGGAACGGTATGCATCGCATTCGTTACTGTAGGGATGAACGCTTTCGCCGTGGCGCCATCCGGTGCCAGCACACCGGCCTGATCCACCCATGTTCCATTGCTGATGCCTGCCGGGTAAACGCTGGTCGGGAACGAGTTGGTGCATGCCTGCTCGACCAGTAGGCCCAGGCTCTCGCCGGTCAGGGGGTCGTGGTCGAAGCGCGGCACGTCATCGGCAGCAGTACGCAGCACGCCTTCCGCGTCGAAATAGGTGCCGACACTGGCGCGGGTGAATGTAATACGATTGTCGAGGGCCTGCTGGCCGGCAAAATCCAGCACCAGCGAGGGGTAAACGCCAGACGATGAAACCAGGCCCAGCACCGCGCCGAGAATGGCGTCAACCGTCAGGTCGCCGCCGCGTATCTCCAGCGTGGCGGATACGCTCCACAGCATGCCGGCTGCCAGATTTGCCTTGAATATCGATGCGAACTTTGCTTCCCGGCTGCGCAGTCCCTGGTCGCCATAGGCCAGCGTGATGTTGAACCATGCTGCACCGCCTGCTGCTCCATCCGACCAATCGAACCACGCCCGGAATGCCGCCATTTCCCGGTCAGTCAACAACCAGGACACGTTGATCTTGTCATTGCGCGCCCGCGTGCGACGGCGCGTGCGCGGACTGCCGGATTCCATATCGGAACGGATCACCGGGTCAACCGGGTCCAGTGCGTAACCGCCGAAACTCGGCGTGGGCAGGGTGCTGGGCCAGGTTGCCATATCAGTAGGCTCCTGCAACGCGGTTGAGACCGAAGGTGTTGCCCAGGGCGGCAGCGGTTTTGCTGCTGCCGCGCGTGATGCCGCTGGCCATGGCGCCATCAATCTGCTCGATCAGCACATCTATGATGCGGTTGTTTCCCTCTGTGCGCTCGCGCGTGGTGGTCTGCGCGCCGCTGGCGTTGTTGATGACATTGATCGTCACGCCGCCCATGCCGCTGGCATCAACCCCAAGCCTGCCGCCCGCGCCGCGCGACAGTGGCATGATGGCCTCCGGGCCAGCCTCGCCCATGACACCGCCGCTGGCGAAGGCAAAGAAGGTTGGGCGGTCGACAACTTGGTTACGCCAGGCGGAAACGCCGCCCGGAGCGCCGCCGTTGGCGAAGCCGAACATGCTCATTGCCATCGTAGCCAGCGGCTTGGTGATGCTCTGCTGCACCATCATCCGTGCCATGTCGGCGATGATGGAATTGGCAAGGCTTTTGAAGTCGAGCTTTCCGTTGGTTACAAACGAAGTTAGCGCGTCTTCCATGCCCTGAAACGCCCGCACGGTGACATCCTTGATCGCGTCGCTGGTGGTTTTGACGCTGTCAAAATACTCGGCCAGCCCGCCCTTGAATCCGCTGCCCTGGCGTGCGGCATCGGCGGCAGATTTGAATGCACCACCTGCTGTGCGGGCCTGCTTGCTGGGTTCAACAACCACCACTTCGGCCATTTTCTTGGCCGCATCGGCCACGTCGCCGGTCGAATTTGCGATACCGATTGCCAGACCCTCGCCGATGTTTTCGCCGATCTCCATGAACACCCGCGACGGCGAGCGGATATCCAAAACCTTTTTCAGACTATCTGGTAGATCCAGACCCACCTTGCGCAACGCGGCCTGGACCCAGCGCAGACCGCTCTTGATGCCCTCCATCAAGCCATTCATGATCTGCTGGCCGATATCCTTGAACTTGTCAGCCAGCGCGCTGAACAGCTCGGAAAAGCCATCCACCATGGATTTGATGCCGCTGGCCAACGCCTTGCGGTTGTCGTAGACCAGGAACCCGATCGCCACCGCGCCAAAGATCGCGGCCAGGATGGGATGCGCCGCGATAACCTTGGCGGTTGCCGCGCCCACCGTTTGCAGTCCCTTGGCCAGTTGCGGCCCCCATTTGACCAGGCTGTCCGTCACGCCGCCCAGCACCGGCCCGATCTTCGCCAGCACCGCCATGCCTTCGGTGATGCCGCTAAAAATTTTGGCTACCGTGTTCAGGCCGATGGCCAACGCGCCGCCGGTGACCAGCGTACCGGCAACAACCGCCGCACCCAGACCCAGCCAGCCGAATAACTCCTTGTTTTCACTGACCAGCTTCATGCCGGCCTCGCTGATCTTGCCGAACCAGTCCACGATTTCGCCCAGCTTGGGCGCCATGGTCTCGCCGATCGCGGCGAGCAGGTTGCTGAAAGTGCCGGTGGCGGCTTCCCACTTGGCGGCCAGCGTGGAAAGCTGCACATCGACCTTGGTATCGATGTTTGCGCCGGCGGCCATACGGTCTTTCATGGCCTGATTGCCGGACTTGCCGCTCATGGCCAACTGGGCCATGAACTGAGCATCCTGGCCGGCACCGAAAATGCCCTGCAATGCCCCGCCCATCTCTTCCTGGCTCAATGTCTTGAGCTTGTCCATCTGGGCGATCAGGTTATCGATCCCCTTGAAGCTGCCGGTCTTTTTGTCGAAAAACTCCAGTTCTATTCCAGATTCGCGCAGCCCCTTGGCGACCTTGCTGTTCTGGGTATCGAATGTCACCAGGCGGTTCAGAATGGCCGCCATGCCCGTGCCCACGGTCTCCCCGGACGCGCCGGACTTGATCAACTGCGCATAGACCGCCGCCAACTTCTCGGCCTCATCCACACCCTGAATGCCGTATTGCTTCAGCGCACCCGCCGACCGCGCGAACGCCAGCATCATTTCGCCGGATTTGACGCCCTGCGCGCCGGTGCGCTGGATCACATCCATGAAGCGCAGCATGTCCGCTTCCGTGGTGCCGGTCGCTTCCTTCAGCTTGGCGGCGATCTCGGCGGCCTCCTCGTAGGGCAGGCGCATCACCACCGCCAGGTTGGCCGCCGCCTTGCCGACGCCGCCGAGGATCGCCTCTTCGGAAACGCCCAGTTGCAGCAGCGCGGTCGCCATATTGGCGAAATCAGCGGTGTTGCCCGGCAAGCGGTTGCCCAGTTCGATGGTCAGCGCCTGGATGCGCTCGAAATTTTTCGACAAGCCGTCGCTGCTCATCATGGCCGACTTCAGGCGCGCAATCGCCTCTTCTTGCGAGGCGTATGCAGTCACCGTTTTGCCTACGCTGGCGCCGATGGCCAACCCACCGGCCAACGATTGCCGCCCGACCGCCTCCAGCTTTTCGCCCACCTCGCGCGCGCTGTTGGCCACTTCTTTGAGCCGCCCGGAAAGCGCATCAAAGCGGGTCTCGCGTTCAACCCTGCGCGAGAGCTCGACCGCACGCGCGCCCAGGTTGTCCATGTCCACGCCGGCATCACGCAGCGCCTGGCCGGCATCGCCCAGGACTTTCTTTTTGTCCTCGATGGCGCGCGCCAGTTTCAGCACTTCTTCTTTCGCCGCCGCGATGTCTGCCTTGAACATCTTGGCGCCGGCGTCGCCCCCTTTATTGGCCGACTCGTTCAGAAAGTCGCGCTGTTTTTGGGCTTCCAGAAACTGCTTTTGCAATTGTTCAAGTTCATTTTTCGTCGTCTCGAACAGCTTTATTTTGCCCAGCTCCGCGCCGGCTTTGGATAGACCCTCCAGCGCATCCTTGGTCTTTTTTACCGCATCCTGGAGCGGCCCGCTCATCTGATCCGCCAGTTTCAGCGCGATCGCCAGCGTCATGGATGTGCCGGAAAAACCCATCGTCTATACTCCTGTCATGCTCATACCGCTCATGCTGCTTGGATTGATCTTCACGCTCGGCTTCGTCGCCGGTGCGCTGTACTGGTCATGGCGCATCTGGCGGGCATTCCGCCCGTAACCCAAACGCCGCCAGACTGGCGTCAATCTCACCCCGGATCGCCGCCGGTTTGACGCCGTTCAGCCGGTCCAGCATCTGTCCGAATTCCCTTGCCTCACCCCAAGCCGCCGTGCGCAGGGCAACCGCCTGCAATGCCTGCGCCCGGCCCTGTTGACGCTGCATCGCCGCAACCATGCCGGACACTTGGGCCAGCGTCAGGTCGTGGCAGTCTCGCCAGCCGACGCCGCCTGCGAGGAGGGTTGCGAAGGCGTCGCCCCATGCGTCAGCGCTCTCATCAGCTTGCCCACCGTCGCTTCCAGGGCCGGCGTCACCCGATGCGCGAAAAAATCGGCGTTGACCTCCACCACATCACCCACCAGGCGCAGAAACTCGTCGGTATCCAGATCGCCCAGCCAGTCGGCCGGCTGGTCGGTCGCTACCGCAACGGCATGGATCAGCTCTTCGCCGTGCGCGCCGAGCGCGCCGGCCAGATCGCCAGAAAACAACAACCCGGCAGCGGGGCCGATGGCGCGCATGAAAGGCGGAATCTGGCGCACCTTGAGCGGCGCGATGGCTATGTGTTTACCGCCGATGACCGGGTGACGGACTTCCGGAAAGTAGGTGTCCAGGTTCATCACATCACCACCAGGCGGAATTCATCGCTACCGGCAGTGCTGGGCAACAGCCGCAGGTCGAAGCCGATCAGACGCACGCCATCCTGGTCTTCCTTTTTCGGGTTTGTACGCTGCACCGACGGGGCGTGGATCAGCGCCCTGGCCCCGGCCGCCGTGCCAAACTGGAAGCCCAGGCTGATCAACGTATTGGCATTCACCGCGTCCATGAAAGACACCTCGTTGGCGGCCGTCAGATCCAGCGCGCACGAGCCGGTTACCTCGCGGTTGGTGATCTCTACCGATTCACCGCCGAGCAGCGGGATATGCTTCGCGTCGTTGCCCAGGTTAAGCATGAGCCCACGGCTCGGGTAAGTCGTGCCGCCAGACAGCGCGCCGGCGCTGTAGGTGCAGCCGAAGGTGATGTCTCCGGCATTGGGGTCGGTAATCACCACCGGCGCCCGCCAGGCCGTGAGCGTCAGCGCGGGGTTGGCGGCGGCCGACGCGCCGCCGTCCAGGCCGATGAATTTGTAGCTCATCAGCGGACGCTCGCCCATGCCCATCTTGAACTCCACGGTACCGCGCGCACCGAGCACCTTATGCAGCACACCATCATCGTGGAAATACAACGTGGCGCTCCCCTGGCCTGCGGTCACCGGCGCATATTCAACGCGGTTGCCCGCAGTGACCGTTTCCGCCAGCGCACAGGCTCTGAGCAAAGCACCGTAGGCCGGTGCCGTGCCGGCCGCGCCAGACCCGGCCAGCTCGACATCAAACGAAATCTCCACGTTACGCGTGCCGGCCAACTGCTCGCTGCCGCCAAAATACGGCCGCACCAGGTCGCGATTCACGTTGTTGTAGTTGTAGGCGATCGACATATTGCTGACCAGGATCGCGTTGGCGGCGCCGGTCGGTACCGGATCAACGCCATAGGTAACCTCGAACTTGGCCAGAATGGCGGCATTGCGGATGTAACGGGGCATGGGGGGTTACTCCTTGGCGGGTTTGGCGGGCTTTTCGGCTGGCGCCGGCGGCGTGGGCTGTTGGGTCGCCCCGCCCTGATACGGCTGGCGGACGCGGCCGTAGTCGGCTGGGTTTTGCTGTTGGGTGGGTTCGGACATGGTGTCTCCTAGGTTCGGCTGTCGTGGCGGGTGGAAAACTCTTCGCGCCAGGTCGCCATGCCGGCCTGGAAATCAATCAGGCGGCCGCCGACATAGGCGATGGGGTCGTGCTCCGGGGTGGGTTGCCAGCCCTTCAGCGCGGCCAGAACCTCGGTACGCACCGCTTCCAGCGCCTCGGCGGCCGGGCCGCCGCTCGCCGCCTGGCCGGCGTGCTTGAGCATGATCTCGATGGCGAAGCGGCTGGTGATGATCTGGCTGTGCGCGCCGAGCAAGACGTTGGCGGCGGCGCTATCGGACAGCGGCAGCACGTAGGCCGCCGGGTAAGTGGCCGGCACCGCGCCGGACAGGGCATAAAGCACCTGGGTCAGCGACGGGCATTGCGCGGTAAGGCGAGTGACGATAGGCGTGAGCAGCATGGCGGCGATGGTGCCGCGCGCGCGCGATGGGGGGCAGACTGAAGCGGTTCAGCGGGTGACTTGGCCGCCGTCTTTTGGCGGCTTAGTCACCCGGCGCACCGAGAACGGGTGCAGCATGGGTTTCGCTGGCGCTCAACCCATCCTGCATCGACTACATCGAGCCAAGGGTGTCCGCGTCGAACACCCGGCCGGGGGTGTAGAAGCTGGCGCCGCCGCCGACCGGGGCGGGTTCGGAGACGCCCAGGGTGATCTGGCCGGAGGACAGGCGGGTCAGGAAGGCGATGGCGTCCTTGTGGCGCGACTGCACCACCTCGGGCGCCTGGTCGCTGTACAGGCGATAGCGGGCGATGTCGCAGGCGTACTGGGTAAGAATGGCCGGCACGCTGGCCAGCGGCAGGCTGTAGCGGCCGGCCAGATAGCCATCGATCACCGCGTCGGCATCGGCCAGCGCCAGGCTGATCGCCGCCGCGTTGGCGGCGAGGAACTGCGCCACTTCGTCGCCGAAGCGGCTCTCTAGATCGTAGTGAGTTGCGTAGCCCATGGAAGATCAAACTTTAATCACAAACGGCCGCGCAACCCTTGCAGTAAACCCACCGGATTCTCCCAGTTGATACACATATTTAAGTGATACCGCCGTGGTTCCGTTCGGAATCAGAATTCCGTTTCTGCCGGCATTGTCTCCACTCGCTTTCTCGTGCAGGTATCGAGTACCCGACGCCGGCATACGGCCACCATTTGCGTAAGTAAAGGCGTCGTTCTGCAGGTTGAAACGTGCTATTTCACCGTTTGTCGTTATTTCCAGCACCATTAAAAAATATTGCCCTTCACCAGCGGATACAGTCTCCATCTCTGACCCGAATATCAGCCGGTCTCCGGCACTGACTCGGCTGGTGATCGACTGCGACAGCGAGGTTTGTGCGGCCGCGCTATGCGATTTGATCAATTGCAGATCGTATCCAGTACCATCGGGGTGTGTTTCCTGCGACCATGTCCGTGTGCCTGATCCAGATACAGTCCAGCCGGTCGGCGGAGTCGCTCCGGAGGCTCCGTTGAACTCGCAATTTGTGAGCAAATTTTTACTTGCCGCATCGACATAATTGTCGGCAGTGCTCAACCACCGCCAGGCACTAGATTTACGGTAATCCGCACCACAATCAGAAATATATCGTGCAGCGATCAGTTGAGCGCCGGCTGGCAGAGGGTGCACTCCACCCGCCTCCATCGTGCCGGCGGCCGCATAATCGCCGCCTCCAAGAGCCGCGTGCGCATCAAAACAGCGCATCCGCGCTTCCGATTTACAGCGGGCGCGAATATAGCCATTAACGGCGGCGATTTGAGCGAGAGCCGTGGCTGGGGCGGAGTATCTTGCACTTGATTGCGCCTGCGTAATCGTGCCAGCGTGGACAATTGCCCCAGCGGCTAGCAACTGATCGTAGATTGATTTCAACCCTGAAATCATGGCGGCGGTTGATGTAATTTCCAGATCGTTCGTGCCTGCCAGCACTACAACAATGTCACCTGGCCTGATCAGCGGCACCAACTCTGTCGGGACGCGTGCCAACATCTCTGCGATGGTGTCGCCGCCGTCACCGCAGTTGCGCTCGATGCTGCTCGTTTTTCCCTGTGCTGCGAGTAATCCGCAGATGTAGTTGATATAGCCAGTATCGTTGCCCTGGGCATAAATCGCGTAGGCGGCTGTGCCGGAAAATAGTCCTGTCACATCAAACGGGTAGCGCACTGTAAATGCGGCGCTGCTATTTGAGATAACCGGCACATCTCGATTGAGCAAGGAATTAGCCTGATTGATGATCCTCACAACCGATTCTGGCGGAGCGTAGTTGTTTGATACAGCAATCGTGACATCAGACCCATTTACCGTAACAGCATGACCGCTGAGTGAACGGTGCTGACGCATTGTGATGCTATCGCCTAGGGCAAATACTCTGTTTGCTTTGCTTGAAAATCTCAACACAGAGCCAGCCGGCCCGAGTAAATCCATATCGCCATCTTGGCTACGCCACAGCGCCGGATAAACCCCCTCCGCCGCAATATCCTCGGCCAGCCCGCCCTGGATCAGGTTGGCCTCTTGCATAGTGGTCAGGCCGCTGACGATATCGAAACGCTCCCCTACGCCGGTGATGTTGGCACGCAAACGGATCATTGCGGGTCCTCCGGCGCGATGACGTCGGCCGGGATGCGGCTGGCCTGGTCTTCGGTGAGCATCACCGTGGCGCCGATCTCGTAACGCTGCTGGTCATGGTCGAGCGGGCTGAGTACGCGGTAGCTGCCGGCCGCTTCGCGGGCCTGTTCCGGCTTTTCGGCATCCGACCCCGACAGGTGTTCGGAACCTGTCGGGGTTTCGCTGACGCTCTTGGGCTCGGGGGTATTGGGGGATTTTTTCGGGGCGGGCATGGGTTTCCTCGGGCAAGGTTCAGGGGGCAGGTTTCAGTGGGCGGGTTTCAGGGGGCGGGTTTCAGGGGGCGGGTTTGCCCCGTGTAACTTGCCCCCTGCCCCTGCCTTACGCGACGCAGTTCTGGAAGAAATACCCGGCTTCCGGCGCGCAGATCACTTCCTTGAGGCTCTCGCCGCTGCGCACGATGACGCCGCCGCGCAGGCCGCTCTTGGGTGCGGCGATGTCGCCGGCGACGCGGGTACCGAAGCGGGCGGTGAAGCCGTAAGTGGGCAGGCCGATCTGCGCGGCCTGCGGCGAGCTGTGGATCAGGCTGCAATGCTTGCCCCAGGCGCGGCTGTAGCTGGGGGTCTGGCCGGGCTTGGCGGTGTTGTACATGGCGCCGCCGATCAGCACTTCTTCCAGCTCGAACAGCTCGGCAACGGCCTGGCGCGCCACCATGCCCTGGGCGTTGACGCCGCCGGCGCCGGTGGCCTTGATCGATTCGACCAATTTGGGGTTCTGGCGCAGCTTGGTCCAGGCCAGGCGGCCGATGACCATCTTGTTGGGCCGCACAAGGCAGGTGTCCAGCGCGTCGTTGATGGCGGCGACCGGGTTGCTGTTGGTGTAGTCGCTCCACTGGCCAGTGCCGGACAGCGTGGCGCGCTGGGCGGCGGGGTAGTTGCCCAGCGCAAACACGGCGTTGGCGACGCGCACTTCGCGGTCCAGGCGCACCAGGTGGGTGAGCAGCATGGTGGAAATCTCGCGCGGGTCGAGCGGGCCGCCCGACGCCGGCTTGCCCATGGCCATCCAGGCTTCGATGTCGTCATTGGGCACCAGATCGTCCAGGCCGTAGTCGAGCACTTCGTCGGTCACCTCGGTGCCGCCGAAATCGACCATGCCGGGCTCGGATTTACGGCCGACCTTGGTGTCTTGCAGGGTGAAGCCCTGGGCTGCGCCGTAAACGGTGTACTTGAACTTCTTGGCGGTGGGCACTTCCGGCAGGACTTGCTCGGCGATCATGTCCGGCTCGGCATTTTTGTAGCCGATGGCGATGGCGGTGAGGGTGGGATTGACCGGGAAGGCGCTGGTGGCGAGGCCGAAGCCGAGCAGCGGCATGGTGAATTCGGCGCCGCCCAGGCTGGGCAGTTGGCCGGTGAGGGCCAGGACCAGGCCGAGGGCGGCCAGGGCGAGCAAAGCAAGGGTGCGGCTGTGGGCGGTTTTCATGCGGGTCTCCGGTGGATGGGGAATAGGTGGGTTAGCCCTGGATGCGACCAGGCGACAGCAGCACCGGCACGATGTCGCCGAGCACGCCGGAGATCAGCGCGAAGCCGATGATGTGGTTGTTGGCGCCGGCGGCCGGCGCGGCGTTGACGGCGCGGCCAACCGAGTCGGAGGTGACCGGGTTGCCGCGCGTGACGTTGCCGCCCAGGGTGATGTCGGCAATGCCCATGTGGATGACGTCCTGGCGTTCGCCGTTGAGTGCGGCCACGTCGTTGGTGACGCCGATCAGCAGGTCGGACACGGCGGCGGAGGGGATTACCACGCCATCCGCCGCGCCCGGCTTGACGATGCGATAGGCGGTCAGGTCGGCGCCGGCGGTGTAGCTCTTGATCAGGGTGGGATTGCTCATTGAGGGCTCCTGTTGGGGTGGGTGGCTCAGGGGTGAGGTCGGGGGTTTGGCTCAGACGCCCCGGACGTGCGCCACGGCCTGAGCGATGTTGACGGTACGGCCGGCGCGGGCTTCGGCTTCCTGGAACTCGACGGCTTTGGCGGCGACGGCGACGGGGTCGGAAGCAGCGGCAAAGTTGGCGTCATCGCGGGAATCTCCGGCGCCGCGTTCGGCGAAGTCAACCTGCACCGGCAGCGCGATCAGGAAGCTGCGCAGCCACTCGTCGGCGGGCTTCTTCACGGTGGTCCCGCCGTCGGCGAATTCGATGGCGCCGGCGTCATCCGCACCAGCCAGGTAAGCCACCAGGCCCGCCTTGTCGCGCGGCAGCACACGGCCGGCCTTGATCAGGCCATCGGCAAAGTCGGCAATCTCGGCTTGGCGCGCGGCTTCTTCCTTGGCGCGCAGCGCCGCTTCGCGGTCGGCAAACTCGGCGGTCTGGGTTTTGAGGGCCTCGGCCTCGGCCTTGAGCCGGGCGTTATCAGCTTCGAGCGCGTCAAGACGCGCCTTTTCTTCGGGTGACATGGAGTCTCCTTGGGTGAGGGGGGCGGCAAAAGCGGGAGCCGGCGCGGCGGTTTCAACTTCGTCAACCCGGCGCGCGGCGTTTTCAAGTTCTTCGATCTGGTAGGCGGGCAACACCGAATCGGCGGTGGCCAGATCGTGATTGCCGATCAGCCAGTCGCGCAGGCCGCGAAACAGGCGCGCCACCGGCCAGGCCGGCGCATCAGCGAATTCGATGGTGATGCATTCGGCATCGTCGTCAGCGAACTGGATCGGCTTCAGGCCACGCACAGCCGGCGGCACGGCACCGAGAAAGCCGACATGCTTGAGGTAGTAAACGCCCGGTACCGGATTGCGCGGATGGCCGGGCGAGAAGAACGAGGCGGAGCGATTCGGGAAACGCTGCTCGCGGACCATGTCGGCGAACTCGGCATCGACATCCGCCGCGTTGACGTACAGGCCATCCGCTTCGGATGCCGCGCTGTCGATCCAGCCGTAGGCCGGCGCATCCAGCGTGGGATGGCCGACGACGATCGGCGCGCGGAACAACGCCGGGTCATAGGCTGCGGCCGAGGCCGCCAGATCGGATTCGGAAAAGCTCAGCACAGCGCCCGACATGGCGGTATGCCGGCCAGGCTTGAAGCAATGGATGCGGGGGAGAGTTTTGGTAGCCATGGCTGCCAGTTTCTGGCAGCGGGATGACGGGGGGCAGTCTGAAGGGGTTCAGCGGTTCCCTTTGCGCTTCAGCGCTTAGGGAACCGGCGTGCCGAGCACTGGTGCAGCGGTTCCCTTTGCGCTTCAGCGCTTAGGGAACCGGCGTGCCGAGCACTGGTGCAGCGGCGGAGCTCCACGGCCCGCCGACACGGCAAACGCACTAGAGGCGATTCTAGCCCTGTTTGCCTCTTGACCTATGCCATCCCCTGCCCTATACCGCTTGCGCCTCAAAAACCCGCGTTAAACCCGCGTTAAATTCGATTTCCTGAACGCAGGGTGATTACGGTTTTAGATATTCGCCGACGATATCCAGAATTGTCCGCTCATCCTCGTCACTGATCCCCAAAAACGGCCGCGCCGGGATCTTGCCATTTTTGCTGCCGAATTGATGCACCGCCGCGCCTTCGTCCCAGTCGTCGGCGAAGCGGTCGGTGCCAATAGACACACCGTTGTCAATTTGCTGCCAATGGATATTGTCTCGCAGCAGGCCGCTATCCACCAGCGGCCTTTTGTTCATGGCGTGGCCCGCGCCCTTGGCGCTGAGCTTGCCGCTTTTTTTCTGGTAGCTGCCGGACTTGCCGCCCAGATAATCCAGAATCGTCGCCTGGCTGTTCGGCGCCCAGCGCTGGCCATCCGGGCCGGTGCTGGTGTTGAAGCGGTCTTGCGTGGTCTCGGTCAGGCGCTCGCCGATCTCGGCCATGGCCGGGCGCAGGTTGCTGACGCGGCCGGCCAGATCGTTCAGTGCATCCAGTACGGCGCGGTTGTCGATTTCGATGGCGATCATCTGCTATCCTTGAATTGTCGGCGGCAAGTGCCTGGAATTGGGAACAGGAAGGTTCCATCACTGGTCCGCTTATGTGGGTTCGACTCCCGCCTTGCCGCCGGCTCCGTCCTTATTTCACCAGCAACCACAGCCCGCCTTTCACCATCCCGGCCACGTCAACCGCGCTGACCCGGAATGTGCTGACGATTTCGTTTCGGTTTCCTCTGGCCTTCTTCGGGGCGAACTCTATCGCGGCTTTGCTGGGGCCGATGCCATCGGCCACAAATACAAGGTGATTCGAGGCAGTATCGAAATAAACGCCGCCCGGTTTGTCCAGCAGCGCCGGCAGCGCCCGCCATTCTCCCAGGTCAAGTCCGTTTTGTGCCGCCTCATGACGCAACTGCTTCACCCCCTTGGGCAGCTTGTCGAACACCGCAATCTCGGCGGTAAGCGGCTGCGGCTTGCCGTTGACGCGCAGCCAGTTGAGGGTTTCCGGTGCAAGCGCGCCGACCACAAACGATTTCCCGCGCGGGTGAGTGTCCGCCGTCCATTCATCCAGCGTCTTCCACCATTCCAGCTCGCGCTCCATCGCCAGCGCCGGCTTGAGGTGTTGCCACATCGCCGCGCCGATCGGCGCGTCCAGGTCGAGCAACTTCTTGTCGATCAGTTCGCGCAGCGGGGTGGCGGCGTTGGCGCCGGGCGCATAGTCCCAGCCCTTGTCGATGCCGGGCAGGTTGCCCTTGGCGTCGCGCGTGTCCCAGCCTTCCGGCGGCGTGGCTTTGTCGCCGCTGCCGGGCTCGCGCTGGGCGACGATTTTGCATTTGCAGCCCCACCCGTTGGGGGCGAAGTGGCTTTGCCAGAAGGCGTCATCGTGGCGCAGCGTCAGGCCGTGCCAGGCTTTGTGCTGTTCGCGCGGGTGCATGACGCTGTCGTTGTGCACATAGCGCCAGTAGGGCATGGCGGCCAGGGTGTCGGGGTCGGTAAGCTGCTTGTAGCGCCCGGCGGCGTGGCTGCTGCGCACGTTGGTCTCGAAAATCACCTTGGTGCGCCAGGCTTCGCCGGCCTTGCTGCCCTCGCCGGTCCATCCGGTCCAACCGCGCTCGGCTACGATGCGTTTGAAATCCTTGCGGAACGTCTCCAGCGTGGTGCGTTGCAGCGGCGACACGGCTTGGCGCAGATCGTCGAGCAGGTCGGCTTTCATCGCGCCAGCCACCACAAAGGCGCGGTCATGCGCGCCTTTCATGATGTCGTCCCAGCGTTCGGTGGGCAGGTTAAGCTTGGCGCGAAAGAAGTCGATCTGCTCCTGAAAGGGCAGGTTGATGATATTGGCAAGGCGGTCAGGCATGGTTTTTCGTCATTCCCGCGCAGGCGGGAATCCAGCTCGGGTCGCATCCTGGATTCCCGCATTCGCGGGAATGACGATGGCAAAAGGCGCGCTTCATTCCGCCGCCTCCGCCATGCCGGCCAGTTCGGCCGCCGCAAACCCCAGCGCCATGATCCGCGTCAATTCTTCGGTATCCAGGTGGCCATAGGCGTTGACCAGGTCGCGTTGCAGGCCTTCGATCGTCTCGGCGGCGGCAACCCTTTTGCCGATGTCGGCAATCAGGTCGGCCATGGCGTTGGCGGTGTCGGCGGCCAGGCGGGCGGCCAAAGTTTCTGGGGTGTCCGGTTCGGGGGCAGGGTCGGCGAATTCGGCCGGCGGCGCTGCGGATTGCAGACCTGACAGGTTTGTCAAACCTGTCAGGTCTGGCGCTGCCCTAGGCGCCGCCGCCTCCCACTCGCCGCCATAGGTGTCCTGGATGTACTTTAGGCTGGGCTTGTAGCCGATGCCGGACAGCTTCACGTCGCGTTCCGCGCGGGTGTTGAGGTCTTCTTCTTCGTCCATGATGCGCCAGACCTGCGGCAACGCGGCGCCGGGGAAATTCCACTCGGTCAGCCAGCGCGCCACTGTGGCGTTGAAGCTCATGCACACCAGGTCGGCATCGGCCTTGCTGATGTCGGCGCGCACCTCGCTTTGATTCTCGTCATTGCCCAGCTTGCCGGGCGTGCCTTGGGTGCTGGCGGTCTGGCCGATGGTGATGACCAGAATGGCGGCATTCATCGCCGCCGAAAACGCGGCGTAATCCGCCGTGCCGCCGCGCGTGGCCTCCAACAGGCTGGCGTTCATGCCGTCCGGGAAGATGATGGCGCTGTCGGTCTGGATGGCGCTGAGCGCGGCCAGCAGGTTGGCCTGATCGGTTGGCGAAGTGCCGGGCGGGAAGGTGCCCATGGCCGTGGGGCTGGCGAACTTTTCCAGGAAGTTGGCCCAGAACTTCACGCCGTTGCGCTTCAGCCACACCGGCCAATACAGCCAGTGCGCCAACCCTAAGCCATAGGGCGCGTCGTCATGGTCGGCGCCGGTGGCGAAGTGCCAGAACTTGCGTTCCGGCAGCAGCTCGCCTTGCGGCGCGGCGCGGGTTTTAAGGCGCAGCCGATCAGCGCCATCGAAGGCGAAGCGACGGCGATCGCGCACTTTGATGTCGGCAATGCCGATGCGGGCGCCCTCCACCTGCCAGAGCACTTCCGCCACCGCGTAGCCGTAGAACACGCCGGCCAGCATCTTTTCGGTGATGGCGTCCCAGCGCAGCGCTTCAAGCTGCTGTTTCAGGTATTCGGCGGCTTGCTTGTCGAGGCGCTTGTCGCCGCCGGGGCGCACTTCCCACGGCCGCGAGGTGACCGCGTTGACGCGCTGCTGTAGTGCCGCCTTGACGTGGTCGTCGCGCAGCACTTCGCGATAGAGCGTGTAATCGCCCATGCCGCGCGCCATCAACACGCTGTCGTCGGGCGGCTGCAAGGTCAACGGGTACAGCCAGCCGCGCGTGATGTCGCGCCCGTCCAGGGTGCTGGCGACTTCGTCGGTATTGGGTTTGCCGGGTTTGCTCTCGGTCATTTCGTGCCCTTATAAATAGCCGGCCATGCCGCCGCCGGAGGCGCTGCGCGTGCCGCTGGAGTGCCATTCGCCGGACTGGTAGCCGGTGGTTGCGGCCATCCACAGCATGTGCAGCGCGTCCGGGCCGTCGTCGTGGTCGGCCTTGGGGAAGTGGCGGAGCTGGTCGATCAGCGTGGTTTGGCTGGCGTGCAGCCGGATCAGGCCGTTGACCATGTGCGGCTGTAGCGTCTGGATGCGCAGCAGCTTGTCGCTGCTGGGCTGCACCGCGCGCGCCGGCACCGGGATGCCGCGCGCGGCGGCGCGCTTCACCAGTTCGGTGCGCAAAAACTCCTGGAACTGCACGGTCTCGATGATCCACAGCACACAGCGGTAAACCTCTTGCAGGCTGATCACGTCTTCGATGATGCGGTCCGGCAGGCGCTTTTTGATCAGCGCTTCAACCACGTCGAGGATGCCGGTGGCGCGATTGAAGCCGCCCACCAGCAGCGCCGAGGGGTCGCGGCTGGCGCCGGCTTTGCCGAGTGACGGGTCGCAGGCGGCGTAGAAAATCCAGTCGGCCAGGCGGTTGACCCAGAATTGGATCGCCTTGGCGAACGGGGCGTCGTCGTCGCTGAGCGGGTCGTTTTGCAGTTCGCTGTCGAACGCGGCGTGTCCGTCGCGGGCGCGCAGCTTCATCAGCTCGTAGAGCGGGCGGCCGGCGGGCCAGGAGACCTCGGCGCCGGCGTCCATCTCCAGTTTACGGGTGGTGTAAAACTGTAAAGCCATGCCCTCGCCCTGGGCGTGGATCAGGTTCTCCCATTCGTCCCACAACTGCATATTGTCCGGCCAGCGAATCATGGCTTTGAACTTGATGCCGCGCCACATCGGGTTTTTCAGCAGGCGGGCCAGGACGCTGTCGTAATGCAGGATGGTGCCGATGATGATCGCGTCAAACTTTTCGCCGGCGCCGCCCAGTTTCAGCACCGCTTTGGTCAGCCAGGCCTGCATCTTGTCGCGCTGTTCCGGGCTTTTGACGTTCTCGTCGTTCTCCAGGTCGTCACCGACGAACAGGTCGGGCCGGTGCGGGCCGTGGCGCCGGCCGCGAATGCGCTTGCCGCTGCCGACCGCCTCGATCTTGCGGTCGTTGCGGGTGACGATGACGCCGGCCTGCCAGACGCGGCCCTGTCCGGTCGCTTCCGGGAAGTCCATGCTCAAGCGTGGGTTGGCTTCCAGCTCGGCCTTGATGGCTTCGAGCATGATGGCCGCCTGGTCGAAGGCGTCCATGCCGATCATCGGGTACCACTTGCGCTCGGTGACCACGCACCAGATGACGAAGATCTGGCTGGTGATGGTGGACTTGGCCTCGCCGCGTGGCGCGGCGATGGCGTCGGTCTCGGACTGCGCGCTGTTGGCGATCGCCGGCAGGCGCTGGTAGAGGTAGTCGTGCAGCCGGCTGTTGGCCTTGGTGACGTAGTGCGGGAAGTAGGTACGGGCGAAGAACTCGAAGTCGTTCCAGGCGCGCTCGCGCCGGGCCTGCATCGCCGCCGGGTCGGGGTCGAAGCCGTCAACCTCGGCCTCGATCTGGCGGCGGAACTCGGCGGCAAACTTGCCGATGTCGGCGAGGAAGGCGCGGCGGGTGGTGGTGGCCATCAGTCGGCCTCAATCAATTCGGGATGCACCCTGCGTAACAGCAACTCTTCGGCCTCTCCCCTGCAAGCCAACTCCAACGATGCCTTAATCGTCCGCCGGCCGGAGGTAATACATTCAATCGCCAAGCTCCTCGAGATATGCGGATCTGTCTCGATCTTGTAGACCTCTCGGAAACGGCCGTCGATACGGGTTGCCAAGCGGTCCATCCAGGCGCCAAAAGACTCACGCCACGTATTCGGCGCATTGATGCGCAGACGCCAGGAATAGCTGATCGTGTAGATATCAGCCATCGGCCAACTCCGCCGCGAACGGCTCCAGGATTTCCGCGAAAGCGCCCAGGTGGCGCGGGTGTTTGGCGCGGATGAATGCGCCTAACCGCTTGAGTACATCCATCCGAATCGCCATGGCGTCGGTCTGCGGCATCGAGCGCTTCGAGGCGGCAATGATCTTGTTGTAGGCGTCGGCCAGGCTGGCGAGCATCTGCACCTTGGTGGCCGGGTCCATGTCCGGCGACTGCTGGATCAGCTCCACCGTGGCTTGCACTTGCTGCACGACCACGGCCAGGGTCTGGCGCACCACGTCCTCGATGCCGCCGCCGGCGATCATCTGGGCGCTGCGGGCGCGCTCCCAGTCGTCACCCGCCGCGCGCGCTTCGCGGATCCAGCGCCGGGCGGTGGCCACCGGCACTTCGGCCTTGATGGCCGCCAGCTCCAGGCCGAGCTGGTCAAACACGAAGGCGGCGCGGACGGCGCGGCGGGTGTCTTCGGTGTGGGCCATCAGGTTGTCTTGCCGGCTTTCGAGGCCGGCGGCTGGTTGGGTTCGTCTTGCACCTTGATGGTTTGATGCAGGTGGATTTCCATGTCGCGCAGCGCGCCGGAAATGCTTGTTGAGGCAATGACAATCGCCCCGCCAATGACGAATGCGGCGATGATGTTCATGCCATTTCCCCCGGTTCCGGCCGCTTTACCCCAGGCACTTGCGCCCGCCCCAGCACCACGTCGGAGCCGCGATCGGTGAGCGTGGCGACGATGCCGCTCCAGTCGGCCAGGCCTTGCTCGGCCAGCCAGGCGCAATCGGTTGAGAGTCGGTCCAGGCTGATGTGGTAGCCAAGCAGTCCGAGCTGTTCGCGCAGCGCGCGCAGCGGCAGCATGTAGGCCGGGGCGACTTGCAGCGCGGCGAGGATGGCGCGGCGGCGGTCGGTTTCGGCCATGCGTTCTGCGGTGTTCATGGCTTGCCCCGGTGTTGCACCTGCTGCGCCAGCAACAGGCGCAGGGTGTCGTTGATGCCCTTCAGTTCGCCTTCCATGCGGCTGGACGATTCGGCGACGCGGTTGAGCTTGTCGTAGAGCTTGGCCAGGTCGTTATGGGTGGGCATGGCGGCAATGCGCCCTTCGATCTCGGCAATGCGGTCGCTGTGCGTGTCCAGCCGGCCGTCCATGTCATTTTCCAGGGCGCTGATGCGCTCGTTGGTGACGCGGTGCCGGTTGGTCAGGTACAGGTACACGCCGATCAACGCGGTGATCAGGGTGTTGCCCACCTGCCAGAAGAATTTGATTTCGTCCAGGGTCATTTCACGCCTCGCATGAGTCTTAAATCTTGTTCGTGCTGCCAGGCGTCCCGGCAGTCGGCATCGCACCAGCGCTGCGCGTCTGGCAGCGGCGTGGCGCAGAACAGGCAATAGCCAATCGCGGTCGGGCCGGGCGCGCCTCGGCGCGCCTCTTCAATGCCATCCTCTACGGCATGCTCGATCAGGTCTTCGGCGCGGTCGGCGTCATCCATGCTCGAATTCCCGGCTCATGTCGCGGTATTCGATGGGCAACTGGCGGCGCTGCGCTTCGGCCTGCCAGGCGGATTTACAGTGGTGGGGCTGCCAGAAGAACAGCGTGTCGATAACCCGCATGGCGCGCCGCCAGCCGGCCTTTTTGTAGCGCCGGCGATAGGCGCGGGCGCTGAGCGTCTCGTCCGCCCAGCCGCCGGCCAGTGCGTTGAGCACCTGGTCGAGGGCGATCAGTATCTGCTTGATGCGCATCGCGTTAAAACGGCACGTCTTCCGCGCCCGGCGCGGCGTCGTTTGACGCGCCTTTGTCGCGGTTGGGGTCGAACAGGCTGACCAGCACGCTGTCGCGGCGCTCTTTGTTGGCCAGGGCGAACACCTGCATGCTGAGGATGTGCGCATCGAGCAGCAGGTAGGGGCCGTGTTCGCTCTCCATGACCGCGCCGATGTTGAGGTAGCGCTTTTTGACTTCGCCCTGGGCGTTGGTGTAGCTGCCCACGGCAATCACTGCGTCGTATCGTTTTGCCATGTTTATTCCTGGGTTGTCGGCGGGTCTGGCTTACCAGTGCCAGGCGGGCTGGGGCTCGCCGCCCACTCCGCCAGGGTTTGAAAGCGGGCCCGCAGCAGGTGATAAAAACGTGCCGCGTCCACGTAGCTGGTAAGCAGGTCCGGGCCGGTCGCCGTCTGCGGCTCCGGCAGGGTCGGGGGAAACAGCGTCAGAGAGACCAGGTGCGGCGGCGGCAAGCGCGGCGGCATCTCCACGCGCGGCGGCGGTCCAGATGCGCAGCCCGCCAGCATCCAGGCAATCAGGGGCATCAGCATGAGCAATCGCATAACGGCTTACCTCGCGGTCGATGATTTGAAACTGGGTTACCACGCGCGCCTGACGCACCACGTCGGCGCTGAGGATTTCGGCATCCTGGGCGGCAATCAGCGCAGCCTGGTCGATGGCGCGGGTGAGGCTGTCGAGCAATTCGGCCTTGGCCTGGCGTTCGGCCTTGGCGACGCCGTCGATATGGCCGATCTGGTACATGCCGGCCAGGCCGGCCAGCACGGCGGCGATCAGGCCGAGGCCGATCAGCGGGTTAAACATGCGGTGGCTCCGGTTTCTGCCAGCGGTCGTCGAGAGTGGCGAAGCCGATGTAGGCGGCAACCACGCCACCGGCGAACAGGTAAAACGGCCCGGTCAGCGCGGTGAGCGTGGCGCTGTCGGCAACCGTCGCCAGCAGCGGGAACAGCAGCGCGGCGACCAGTGTCAGCCAGGCCATGGCGCGGCGGTTTTTCCAGCGATCCAGGGCGATGCCGGGGGTGATGTGCGGGGTCATGCGGGGTCATCCACCACATGACCGGCGAGCGCTTGCAGGCCGCCGGTCAGCCAGTCCTTGACCGAGAAGCCGGGGCAGGTTTTGGCGACGCCGGGTAGTTCGCGGTGGCCGCAGATGCCGGGGGTGGTGATGTAGCGCTTGCCGTCGCGCACGGCGAGCACGGGCGGGGCGAGCGGGATGTTCAGCCGGCGCGCCAGGCCGCCGACGGTTTGCGCCAGTTGCGCCCATTGCAGCCGGGTGTATTGGTCCATGCCGACCAGGCAGACGCCGAGCGATGCGGCGTTCCAGCCGGCGGCGTGGGCGCCGGGCTCGTCGTCATGTCGGCCGGTGAACACGGCGGCATTGCGGGCAATGACGTAGTGGTAGCCGATGTGCGCCAGCCGGCCGTTCTGCCGGCCGCGCCAGTAGGTATCGCGCTGGAAGCCCGCCTGTTTGTGCCACAGGTCGATTTCGATGGCCGGATCGCGCCAGCCGGGCGTGCCGGGTTTGCCGCTGAACAGCGTGCGGCCGTTGGGCGTGGCCGCGCAGTGGATGACGATCAGCCGGATATTTCGGGCTGGGGCGAGGGGGTTGGCTGGCGTAGACATGGCGGCCAGTTTCGCCACGCGCGCGCGATGCGGGGATGCTGATGGGGGTCAGCGGTGAAGGGTGAAGGGTGAAGGGTGAAGGGTGAAGGGTGAAGGGTGAAGGGTGAAAAAAAGCCCCGACGCGCAGGGCGGGCCGGGGCGGAAAGCCGCTGTTGCAGCGGCCAGGGAGTCGATACCTTACGCCGCTTCGAGCCGTTCCGCCTGCTCGCTCAGTTGCGCGGCGAGGATGCCGGCGCAGTCCAGCAGGTCGAGAACCAGGCATTCCGTGACGCGCGGCTCGGCCGGGTGGCATCCGGACAACAGGTAGTTGGCGGCGGTGGTCAGGCTGGCGATGCGGGCGGCCTGGGTGGAGAGGGGTTCTTGCGCGGGCTGGGTCATGCGGCCACCCCGACCAACGCCAGATTGTTGCGCGCCACGTCGCGGCGGCGCTGGCGCTGGGGGTCAACTTGCAGCAGACCGCAGGCTTCGAGCAGGCGGTATTCGCTGCGCAGGCCCTTTTCACCGCGCCCGGTCAGCAGGCGGATTTCCGGCATGGTGAGGCCCATCTTGCGGTAGCGAACCAGTTGCCGGCGACGCGGATCGGCGCGCAACAACTCGGGGGCGATGACGGCGGCGAGGCGGTGAATGTCGGCCTCGGCACGCTGGCGCAGGGCGGTTTCCATGCCGTTGAAGGCGGTGATGAAGCCTTCCTTCATGCGCACCGCCTGCGCGCCGTTGAAGCCCATGCCGGCCAGCATGAAGCCGTCGCGGGTCACGTTGTACATGGGTTGCCGCTTGCCGCGCTGGTCGACGTAATCTGACAGCTCAAAATTGCGCCGCCAGAATTCTGTGCTGCATTCCAGGTTGTCGATGGCGCGCAGCACGTCTTTGTGCGACTTGCCGAAGTGGCGGGCAATGATCAGGCTGCTGGTGGTGGGGTGGTCACCGTGCAAGGTGACTAGGGTGTCGGCCGGAGCCGGTATGGTTTGGGTCATGATACGTATCCTTTCCAGGGATGGTTACCCCGTAAGGACGGGGCGGCCAGGTGCTGAAAACCGTACGTAGGCGGCGGACTTATTTCCCCTTGCGGGGTCTTGTATTCGTCCACACCCGGCCATTGATCACAACCAATGGACGTAAAAAAACCGCAACTTCGGGCGCGGGAACCGCTACGTAGGTGTTTTCAGCACCTGCCCGCTTTTTAGGCGGTTTCCGCGTTGGTGTCAAATCAACCGCGCCGAAACTGGCCGGCGCTGAGTTCAGGTTTGCCGCACAGGGCGGCGGCGGCGTTGGCGCGCGCCAGGGCGGCGCTGCATTCGCATTCGGCTTGTTCGGCCTGGCGCAGACTGTCGGCCAGGGCGGCATAGTCGGCGTTGCGTTCGGGTTCGCCGGCCAGCCGGCTGAGCTGGCCGCCCAGGTTGTGCAGCAGGGCAAAGCGCCGGTCCGCGGCGTCGCGGGCTTGTTGTTGGTAGGCGGTGTATTCGCCCAGGGCTTGGTAGTTCATGGCGTTCCTTTCGGTGGTTAAAACAAATCAGCGGTCAAAACAAACTGCCCTGCTTGGTTTCGGCGACCTCGCCGCCGTGGTTGGCGCGTTTGCGTATGGTCCAGATGTAGCGGTCGCTGTGCCGGTATTTGCGCGCCAGTTGGGCGACGGCTTCGCGGGCGCTGAGGCCATTGCGTTCGAGCTCGTCGCCTTCAGTGCGGATGGCGTCGTGCTCGACGGCGATCAGCGCGGCGCGGCACAGCGGAATGTAGATGGGTTCGCGGAAGTGCGCGCACAGCGCGGCGGCGGCGGCTTCGCCCAGCACGTCGGCCAGGTGCGCGCCGCTGGCGCCGGTATTCGCCGGCCAGATGGTGGTACCGCCGTATTCTTCGACCAGGCGCAGCACGGCGGGCAGGCCGATCAGCTCGACGATCAGCCGCATCGAGGCAGGCAGGCGGTCGAGGTTGAGTTTCATTGGGTTGCCTCTTGGCTGGCCTTTCTGCGCCGGGCGTTGTAGACGCTGAGCGCTTGCACCAGCACGCGCAGTTCGGCGCTGTCGCACAGGCGCAAGGGTTTGGCGACGCTGCCGCCCTTGATCCCGGCGGCCTGTTTGGCGATGCCTTCGATGTAGGCGATCTGTTTGCCACGGGCGATGCCGGCGGCCTTGGCGAGCATGATCAGCTTGCGCAGCATGGGTTGCCGGTCTTCGGAGGCGCTGTCGACCCAGGCCCATTCGTTGGGCTGGCGCGCCGGGGCGTTGGTGGCGCGGGTGACGTGGGCAATCATCCGGCGCCAGTCGTCAGCGGTGAAATCGGCGCTGCTGGCCTTGCCGGTGATTTTGACGTTCATGGCGCGGCGGGTGTCGTCGTCCAGGCCCAGGGCTTTGCAGCATGCGCGGTAGATTTTGCGGGCTTCGGTCATGGCTTTTGGTAAACGCTATTCAAGTGGCAGGCGTATTCGCTGATGTCTTCGATCAAGATTCGGCGGCTATCACCGATGCCCCGCAGATCCGCATGACCCGCTTGTAGACAGGCAGACAAATACGCATTCACCGCCTGCGCGGCTTCTTCGAGTTTTTTCGCGGCTTTGATCGCCGCCGCTGTAACCGCCCGGTCTTGTGGCTGCTTTTTCATTTGTCGGCCTCGACCACTTCCACCGACTCGCAGACCTTGCACAGGTGGTTTATCACGGCCTTGCCGCTGGACCAGTCGGGGTGAAGCATTGTGAAGGTTGCGTTGAGGTGCTTATCGGCCTTGGCCGCGCGCTTTCCGAACACCTTTTCAAATGCGGCCTTGTCCTTTGCCGAATACAACTGCCGCACCGATTTGCGCAGGAATCTGGATTCAGGATGCCCGGCTTTTACGTCGCACCATTCGTATTTGAAAAAGCCATCGATAAAGGTGATGACACGATATGACAACGCCTTTTCGCGGCGAACTTGCAGCGTTATTTCGCGGCCGTCGCAGATCAAGCGCACGCTGCCCCACGGAAGGCTGAGTTTGCTTTCCAGTTCGGCGCGTTGGTCTTTGGTCAGTTTCATTAGGGCATCCTTGTGGTGGTAACGATCTCCCGGATCGCCCTGCCGGCGTCGGCAAGGCGATCGAGGTGAGCGTTACGCCAGCGCGTCTTTCAACACCTTGCTGGCGCTGAACTTGACGATATTGCGTGCCGGTATCTCGATGGCAGCACCCGTGGACGGGTTGCGGCCGGTGCGCGCGGCGCGGACATCGGCCTTGAGCTTGCCCAGGCCCGGCAGCGGGATCTCGCCGCCTTCGGTGCCCAGCTCCTGGATGGCAATGCCGGTCAGCGAATCCAGTACGGCGTTGATATCCGCCTTGGACACGTTGCGCTCGAACGTGCGGTTGGCGTGGGTCTGGATTTCGTCGATCAGGTCTTTCTGGTTCATGGTGTTTCTCCTGGTGGTGCGGTTGAGTGTTGGGGTGCCGGTTCCTGGCGCGCCTTGCACCGCGCTGTTTTGCGGAAGGGAGGGCGTCTTTGCTTTTTCCATGCCGGCGGGTTCCGTTTGCCCACGGTTTCCTGGGGTGCAGATGTCAGGGGGCCGTTTGTTCGAACGGGGTGATCACAAAATCTTCCACGCCGCTGCTGATGCCCAGCCCGGCAATGCCGGAGACGGCTTGCGGTTCGGCCAGTACGGCTTCTTTGTTGATCTCGGTTTTGACGCGCAAAAAGCGGGTCATGCCGAGCTTTTCCAAGGTCTCGATGACCATTTCCTGGGCGCGGATGCGCACGCTGGGCGGACGCTGGCGCCATTGCACTTCGCCGGTTACCAGGTTGGCGGTTTTGGTTTTGCCGCCGTTGGTGAGTTCGTCCCGGTTGGCCTCGCACCAGCCCTGTATGCTGGTTTGCAGGGCGTCTATTTGGGCCTTCATGGCGTCCAGCGCGGGTTGGTGGCGGGCGGTAACGATGGCGATGTCGTCGTTCATGGCGGCCATTTCGCGGGTCATCATGCGTTGCGCGTCGCCCAGCGCCTTGATTTCGAGTGCGACCTGGTCGCGGGTCTGGGCAATACTGACGGCGACGGCGGGGGCTTTGATGCGGGTCTTCGGTGCTGCCTGGGTCATTGCTGGGCTCCTTTGAGCGTGGTTTTCATGTCGGCCAGCGCGCGGGCGGCGGCCTGGGGGTTGTGCACCGGCTTGGGCTCGGCCGGCGGCGGGTCAAACGGTTTGTGGGCGTTGCTGATGCCGATCGGGGTGACGCCCTGGGCGCGCGTTTCGCGGCTGCGCTCGTCGCGCCCGGCTGCTTTTCCGGCCAGGGCGTAGACCACCTGGTACAGGTAGGCGTGGCCTTTGAGCGGCAGTTCGAGCGTGCCGGCGTCGCGCGCGGCCAGCACTTCGTCCAGGGCTTCTTTCCATAGCGCCAGCGGGGCAACCCGTTCGACGCCGTGGCGTTTGACGCGGGCGGACTTGATGCCGGCTTCCAGCTCGGCCAGCAGCTTGCCGGCGCGCGGCGCGGTGAGGCCGCGCTTGGCTGTGCCGAGCAGCCGCAGGTAGGGCAGCAGGCTGGCGCTGAGCTCTGCCGGCAGGGCCAGCGCGGGGACCAGCGCGGCGCGCCAGGCGGTGTCGTGCAGGAAGACTTCGATGTCGCCGTTGAGGCCGCATCCCGGACAGGTGCCTTTCATGCGGCGGCCTGCTCGGCGGTGGGGTACAGCGGCCGGTGCTGGGCGCAGATCGCCAGCGGGCTGGTGAGGAAACCGCCTTTGTCGCACCACCAGGTGGGGTGGATGGTGTCGCGGAATTCGGCATGCGCGCAGTTGGCGCACGCCAGGCGGGCCTTGGCCGGGGTGTAGCCCATGGCAAACTTGGCGGCGGTGATGTTGCTCATGACGCCCGCCGTTCGAACTGGTCGCAGTGTCCGTTGCGGCTGACTACGGCGTTGTTGATGGCGCAGCGCCAGACTTCGCCGGTGCGCTGACAGGTTTCGTCGGTGCGCTGGGCGTGCCGGCATATCTGGCATAGCCGGATGCTGGTCTGGATGCCGCCGGTGCGGTAGTTCATGCTGTGCAGGGTGGGGGTGGGGGTCTGGGTCATGGCGCTATCCGTCCCAGAAAGGCGACCAGCCGCGCGACCTGCTTTTCTTGCAGCATCACGGTTTCGTCGCCCTGGTAGATTTCCAGCGCGCCGTCGTCGTAGAAGGCGAAGGTGGCGTGCTCTTCGGTGCGCGGGTGGCGGTCGCGCAGCGGTGTCGGGATGTGGCCACAGACCGCGTCAGCCCAGGTTTGCGCTGGTTCTGTCGCCGGTTCCGCGGCCGGGATCGACGTCGGCTTGGTGTGCGCAAGGTGGTCACGTTCCTGGTGGCCTTTGCTGCGCGTGGGCTTGATGGCCGGCTCCTCCGGTAGGTGCTGGTCGTCCGCGCCAATCCGGCGTAGCGTCGCCAGGTTGCCGGGCAGCTCCGAACATAGCGGCTCCGCCGGCATCAGTGGCGCATCGGCCAGCTTGTAATAGGCGCGCTGGGCGTTCTCTTTCAGCCGGGTCGAGACAATCAGCCCACGCTGCGCCAGCCGCTGGACGATTTTCCGCAGGCTCATCATGCTGCGCGTCGATGGGCAGCGTTCCAGGAGCGCATCCAGGCTCAAACTGCCGCCGTCCGCCAATGCGGCCAGCACTTCGGTCTGCACCGGGCCGATGTTGGGTTGTTGATCGGTGCGGGCGTGCGGGGATTTCTGGGTTTGTACAACGGCGGGCTTGGCGATGCGCGGCATGGGTTTCTCCTGGGCGGGTTCGGTGTGGCTAACGGGGGCTTTGGCGGGAGCTGTGGCGTGCATCTTGCGGCTGGCTTCGGCGGCGGCCTGGACGTTGTGCGCCAGCTCGGCGCTGGTGCCGGTGCCCAGGTCGCGCTCCTGTTTCCAGCTCAGGGCGCGCGGCGGGATGCCGGTGGGCCAGAGCGCGGTCCAGGTGCGGCCGTCTTTGGTGATGGTGGCGCGGTTGATCGCGCCGCGTCCGTGCAGATCGTCGAGCACGTCGTTCAGGCTGTCCGGGTCGAGGCCGGTTTTTGCCAGCAGGAAAGCTCCATGCGTAGGGTTGGTCTGTGTGCTGCCCTTGAGCATTTCGAGGATGCGCTCGCTATGGTTCGCGGCTGGGTTCACGGCGCCACCTCGCGCAGCGTTACAGCCATCCGGCAGCGGTCGGCGGCGGCCTGGATGCGGGCGTTCTCGGCTTCCAGGGCGTCGGCATAGTCGCCGCTGCCGGCAACACCGAACGCCAGCAGGATGATGATCAGCACCAGGCCAATGTTGATGCGGGTTTTGAGTTTTTCCGGGGTCATGGCGGTTACTCCTTGGGTTTGTTGGGGCAGGTCTGGCAGGCGCGGCGCTGCGACAGTGCGCCGGGGTTCCATGTCGGTGTCGGGCCAGAGTTGATGTCTACGCAGTGCTGCCGCTCGACTTCGCAGCCCAGATAGGGGCAGTGATAGCGATCCAGTGCGGCCAGCAAATCGGCCAGCACACCATCCGGGTTGGCTGGGTATTTGCCGGCACGCACCGTGCTGATTGCGCCGCGACTGATGCCGGTCTTGCGCGCAACTGCGGCATTGGTGCCAAGGCTCTGGAATTCCGCTTCCAGCAAGGCATAGGCGCGTGCGCGCTGGGCCGGGGTGAGTGCGGGCTTAGGCATCGTCCATCTCCCGCGCCGCATCGTCCGCGCCCTGCATCCATGCGACTTCGTGCAGGTTGGGGTCGTACACCGCCTTCAGTCGGGTAATCATCGGCGCGCGCGGGCCGCTGATGCGGGTCTTCACGCTGCGGTAGATGCAGGGCTGACCCGTGTTTTTTCGCCCATCTCCTGCCTGGGCAATTTCCAGATACCCGGCCCTTTCCAGGTACATGCAATAGGTTTTAGCGGTGGCGGGAGACACCCCAGCCAGATCGGCGATCTGTCGGGCGGTGAATGAGTCGAGCACGCGGATTGCGCCCCACATGCCTTCATTGCCTTGCCCCTGGGTAACTTCCGTGCCATCCGCCCGCACACGCGGCGCTTCAATGCCGTTGTCGCGCGTCAGGGTGTAACGGTTTTTGACGCCGCGCCGGGGTTTTTCTACCGCGACTTGTGCCAAATATCCCGCACACACAAGACCAGACAGGTATTCACGCGCGACGCTGGTGGGCACGTCGCCCGGCGTGACATCGGCTGCGGTGAACTCACCGGCTTGGGCGCGGATGTATTCCCAGACGCGCTGGCGCGGGCTTTTGCCGCCGGCGAGAGAGGTGGTGGGGCTACGCGACATCATCACCCCCGTTTGCGCTCACCCCGGCCAGGAGAGAAAACAACCTATCGTTCTCCGCTTTCGCGGCGTCGAAGCGCGCGACCTCACCCGCAAGCGCTTCAGTCAATTGCCGCACCTGGTGCTCAGTCAAGAAGATGCGCGCGGCGGGGACGCCTTCCAGCTCCATGTCCAACACCACAGAGTAGGCGTTGGCAAAATCATGGCGCCGACCAATCGCCAGCCTGAATGGGCGTTCTTTTTTAGCGGTGACCAGACACACACCAGATACCTCGATGCGGGCGTCCATCACACGTCCCTCCTTGGCGCCTTGTTGCTCTGCAACGGTCTGCCGCCCCAGCGGGCGAAATCGACCACGTCCCAGGCGTTTTCCAGCGCCGCTTCATGGATCAGCGCCAGGTTGTTGCCCAGTCGGCGCACGCTGCCCTGGGCGAGTTCGAGCAGGTGCGCGGCCAGATCGTCGGCAATCTTGATGCCGGGGCAGCGCGCGCCGGCCAGGGTGGCCAGGTCGTCGCGCCCGGCCGGCTCAGCCGGGAACCAATCCAGCATGCGGCCGTGGAAACGCTCCCAGGCTTCGAGCTTTTGCGGCAGCATTTCTTCGCCCACCAACAAGATGCTGGCCTTGCTGCCTTCGTACAGGCTGCGCACGGATTCGACCAAGCCCTTGGCAACGCAGTAATCGAACTCGTCGATGATCAACAGCCGGCGGCTGACGTGCAGTTGCACTTTGACGGCCTCGGCCATGGTGTAGATGTCCGGGGTGTAGTTGCGCGCGCTGTCGCCCTTGCCGCGCGTGTAGTTCAGGCCGAGCGCCCTGGAGATGGCGACCAGCATGGTCTTTTTGGTCCAGAAGTCGTCGGCCTGGACGTAATAGGCGTGGTAACGCGCCGCCAGCCATGCCGCCGAGGTGCTCTTGCCGTAACCTGACGGGCCGTGCAAGGTGGCCAGGCCGGGTTCATCCGGGCCGCGTTGCTTCAGCCGGGCGTGCGCCCGTTCCGCCAGAGCGATGTTGGCCAGCGGCATGATGCCGCCTTGCGTGGGCCTGCTTGATTCGTTCATACTGACTTCTCCTGTTGTGTTGCTGTAAAAGGCTGGCCGCCGTTGCTGCGGCGGTCAGCCGCCTGAGTTGTCACTGCGCTTCCCGCCCATCACCTGTTTTCCCAACAATTGCCGCCTTCATGTTCCGCATGGCCGTAAACTTGCTGGTCTTCGGGAATACGGCGTGAAACCGTCTCTGCCAGTCGTGCACCAGTTCGCCGCCGCGCTGCGCGGTGGCGTCCAGTTCGTGCCAGAGGGCATATTTCTGTTCATCGTTGAGATCGCCCAGCGGGTTCTCCGCGCCGTCGTTCCGGGGGCCATCGCGCCGCGCGGCCAGGTCCAGCACCGGCGCCTTCGGGTTGAATTGCTCGGCAAACATCCGCTTGGCTTCGGCAATGAGCTGCTCGCCACGCGCGGAGGGCTGCGGCGTGTCTTGCGCCGCCACCGCCCGCGCCGCGTCAATCAGCCCGGTTGAGGTGTGCGACTCGCTACGCAAGGGCAACACGGCCAGCTTGCCGGCCTTGGCGGCGCGTTCCATGATGATTTCCCGCACCAGTTGATCCGGGCTGACCAAGCCTTTCTTGGCCTTCTTGAACATGGCGCGGGTGTCGCGCATCCAGTCCTGTTGTTTGGCGTGGCCCTTGGCGGCGATCTCGGCACGCGGCACGCCGGCCAGGCTGGCATTCACCGCCACACACAAGAATTTCCCATCCACCCGAACCACAATCCGGCCCATGTCGTTCGGGTCCAGGCGGATGTCGGCCAGCTTGCCGGCGTGCAGCGGCAGCTCTTCATGGATGTAGTCCACCCGCTCGTAGCGGATGCCCTTGGCGCTGATCGTCGGCGGCTTCTTCGCCGGCTGCATCAACAGCAGGTCCAGCGCGCGCTCGTTTTCAATCCGCTTGATCGGCGTGGTGGAGCTGGCTACCCGCGCAAACGGCGTCATACCCAGCGTGCGGTGCTCGCGCTGCATATAGGTGCCCTCGATCCAGGCATCGGTCAGGGCTTGCAGTTCTTCCACCGTCAAGTCCACCGAGACCGCGCCGCCCTTTTTGAACAGGTTTTCCGCAAAGGTCCGTTTTGCTTCAATCGCCGCCCGCTCGCTCACGTTATGGCCGACAAACGCATCCAGCACTTCCAGGATTGAATGCAGATAGGTGCCGATAAACCGCTCCACATGCGGCTTTTTCTGCGGGCTGAACGGCGGGCAAAATACCTGCTCAACGCCGATTTCTTCCAGGAACAGGCGGAATGGCTGGCTCTTGTAGTCGCTGCCGTTGTCGGTCTTCACCTGCCCGTCCGGCACGCCCCAGGCCATCACGGCATCGCGCATCAGTTGCTTGTTGGTCTCGGTCTTGGCGGTGCGGCTGAAGCGGATCATCGGCCGCCGGCTCCATACGTCAATCACCACGCTGGCGGTATAGCGCGACTTGCCGGCGCCGTGGTTCAGCAGCCAGTCCGCTGGCGTGCCGTCCATCTCCCAGAGCTGGTTCATCCGCTGCACATCGGCATCGGCGCGGCCCAGGCTGGACAGATAGCGGCTCTTGAATTGATCCGGGTTGGTGGTGAGCATCAGCGCGGCGGCGTTTTTATCGCTCCACTTGGCGCGATAGCGCGTCACCTGGTCGTAGCGCAGCGGCGCAAACAGCACCTCGCCGGTTTCGCGGTCGTAACGGCACTTGTTGAGCATCGCCAGCAGGTCAATGCTCTGGATGTGCGGTTTTTCACTGAGGATGGCGATGAACACGTCATGCAGCAGCGGCGTCGTCTCGAACACGCTTTTCTTGCGCTTGATGCCGCTGCAGCGCATGTCCGCCACTGGCGCCAGGCCGTTCTTTTCGTTTTCCAGCACCCAGCGCTGAATCGTGCGCATCGAGATCGCCGGGTACTTGGCTTTTGCCTTGTCGCTGGCCGGGATGTGGCCGGCATTCCATGCTTCAGCAAACTGCCCGAATGCCGCGTTGCGCCCGAGTTTTGGCATCTGTGCCAACTGTTGCGCAAACCAGTCACGCCAGGCCAGCAGCACGTCGTAATGCGCGCCGAATTTCTCTTGTCCCTTGGGCGTTAACAAGCCCATCAACTGGTCGGCAGTCACCGCCTGCTTGCGCGCCTGCTCGGCCACCACTTCCGCATGCGCCATGTTCCGCGCCGCCAGCGTGTGGCGGGCATCGGCGCCCAGGACGCGGGCATGGGTGAGCTTGTCGATCAGGGTGGCGACGGGGGTGGAGGGCAGAAATTCGCGCCGCACGCCACCCTTGCCACCCTTGGCTTTTACCTCGCGGAATTCCCATGACTCGCGCTCGACCAGGTCGTACCAGTTCTGGCGCGACGCCGGATAACCCGGCAGCTTCAGCGCGGCCAGCTCGGCGCAGCTGTAGTGGGTCTTGTGCTCAGCCACGACGCACCCGCTTCAGCATCTGCAATATCTTCTGCGCCTGCTGAAAACTAACCGTCAACGTCAGTGTCACGTCGTCTGATGCGCCCATGAATCGCATTGGGCTGGCAATTAGGCTGGCGACGGTGGCGGATGGCTGAAATTCTCGCCTCACAGCCCATCTACCGGCTTTCGGTTTGACTTCGCGAAACGTCCAAGCCTCACGCACGACCAGATTGCGCCAGGCACGCTCGGTACCGGGATACCCCGGCAGCTTCAACGCCGCCAGCTCGGCGCAGGTGTAGTGGGTTTTGCTCATGGCCGGCTCACTTGTAGGCAATCGCCCGTGCTTCCCGGTTCATGGTGTCCACCAGCGCCGACAGATCGGCGCGCTTCAGTTCGAAGTCCAGCAGGTCGATTTCCTGGCCGGCATTCGCGGCATGCAGCAGCGCCATCACTTCGGCGGTGCGCCGTGAAAGTTCTTGGGTCTGGTTTAAAATCCAGCTCAGACTGTTGAGTCTTTGTGTGTCAGTCATTTCAAAACCTCGGAGGCTGTATGGCAATATTCAGAAAAGACCATCTGGCGAGCGACAAAACCGGCCTGACCAGGTACTACACGGAACTGATGGCCGTGCTGGAGGGCGCGCCGCCACTGGCCGGACAAGCCGCGCAGTTCCAGCAAAACAGCGAAGACTTTCAACGCGAATTCACCGATATCGACTTGATGGAACTGACCAAGGCCATAGGCCGTTTCAAGGTTGAGGTGGATCACCTCAAGACGCTGGCCAAAAGGCAGGCCAAGCCGGTGCGGCAAACCTGACCGGGCGCTCATGACCGTCTCGCTTTCAACGCCGCTTCCAGCGCTTTGCGCCGTTCGGCCAGTTCACGTTCCTGGTGATGCAGCCGCGCCCATTCCAGCAGCGCCGCATCGTCCTGGTTGATTACCGCGCGCTCGCCGCGCTTGCGGGCATACAGATTCAGCAACACGTCCTGGCCCAGCGCCGCATCCAGCGCCATCGCCCGGCGCAGGCTGATCTCATGCTGATGCGCCTGGCTGATGTAGTTGTTCAGCATGTTTTCGCTGAACTTCTCGCCCAGGTGAAAGCTCATCCGCTCCGCCACCTGCTCGCGCGTCATCCCGCGTTCTTTGCGCACCCGTTCCAGCGCATCGCCAATGCTGGCCGCAATCTCGATCGCGCAACCCAGCGCGCCGGGCCGGTTCGGCGCATCGGCAAATAAATCGGAAGTTCGGACGTCAACGTCGGAAGTCATGTCAAATCTCGCTGCCGTTGTTGTCACTGCACGCGTTTGACGCTTTGCTACACTTCGCCTTGTAGCGTCCTAATCCGCGCTCACCTCGGCCAGACTTCGGAGTTCCGTCGAGGTGATAGCGGCTCGGCCATATATCTTTAGGCATAACGCCTATCGCCTCGGCGATCAGGCGCTCGGCCTTCGGGTAAGGCTGACGGAGCGCACGATTAAGGCAGTCGATATCGTTGTAACCATGACAAACAGCGATGCTGCGCAGGGTGATGTCTTGCCGATGCAGCGCCGCCCGTATGTCAGCTTTGTGCCAGTCCTTCGCGGCTGGTTTTTTTGCCATGGCTAGTTCCGTGTTGACGTTTGACATGGTTGTAAACTTACGAGCACGTAATGTCCACGTCAAGCATTACAACTAAATTTTTTTACATGCAGGTAAATCAATGACTTATAAGTTGTCGTGAGTTGTAACTATGGATGACAACTCAATTTACTTGTCTGTCGGCGAGCTAAACGCCATGAAATTGCCCGGACTTCCAACCACCAGGCAGGGGATTGATGCGCTTGTGAAGCGCGATGGTTGGCCTTATCGGGAAGCTAAAGGGCAAGGCGGCCCAGGTGGTGTGCGCCGCGAATACCAGCCGCCGGCCGAGGTCATGGCGCTGATTGAAAAGCGGCGTAAGGGTGAAATCGGCCCCGGCGACGAGCGCGGCGGCTATCGCGTGAGGGACGATGGCCGCAAGCGGTATTACCCAGAACCCGCGCCAGCAGCCGAGAGAGACCCTGTGCTGGCGTTTCTTGATCCAACCGAAGAAGAGCGGCTACAGATGCTTTCCGTGGTATTGCGCGTCGCGGAATCGAAGCTCAAAGAGCCATTGAATCCAGACCTGGCCGGGAAACTCCTGGAACTAGTCGCCGCCTGGACGCCGTTCGCCGTGAAGCATCCAGATTTTCTGCAACGCCTCGAAGCCCTCCGCACCGCCTGCGTTTTATTTGCAGCAGAAACGCACTAATTCTGTGCCATTTTTCGCGCAAAAAATGACGCTTTCATACCGTTTTTTCGCGTTTTTTGTGCCACTGCCGTTAATCGCTCAAATCAGCCGAATCCCGCGCTGTCACCGGCTTCCCGCGTTTTTTTCTTCTCTTTTGTTTTGTGCCAATTCAAACACCCCCCCTGGAATTCGAACACGCTCCTTCGGAGTCGAGTTTTTTCAGTGATCGCACGATTGTCGTCAGACAGCAATCAGTGTATTGCCGCCTTAGCCCTTGAAAGCCAGGCAGGTCACGCGGCCATTATCTGCCGCCAACTCTCTACGGATTCACGCCGCCGGGCACAACCACTGCCGGCGTAACGCCCAATCGCTTGGCGCGGCGGGCAAAGCGACGGTCATCGAAGCTGATGAATTCCGTGCAATGGACACTGGCCAGCAGGTGCAGGGCATCGGCGAAATCCAGTCCCTCCGCATGCCAGGTCAGCGCATCGCTGATGCGCGACCATTGCTCGACACTGACGTTGGGCAAGCCGAGCAGGTGGTTGATCACCCGGACGAAATCTGCGGCGGCGAAGCCATAAAAA
>Ga0208244_100261_pt1 | contig 60566 bp, 63 predicted proteins | sample SubbioCR12Aug_5A_FD_184828 | JGI IMG/M metagenome (GOLD analysis project Ga0208244, IMG submission 184828) | Serpentinite rock and fluid subsurface biosphere microbial communities from McLaughlin Reserve, California, USA - CR12Aug_5A (SPAdes) | ecosystem: Environmental > Terrestrial > Deep... | reverse complement strand
CCAAACCCGATCCCGTCACGGTCACGCTCCATCTGCCTGTGCTCGATGATGCCACCGCCGTCATGATCTACAACTTCCTGTGCGAACTCGTCGATAGCTTCGACGCCCACTACGGCGAACAGATTTGTCACTTCTACTCGCAGCAGCACGCCAATAGCCGTTCCCCTCCGACCAACACGCCCAACGACGCGCCGTCCTGACTACACCCTGAGCTGTTCCATCATCGACAACGCCGGCTTCACTTGCCGGCGTTGCGCTTTCGCCATGCCACACGTACGACCATCATCGAACGCGAACATCGCACCATCAAATCTCGTGACCACACTCATCGGTCAACGCCGCGGCGCTGGCCGCGATCGCGCAGGCGCAGGCTGTGGCGAGCAAGGCCAGCGCCCGCGAACGCGATCTCATCGCGGCACTCGCCCGCCGCTATGCCAGCGACGCCAAGGCCGACCGTGCCGCACTCAATGCGGCCTATGCGGAGGCCATGGGCAAGGTGGCAGCGCGCTACCCGGACGATGCGGACATCGCGCTGCTGCATGTCGAAGCCTTGATGAATCTGTCGCCCTGGGATTACTGGGAGGCGACCGGCGCGCGTCCCAAGGGCCGTACGGCCGAGATCCTCGCGGCGCTGGAAAAGGTGCTGCGGCGCCAGCCGGACCATCCCGGCGCCATCCACTACTACATCCACATGGTGGAAGCCTCCACCAATCCCCGTCGCGCCCTGCCCTACGCCGACAGGCTTGGCAGCCAGATGCCCGGCGCGGGCCATCTGGTGCACATGCCGTTTCACATCTACTACCGCGTCGGTTAATACAAGGACGCCATCGAAGCCAACCGCCGCGCGGTGGCGGCAGACGAGGCCTACCTCGCCACGGCCCGGCCCGAGGGCATCTACCCGCTCGCCTACTACCCGCACAATATCCATTCCCTGATGACGTCGGCGCAGATGGCGGGTGACGGCGAAAGCGCGGTGGCGGCGGCGGGGAAGCTCGCGCGCGTGGTCAGCCAGGATGCCGGGCGCAACATCGCCTGGGTGCAGCCGATCCTGGTGGCGCCCTACTTCGTCCACGCCCAGTTCAGCGCGCCCGCCACCACGCTCGCCCTGCCCGACCCCGGCGACGAACTGCCCTACGTCAAGGCCATGTGGCACTACGCGCGCGGCGTGGCGCATGCCTGGCGCGGCGAGCCGGCAGCCGCGCGGGCCGAGGTGGACGCCCTGCGGCGCCTGTCGCAAGGCGCCGACTTTTCCGGACTGGTCGAGGCCGGCGTGCCCGCGCCGGACGTGATCGAGCTGGCGAAGCACGTGATGCTGGGGCGCATCGCCCAGTCCGCCGGCGACTGGGCGCAGGCGCGCGCCGAGTTCGAGCAGGCGGTGGCGCTGGAGGACAAGCTCGCCTATTCGGAGCCGCCCTGCTGGTACTACCCGGTGCGCCAGTCGCTGGGGGCCGTGCTGCTGGCGGCCGGCAAACTGGACGAGGCCGAGACGGTATTCCGGCAGAGCCTGCTGCGCGCGGCCAATAACGGCTGGGCGCTGCACGGCCTGGCGGTGACCTACCAGCGTCTCGGCAGGCAGAACGCGGCTGAGGCCGCACGCGATCAGTTCACCCGGGCCTGGCTCGGGTCTGCGGCACCCGACCTCGCCCGGCTGTAGCCCGGCGTGGCCAAACTCAACCCTCAGCCCTTCCCCGCCTCCTCATCCAGCTTTTTCAGGTGCGCCAGCTTCTCGGCGATCTTGCCTTCGAGTCCACGCGGGGTGGGCTGGTACCAGTTCTGTTCTTCGATGTCGTCGGGGAAGTAGCGTTCGCCGGCGGCGTAGGCTTCGGGCTCGTCGTGGGCGTAGCGGTAGGCGCGGCCGTAGCCCAGTTCCTTCATCAGCCTGGTGGGCGCGTTGCGCAGGTGGATGGGAACATCGTTGGAGGGGTTGGACTGGACGAAGGCGCGGGCGGCGTTGTAGGCGACGTAGGCGGCGTTGCTCTTGGGCGCGCAGGCCAGATACAGGCAGGCTTCGGCCAGCGCGAGTTCGCCTTCGGGGCTGCCGAGGCGTTCGTAGGTGGCGACGGCGTCGAGCGTGATGCCGAGCGCGCGCGGGTCGGCGAGACCGATGTCCTCGCTGGCCATGCGGATCAGCCGGCGACCGAGGTAGCGCGGGTCGGCGCCGCCGTCGAGCATGCGCACCAGCCAGTACAGCGAGGCGTCGGGGTCGCTGCCGCGCACGCTTTTGTGCAGCGCGGAAATCTGGTCGTAGAAGGCTTCGCCGCCCTTGTCGAAGCGGCGCAGCGATTGCGCCAGCGCGTTCTCGACGAAGGCGGCGTCGACTTCCGTCACCTGCGAGGTGCGCGCGGCGATGTCGAGCTGTTCCAGCAGGTTCAAGAGCTTGCGCGCATCGCCGTCGGCGTAGGCGGCCAAGAGCTTGTCGACGCCCTCGTCCAGCTTCAGGCCGGGCAACACTAGCAGCGCGCGCTGCATCAGCTGGCCGAGTTCGTCGGGCGTGAGCGACTTCAGCACGTAGACCTGGGCGCGCGACAACAGCGCGCCGACGACTTCGAACGAGGGGTTTTCGGTGGTGGCGCCGATGAAGGTGAACAGCCCCGATTCGACGTGCGGCAGGAAGGCATCCTGCTGCGCCTTGTTGAAGCGGTGGACTTCGTCGACGAACAGGATGGTGGTGCGGGCCAGGGTCTGGTTCATGCGCGCGCGCTCGACCGCTTCGCGGATGTCCTTGACGCCCGAGAGTACGGCGGAGATGGCGATGAAGTCGGCGCCGAAGGCCTGCGCGGTCAATCGGGCCAGGGTGGTCTTGCCGACGCCGGGCGGGCCCCACAGGATCATCGAATGCAGCTTGCCGGAATCGAAGGCGAGCCGCAGCGGCTTGCCGGGGCCCAATAGATGCGTCTGGCCGACGACGTCGGCGAGGGTATGCGGGCGCAGGCGCTCGGCCAGCGGCGCGTTGGGGTCGTCGCGCGCAGGCTCGGGGGTGTCGGATTGGAAAAGGTCTTGGGGGCTCATGCGTCCCAAATTATCCACCAGAACCCCGGTGCTGTTGTAGGTGTTGTGGGAGGGGCGCCCTCGCCCCGAATGCTGGCCGGTGGCGCGGTGCGGGCATTCGGGGCGAGGGCGCCCCTCCCACAGGATCACTCGTCAATGACGTCGGCGCCCTTCGGCGGGGTGAACTGGAAGCGCGACGCTGGAATGCTGGGGTTGCGCACGAAGCGCGACAGCTTGAGCGTGGTGCGCTGACCGAAGAAATCGTACAACTCCATCTGCACCAGCACGTCGCCCTTGAAGCCCATTCGGATTCGCTCGAAAGTGGTGTCGCGGGTAATCGGGGTGGCTTCCAGCCATTCCAGGCCGCCGGCCTCGCCGGCATTTTTCAGGCTGAAGTATTTCTCGATCGAATCGTCGCCGGCCAGGAGCGCCGCGGGGGTGCCGGCGATGACGTCGCCGAGCGACTTGACGGTGACCTGTTCGAGGTCGACGTCGTACAGCCACAGCTTGACGCCGTCGCCGACGATCACCTGCTCATACGGCGCGTTGTAATCCCAACGGAATTTGCCGGGACGGGAAAACGCCATCTTGCCGCTGGCCTGCTGGCTGACGCGGCCCGACTTGTCGGCGACGGTCTGGGTGAAGTCGGCCTCGGCGGTCTTGGCGCCGGCGATAAAGGCTTTGAGGCGCTCGACGCCGCCGGCGTGGGCTGCGCCAGCGTTGAAGACCAAGGGCAGCGCCAGTGCACAGGCCACAATAAACTGTTTCAAGAATGCTTCTCCTAAGGGGGGGCTGCTAGTCAGGCAAGCAATACCGTGCGGGGTTCCTGCGTTCAAAACAAAACCGCCCCGCACTATAGCGTGCAGGGCGGTTCTGGGTGAAGCCCGCAATGTCCGGGCGATCAGGCCTTAAGCAATCAAGGGCACGATCAGCAGCGCAACGATGTTGATGATCTTGATCAACGGGTTGATGGCGGGGCCGGCGGTGTCCTTGTAGGGATCGCCGACGGTGTCGCCGGTCACGGCGGCCTTGTGGGCCTCGCTGCCCTTGCCACCGTGGTTGCCTTCCTCGATGTATTTCTTGGCGTTGTCCCATGCGCCGCCGCCGGTGGTCATGGAAATCGCCACGAAGATGCCGGTGACGATGGCGCCGAGCAGCACGCCGCCGAGCGCTTGCGGACCGAGGATGAGGCCGACCAGCACCGGAACCAGCACCGGCAGCAGCGACGGCACGATCATTTCCTTGATCGCGGCCTTGGTCAGCATGTCGACCGCGCGCGAGTAATCGGGCTTGGCAGTGCCGGCCATGATGCCGGGGATTTCCTTGAACTGGCGGCGCACCTCGACCACCACCGAACCGGCGGCACGGCCGACGGCTTCCATCGCCATGGCGCCGAACAGGAAGGGAATCATGCCGCCGATGAAGAGGCCGATGATGACCATGTGGTTCGACAGGTCGAACATGGTGATGCCACCGGTACGTGCTTCCAGCGCGTGGGTGTAGTCGGCGAACAGCACCAGCGCGGCGAGACCGGCCGAGCCGATGGCATAGCCTTTGGTCACTGCCTTGGTGGTGTTGCCGACGGCGTCGAGCGGGTCGGTGACGTCGCGGATCGAACTCGGCAGATCGGCCATTTCGGCAATGCCGCCGGCGTTGTCGGTGATCGGGCCGTAGGCGTCGAGGGCGACGATAATGCCGGTCATCGACAGCATGGCGGTGGCGGCAATGGCGATGCCATAGAGGCCGCCCAGGGTATACGACGTCCAGATCGCCAGACACACGGCCATCACCGGTGCGGCGGTCGACCTCATCGACACGCCGAGGCCGGCGATGATGTTGGTGCCGTGGCCGGTGGTGGACGCCTGCGCGATGTGGCGCACCGGCGCGTATTCGGTGGCGGTGTAGTACTCGGTGATGACCACCATCGCGGCGGTCAGCACCAGGCCGACCAGCGCGGCGAAGTAAAGATTCGTCGCCGGGATGACCGTGCCGTCGTCCATCGCCAGGCCGTCGCCCAGCATCATCGTCGTCACCGGGTAGAAGGCGACCAATGCCAGACCGCCGGCAACCGCGAGCCCGCGGTACAGCGCGTTCATGATCTTGCCGCCCTCGCGCGCCGACACGAAGAACGAACCGATGATGGACGCGATGATCGACACCGCGCCCAACGCCAGGGGATAGATGACCGCGCCGCTGCCAGCCTGGCTCGCCATCAGCGCGCCCAGCAGCATGGTGGCGATCAGCGTCACCGCGTAGGTTTCGAACAGGTCGGCCGCCATGCCGGCGCAGTCGCCGACGTTGTCGCCGACGTTGTCGGCAATCACCGCCGGGTTGCGCGGGTCGTCCTCGGGGATGCCGGCTTCGACCTTGCCCACCAGGTCGGCGCCGACGTCCGCGCCCTTGGTGAAGATGCCGCCGCCGAGACGGGCGAAGATGGAGATCAACGAACCGCCGAAGCCGAGGCCGATCAGCGCATGAATCGCATCCATCGACGTCGATCCCATCGCGGTCAGCACGGCGTAGTAGCCGGCCACGCCCAAGAGGCCGAGGCCCACCACCAGCATGCCGGTGATGGCGCCGCCCTTGAAGGCGACGTTGAGCGCGGCGTTGAGGCCGAGCGAGGCCGCCTGCGCGGTGCGCACGTTGGCGCGCACCGACACGTTCATGCCGATGTAGCCGGCCGCGCCCGAGAGCACCGCGCCGATCAAAAAGCCGATCGCCGTATGGCCGCCCAGCGCCAGCCAGAGCGCGACGAACAGCGCCACGCCAACTGCGCCGATGGTGGTGTACTGGCGGTTGAGATAGGCCTGCGCGCCCTGCTGAATCGCCAGCGCGATCTCCTGCATGCGTGGATTGCCGGCAGGCTTCTTCATGATCCAGCCGATCGACGCCACCCCGTACACCAGCGCCAGCACGGCGCTGGCAAGTATCCACATCAACTGAGTATCCATCTCATCCCCTTATCGTTTTTGCTGCACACAAAACAAAACGACGGCTTTCGCTGCCGTTAACCCTACTTGCCCATTGCCAGCCCGCCCTCGAAGCGCGTGCCTGGCTCGAACCCGAAAATCCGGTCGAGCTCCAATTCCCTGATCATCTGATCGACCGCGTCCTGCCCATGCTCGCGCTGCACCTCGGACAAAATCAGCTTGGCTGAATTGCCGTTGTAGAAACCGCCGAAGTCGGCTTGCACTTTGAGCAGTTGTTTGGCGCGGTCGAGTGTCATTGGTTAGTCGAGAGTCGAGAGCGGTGAGTCGAGAGCCCTTTAGCCGAGAGTCGAGAGCTATGAGTCGAGAGCTTGGGCGCGACGCGCCCCACTCTCCGCTCTCGACTCTCGGCTCTCCGCTCCATCAAAGCTTGAACGCCGCCAGCTTCTTCGCCACCGTGACGTTCTTCAGCGTCACGTAGACCGGCAGCCCGTTCTGGTATTTCGGATAGTCCTCACCCTGGATCAGCGGCGTCAGGTAGCGCTTGCACTTGGGCGTGATGCCGAAGCCGTCCCGGGTGATGAAGTCGCGCGGCATGAATTTCTCGACGTTGGCGACGTCCTTCAGGTCGGCCATGCCGATCTTGTACTTGTAGGGCTCGTCGGAAATGCGGTCGACCGTCGGCATCACCGAGTTGTGGCCCGCGATCGCCAGCTCGACCGCCTTCTTGCCCAGCTCGTAGGCCTGCTTGACGTCGGTCTTGGAGGCGATGTGGCGTGCGGCGCGCTGCAGGTAGTCGGCGACGGCCCAATGGAACTTGTGGCCGAGGGCGTCCTTGATCATGTTGGCGACCACCGGCGCGGCGCCGCCCAGTTGCGCATGGCCGAAGGCGTCGCGCGTGCCCTGTTCGGCGAGGAAGGTGCCGTCCGGGTAGTGGCAGCCTTCGGAGACCACCACGGTGCAGTAGCCGTGTTCCTTCACCAGCTTGTTGACGCGGGCGAGGAATTTCTTCTGATCGAACTCGATTTCCGGGAACAGGATGACGACCGGAATGCCGTGGTCCTCGACCAGGCCGCCGGCGGCGGCGATCCAGCCGGCGTGGCGCCCCATCACTTCGAGGACGAACACCTTGGTCGAAGTCTTGGCCATCGAGCGCACGTCGTAGCTGGCTTCCAGGGTGGACACGGCAATGTACTTGGCGACCGAGCCGAAGCCGGGGCAGCAGTCGGTGATGGGCAGGTCGTTGTCGACCGTCTTCGGCACGTGGATCGCCTGGATGGGATAGCCCATCTGCTCGGACAGCTGGCTGATCTTGAAGCAGGTGTCGGCCGAATCGCCGCCGCCGTTGTAGAAGAAGTAGCCGATGTTGTGCGCCTTGAACACCTCGATCAGGCGTGCGTATTCGCGTTTGTTGTCTTCCAGCGACTTCAGCTTGAAGCGGCAGGAGCCGAAGGCGCCCGACGGCGTGGAACGCAGCGCGGCGATGTCGGCGTCGGTTTCCTTGGTGGTGTCGATCAACTCCTCGGTCAGTGCGCCGATGATGCCGTTGCGGCCGGCGTAGACCTTGCCGATCTTGTCCTTGTGGCGGCGCGCGGTTTCGATCACGCCGCAGGCCGAGGCGTTGATGACGGCGGTGACGCCGCCAGACTGTGCGTAAAAGGCGTTCATTTTTTTCGCCATGGTGTTGTCTCCTCAGAGTTTCAATTCAACGCAATTGATAGGGGTTTCTGCAAAACAATAAAGCCAGCGCCGGTTTCAATTAAACACAGTTAATTAAAAACAGGGCTGGCTTGGTCTAACTGTGGCCGGATGCTTCACCCTCGGCCAGGCGCTTGGTTTCTTCGTCGACCTGCATTTTCAGCAAGGTGGTGACGCAATCGCCGATGTCGTCGTATTCCTCGCGCCCGGTCGCAAAGCGATCGCGGATGCGATAGAAGAACATGCTGCGATAACGCGAGTCGCCGGTTTTCGACAGCACGAAATGACAGCCGCGCTCGTTCCAGTAAAGGCCCGGGCACAGGGTCAGTTCGCGGTCGTCGATATGCAGGCGAATTTCGGTTTCGACGTCCTGGATTTCGACGTCCCTGCCGTAACGCTCTTTCACCGCCTGCTGGACAACCCAGCGTTCGGTGTCGGTCATCGGGGCAATCTGCTGCGGCATCGTTTATGTCAGCCCGGATTCTTCAGCGCCGGTTGAATCAGCCCAGTGCGGCAAAGATCGAATCGCGGATGCCTTCGACCTTGCCGGTGCCGGCGACCTTGACGTACTTGGGTGCGCCGGCATCGCCTTGCGCGGCCCAGTCGCCGTAGTACTTCACCAGCGGCTCGGTCTGTGCGTGATAGATGTCGAGGCGCTTCTTCACGGTTTCTTCCGTGTCGTCGTCGCGCTGGATCAGGTCCTCGCCGGTGACGTCGTCCTTGCCAGCCACCCTGGGCGGGTTGAACGCGACGTGGTAGGTGCGGCCAGACGCCACGTGGACGCGGCGGCCCGACATGCGCTTGACGATTTCCTCGTCGGGAACGTCGATCTCGACCACGAAGTCGATCGGCACGCCGGCAGCCTTCATCGCTTCGGCCTGCGGGATGGTGCGCGGGAAGCCGTCGAACAGGTAACCGTTCTGGCAATCGGCTTCGGTCAGGCGGGCTTTCACCATGCCGATGATGATGTCGTCGGAAACCAGACCGCCCGCGTCCATGATGGCCTTGGCTTTCATGCCGAGTTCGGTGCCGGCCTTGATTTGCGCACGCAGCATGTCGCCGGTGGAAATCTGCGGAATACCGTACTTTTCCTTGATGTAGTTAGCCTGAGTGCCTTTGCCGGCGCCAGGGCCGCCCAACAGAATCAAACGCATTGCGTATCTCCCTTGATTTGAATGTATTAAAACCTCGCTAGCGTAAGGCATGGCTCACGCGCGCAACACTTAAAAATTTTTATTGGCGGATTCAAGCGGCTGCTATGCAGCGGCAAACAGGCTGCGAACCCGCGCCAGATCTTCCGGCGTATCGACGCCCGGCGCCGGCGCGATGGGGGTGATGCCGAGGCTGATGCGGTAGCCGTGCCCCAGCACGCGCAACTGTTCCAGCATCTCGTAGCGTTCCAGCGGCGAACTGATCAGGCTGGCATAGGTGCGCAGAAACCCGACGCGGTAGGCATACAGGCCGATGTGGCGCAGCGCGCCGAGCCCGTGCGGCATCGGCTGCTGCGCGGCGAAGGCATCGCGCGGCCAGGGGATCGGCGCGCGGCTGAAATACAGCGCGTAGCCGGCTTCGTCGGCGACCACCTTGACGACGTTGGGATTGACGAAGTCGGCGTGGTCGTGGATCGGATGCGCCAGCGTGGCCATCGCCGCATCGTCGTGCAGCACCAGTTGCCGCGCGGCCTCGCGGATCAGCATGGGGTCGATCAAGGGTTCGTCGCCCTGCACGTTGACCACCAGGGTGTCGTCGGCCCAGCCCAGGGTTTCGGCGACTTCGACCAGGCGCTCGGTGCCGGACTGATGGTCCGGCGAGGTCATCAGGGCCTGATAGCCGGCGGCCTCGACCGCCTGCTGCACCCGCGCGTCGTCGGTGGCGACGACGACCGATTCGGCCCCCGCCTGCAGCGCGCGCTCCAGCACGCGCAGCACCATGGGCTGACCGCCGATGTCCGCCAGCGGCTTGCCCGGCAGGCGGCTGGACGCATAGCGGGCGGGAATGACGACGCGAAAATGCATGCGTGGCGGCACTATTTGCCGTGGATTTCGTCTAGATTCAGCGCGCGCGCCTCTTCCGGCAGCATCACCGGAATGTCGTCCCGGATGGGATAGGCCAGGCGGCACGCCCGGCAGATCAGTTCGTTCGCAGATTTTTTCCACTCGAGCGGGCCTTTGCAGACCGGGCAGACGAGAATTTCAAGAAGCTTCGGGTTCATTGGTCAGTGTCCAGGGGTTCGAAGTCGTGCCCGCCGTGTCGGCCTGCTGCGACTTGCTTTGATAAGACTATGTCACTGTTGGTCGTTGGAGTCATGTCTGCCCCCTTTGATGAAGACCCCTCCCACAGGGGTGTGCTGTTGTGGGAGGGCCGCCCCCGGCCCGAAGCCGTGGGATTGCATCGGTGCGAAATTCGGGGCGAGGGCGCCCCTCCCACAATGCCAGCCCGTGTTGCCGGGGGCTTTGCGAGGAACAACACTTAACGGTGAAAGAGCCTTTGATAAAGGTGGTTGTCGGCGCCTGCAGCGCCTGATGAAAAAAAGCGGTTGAGGAGAAAACAAGCGCCGAGCGCGCATCAGCAGGTACTCGATGCAGAACAGCGCCGGCGAAACGGCTTTCAGCGTGGCGAAATAAATGACCGCCAGCGAAAAGAACAGTTGGCGGGTGAAGAACCGGGTAACGATTTCGGCGCGGTCGGGCATCCAGAAACCGGCATCCCCGGTTTCTGCTTCCCGGCGGCAGGGATGACGGCGATCGCCCCAATCAGCATTCTGCATACCCATTCCTCCTTTCCTGATGCGCACGTGTTGGCCGTTGTTATTGTTTGAGGCGTGCGCTGAGCCAGTCGATGAATCCGCTTTCGGGGGCGACATCGAGTTCAACCGCCCACCATTCTTCTCCTGCAAAACCCGAGCATTTTACCGCGTCTTTTTCAGTCATCAGCACGGCGGCGGCGGCCGGCAGGTCCTGCGGCTGGAATGCGTGGTGGTCGGCGAAGGCGCGCGGGCTGAAGCGGACGCCCTGCGCGTCGAGCATATCGAAGAAGCCCTGCGGCCGGCCGATGCCGGTCACCGCGAGCCAGTCGCGTTGCGGCAACTTGCGCAGCGGCTTTTTATCCCGCGGCGCGCGCAGGCGCCAGGCCTGCCCGGCGCGGTAGTCGGCGCGCCACGCGCGAGACAAATCCTGAGGCTGCGCCGCGTCGCGCACCACCTGGATCACCGCATCGACGCTGTCGAGCCGGCTGCGGGGTTCGCGCAGCGGCCCGGCCGGCAACGGCCAGCCATTGCCCAGCCCGCTCGCCGCGTCGACCACGGCCAGCTCGATGTCGCGCCGCAGGCGGTAATGCTGCAGGCCGTCGTCGGACACGACGACGTCCACCCCCGGATGGCGCGCCAGCAGGGTGCGCGCCGCCGCCACCCGGTCGCGCCCGACCACCACCGGGGCGGTGGTTTTGAGATGGATCAGCAAGGGCTCGTCGCCCACCTCGCCCGGCGGACTGTCCGGCTGCACCTCGACGCAGCCGCGCGCCGCGCCGCCGTAGCCGCGGCTGACTACGCCCGGACGATAGCCCTGGGCGCGAAGCCAGTTCACCAGCCAGATCACCAGCGGGGTCTTGCCGCTGCCGCCTGCGGTAATGTTGCCGACGATGATCACCGGCACGCCGACGGAAACAGCCGCCAGCCAGCCGCGCCGGTACGCCAGACGGCGCAGACCGGACACGGCAGCAAACAGCAGGGCAAGCGGTGAAAGCAGCAGCGTGAGCACGCCGGTGCGTGCCCAAAGATGCTGAAGGGAAACCAAGGCGCGCCCGCTTAGGGGGCGGTCTGGGTGACGAAAGTGATGCGGGTGAGCCCGACCCGGCGCGCCGCTTCCATCACGTTCACCACCGACTGATGCGCAGCCCGCGCATCGGCGTTGATCACGACCACCGGCTCGGCCTGATCGCCGGCAGCCTGTTTCAGCGCGGCGGCCAGTTCGTCGACCGAGACTTCGCCGACCGTGATGCTGTCGACCTGATAGCGGCCATCTTCAGCCACCGCCACCTCGATCTGCTTGGGCGGGGTTGGCGTCTGCTCGGCGCTGCTGGTGGGCAGGTTGATCTTGAGTTCGGCAAAACGCGCGTAGGTGGTGGTCACCGCCAGGAAAATCACGATGACGAGCAGGATGTCGATGAACGGAATCAGGTTGATGTCCGGGTAGTCCTCGCGGCGGCCTCTACGAAAATTCATGACAGGCTTACTTCCGCTCGCCGTGGACGATTTCCACCAGCTTGATCGCCTGCTGCTCCATGTCGACCACCAGGGACTCCACCTTGGCGCGGAAGTAGCGATAGAAAGTTATTGCAGGAATCGCCACGATCAGACCGAAGGCCGTGTTGTACAGCGCGATCGAAATGCCGTGCGCCAGCTGGCCGGGGTTGGTACCGCCGCCGGTCTGGGCGCCGAAAATCTCGATCATGCCGATCACCGTGCCGAGCAGACCCAGCAGCGGCGCCATGCTGGCGATGGTGCCGAGCGAGGTCAAAAAGCGGTCGAGATCGTGGGTGACGGCGCGGCCGGCTTCCTCGATCGACTCCTTCATGATCTCGCGCGAATTGTTGGCGTTCTTCAGCGCGGTCGCAAAAACCAGCCCCATCGCCGAACCGTCGGCCAGCCGCGTGACGAGTTCCGACGTCACGCCGCGTTCCTGATAGCTCTTGATCGTTTCCAGCAGCAGGCCGGGGGGCGCGACTTCCTGGGTGCGCAGGCTGTAAACGCGCTCGATGATGATGGCCACGGCGACAACCGACGCCAGGATCAACGGCCAGATCGGCCAACCGGCCGCCTCGATGATGGCAAACACTGAATACCACTCCACAATGAAAACAACAGACGAAATGTAGCCCCCGCATGCAGGTTTCGGCAAGCACCAATTGCACGGACGGCGATTTTGCCGGCTCTACGTAGTTCTCCCAATGAGTTCTCCACAATTGGTGTGGATAAGTCTGTTAAGAACTGCCTGCCAGCCCCCCTAAACGCCCGCCCACAAAGGGAAAAGCGTTTTGGCACAAAAAGTAGACACCTTACTTAACTCATGAATATCAACGAGTTACATAAACCCATCCACCGTCAATAGGCTTATCAAGTTTTTTTGTGAAAGCCTGATGACTGTGCATGAACCGTGCCGGCTGTAAGCCGTTATCCTGCACCCCATGGACCTTCTGGACGACATTCCCGACAGCACGCCCGGCCTGCCCGTGCTCACCGTGAGCGAGCTCAACCGCATGGCGCGCCGCGCGCTGGAATCGCAACTGCCGCTGTTGTGGGTGGAAGGCGAAGTCTCCAACTTCATGCGCGCCGCCTCCGGCCACTGGTATTTTTCGCTGAAGGACGCCAGCGCGCAGGTGCGCTGCGTGATGTTCCGCGGGCGCAACCAGTTTGCCGGCTTCACCCCGGCCAACGGCGACCACGTCGAGATCCGCGCCCTGCCCTCGCTGTACGAGGCGCGCGGCGAGTTCCAGCTGGGCGCCGAAGCGATCCGCCGCGCCGGCGCCGGGCGTCTGTACGAAACCTTTCTGAAACTGAAGGCCAAGCTGGAGGCCGAGGGACTGTTCGACCCGGCGAAAAAGCGCGCCCTGCCGCGCTTTCCGCGCGCCCTGGGCATCGTCACCTCGCCGCAGGCCGCGGCGCTGCACGACGTGCTGACCGCGCTTTCGCGCCGCATGCCGGGCCTGCCGGTGATTCTCTACCCGACTCCGGTGCAGGGCGCCGGCGCCGGCACGCAGATCGCCGCAGCCGTCCGCACGGCCGGCGCACGCGCCGAATGCGACGTGCTGCTGGTGTGCCGCGGCGGCGGTTCGCTGGAGGATCTGTGGGCGTTCAACGACGAAGCGGTGGCGCGGGCGATTGCCGCCAGTCCGATGCCGGTGGTGAGCGGGGTCGGCCACGAAACCGATTTCACCCTGGCCGACTTTGCCGCCGACCTGCGCGCGCCCACCCCCACCGCCGCCGCCGAACTCGCCAGCCCGGCGCGCCAGGAACTGCTGCAGCAGCTGGGGCATCTGGCGCGCCAGCTGCAGCACCATCTCGCCCGCAGGCAGCACAGCGAGATGCAGCGGCTGGACTACCTGGCGCGCCGCCTGATCCACCCGGCCGAGCAGCTGCGCCGCCGGCAGACCGAACTGGATCAGCTGGCGCAGCGCCTGCGCCGCGCCAGCGGCAGCCGTCTGACGACCGAGCAGCTGCGCATTGCACGGCTGAGCCAGCGGCTGGTAACGCCGCTTCACGTCATCCGGCGCGAACAGCAGCGGCTGGACGCGCTGGGCCTGCGTGCCCGGCGCGCGGTCGAGGGCGGTTTCGGGCAGCGCCAGCTCAACCTGGCGCGGCTCGCCAGCAGCCTCGCCCACCTCAACCCGGAAGGCGTGCTGGCGCGCGGCTACAGCATCGTCCAGCGGGAAGACGGCAGCGTGGTGCAGGACGCCGCAACGCTCGATGCGGGCGACGCCGTCGGCATTCGCTTCCACCGCGGGCAGGCGCGCGCCCGGGTCGAGTCGACGCGCAAGGATTAAGGCCAGCTAGTCCTGCAAATGTCTCGCCACCAGTGCCTCCGCCTGCGTCTCCAGATCCTCCGCCAGACAATCCAGCACCACCGCGTCGGGCCACGAACGCAGCCAGGTGAGCTGGCGCTTGGCGAGCTGGCGGGTGGCGGCGATGCCCTGTTCGCGCAGCGCCTTCATGTCGATGTCGCCGTCCAGATAAGCCCAGGCCTGACGGTAGCCGACCGCGCGCATGGCGGGTAGATCGGGGCGGAGCGCGTAGTCCCGGTGCAGGGTCTCCACTTCATCAAGCAGGCCTTCGGCGAGCATGGCGTCGAAACGCGCGGCGATGCGCTGGTGCAGCACGGCGCGGTCGGACGGAATCAGGGCGAGCTGCAGCACACGGTAGGGCAATTCGGATTGCGCCTTGTCAAGCAGCGCCGACATGGGTGTACCGGCAAGCTGAAAGATTTCCAGCGCGCGGCCAATGCGCTGGGAATCGTTCGGCACCAGCCGCGCCGCGGTGACGGGGTCGACTTTGGCCAGTTCGGCGTGCAGCGCGGGCCAGCCGCGCGCCTTCGCCTCCGCTTCCAGCTTTTTGCGCAGCGCCGGATCGGCGCGCGGCAGGTCGTCCAGGCCGCGCAACAGGGCGCGGAAATACAGCATGGTGCCGCCGACCAGCAGCGGCACGCGGCCGCGCGCGACGATGTCGGCCATCAGCCTGCGCGCATCATCGCAAAACGCTGCGGCGGAATAGGCGTCGGTGGGGTCGCGGATATCCAGCAGGTGATGCGGCGCACGCGCCAGGGTGGCGGCATCGGGCTTGGCGGTGCCGAGGTCCATGCCGCGATACACCAGCGCCGAGTCGACGCTGATGATTTCGAGCGGGAAGCGTTCGACCAGGCTGACTGCCAGCGCCGTCTTGCCCGAGGCGGTCGGGCCCATCAGGAATATGGCGGGGGGATGGCTGGAAGTGGGCATGGGGGCGATTATCCCCCAGCTTGGCTGGCCGCCCGACTGCTCAGCGCGTCGCGGCCTGGACGAAGCGTAAAAATCAGGGTCTACAGTGATAGACGAGGGCATCGACAAACAGCCCGGCTCATTTACCCTTACAGGAGGCTCGCATCCCATGAACATCGACGAACTCAAATCCGTGGCAAACGCCATTGTCGCCAAGCAGAAAGGCGTGCTGGCAGCAGACGAGAGCAACCCCACCATCAAGAAGCGCTTCGCTTCGATCCAGGTGGAATCCACCGAGGAAAACCGCCGTCGCTACCGCGAAATCCTGTTCACCACCGACGGCATCGAGCGCACAGTCGGCGGCGTCATTCTGTTCGACGAAACCCTGCGCCAGCACACGCGCGACGGCGTTCCCTTCCCCAAGCTGCTGGCGGAGCGGGGAATCATCCCCGGCATCAAGGTCGACCAGGGCGCCAAGGCGCTGGCGTGCTACCCCGGCGAAAAAGTGACCGAAGGCCTCGACGGCTTGCGCGACCGGCTCGCCGAGTACAAGCAGCTGGGCGCGCAGTTCGCCAAGTGGCGGGCGGTGATCGACATCGACGAGCGCGACATTCCGTCGCCGTTCGGCATCCGCGCCAACGCCCACGCGCTGGCGCGCTACGCCGCGCTGTGCCAGGAGGCCGGACTGGTGCCGATCGTGGAGCCGGAAGTGCTGATGGACGGCGCCCACGGCATCGAGCGCTGCGAGGCGGTGACGGCACAGGCGCTGCAGGCGGTGTTCGCCGAGCTCGACGCCCATGGCGTGCTGTTCGAGGGCATGCTGCTGAAGCCGAACATGGTGATAGCCGGCAAAAAGTGCGCGCAGCAGGCCAGCGTGCTGGAGGTTGCTGCAGCCACGTTACGCTGCCTCAGGCGCTATGTGCCGGCGGCGGTTCCCGGAATCGTGTTCCTCTCCGGCGGCCAGAGTGCCGAGGACGCGACCGACCATCTGAACGCGATGAATGCGATGGAGCCGCAGCCGTGGGAAGTCAGCTTCTCCTACGGGCGGGCGCTGCAGGCGCCCGTGCTGGCGGCGTGGAAGGGTCGGGAAGACAACGTGGCCGCCGCGCAGAAAGCGCTGTTGAACCGTTGCCATCTGAACGGCCTGGCCCGAGCCGGAAAATATGCCCGCACCATGGAAGGCACCGCGTGACCCATGCATCTCGCCCACGTCGACAGAGGCCGGTGCTGGATCGGTCTGGCGTCACGCTGAGTTTCGTGGGCGATACCAGCATGGCCTAAAAAAAGCGGCGGGTTTCCCCCGCCGCTTTGGCTTCGCTTGCTGCGGCGATCAGGCCGCGTCGGCGTACTGCGCCTTGGCCTGGCGCGCCGCGGCGATCTCGTCGGGACCGTAGGCCTTGCCGGACCACAGCATCTCGTAGGCGATTTCCTCGTTGCCGTTCTCGCACAGGTCCAGCACTTTTTGGAACAAGGGCTGGAAAGTTTCCGACTGGTGCGATTTCTCGTGGTTTTCGAAGTCGGTCCAGAAGGTCACGATCAGCGCCTCCTTGCCCTTCATCGGGCTTTCGACTGCCTGGCCGATGGTCGAGCCTTCGTTCGACACCTGGCCGGAATTCAGCGAAACGAAGCCGCCGACGAAACCGGTGTCGGAATGGTAGGTCTTGACGTTTTCACACAGAAACGCCACCCGTTCCTGCAAGTCGTCCACCGAGTACTCCGGCTTCAGCACCACACGGTTGACGGTCACGACACCGTCGGATGGGAAATTAGCGATCAGTCCACTCATGGTTTATCTCCTGTTGGAAAGGGTTGAACAGGGTTCCCAGTCTATATACCTGAGTGATTTAGTCAACTACTTTATTCAATCCTCCGATGCAGCCATTAACCCAATCGATGACCATGGTCGGGCAGCGCGATTGCGTTTATATCGGCAAGCTGAAGAAGCCCGTCGGGGCAGGTTCAGACGTAGCGCTTTTGCTCGCTGCGTTTACCGGGCCGTTTTTTCATGATGACCACACCCTTGGCCACGTCGATGTCCGCCACCGGAATGTTTTCGTACATGGGATTGAGCGGCTTCAGCATCCAGCCATCGGCGTGCTGCACAAGCTGGCGAAAAATGTATTCGTCGTTCACGAAGGCCACCACAAAGGAGCCGTCCTTGACCAGGCCGGACGGCTCGACCACGATGACCTCGCCCTCCTCGAATTCCGGCATCATGGAGTCGCCCAGCACCATCAGCGCATAGGGTTCGGCGCTGGCGCAGTTGCTGGCCTCGTTGACATCCTGGATCGGAATGGTCTTGCGTTCGCTGCGTTCGTTCATGGGGGTCTCGTTCAAACAGGTCAATCAGACAAAGCTTATATACAAAAGCGCCGGTCGCAAAATCAGCGGCCGCGCATGAACATGGCATCGAGCTCCCTGAGGCTGATCGGAAACCAGGTGGGGCGGCCGTGGTTGCACTGCCCGGCCCGCTCGGTGGCTTCCATCTCGCGCAGCAACGCGTTCATTTCTGGCAGCGTCAGATGGCGGTTGGCGCGCACCGCACCGTGGCAGGCCAGGGTGGCCAGCAGCTCGTTGCGGCGTTCGGCCAGCAGGCGCGCCACGCCGAATTCGGCGACTTCGGCGAGCACGGCGCGGGTCAACTCCACCGGGTCGGCATGCTTCAGCAACCACGGCACCGAGCGCACCGCCACCGAGGTCGGCGAGGTGATCGACAGCTCGAAACCGATTTCGCGCAATGTCTCCAGATGCGGGCCGATTTCCGCCGCGTCGCGCGCGTCCACCGTCAGCGCGACCGGGATCAGCAGGGTCTGCGCCGGCACCGCGCGGGCATCGAGCGCGGTCTTGAGCTTTTCGTAGACCACCCGTTCGTGCGCGGCGTGCATGTCGACCAGCACCAGCCCCTGCGCGTTCTGCGCCAGCACGTAGACGCCGTGCAACTGCGCCAGCGCATAGCCGAGCGGCGGCGCATCGATGCCATCAGGCAAGGGCTGCGCCGCAGGCGCAACAAACTCCCCTGATTCCTGGCCCCCGACCCCTGACCCCTGAAGCGGCGCATAGAACCCCATCGCCTCGGTCACCTGCAAGGGCATCGACGCCTGCTGCGGCGCGCCAAACCCCCGCCTGACCCCCGCTGCCGAGGGCGTGCCGGCCGCCTCGGGAACGGCGCCTGCCGTCACCGGCGCCGACAGCAGGCGCTCGACCGCATGAAAAAGAAACTGGTGCACGCCGCGGCTGTCGCGGAAGCGGATCTCGGTCTTGGCCGGATGCACGTTGACGTCCACTGCATCCGGCGGCAGGCTGATGAACAGGCAATACGCCGGATTCAGCTGATGGTGCAGGACGTCGCGATAGGCTTCCTTCAAGGCGTGGACGATCAGTTTGTCGCGCACGTAGCGCCCATTGACGAACACGTGCTGGCTGTCGCGGCTCGCCGTCGCGGCGCCGGGGCGGATCACCCAGCCGGACACCCTCAAGGCCCCCGCGGCGGCATCGACCGCAATGGTGTTGCGCTCGAACGCCTCGCCCATCACCTGGCGCACCCGCGCGGCGGCGGAATCGGCGTTGAGTCGCAACTGCACCCGGCCGTTGTGGGAAAGGGTGAACGCCGTCTGCGGGTTCGCCAGCGCCAGCCGCCGCACGGTTTCGGCGCAGTGGGCGTATTCGGTGGCCTCGGTCTTGAGAAACTTGCGCCGCGCCGGGGTATTGAAGAACAGGTCCTGGATGTCGATCGTGGTGCCGGCGGCGCGCGCCGCTGGCGCGGGTTCGCCCAGGCGACCGCCCTCGACCTGCACCGCCCAGGCATGCTCGGCGCCGGTGTGATCAGCGTTGGCGCCGCGGCTGGCGAGCTGAACCCGCGCGATGGCGGCGATCGATGCCAGCGCCTCGCCGCGAAATCCCAGGCTCGCGACCTGTTCGAGGTCGGCCAGGCTGGCGATCTTGCTGGTGGCGTGGCGGGTCAGGGCGAGCGCAAGTTCGTCGCGCGCGATGCCGCTGCCGTTGTCGGCGACGCGGATACGCTTGATGCCGCCCTGCTCCAGATCGATCTGGATCTCGGTGGCGCCGGCGTCGAGACTGTTTTCGAGAATTTCCTTCAAGGCCGCAGCCGGACGTTCGACCACCTCGCCAGCGGCGATCTGCGAAATCAGCACATCGGGCAATACGCGGATCGACATGTCAGTTCGCAAACGTCACGCTTCAAGCACCGCCAGCGGCCGGTCGAAATCCGGGGCCGCCGCGCCCGGCAGGCTGACGCTCATGGATTGAGCGTCAGCCGCGACGGCGCGGTCAGCGGATGCTTGTTGAAATAATTCCTGACGCCGACGGCGATGGCATCCACCAGCCTGTCCTGATAGGCGGAGTCGTTGAGGCGTTTTTCCTCTTCCGGATTGGAAATGAACGCAGTCTCGATCAGGATCGATGGGATGTCGGGCGCCTTCAGCACCGCGAACCCGGCCTGTTCGACGCGCGGCTTGTGCAGTCTGTTGACACCGCCGATTTCCTTCAGCACGGCGGTTCCCAGCTGCAGGCTGTCGTTGATGGTGGCGGTCTGCGAGAGGTCGATCAGGGTGCGCTTGAGGAAGGGATCCTTGACGTCGATGTTGATGCCGCCCACCAGGTCGGCCTCGTTTTCCTTCGTGGCCAGCCAGCGCGCAGCAACCGAGGTTGCGCCGTTCTCGGACAGCGCGTACACCGAGGATCCGTGCGCATGCGGCTTGATGAAGGCATCGGCGTGAATCGACAGGAACAGATCGGCCTTGACCGCGCGCGCCTTGTTGACCCGCTGCGCCAACGGCACGAAATAGTCGCCGTCGCGAATCAGCACGGCACGCATGTTTTCCTGCGCATCGATTTTCTGCTTGAGCTTTCTGGCCAGCGCCAGCGTGATGTGTTTTTCGTAGGTGCCGCCAGGTCCGATGGCGCCGGGATCTTCACCGCCATGGCCGGCATCGATCGCCACGGTAATCAGCCGCGCGTATTGCGGAACACCCGGCTTGGCAGGACGCTGCAGCTCGGCCATCGCCGGTTGTGAGAGGACGGCCGGGCTGGAGGCCGTATCGCCCGCCTGCGCCGGATACAGGTCTACCACCAGCCGGTGGCCATACGCTCCCAGCGGGGGCAGCTGGAACACGGACGGCCTGACGGCGGCTTTCAGGTCCAGCACCACCCGCATCACACCGGGGCGGTTGACGCCCACCCGGATTGCGCCGATGTAGGGATCGTCTGCGGAAAGCTGCGCGGCCAGCGCATCGAGCGCAGCGCCCTTCTCCACGCCTTCGAGGTCGATCACCAGGCGCTCCGGGTTCGACAGGGTGAAGTATTTATGCGCGACCGGCTGCGCGGCTTCCAGGGTGATCCGGGTGTAATCGGGCGACGGCCACAGTCGCGTGGCAGACAGCTGTAGCGCATGGACCCAGCCCGACGCCAGCACACTGCATAGCAGGAAAATCTTCAGCAGAGCGTGCAAAGTGACTCCAGATAATGTGCGCCGCGCGGGCTGGCAGCTTCGCACTCGATTTCGCGCGCCTCGTCCGCAATCGCCAGCCGGATGATCACGTCGGGCGGCGGCAGCCAGCCCGCGGCCTTTTCCGGCCATTCGATCAGGCTCACTGCCCGACCGTCGCTGATGTCGCGAAACCCCGCATCCAGCCATTCACGCGGATCGTGCATACGATACAGGTCAAAGTGGTATAGCTCAAACGCGGGCAGGCTGTAGATTTCGGCCAGGGTGTAGGTCGGGCTCTTGACCCGCCCCTCGTGTCCCAGCGCGCGCAGCAGTCCCCGCACCAGCGTCGTCTTGCCCGCACCCAGATCGCCCTCGAGGTAGAACGTCAGGCCGGGCGTCAGTTCCCGGGCCAGTTGCGCGCCGAATGCCAGGGTCGCGGCCTCGTCGGCCAGGTGGCGGCGGCAACGCACGGTATCATCGACGGTATGCATGAGCAGGATTTAAGCCGACTGGCTGAGAAAATCAAGCACTGGGGGCGCGAGCTCGGCTTTGCCGCGGTGGGTATTGCCGATGGCGACCTGAGTGCGGCCGAAGCGGGCTTGCAGGAATGGCTGGATCGGGGCTTTCATGGCGAGATGGATTATATGGCCGCGCACGGCACCAAGCGCAGCCGGCCGGCCGAACTGGTGCCGGGAACCGTCCGCATCATCAGCGCGCGGCTGGACTATTTTCCGCCGGCGTCGGCCGACCCGCATGCGGTGCTGAACGACGCCGACGCTGCCTATGTCTCGCGCTACGCGCTGGGGCGCGACTACCATAAAGTCTTGCGTAACCGCCTGCAAAGCCTGGCCGAAAAAATCGGCGCGGAAGTCGGCGAACATCATTTCCGCGTCTTCACCGACAGCGCGCCGGTGCTGGAAGTGGCGCTCGCCACGAAATCCGGGCTGGGCTGGCGCGGCAAACATACGCTGCTGTTGAACCGGCAGCACGGCTCATGGTTCTTTCTCGGCGAGATCTATACCGATCTGCCCTTGCCGGTGGACGCGCCCGAAGCCGGCCACTGCGGCACCTGCCAGGCCTGCCTCGACATCTGCCCGACGCAGGCCATCGTCGCGCCCTACACGCTCGACGCGCGGCGCTGCATTTCCTACCTCACCATCGAACTCAAGGGCGGCATCCCCACCGAGCTGCGCCCGCTGCTGGGCAACCGCATCTACGGCTGCGACGACTGCCAGCTGGTGTGTCCGTGGAACCGCTTCGCGCAAACTGCCGCGCTGCCGGATTTCGGGGTGAGAAACGGGCTCGACAGCGCGCAACTGGTGGAACTGTTCGCCTGGCGCGAGGCCGATTTCAACGAACGGCTGGCGGGTTCGCCGATCCGCCGCATCGGGCACGAGCGCTGGCTGCGCAATATCGCCGTCGCGCTGGGCAATGCGCCGCCATCACCTGAAACCCAAGCTGCGCTCGGTGCGCGCGTGGAGCATTCGTCCGGGCTGGTGCGCGAGCACGTGGCGTGGGCGCTGACGCGCCAGCAGGCAACGCCGTAAATGGGCCATGCACACAGACAGAAACGGTAGACGGGGCGCCCTCGCCGCGAATGCAGGGGTCGTGGCGTCGGTGCGGAGCAAAAGGCGACCCGACTACAGGACGGTTTGGACGTTCAACGCAGCTTCACCCGCGTGCCGTCGCTGATCTTGTCGTCGGGATGGGTGATGACCTGCTCGCCGGTTTCCAGGCCGGACAGCACTTGCGCCCGCAGCCCGGCGCGCTGGCCGACCTCGACCGGCTTCAGCCTGGCGCACCCGGCTTCGAGCACGAACGCGGCCCAGCCCTCGCCCTGGCGGAACAGGGCGCTGGCGGGAAGCTGCAGGACGTCGGCGTCTTCCCAGATCACGAAGCGGGCTTCCACCCGGTAGCCGTCGCCGAGGCGGTGCCAGGCCTCGCGCGGGCTGGTGAAATCCACGATCACCCGCACCCGCTGCTCTTCGACGCCGAGCGCGGAGATTTTGGTGAAGCCGGTCGGTTCGACCACGCGCACGCTGCCTTCGACCGCCGCGTCGCCGCCCCAGCGGTCGAGGATCACCCGCGAACCGGGGCTGATTTTCACCGCATGGGTGGACAGCACGTCCACCTCGACTTCGAGCGACTCGGGATTGCCGATCTCGAGCAGGGGCTGGCCGGCCAGCACTGCGCCTTCGCTTTCGCGCACCAGCCTGAGCACGCGCGCCTCGACCGGGGCGCGCACGGAGAGCCGCTCGGCCGGCGCGCCGGCCTGCAGGCGGGCGGTGCTGGCGACGGCCGCGCGCGCCATCTCCAGTTCGAAGCGCGACACCCTGACGGCGTGATCCGCGGCCTGCTGCACGGCGCGGGCGCGGGTCTCCGCGGCGCGGGCGCTATCCAGCGCCTGCGCGGAAAGGAAATTGGCTTCGCGCAGAGATTCGGCGCGCGCGCGCTCCTGCTGCGCCAGTTGCAGGGCCGCCGCGGCAGCATGAGCATTTTCCTGCGCCACCGCCAGCGCGGCCTGAGCGGCGCCCGCCTGCGCCTGCGCCTGCGCGCGGCTGCGCGGGTCCAGCGCATCGGAGCGCGCCGGCTCGATTTCCGCAATCACCTCGCCCGGCCTGACGGCGTCGCCGGCCTTCAGCGCGATGCGCCGCAGCGTGCCGCTCACCGGGGCCGAGACGACGTAGCGTTCCATCACCCGGGTCTTGCCCTCCTCCTCGACCGTGACGACGAACGGCCCGCGCTCGACCGCCGCGACGTCGACCGGCACCGCACGCGGCATGAAGCCGTAGACCAGCCCCGCCGCGACCAGCGCCGCGAGGGCCAGCATGCCGAGTTTTGCGCGCACCTGCATGATTTCAGTCAGTCCTTATTCACGTGTTTTAAGCACCGCCACCAGGTCCAGCCGGCCGAGTCGCAGCCACATCAACCATCCCGAGAGCAGCGCCGAAACGATGACGACCGAGGCGCCCATGGCGTAATTTTCCGGGGTCAGGACCAGCGGCAGCCGGTAAAGATCGCTCTCGAAGGCCAGCACCAGGATGCCGACCAGGCCGGTGCCGACCAAAAATCCCACCGGGATCGCCGCCAGCGTCAGCAGCGCCAGTTCTCCAAGCAGGATATAGGCGATCTCGCCGCGGGTGAAGCCCAGCACGCGCAGGCTGGCGAGTTCGCGCCCGCGTTCCGACAGCGCGATGCGCGCGCTGTTGTAGACGACGCCGAAGCCGATCGCGCCGGCGAGCAGGGTCGCCACCAGGTTGTAGAACAGGATGAACTCGCCGATGGTTTCGTAGAAGCTCTGGATGGCCGACGCATTGGCGACCATGCAGAGCACGCGCGGGCGCTCGTTCAATTTGGCATAGACGGCCTCCTCGGCGCCGGGTTCGATGGCGAGATAGGCGCCGGTCACCACATGCCCCTCGCGCATCAGCGCGTTCAGCGAATCCTTCTGCATGTAGGCCGACAAGCCCAGGAACTGCTGGGTGATGCCGAGCACCGGCACCTGCAGCACCGGCCGGCTGCCTGCCAGCACCTCCACCGTCAGCATATCGCCCGGCTTGACGTGCAGGATGTTGCGCGCCAGATGGTCGGTCAGCACCACGCCGCCCGGCGGCACCGCGACCGGCTGGTAATCGTGGTCGAGCGAGCGGTGCAGCTGGCCTTCCGGCTCGATACCGAAAATCGCCGAGCGGTAGTGGTAGTGCCCGAAGCGCAGGATCGCCGGCACGTCGCGGAAACCCTCCACATAGCCGACGCCCGGCAGGGCGGCCAGCTCGTGCAGCGCGCGGCCCGAAGTCGGCTCGATGAAGGTGAGCGCCAGATCTTCGCGCGCCGCCTGGCGAAATTGCAGATCCACCATGAAGTCGATCGCGCCCTTCTGGTAGTTGCCCACCATCATCAGGCCGCAGGCGCAGGAAATGCCGAGCACGGTCAGCATCGACTTCAGCGGGCGCCGCTCGATGTGGCGCAGGATCATCCGCGTCGGCGCGCCGAACCAGCGCTGCAGGCCGATGCGCTCGACCAGGGTGGCGCGATAGGCTTCCGGCGCTTCGGCGCGCATACCCTCGGCCGCCGGCAGCCGCACGGCGCGCGCCACCGAATAGAGCGTGCCGCTGACCGCCGCGACGACGCTGACGCCAAGCGCCACCAGCACGATGCCGGGGTTGAGCAGATAGTCGAGGTAGGGAAAGCGGAAGGTCGTTTCCATGTAGACGGCGGCGAGCCCCTGGCCGAACCAGGCGCCGAGCGCCACGCCGCCCCCCACCCCCAGCAGCACCATGCCCAGCACCAGCTTGACGTAGTGCCAGCTGATGGCCGGGTAGCGATAGCCGAAGGCCTTGAGAATCGCGATCTGCTCGCGCTGCAAGGTGATCAGCCGGCTCACCACCACGTTCAGCAGGAAGGCGGCGACGCCGAGGAAGATGGCCGGAAAAATCGTCGCGGTCGTCTGCAGCTGCTTCAGCTCCTCGCTGAGGAAGCGGTTGGAAAACTGGTCGCGGCGGCCGTAGGCCCCGGTGCCGCCGTAGGGCGCGAGAATGGCGTCGACGCGGTCGATCACCGCCTGCTCGCGGGCGTCGCGCGCCAGCGTCAGAGTGATCTGGTTGAACGCGCCTTCCATACCGTAGGCGGCGCCGAGCGCGCTGCGCCCCATCCACAGCACGCCGTAGCGCTTGAAGTCGGGGAACATCGAACCGGGCGCGATCTGGTAGATGTATTCCGGCGACACCGCAACGCCGACGATGGTGAGCTGCTGGCGTTTGCCGTTGATGATGGCGGCGAGCTTGTCGCCGGGCTGCAGGCCGTGGGCATCGGCGAAGCTGTCCGACAGCACCACCTCGTCCGCGCTCCAGGCCTGCGGCATGCCGCCGCGCTTGAGGTGCAGCGCGTTCAGCAGCGGCGCGCCGCTGTCCGGCAGCGACAGCAGCAGGCCGGTGATGGGATCGTTGAAGCCCTCCAGCTCCAGCTTCACCCCGGCCCGCACCCGCGTTTCCAGCTGCTCCACCCCGGGCAGCGCGCGCAGCCGTTCGGCCACCGGTTCGGGCGCACGCTTGAGGCTGGCGAAGACTTCGGCGAAGCGGTATTCGCCGTAGAAACGGTCGCGCGTGACGACCAGCGAATCGTAGGTGGACAGCGACATCACCAGGGTGGCGACGCCGCCCATGATCACCGCGGCAATCGCCAGCACCTGGCCGCGCAGCTGCCACAGGTCGCGCAGGAGTTTGCGGTCGAGGGCGCGCATGCCTACCAGCTCAGTTCATGCGCCGCGCGCTTGTGGGCGTTGCGGTGTTCCTCGGCGATCTGGCCGTCGGACAGCCGGATCACCCGGTCGGCCATGTCGGCGATGCCGGCGTTGTGGGTGATCAGCACGGTGAGCGTGCCGAGCTCGCGGTTGACCTTTTCCAGCACTTCCAGCACCACCACCCCGGTGGCCGAATCGAGCGAGCCGGTGGGCTCGTCGCACAGCAGCACCGCCGGGTTTTTCGCCACCGCACGGGCGATCGCCACGCGCTGCTGCTCGCCGCCGGAGAGCTGCGCCGGGAAGTGGTCGAGGCGCTTGCCCAGGCCCACCAGCGCCAGGGCGTCTTCGGGACGCATCGGCGACCTGGAAATCTCGGTCACCGCGGCGACGTTCTCGCGTGCCGTGAGGCTGGGAATCAGGTTGTAGAACTGGAACACGAAGCCGACGTGCTCGCGGCGGAAATCGGTGAGCTCGGATTCGGACGCGCCGGTCAGCGTGTGGTCGAGATAACGCACCTCGCCGCCGCTGGGCGCATCGAGCCCGCCGAGAATGTTCAGCAGGGTCGACTTGCCGCTGCCCGAAGGGCCGAGCAGCACCACCATTTCGCCGCGATAGAGCGTGAGGTCGATGCCGCGCAATGCGTGCACCTCGACCTCGCCCATGTGGTAGATCTTGGTTAGGCCGCGGGCGACGAAAACGGCGTTGGTTTGATCGGATGGCATGGGGTTCATGATGCCATGGCTGATGGCGACGGAGTAGGCGCCACGCCTGTAGTAGAGCCGCCCTCGGCCCGAATTTCGCACTCCTGCGAACACCACGGCATCGGGGCGAGGGCGCCCCTCCTACACAGGGTGCTGCAGATGCTTCGCAAACCAGGCCGCTGCCAGGCGCGCCACTTCTTCCAGCGTGCCGGGTTCCTCGAACAGGTGGGTGGCGCCGGGGACGATCACCAGCTTTTTTTCGCCATGCAGCTGATCGTAGGCCAGCTGGTTGAGGTCGATCACCACGTCGTCGAAACCGCCGACCAGCAGCAGGGTCGGCGCGCTCACGCTCGACAGCGCGTGGCGGCTGGCGAGGTCGGGGCGGCCGCCGCGCGAGACCACGGCGCGGGCGTCCGCGCCCAGCATCGCGGCGGCTTCGAGCGCGGCGGCGGCGCCGGTGCTGGCGCCGAAAAAGCCGAGCGGCAGTTCGTGGGTGGCGTCCTGCGACACCACCCAGCGCGCGGCGTCCAGCAGGCGCTGCGTCAGGAGCGCAATGTCGAAGCGGCGGGCGTAATCGCGATCCTCTTGCGGCGTCAGCAGGTCCATCAGCAGGGTGCCGACGCCAGCCTGTCGCAGCACGCCTGCCACGTAGTTGTTGCGCGGCGAATGGCGCGACGAGCCGCTGCCGTGGGCGAACAGCACCAGCCCGACGGCATGATCGGGAATCTCCAGCATGCCTTCGATGGTGGCGGTGCCGGCGGGAATATAGGCCAGGGTCGAGGTGCTCATGCGCGGTGCTCCCGGTGCATGGATATGGGGATGCGGCGGTTGCCGAAGGGATGACTGAAGGCGCCGAAGCGGCCGGCAATCGCCGTGCCGCAATGCGGGCAGTGGCCGTCGGGGCTGACGCTGTAGTGGTCGATGCGATACCAGTCGCGCACGATCAGCGCCTCGTGGCAGCTCGGGCAGAAGGTGGTGCCGCCGGTGGTGTCGTGCACGTTGCCGGTGTAGACGTAGTGCAGGCCGGCCTTCAGCGCAATGTCGCGGGCGCGGGTCAGCGTCGACGCGGGGGTGGGCGGCACGTCCATCATTTTCCAGTCGGGGTGGAAGGCGGAAAAATGCAGCGGCACGTCGGGGCCGAGCTCGCGCAGGATCCACTGGCTCATCGCCGAGAGTTCGGCGTCGGTATCGTTGTGGTCGGGGATCAAGAGCGTGGTGATCTCGAACCAGACGTCGGTCTCGCGCTTGAGATAGGTCAGCGTGTCGAGCACCGGCTGCAGGTGCGCGCCGGTCAGCTTGACGTAGAACTCGTCGGTAAAGGCCTTGAGGTCGACGTTGGCGGCGTCCATTTTGGCGAAGAATTCGCGCCGCGGTTCCTCGGTGATGTAGCCGGCTGTAACCGCCACCGTCTTGATCCCGCGCGCATGGCAGGCGTCGGCCACGTCCATCGCGTATTCGGCGAAGATCACCGGGTCGTTGTAGGTGAAGGCCACGCTCTTGCAGCCTGCCTGTTCGGCGGCGGCGGCGATCTCGTCCGGCATTGCCTGGTCGACCATGGTGTCGGTCTCGCGCGACTTGGAGATGTCCCAGTTCTGGCAGAACTTGCAGGCCAGGTTGCAACCGGCGGTGCCGAAGGAAAACACCGAGCTGCCCGGATAAAAGTGGTTGAGCGGCTTCTTCTCGATCGGATCGACGCAGAAGCCAGACGAGCGGCCGTAGGTGGTCAGCACCAGCTTGCCGCCCTCCATCTTGCGCACGAAGCACAGGCCGCGCTGGCCCTCGTGCAGCTTGCAATAGCGCGGGCACAGGTCGCACTGAATGCGGCCGTCGGTCAGCGCATGCCACCAGCGCGCCGGATAATGCGATTCGGGAATGCTCATGCTGCCGACTCCTTCCACTTGCTGACGGTGTAGCGCGACAGGCGCACGCCTTCCGCCCAGAACGCCATTGGCACCCCGGCCTTGCGTTTGAGATGGGCCATGAATTCGGCCGGCTCGGGCAGCTGCTCCCACACCTGCGGCAGAAAGGTGCTGCGGTAATGGGCGTATTCGAACACCACGCCGTCGATGCCGGGCCGCAAACTCGCCAGCGCGTGTTCTTCGCTTGCCACCACCAGGATTTCGGCTGGCGAAAGCAGCGACACCTCGACGCGGATCGCGTCGAACTCCACACGGGTTAGCGGCATGAAACGGGGATCGCGAAACGCCGCGGCCACCGCGTTTTCCCGCACATCCAGCCCCAGCGGACGATGCGCTTCCAGGGTGCCGATGCAGCCGCGCAGCTCGCCCTGCCGGGTGAGGGTGACGAAACAGGCGCCCGGTTCATCCAGCCAACCGGCCTGCGCAGACGGTGACACCTCATGCCCCAGTTTCGAGCCTATTTCGGCACGCGCCAGCTTCAGCAGGGTCGAGCCTTTTTCAGGGTCCGTCGGCGCCGATTCGGCGCTTCGATTTTGCTCATGCTTGCTCATGATGGGCCTCGGGTTCGAATACGAAGGCGGCATAGCCGACCACCCGCTCGGGGTCGCCGGCGGTGTCGCTGGAATTGCGCACATCCAGCGCCACCGGGTGCAGGCCATGCCGGCGGGCCGCCAGCAGCAGGCCGTTGACCGGCGTGGCGCCGCAGGCCTGCTCGTGGCTGAGATGCGGATCCAGCGCCAGGATGGCGTCCACGGTGGCGCCATCCACCTTGCGCGCCTCCGCGTCGGGCAGAAAATGCGACAGGTCGGAACTGATCACGATCAGCGTCTCATCGCCGCCCCACACCTGCTCCAGCACCGCGGCCACCTCGTCCGCGGTGGCCTCGCCCACTGCCAGCGGCAGCAGCATGAAATCGCCCAGCACCTGCTGCAGGAAAGGCAGCTGCACCTCCAGCGAATGTTCCATCTGGTGCGCCGCCGCGCTGGTGGTCACCTGCGGCAGATCGGCGATGCCCTGCATCGCCTCGCGATCCAGCGGGATTTCACCGAGCGGCGTGGCGAAGCGCTCCGCTCCGGGCAGCGCCAGCCCGCGTACATAGACGCGATGGGTAGGGCCGAGCAGCACCACCCGGCGGATGCGGCCGCGCAGCCCGGCCAGCCGCGCATAGGCGCTGGCGGCGACCGCGCCGGAATAGACATAGCCCGCGTGCGGCACGATCAGCGCCTTCGGCGCGCGCGGCGCGCCGGCCGCCGGGGCATTCGCCAGCAGGTCGGCCAGCGTTTGCCGGAGCACAATGGGGTTGTCCGGATAGAACATTCCCGCCACGGCGGCGGGGCGGATAGCAGGCATGGTGCGTTCCCTCCTTTTTCAAGTTTAGTAGATGCGGGGGAATTGCCGGGGTTTCAAGCGCGGGCCTGCCAGACAGCGCGTTTCGGCCGATAATGTTCCGCTCAGGGCGATTGAAATCGCCATCGTTTCCAGCTTCAACACGAGAAAAGCATGCGTTCATTCAAAGCTGCCGACGACGACGCGCTGCTGAAGGCGATCCTGCAGGAATCGGCCACCGAGGTGCTGGTCTTTGACGCGGAAACCCTGCGGATCACCCAGGCCAATCCCGCCGCGACGCGCAATCTGCAACATCCGCTCAAGGCCTTGCAAAAGCTGACGCCGCTGGACTTTCTGGCACCCGAGGACGGGCGGGCATTCAACACCCTGATCAGCTTGCTGAAAAGCGGAAAAAAACGTCGCACCGCGCTCAATGTGCAATGCCGCCGTCGCGACGGCACCCGCTACCCGGTCGAAGCCCGGCTGATCTGCTCGAGCGACCACAACCGGCCGGTTTTCATCTGCATTGTCAACGACGTCAGCCAGCGCGAAGCATCGCGGCAGGCGCTGGCACACTCGGCGTCGGATTTGCGCGCCATCGTCGCGCACATCCCCGGCATGGCCTTCCAGGTGCTGCGCACGCCCGACGGCAGCACCTCGCTGCGCTACGTCAGCGAACAATCCGCGCAGTTGCTCGGTATCAAGGCGGCGACCCTGCGCGCTGATCCGGAACGCTTCTTCAAGCTGATCATGCAAGAGGACAAGGCCGACTATCTGGCGCGTCTGGCCGCGGCTGACGGCGTCCATATGAGCTTCAACTGGGAAGGCCGCATCTGGATGAAGGCCTGGAAGGACGTGAAGTGGGTGAACATCCGCGTCAGCCAGCGCGCGACGGCGGACGGCCTGATCTGGGACGGCATCATGCTCAACGTGACCAAGAGCCGGCTGGCCGAAGCCGAAATCCGGCGTTCGCGGGCGCAGCTCGCCGCGCTGGCCGCGCACGTCGAATCGGTGAGGGAGCAGGAGCGCCTGCATCTGGCGCGCGAGGTGCATGACGACCTCGGCGGCAATCTCACCGCCATCAAGATCGGCCTGTCGTGGCTGATGCGGCATCTGCCGCCCGGCGAGCTCAACCTGTACAAGCGCACCGCCTATCTCGACAAGGTGGCCAACCAGACCATCGACGCCACGCACCGCATCGCGTCCAGCCTGCGCCCGCCGGTGCTGGATTTCGGCATCGTGTCCGCCATCGAATGGCAACTGGAGCGCTTTGGCCAGAATACCGACATCGCCTGCGAATTCAGCGCGCCCGACCAAGACATCCCGCTTGGCCCCGACATCGCGATCGCCGTGTTCCGCATCGTGCAGGAAGCCTTGACCAACGTGGCCAAACACGCCCACGCCAGCCGGGTCAAGCTGGTCCTTGCGCGGCAACCGGACAGCCTGCTGCTGACCGTCAGCGACAACGGCCGGGGCATCCAGCCGCAGCAAGGCAAGAACAGCGAGCGCAGCTTTGGCCTGCTCGGCATGAGCGAACGCGCCGCCGCGCTGGGCGGTGAACTCATGGTCGCGCCCGCCAGGCGTCACGGCACCCAGATCAGCCTGCGCATCCCGCTGCCCGACGCGGCGAAATGACGGCATAATCCATCCATAACTCCAGGCAGAGAACGACCGTGGCTATCGCAAAACCCTATCGCATTCTCATCGTCGACGACCACGCCATCGTGCGCGAAGGCCTCAAGCAGATCCTGGCCGAAGTCGACGATATCGTCGTCGCCGGCGAGGCAGACTGCTCCAGCCGCGCCCTGCAGATGGCCCGGCTCGAACCCTGGGACATGGTGTTGATGGACATCTCCATGCCCGACCGCAGCGGCCTCGAAACCCTGGAATTGATGCGAAAGGAGCATCCCGGCATCAAGGTGCTGATGCTGTCCATGCATCGCGAAACCCAGTACGCCGTGCGCGCCCTGAAGACCGGCGCCGCCGGCTACCTCAACAAGCAGAGCGCGCCCGACCAGCTGGTCGACGCCATCCGCCTGGTCGCCTCCGGCAAGAAATACATCAGCCCCGAAGTCGCCCAGGAGCTTGCCAGCCAGGTCAGCGGCGAACGCGAAGGCCTGCCGCACGAAGGCCTGTCCAACCGCGAATACCAGACCCTGTGCATGATCGCCTCCGGCCTGCCCGTCTCTGCCATCGCCGACCAGCTCGCCCTGTCGGTCAAGACCATCAGCATGTACCGCGCCCGCCTGCTGAAAAAAATGCAGCTCAAGAACAACTCCGAACTGACGCATTACGCCATCAAGCAGGGGTTGCTGGATTAGATCGCCGCGAACAGCACGGACCTGTGGGAGCACCCGCAAGGGGTAGGCCGTGGTTGTAAGCCGCTAAAGCGGCAACAACCACACACGGGCGCCCTCGCCCCGACTTTTTCACCGACGCGATCCCCACGGCTTCGGGCCGGGGGCGGCCCTCCCACAACAGCACACTCCTGTGGGAGGGGCGCCCCGCCCCGAATTTCGTGCCGCTTCGGGCTGGGGGCGCCTGCAGCCGCGCGGACCTGCGCCTCATCCTCAGACCATTTCGCCATCATGGCGATAACCTGCAGCGCGCGGAAATACGGCGATTTTCCCGCCCTAATCCACCCTTCACCTCACCCCTGCCCGCCTTAGCATCCTGGGTATAGCAAAAGGCCCAAGCGGGGCCGGGACACACACATGGCCGAACCCACCGTCAAAATCAACGTTTCGAACCCTACCGAGGTGGCGCGCGAAACCCTGCGCCGCCTGGCCATGCGACGGATTTCCCCGACCCCGGACAACTACCAGACGCTGTACGACGAAATCGTCGGCGTGCCCCCCGCGCCGGCCAACAAGGCCACCGCCGAAACCGCGCTGATCGGCCTGGTCAGCGACCTGCAGGAACACCACCCGGCGCTGTCGGCCCAGGTGGCCAGCCTCAACAAGGCCATCGGCAAGGGCGACTGGCGGCAATGCAGCTGGCAGCTATCCGAAATCGCCGTGCAGTTGAAGCCGCAGCCGGTCAGACCGTCGGTGGTCGAAAAAGCAGCGCCGCAGGACGACAGCCTGGCCCAGCTGCGCGACCTGCTGGCCAAAACCCTGGAGTTCGGCGTCGCCTCGCAGCTCACGCACAACCCGCGCCTGTTGGAACAGACCCAGCAGCTGGCCGTCGCCGTGCGCGAGGCCGGCAGCGCCGCCGCCCTGCTCAAGGCCGCCTCCGGTCTGAAAAACCTGTGGGTCGGCATCGAGCTGCAAGCCTCCGACGCCCACGACCAGCAGGAAACGCTCAAGCGCATCCTGCTGCTGCTGGTGGAAAACATCGGCGAACTGCTGGACGACGACACCTGGCTGCGCGGCCAGCTCGACATGGTGCAGGAAGTCGTCGCCGGCCCGATGAAAATGCAGTCGCTGCGGGAAGCCGAAAAGCGGCTCAAGGAAGTGATCTACAAGCAGGGCATGGTCAAGCATGGCCTGCGCGAGGCCACCGCCACGCTGAAGGCCACCATGACCACCTTCGTCAGCCGCCTCAGCGACGTGCTGGCCGCCAACGACGAGTATCAGGGCAGGATCAGCACCCACGTCGAGCGCATCAGGGGCACCGAAGACGTGCGCGAGCTCAACAGCATTCTAGAAAGCCTGCTCGACGAAACCCGCAGCGCGCAGGCCGACAACCGGCGCGCGCACGACCAGCTGGTTCACGAGCGCGACGCCGCGCTGCAAGCCGAAAGCCGCATCCATGAACTGGAAAACCAGCTGGCCCAGATGAGCGCCCTGGTGCGCGAAGACCCGCTCACCCACAGCCTCAACCGGCGCGGTCTCGACGACGAGTTCGCCCGCGAGGCCTCGCGCGCCGACCGCTACAACGCGCCGTTCTGCCTCGCCGTGATCGACATCGACAACTTCAAGGCGCTGAACGACAAGCGCGGCCACCAGACCGGCGACGAAGCGCTGATCCACCTGGTCAAGATCGCCCGGGAAGAACTGCGCCTCACCGACCACATCGCGCGCCTGGGCGGCGAAGAATTCCTCATCATCATGCCCAATACGCCGCTCGACGAGGCCGCCAGAATCATCACCCGCCTGCAGCGCAGCCTCACCAAGAAATACTTTCTCGACAACAACGAAAAAGTGCTCATCACCTTCAGCGCCGGCGTCGCCGAACGCGCTGCCGGCGAATCGCAGGAAGCCAGCATCGGGCGCGCCGACAGCGCCATGTACGAAGCCAAGCAGACCGGCAAGAACCGCGTGTGCGTGGCGCCGGCAGCGTCCGCCACGCCAGCGGAGGCCGGCTAGTCGACATGACAGCAGCGTGTGCGCAACGACCACGGCTTCGGGGCGAGGGCGGGCGAGCATGGCTGTTGCTGCTTTAGCAGCTTACAGACATGGCCTACCCCTTGCGGGTGCTCCCACAACAGCATGTCCCGGGCCTCCCACAAGAATCAGCGCGGCCTATCGACCCGAATCTTCATTCCTGAAGCCCTTGCAGAATTTTTGAATCATGGCCTTAACTTTCTCCAACCCCCGACGATTCCTCACACAACGGCGGTTCATGTGGCCCAAGCGGGCAGACCAAAGTTGACGGCACGAGCCGAATCAATCGACCCACTCAAGGAGAAATATCATGGCAGCAGTAATCAACACCAACATTGCTTCGCTCAACACCCAGCGCAACCTGAACGCTTCGCAGTCCACACTCAACACCTCGATCCAGCGCCTGTCTTCCGGCCTGCGCGTCAACAGCGCCAGGGACGACGCTGCCGGTCTGGCGATTGCCGAGCGCATGAACACCCAGGTACGCGGCATGAACGTCGCCATTCGTAACGCCAACGATGCCATTTCGCTGGCTCAAACCGCCGAAGGCGCGCTGGGCAAGATCGGTGAAAACCTGCAGCGCATGCGCGAACTGGCTGTCCAGTCCGCGAACGACACCAACAGCACAGACGACCGGACCGCGCTGGACACTGAATACAAGCAGCTGGCCGAGGAAAACGCGCGCGTGATCGCCAACACCAAGTTCAACGGCCAGGAACTGCTGACCGGGGCAGGTGGAGCGTTTGGCGTGTTCGAGTTCCAGATCGGCGCAAACAGTTCCGCCGACAACCAGATCTCGATCACCACGACGGACATTGCTGCCTCAATGGGAGCCAATACGCAAGGCGCCACCGCCACCCTCGGAACCGATGCCGCCATGGCACGCACGGCAATGGACGACATCGATACGGCCCTGACTGAGATCAACAAGGCTCGCTCCGAGTTTGGCGCTTCGCAAAACCGCTTCGACGCCGTGATTTCAAACCTGCAGGTGGCATCCGAGAACCAGGCCGCCTCGCGCAGCCGCATCATGGACGCCGACTTCGCGTCGGAAACCGCCAACCTGACGCGCGGCCAGATTCTGCAGCAGGCAGGCACCGCGATGCTGGCGCAGGCCAACTCGCTGCCGAACAACGTGCTCTCGCTGTTGCGCGGTTAACTTGGAACAGACGCTCAGGCGTCTGGGCGAAGCGACGGAACAAGGTTTGGCCTTGTTCCGCCTTCGCCGCTCACATTAGGAGAAGAACATGTCTATTGGAAAAGTCGATTCAGTTGACCTTGCCGCGATGCGGCAGGCTCCTCCCTCCGCACCAGTTGTTTACGCCCCTGCGGTTACGCCCGCGCAAAGCGCCACACAGGACAACCCCGTTTTTGCGCCCGCGCCCCCCGTCACCCAGGCGGCGGTTGCCGCCGCCGTGCAGTCGGTCAATGCGTACGTGCAATCCGTTGCAAGCAGCCTGCAGTTTTCGCTCGACCAGGACAGCGGACGCACCGTGGTCAAGATGGTCGACACCGAAACCGAAGAGGTGCTGCGCCAGTTTCCCAGCGAGGAAATGCTGGCCATTTCCAAGTCCATCGACCGCATGCAGGGTCTGCTGATCAACCGCGAAGCTTAGGAGATCCCCATGATTTCAGCGCCCGGTATCGGATCAGGTCTCGACGTCAACGGCATCGTCAGCCAGTTGATGGCGTCAGAGCGCCAGCCGCTTAACGCATTGGCCAAGCAGGAACAGGCCTACAAGCAGAAACTGTCTGCCTTCGGCCAGCTGCGCAGCGCGCTCGCCGGCTTCCAGACCGCGTTGAAGGATCTCGGCAGCACCAGCAAATTCCAGGCGCTCAGCGCCATTTCGTCCCATACCCAGGTGCTGAGTGCCAGCGCCAGCGGCAAGGCCACACCGGCCAGCTACCAGATCGAAGTGCAGCAGTTGGCGCAGCAGCACAAGCTGGCATCAAACGGCTACGCTACCACCGATGACGTCATCGGCTCGGGCACGCTGAATATTCAGTTCGGCAGCTATGACAGCGGAACAAACAGCTTTACCGCCAACGCCGACAAGGCGACGAAAAGCATCAGCATCGACCCGGCCAACAACACGCTGGCCGGCATCCGCGATGCGATCAACGCCGCCAATGCCGGGGTGACGGCCACCATCGTCAACGACGGCAGTGCCGCCGGCAACCGGCTGGTGCTGACCTCGACCGACAGCGGCGCGGCGAACAGCCTGAAAATCAGCGTGACCGACGACGACGGCACCGGGCTCGACGGCAGCGGGCTGTCGGCGCTGGCCTACGATCCGACGGCCACCTCAGGCAGCGGCAAAAATATCGGCGAAGTGGCCGCAGCGCGCGACGCCCTGCTGAAGATCGACGGCATTGCGGTGACGCAGTCCACCAACACGGTGAAGAACGCCATCGACGGCGTAACGCTTAATCTCGCCCAGACCAATGTCGGGCAGACGCTGACGCTGGCTGTCAGCCGCGACACCAAGACCATCACCGATGCCGTACAGGCATTTGTCACCGCTTACAACGGTGCCAGCGGCACGCTGAAGAATCTCACCGCGTTCAAGGGCGCCGGCGCGCAGAACGGCGTCCTGCTCGGTGATTCCACCGCGCGCGCGGTCCAGGTGCAGATGCGCAACCTGCTGAATACCTCGGTCGAAACCGGCGGCACGCTCACCACGCTGTCGCAGATCGGCGTCAGCTTCGGCAGCGACGGTACGCTGGCACTCGACGCTGCCAAGCTCAATAGCGCCATCGACAGCAACTTCGACGGCATCGCGGCGCTGTTCGCCAAGGCGGGCAAGACCAGCGACAGTCTGGTCAACTACATCACCAGCACCAGCAAGACCCAGCCCGGCAGCTACGCCATTAGCGTCAGCCAGCTGGCAACGCGCGGCAGCACCCTGGGCAGCCAGGCGGCCGACTTGACGATTGCGGCGGGCGTCAACGACCAGCTCGATCTGACGCTCGACGGCAAGGTGGTCAGCATCACGCTGGCCGCCGCCGTCTATGCCAGCGCCGACGCGCTCGCCGCCGAAATACAGAGCAAGATCAATGGCGCAACCGGTTCCAGCGGCAGCGCACTGGTGAGCCACAGCGGCGGCGTGCTGAGCATCGCCTCGGCGCGCTACGGCAGCGCCTCGCAGGCGGCGGTCACCGGCGGCAACGGCATGGCCAGCCTGCTCGGCGCGGCGCCGGTCACCAGCGCGGGCGTCGATGTCGCCGGCATGATCAACGGCGTCGCCGCAAGCGGCAACGGCCAGACCCTGACCGGCGCCGCAGGCAATGCCAGCGAAGGGTTGGCGCTGCGTATTGCCGGCGGCACGCTCGGCGCGCGCGGCACTGTCACCTTCAGCCAGGGTTACGCCTATCAGATCGGCCAGTATCTCGAAACCGTGCTGGGCGATGACGGCAATCTGAAAGCGCGCACCAGCGGCATCGACAACAGCATCAAAACCCTGGATCAACGCCAGTTGCAGCTTGAAGCACGGCTGGTGCAGATCGAGAAGCGCTACCGGGCGCAGTTTTCCGCACTCGATGTCATGCTCAGCAGCATGAACAACACCAGCAATTATCTGGCCCAGCAGCTGGCCAACCTGCCTGGTAGCAGCCAGAACCGATAATCAGGAGAAGACCGTGTACACGAATTCAAGAAACGCTGCCCATGCCTATGCCAACGTCGGTCTGGAAACCGGCGTGGTCGCAGCCAACCCGCACCAGCTCATCGTGATGCTGTACGAAGGTGCCGAGCTTGCGGTGCGGATGGCGATCAAGCATATGAACGAAGGCGACATCGCGAAGAAATCTGCCGCCATCAGCAAGGCCAGCAGCATCATCCTGGACGGCCTGAAAGCCGCGCTTGACCCGCAGCAGGGCGGCGACATCGCACAACGGCTGGATGCGCTGTACGACTACATGAACCAGCGCCTGATGCTCGCCCACGTGAAAAACCAGACCGCGCCGCTGGAAGAAGTGCTGGGCCTGCTGCGCGAACTGCACGGCGCCTGGCAGCAGATCGGCTCCCCTGCCCGTACCGCCACCCAACCCAGCCACCCTGCCTTTGCCGCCTGAACCGGAGACCGTCATGACCAGCCACGAAATGCTCGCCACCTACGAATCCCTCTCCGCACTCACCGGCAGCATGCTGAACGCCGCCCGCCAGGGCGAATGGGATGACCTGACCGCGCTGGAGCAGCGCTGCAGGGGCCACGTCGGCAACCTGATGCAGGCGGCGCCGCTGCCGCTGAACGAGAACGAGCAGCGCACCAAGGTGTCGATCATCCGCGCCATTCTGCAGAACGATGCCCAGATCCGCGCGCTGACCGAGCCGCGCCTGCACGAACTGCAACAGCGGCTGCACATGACGCGCACAGGTCAGCGCGGCGTCGACGCTTACGGCGCACAGCGGGCGTAACACTCGCTTTCATGTTTCCGGTTCAGTACCTGGCCCGCGTTCTGGATGTCCCGCCCAAGCCGGACAGCCCCGGGCGGCCACTGTCCGGGCTGGTAGGCGTCCAGCCGGTACTGAACGCCACCCAGCGCGATCAGGCCGGACCGCGGGCCGCATTCGAGCAACTGACGATCGGCCAGGCGCTGACCGGGCTGGTCAAGAGTACGGCGAAGGGCATTTCGCTGGTCGAAGTCCAAGGGCAAACCGTTGCGATGCGCCTGCCCCACCCGGCGGCGGCCGGCGACACCCTGCGCCTGCGCTTTGCCGGCCACATGCCGCAGGCGGTGTTTCTGCTCGAGCCCGCCGCGTCCGAGGCCGGCGATGGACCGAAGCTGAGCCAGACCGCGCGCATGCTGAGCGACCTGATGCAGCAGCTGCCTGGACGCGTCGCGCTGCCCACGCTCACCCCGTCCGGCCCCCTGCTCGATCAGGCGACGACGAACCCGGCCCTGATCGCGCTCGCGCTGCGCACCGCGCTGGTCCGCAGCGGACTGTTCTACGAGTCGCACCTGGCCAACTGGGCGGTCGGCCAGGACAGCCTGGACGGCCTGATGCAGGAGCCGCAAAACAGGCTGGCGGCGGCCGAGGCCGCGCGTGCGGCGGCCAACCCGCTGGCCCTGCTCAACGCCGCGGAAGCCGCGCCGAAGCCGCTCAACCCGATGCATGCCCTGCTGACGCAACAGCTGCAGGTGCTGGAGTCGCCGCAGTTTGTCTGGCGCGGCGAGGTGTGGCCGGGGCAGACGCTGGAATGGCTGCTGCGCCATGAAACCGAACAGGCGCAGGATCAGGCGGCCGCTATGCCCGGCGACGGGGCCGACGCCGGCTGGGAATCGACGCTCAAGCTGAGCCTGCCGCAACTCGGCAGCGTGACCGTTCACATCAAGCTCGATGCGAACCAGGCGTTCAGCCTCCGCATGGTGCCGGAGCAGGCCGAAGTCGAACCCCTGCTGCGGCAGAATCAGGGGCGGCTGGCCGAGCAACTGGCGGCGGCGGGCTGCACGCTGCAGGCCCTGACGGTGGAACAGGATCATGACGCCGACGCCTGACAAGCAGCGCGCCGCGGCGGCCATCGCCTACCGCGAAGGCGATGGCGCGCCGCGCGTGGTCGCCAAGGGGCGCGGCATTGTGGCCGACGCCATCATCGAGCGGGCGCGCGCCTCCGGGGTCTACGTCCACGAATCGCGCGAGTTGCTGGCGCTGCTGATGCAGATCGACCTCGACAGCCACATCCCGCCTCAGTTATATATTGTCGTGGCCGAACTGCTGGCCTGGCTCTATCATCTGGAAGAAGCTGAAAAGGCCGCCCCAACGCTTAACGCCTGACCCTATGCCCTCCTCACCGCAACACAACTTAAGCGCGGCCGACCACGACGACCTGCTGGCGCGTTTCACCCTGCATTCGCGCGCGGATATCCTGTTCCAACTGCGCGCGATCCAGAAACGCAAGCTCCTGGTCAACCTCGACCTGCTGGGCAGCCGGCAGATCATCGTCACCTCGGTGCTGATGGTGAACGAGTCCAAAAACACGCTGATCCTCGACAGCGCCCGCGGCGACGCGCTCAACCAGGAACTGATGGCCGGCAAGGGCGCGGAATTCGTCGCCCAGCTCGACGGCGTCTCGATCTCGTTCGCCACCGGCCCGGTGGCCTGGTGCAAATACGAGGGCGTGCCCGCGCTGCGCATTACCCTGCCCCAGTCGCTGGTCCGCCTGCAGCGCCGCGAGCATTTCAGGGTGCCGATGCCGATCGCCAACCCGGTCAAGTGCATCGTGCCGTCGATAGATGGCGATGCCGACCCGATCACCACGCACCTGGTCGATATTGGCTGCGGCGGGGTGGCGATCGCCGAAACCGGCGGGCGCCTTGGCCCCGAAACCGGCCGCAACCTGCCGGACTGCCGGCTGCTGCTGCCCGAGTCGGACACCATCGTCACCTCGCTGGAAGTGCGCAATTCGGCCCAGATCCGCCTGCACAACGGCGTCTTCCAGACCCGCCTGGGCTGCCAGTTTATTGACCTGCCCAACGATATGGCGGCGAAGTTGCAGCGCTTTGTCATGGATATCGAGCGTGCACGGCGCGACAGCCTGTAGCCACGCCCGCACCAGGAAAAAGCAATTCACCGCAGAGGCACGGAGACACAGAGTTAAAAACAAGCAAAAGAAATTTTTCCGTCATCCATTGGTGGGGGCGGCAAGTCTTCCTGCACTTTTGCTTTTCTCTGAGCCTCCGTGCCTCTGTGGTGAATAAACTGAATTTTTTAAGAAGACTCGAGGAATCCCCGCCATGCAAACGATCCAGCAGGAAATTGACGAACGAACCAACCTGACCAGCTCCAACAAGCTGGAGTTGTTGCTGTTTCGTCTGGGCGAGGACGCCAATCTCGATCGCAACGAACTGTTCGGCATCAACGTCTTCAAGATACGGGAAATCATCCCCATGCCGACCATTACCGCCATGGCCGGATCGCATTCCCACATGATGGGCGTGGTCGACCTGCGCGGCCAGATCATCCCCGTCATCGACCTGCCGGCGGTGACCGGATGCACCCCCAAAACCGGGCTGAACATCCTGCTGATCACCGAATATGCCCGCAGCACCCAGGCCTTTGCCGTCGAGTCGGTGGAGGACATCGTGCGCCTCGACTGGCGTCAGGTGCTGTCGGCCGAGGGCAATGCCGCGGACGGCATGGTGACCAGCCTCGCCCGCCTGGACGGAGACAATAGCGACCGTCTGGCGCAGGTGCTGGACGTGGAAACAATCCTGCGCAAGGTCATGCCGCCGACCGAACCGGACGTCGATTCCGCCACCATTGGACCCCAGGTCGAAATCAGGCCCGGCGCCGTCATCCTGGCAGCGGACGATTCGCTGATCGCACGCACCATGATCGAACAGGGACTGCACGCCATGGGCCTGCCCTTCATCATGTGCAAGACCGGCAAGGAAGCCTGGGACCAGTTGCAGGCCATTTCCGACAAGGCGGCGACCGAGGGCAAAACCGTGCACGACAGGATCGCCCTGGTGCTGACCGATCTGGAAATGCCCGAGATGGACGGTTTCACCCTCACCCGCAACATCAAGCAGGACCCGCGCTTCAGTGCCATTCCCGTGGTGATCCATTCCTCGCTGACCGGCTCGACCAACGAAGCGCATGTCAAGAATGTGGGCGCGGATGCGTATGTGGCGAAGTTTGTCGCCGAGGATCTGGCGAATGCGCTGCGCAAGGCGCTGGGCAACGAGTGATGTAAGCAGCCCGCAGCGGGGCCGCGCTGTTGTGGGAGGGCCGCCCCCGGCCCGAAGCCGTGGGGATTGCAGCGGTGCGAAATTCGGGGCGAGGGCGCCCCTCCCACAAGGGGTAGCGTGATGTTGGGGGGGCGGATGCGTATGTGGCGAAGTTTGTCGCTGAGGATCTGGCGAATGCGCTGCGCAAGGCGCTGGGCAACGAGTGATGTAAGCAGCCCGCAGCGGGGCCGCACTGCTGTGGGAGGGTCGCCCCCGGCCCGAAGCCTTGGAGGTTGCAGCGGCGCGAAATTCGGGGCGGGGGCGCCCCTCCCACAGGGGGCTGTTGCAGGGTATCCGCCTTTGGGCCGAACGATCTGCGTCCATTACAGCGAGCGCGAAGATGCCGGAAAAGAACGCCAGGTCACATGAGAAAGATTTGCGCAAGGGGCGGGTGTCGCTGCCCGGGCAGGTGTATCACATCTCCACAATTACCCTTGACCGGCAGCCTGCTTTTTCGGACTTGTGCTCGGCACGTTTGCTGATCAATGCCCTGCGCGAAGCGCAGGCGCGCGGCGAGGCGACGACGCTGGCTTTTGTGGTCATGCCCGACCACCTGCATTGGTTGATGCAACTGGGGGCAAGTGCCTCATTGCCGGACGTGGTGGGAGCGGTCAAAGCGGTCTCCGCGCACAGGCTGGGCAAACGTATCTGGCAGGGTGGGTTTCATGATCACGCTTTACGCCGGGAGGAGGACCTGGCGAAAGTCGCCCGCTACATCGTCGCCAACCCATTGCGCGCTGGTCTGGTCGTGCGATTGGCGGATTATCCGCATTGGGATGCGATCTGGCTGTAGAAGGTATGTGGGAGGGTCGCCCCCGGCCCGAAGCCTTGGAGGTTGCAGCGGTGCGAAATTCGGGGCGGGGGCGCCCCTCCCACAAGGGGGAGGATCTGGCGAATGCGCTGTGCAAGGCACTGGGCAACGAGTGATGCAGGCGGTCCGTAGCGGGGCCGCACTGTTGTGGGAGGGTCGCCCCCGGCCCGAAGCCTTGGAGGTTGCAGCGGTGCGAAATTCGGGGCGGGGGCGCCCGTGCGTGGTTGTTGCCGCTTTAGCGGCTTACAACCACGGCCTACCCCTTGCGGGTGCTCCCACAAGTGAGCGGCCTGGCCGATGCCCGCGCTTCGCGGCCTGGTTTACACGCCCATCGCCATGATGCTCTGATATGCCTCCACCAGCTTGTTGCGCACCTGTACGGTCTGCTGCATGGCGATGCTGGACTTCTGCAATGAGATCATGGCGTCGGAGAGGCTGACCGTGCTGTCGCCCATCTCGAAACGCTGGGCAAGCTGCCGCGACTGCTGCTGGACCTGGTTGACCTGGTCGAGCGAGGATTTCAGGACCGCGTGAAAATCAACCGCGCCGGCAGCCTGTTTGGTCTGCAGGCCGCCCTCGCCCAGGGGGTTGATATTGGCAGGGGACGTGCGTGCCGCCGCAGCCTGCAGCTGCGCCATCATTGCTTCGATCCGGCCTGTGTCGATTGCACCAATGCTCATCGCGTCCTCCTCCGCTCAATTCACCGCCTGCGCAGGCGGTTTTTCACGTGCTCACCTTATCAGCCGGGCCGCAAGCCATAAGTTCGATAAGCGCGGAAAACCGGCGCCTATTCCCCCGATTGAAAACCCTGGCAGTGCCGATAATTCGATCCCATAAGGCGTAGCTCATGGGGAAACACGACGTGAACACGGCAATCAGACACCAGGCGATCCACGACGCCGGCACGAGGGGGGCAGAATAAGATGGCAGCAGAAGGCGAGATTGTGGTTCGGGGCAACGTGATGGACTTCACCCGGACGTCCGGCGGACAAAAGATCATGCTGGCGCTGGGCGTGGCCGCAGCCGTTGCGGTGATGGCCGCGGTCTGGATGTGGGGACAGCAGCCGGACTATCGCGTGCTGTTCTCGAACTTCAGCGATCGCGACGGCGGCTCGATTGTCGCCGAGCTGGAAAAAATGAACATCCCCTACAAATACTCGGAAGGCGGCGGCGCGGTGCTGGTGCCTGCCGACCGCGTGCACGATGCGCGCCTGAAACTGGCTTCGCAAGGCCTGCCCAAGGGCGGCAATGTCGGCTTCGAGCTGATGGAAAACCAGAAACTCGGCTCGTCGCAATTCGTCGAGCGGGTCAATTTCCAGCGCGCGATGGAAGGCGAACTGGCGCGCTCGATCGAATCGGTCTCCGCGGTGCAGTCCGCGCGCGTGCACCTGGCCATGCCCAAGGATTCGGTCTTCGTCTCCGAGCAGAAGACGCCCACGGCCTCGGTGCTGCTCAACCTGCATCCCGGCCGCGCGCTGGATCTGCAGCAGATCAGCGCCATCGTGCATCTGGTTGCCAGCAGCGTGCCCGAGCTGCCGATCAAGAACGTGACCGTGGTCGACCAGCATGGCAACCTGCTTTCCGAAACCGGCAAGATGGCCAGCGCCAACGGCATGGACCCCAGCCAGATCAAGTATGTGCAGGAGTTGCAGCAGAACGTGGTGAAGCGGATCGAGTCGATCATCACCCCGATCGTCGGCCCCAACAACGTGCGCGCCGAAGCAACGGCCGACGTCGACTTTTCGCGCAGCCAGCAGGCGGTGGAATCCTACAAGCCGAACCAGACGCCCGATGCCATGGTGATCCGCAGCCAGCAGACCAGTGAAGCACTGAACGGCACCGGCAATCCGGGCGGCGTGCCGGGCGCACTCACCAACCAGCCGCCGGCACCCGCCACTGCGCCTATCAATGCGCAGGACGGCGTCGCCCCGGCCAACGGGGTGGGCAGCACCAACACGCGCAAGGATGCGACCGTCAACTACGAGGTCGACAAGACCATTCAATACGTGCAGCAGGGCGTCGGCGGGCTGAAGCGGCTGTCGGTCGCGGTGATCGTCAACTACAAGCAGACCACCGACGCCGACGGCAAGGTGGTCATGACGCCGCTGACCGAAGCCGAGACGACCCAGATCAACAATCTGGTCAAGGAGGCCATGGGCTTCAATGCGGAACGCGGCGACTCCGTCAACGTGGTGAACACGCCCTTCGCCCGCGCCGAACAGGAAACGCTCCCGGATCTGCCCTGGTGGAAGCAATCTGAAAATGTCGAATACATTCAGATGGCGAAAACCGCAGGCAAGTACCTGCTGATGGCGCTGCTCCTGCTCATCCTGTATCTGCGCGTGCTCAAACCGATGCTGAAGAAACTCTCTGCGTCGATGGAGCCGCCCCCGGTCAGCCCGAATGTCCAGCTGCAGGACGCCGATGCCGGGGTGCTGGCGCTGCCCGGCCAGCGCAGCTATCAGGACAACCTGTCGCGGGCGCAAAAGATGGCCAACGAGGATCCGCGCGTGGTCGCCAACATCGTGAAAACCTGGGTGGGCAGCAATGAGTGAACCAAGCGGCGTGACCAAGGGCGCGATCCTGATGCTCGCGCTGGGCGAATCGGGCGCATCGGAAGTGATGAAGTTTCTCGGCCCGCGCGAAGTGCAGAAGCTGGGCGAAGCCATGACCAACATGAAGTCCATTCCGCAGGAGGATGTGGAGCACGTGCTGGAGAACTTCAATACGGTGGTGGACCTGAATTCCTCGCTGGGCCTCGACTCCAACGACTACATCCGCACCGTCCTCAGGAATGCGCTGGGCGACGACAAGGCGTCATCGCTGCTGAACCGGATTCTCGGCGGCGGCGGCGATGCCAGCGGCATCGAGAGCCTGAAGTGGATGGACGCCGAATCGGTGGCCGACCTCGTCCACAACGAACATCCGCAGACCATCGCGACGATCCTGGTTCACCTGGAGCGCGACCAGGCCTGCGAGGTGCTGGGCTTCTTCACCGAACGCCTGCGCAACGACGTGCTGCTTCGCATCGCCACGCTCTCCGGCGTGCAGCCGACCGCGCTGCGCGAACTCAACGACGTGCTGACCAAGCTGCTGTCCGGCAGCGACGTGCTGAAAAAGCAGCCGATGGGCGGCACCCGCGCCGCGGCCGACATCCTCAACTTCATGAGCGGCGAAAACGAATCCGCCGCCATGGAGTACCTGAAAAACTACGATCCCGAGATGGCGCAGAAGATCATGGACGAGATGTTCGTGTTCGAAAACATCATGGACATCGAGGACCGCGGCATCCAGCTGCTGCTGCGCGAAGTGCAGTCCGACTCGCTCATCATCGCGCTCAAGGGCGCGTCGGAGGACATGCGCGAAAAAATATTCAAGAACATGTCGCAGCGTGCCGCCGACATGATGCGTGAAGACCTGGATTCCAAGGGGCCGGTCCGCCTGTCCGAGGTCGAGGCGCAACAGAGGGAAATCCTGACGGTGGTTCGCCGCCTGGCCGATGAAGGCCAGATCTCGCTGGGCGGAAACGGGGAAGAAGCGTATGTCTAGTGTCATTTCCAGCGTGGACCAGCCGGCCTGCACGCCCTGGGAAATGGCCAGCTTCGAGGGGTCGCCTCACTCGGTCAATCAATCGAGCCACGCAGGCGTCACGCTGCCGACGATCGAACAGATCAGCGGCATCCAGGAGCAGGCACGGCAGGAAGGCTACAACGCCGGGCATGACGAGGGCCTTGCCAAGGGCTATGCCGAGGGCCAGCAACAGGCAGCGCTCGAAGCGACGCGACTGAGCAAGCTGGCAAACACGTTCACGACGGAAATCGGCAAGGCCGATGAAACCATCTCGCAGCAGGTCCTCGATCTGTCGGTCGACCTTGCCCGTGCGCTGTTGAAATCGGCGCTGGAAATCCGCCCCGAACTGGTCATCCCCATCGTCAAGGAAGCGGTACGCTACCTGCCGGCACTGCACCAGCCGGCCCTGCTGTTCCTGAATCCGGACGATGCTGTGCTGGTCAGGGCGCGGATCGGCGACGAACTCGAGAAAACGGGCTGGCAGCTGACCGACGATATCCAGCTTGGGCGCGGCAGCTGCCGGGTGGAAACCGCCAGCAACCAGATCGACGCCACCCTGCCCACCCGCTGGCAGCGCCTCGCCGCCGCGCTCGGCAAGGATTCTGACTGGCTGGCCGCTTGAGGTACACGAATGAACCCGAAAACCGCATTTGAACCACAGAGGCACAGAGGCACAGAGAAAAAAACAAGGCTATGTCACTATTGGCTGTTGAAGTCATGTCTTGCCCCCTCTGATGAAGACCCCTCCCACAGGGGTGTGCTGTTGTGGGAGGGCCGCCCCCGGCCCGAAGCCGTGGGGATTGCATCGGTGCGAAATTCGGGGCGAGGGCGCCCGTGCGTGGTTGTTGCCGACTTGTCGGCTTTACAACCACGGCCTACTCCTTGCGGGTGCTCCCACAATGCCAGCCCGTGTTGCCGGGGACTTTGCGAGGAACAACACTTAACGGTGAAAGAGCCAAAAACAAAGACTTGCATCGTGACGCCCTGTCACCTGTCGGGTGAGTGGCCAAGTGCGAGTAGCTTGTTGACCTCTTGCCTTTCTCTGTGCCTCCGTGCCTCTGTGGTGAAAAATTCAGGATGAACACCCAACCCCACAGCGCCCGCTGGAAAGCCTATCTGCATGATTGCAGCGAGCTGCTTGCGATCGCCGAGCCGATGCAGGTGTCGGGGCGCGTCACCCGCGTGGCCGGCCTGGTGATGGAAGCGGTCGGCCTGAAGCTGCCGGTCGGCAGCGCCTGCACCGTGCCGCTGCCCAACGGGACGCAACTGGAGGCCGAGGTGGTGGGGTTTGACGGCAACCGGGTTTTCCTGATGCCGCAAAGCGACGTCGAGGGCATCGTGCCCGGCGCCCGGGTGTTCCCGGTGGAGGTGATCCCCACCCTGCCCGGCCTCGGCCTGGTGAATCACCCCCGTCGCCGGCCAAGCGACCGCACCCGTCACCTGCCGGTCGGCGACGCCCTGCTGGGCCGCGTGCTCGACAGCAGCGGGCGGCCGTTCGACGGCCTCGGCCCGGTGCAGACCACCGCCACCGCGCCGCTCAACAACCGCGCCGCCAACCCGCTGTCGCGCGCGCCGATCGACAGCATCCTCGACGTCGGCGTGCGTGCGATCAACAGCATGCTGACGGTGGGGCGCGGCCAGCGCATGGGCCTGTTCGCCGGTTCCGGCGTCGGCAAGAGCGTGCTGCTGGGGATGATGGCGCGCTACACCAGCGCCGACGTGATCGTGGTCGGCCTGATCGGCGAACGCGGCCGCGAGGTCAAGGAATTCATCGAACAGATTCTTGGCGAGGAAGGCCTGGCGCGCGCCGTCGTGGTGGCCGCGCCCGCCGACACGCCGCCGCTGGTGCGGCTGCAGGGCGCGGCCTACGCCACCTCGATCGCCGAGCATTTCCGCGACCAGGGCAAGCATGTGCTGCTGATCATGGATTCGCTCACCCGCTATGCGATGGCGCAGCGCGAAATCGCCCTCGCCATCGGCGAGCCGCCGGCCACCAAGGGTTATCCGCCATCGGTGTTTGCCAAGCTGCCGGCGCTGGTCGAACGTGCCGGCAACGGCAAGCCGGGCGGCGGCTCGATCACCGCCTTCTATACCGTGCTGACCGAGGGCGACGACCAGCAGGACCCGATTGCCGATGCCGCGCGCGCCATTCTCGACGGCCACATTGTGCTGGATCGTTCGCTGGCCGAAAGCGGGCATTACCCCGCCATCAACATCGAGCAGTCGATCAGCCGCGTCATGCAAAGCATCACCACCCCGGAACACCAGCAACAGGCACGCCGCCTGAAAAAGCTGGTTTCGCGCTACGAGCGCAGCCGCGACCTGATCAACGTCGGCGCCTATGCGGCAGGCACCGACCCGCTGCTGGACGAAGCCATCCGCTTGCAGACGGGGATCGAGGCCTTCCTGCAGCAAGACATTTCCGCGCACTCGAACGTCCAGCAAAGCCTGAACGAACTCGAAATCTTGTTCCAATAACCCTCACCGAACGACAGGCACACTGAATGGCCAATCCCTCCGCACTCGATACGCTGATCGACCTCGCCAACAAGGAAACCGACGAGGCCGCGAAACGGCTGGGCGCCACGCTGCGCGCCGGCGAGGAAGCGGGCCAGAAACTCGATCTGCTGACGCAGTACCGCGACGACTATGCCGCGCGCTGCCAATCCAACCTGGCCAGCGGGATCAGCACAACGCACTTCAACAACTTCCAGGTCTTCATGCAGAAGCTCGACCACGCGATCGCCGGCCAGCAGAAAGTCGTCAGCGACGCCCATCTGCAGATCGCCCAGGCGCGTGCCGTCTGGCAGGCCTGCGAGCAGAAGAAAATGTCGTTCGTCACGCTGGCCGGCCGCGCAAGCAAGGAAAGCGCGCGGCGCGAACTGTGGCTCGACCAGAAGCAGAACGACGAACATGCCGCGCGGACCGCGCTGTACAAGCGCAACCCTTCCTGAAATCCGACAGAACACCAGACCATGAACGCGACCCCCATGAATATCAATCCGGTCAATGCTGCACAGCCGCAGCCCGCCACCGGCAAACAGCAGGATTCCGCTGCCTCGGACGTGCCGTTCAGCCAGGTCTTGTCGGGCGAAATGGCGCAGAACCGGCGCAACAGCGAGACCAGGCAAGGCGCCGATACCGGCAAGGACGCGGCCCAGGCAACGGAAGCCGCTGAACCCGTACGCGATCCGCTTGCCCTGCCCCTGGCCGAGAACGTCACGATCGATCCGGCAAGCTTTCTTGGGCTGGCGATCCCCCCGGACCAGCTGAAGCCGGCGCCAGCCAAAACGGCCACCGTCGACGCGGAACGGCCAACCGCCGGGGACGCAAACACCCTGCTTTTCCAGAATGCCGGAAAAGACCAGCCGCTGCGGACAGCCAAGGTCGTACAACTTGCCGAGAACGCACGCGACACGCAGAAAGTCGACCCGTCCCCGTCTGGCAAGGCCAGCCTTCGGGCGGCGGCGACGGCTGCCATGGCCAGTCCGCAGGCGTCCACCACGGCTGCCATGGCCAGCGCATTTTCGGGGCAGTTGGCAGCGGCCCGGCAGGGCGATGCCATGAAGGGCGAGTTCATGTCGGACCTCATGAGCAATCCCGCCATGCGTCCCGCCTCGCAGGCGTCATTCGAAACCCTGCACACGCTGAATGAAGTGGCATCCCCCAAACTGGCCCCCACGCTGGGGACAGCGGCCTGGAACCAGGCCCTGGGCGAGAAAGTCGTGTGGATGGCAGCGGGCGCCCAGCAAACCGCCACGCTCACGCTCAACCCGCCCAACATGGGACCGCTGCAGATTGTGCTGAACCTGGCGAACGACCAGGCCACGGCCAGCTTCTTCTCCGCCCAGCCCGAAGTTCGCCAGGCGCTGGAAGCCGCCTTCCCAAGGCTGAAGGAAATGATGAACGAAGCCGGCATCCAGCTTGAGCAGGCGACCGTGAGCGCGGACACGCCGCGGCAGGAGAACCCGTCCGACCAGCAGGCAAAACGGGTCGCGCCGCCGTTTGGCGGAAGGGATGACGGCGCCAGCGCCGGCATGCAGACCCTGCATTTGCCCGCCCAGCAATCCGGGCGCGGCCTGATCGACACCTTCGCCTGACGGCCGCCCCTTGCGCGACATTCGGGGCGAGGGCGCCCCTCCCACAGGGGGGGAGTGCTGTTGTGGGAGCACCCGCGAGGGGTAGGCCATGTCTGTAAGCTGCTAAAGCAGCAACAGCCATGCTCGCCCGCCCCCGGCCCGAAGCCGTGGAGTTTGCAACGGTGCGACATTCGGGGCGAGGGCGCCCCTCCCACAGGGGGGGCTACCCCTTGCGGGTGCTCCCACAGGGGGTGTTGGGCGTCCGCACTGACACGCTCCTGCCGCCTGCATTAAACGATATGCGTCCCTTTTCCCCCTCTTTTCCCGTTATCGAAGGCGCTTGTTTCTTTCGATAATGACAAACATCCATACCGCATTGTCCCGACAGAGGAACCGAATCGATGGCCAGACCCGCCGTAACCGCCGAAGCTGACGAGGCCGCAGAAGCCGCCCCAGCCGGGAAGTCGAAGAAGAAGCTGTTCATCATCATCGGCGCCCTCGTGGTGCTGCTGGGCGGCGGCGGTGCGGCCGCCTGGTTCTTCACCCAGTCGGCCGCCCCATCAGACGGCGCCCCCAAGGAAGCCAAGGCAAAACCGCAGCAGCCACCGGTCTACTTCGCGCTCGAAACCTTCACCGTCAATCTTCAGGGCGGCGATCAGTTTATGCAGGTCGACATCACGTTGCAGGTGGCCGACCAGGCTCAGGTGGACGCCATCAAGCTGCACATGCCGCGCGTCCGCAGCCGCCTGCTGGCGCTGCTTTCAAGCAAGCATGCCGGGGAGCTGACCACTGGGGAGGACAAGCAGAAACTCGCGCAGGAAATCCTGGCCGAGGTGAATCAGCCGTTCAACGCGCAAGCCAAACCCCAGCAGGTTGACGACGTCCTGTTTACCTCGTTCGTGATTCAGTAAACCCACCATGGCCGACAATTTTCTTTCGCAGGACGAAGTCGACGCGCTGCTGAAGGGCGTGGCCGGCGAAGTCGACGAAGCGCCGGTCGAAGAAGATCATGGAGAGGTGCGTCCGTACAATCTGGCGACGCAGGAACGCATCGTGCGCGGCCGCATGCCGACGCTCGAAATCATCAACGAGCGTTTCGCGCGGCTGCTGCGCATCGGCCTCTACAACTTCCTGCGGCGCGGGGTGGAAATTTCAGTCGGCCCGGTGCGGGTGTCGAAATACAGCGAGTTCATCCGCAATCTGGTGGTGCCCACCAACCTGAACCTGGTGCAGTTCAAGCCGCTACGCGGCACGGCGCTGATGATCTTCAACCCCGACCTGGTTTTCCTCATGGTCGACAACCTGTTCGGCGGCGACGGACGTTTCCATACGCGCGTCGAAGGCCGGGACTTCACGCAGACCGAACACCGCATCATCCAGCGCATTCTCAATATCGTCTTCGAGGCCTACTCGAAATCCTGGGAACCGATCTATCCGATCGAATTCGAGTTCGTCCGCTCGGAAATGAACACCCAGTTCGCCAACATCGCCACCCCCAACGAAGTGGTGGTGGCGGTCACCTTTGCCATCGAACTGGGTCAGATCAGCGGCGAAATGCATTTCTGCATGCCGTATTCGATGATCGAACCGATCAAGGACCTGCTGACCAGCAGCCTGCAGGCCGAAAACCTGGAAGTGGACAAACGCTGGATCCGCCTGATGCGGCAACAGCTCCAGCTGGCAGAAGTCGAGATCGTGGCCGACCTGGGCACGTCAGAAATCAGCCTGCGCGACATTGTCGACCTGAAAGTGGGCGACATCATTCCGCTCGACATTCCGCGAACCATCGAGGCCAAGGTCGATGGTGTGCCGGTGATGGAATGCGAATACGGAAAATTCAACGGCCAATACACCTTGCGCGTCGAAAAATTGCTGTCGAACAACTCGGCCGAGCCGCAAACTGGAGAACAACATGTCTGAAGACTCTACCCAAGCCATTGCCGAAGACGATTGGGCGGCCGCCATGGCCGAACAGGCCCCATCGGTGGCTGCCGCACCCGCCGCCCCGAACTTATTCAAGGAGCTGACCGGCACCACCACCTCCGGTGGGCTGGCCAAGGATATCGATTTCATTCTCGACATTCCGGTGCTGCTGACGGTGGAACTGGGCCGCACCAAGATCACCATCAAGAACCTGCTGCAGCTGGCGCAGGGGTCGGTGGTCGAGCTCGACGGGCTGGCGGGCGAACCGATGGACGTGCTGGTCAACGGCTGCCTGATCGCGCAAGGCGAAGTGGTGGTGGTGAACGACAAGTTCGGCGTGCGACTGACCGACATCATCACCCCCGCCGAGCGGATCCGGAAACTCAACAAATGAAACGTGGTTTCATTGCCGCATGCGCCCTGCTGAGCCTGCCGGCGCTGGCAACCGGTACCCCGGCGGAGCCCGCCATTTCCGCCGCCGGCAGCCTGCTGCAGGTATTCATCGGCCTGGTGGCCGTGCTGCTGCTGATTGCCGGCACTGCCTGGGTGGCCAAGCGGCTCGGCGTCACCCAGGGCGGCGCGTCCAGCCTGCTGCGCGTGGTCAGCAGCGCGTCGGTCGGCACCCGCGAGCGGGTCGTGGTGGTCGAGGTGGGGGAATCCTGGCTGGTGGTGGGCGTGGCCCCCGGCAGCGTCAATGCCTTGATGACCCTGCCCAAAGGTGAAATCCAATCTGCGGTCTCGCCCAGCCTCAACAGCAGCTTTGCTGCACGCCTGCATCAGATGATTGAGAAGCGCCGTGTCAAATAAGCGGCATCCGAATCTGGCACACCTGTTGTTCATGGTGATCGCGCTGGCGCTGCCCACCCTGGCGCTGGCCCAAGGCCTGCCCGCATTCACCAGCACGCCGGCGGCCGGCGGCGGCCAGTCCTACTCGCTGAGCCTGCAAACCCTGCTGCTGCTCACCTCGCTGTCGTTTTTGCCGGCCGCGCTGCTGATGATGACCAGCTTCACCCGCATCATCATCGTGCTGTCGCTGCTGCGGATGGCGCTCGGCACCCAATCGACCCCGCCCAACCAGGTATTGATCGGCCTGGCGCTGTTTCTGACGTTCTTTGTGATGGGGCCCACCTTCGACAAGATCTACGTCGAGGCCTACCAGCCGCTGTCGGAAAACCGCATCCAGATGCAGGAAGCGCTCGAAAAAGGCGCGGTTCCCCTGCGCGCGTTCATGATGAAGCAGACGCGCGAGACCGATCTCGCCCTGTTCGCCAAAATGTCCGGCAACGGCCCGATGAACTCGGCTGCCGACGTGCCGATGCGCGTGCTGATTCCGGCCTACATCACCAGCGAACTCAAGACCGCCTTCCAGATCGGCTTCGCCGTGTTCATCCCCTTCCTCATCATCGACATGGTCGTCGCCAGCATCCTGATGGCGATGGGCATGATGATGGTATCGCCCGCCATCGTCGCGCTACCCTTCAAGATCATCCTGTTCGTGCTGGTCGATGGCTGGAATCTGCTGCTGGGTTCGCTCGCGCAAAGTTTTTATTAATCCGGATTTTTCACCACAGAGGCACAGAGACACAGCGAAACCCGTTAAATGCGTGTGTTGCATCGATCAGGCTTTCATCCAGGAGGCGAACATGCAACATGTCGCAACGACTTGTTTTTCCTCTGTGCCTCCGTGCCTCTGTGGTTCACTGCTTTTCCAGGATCAACCTGACCGAGTCCCGCCATGACGCCAGAAAGTGTAATGACCATAGGCCGCACCGCGCTGGAAATCACCATCCTGGTGGCGTCCCCTGTCCTGCTGGTCACACTGGCCGTCGGCCTCACCGTCAGCATCTTCCAGGCCGCCACCCAGATCAACGACCCCAGCCTCTCCTTCATCCCCAAGGTGCTCGCGGTGCTCGTCACCTTCGCCCTCGCCGGGCCGTGGATGCTGACGGTGATGACCGATTACATGCGAAGGGTGCTGACCGGCCTGCCGGGCATCATCGGCTGATCGCGCTGCGGGTACGCCATGATGCTTGAAGTGGCAAATCATTCACCACAGAGGCACAGAGACACAGAGAAAACGATGCAAGAACGATTTTTGCCAGCTCATTCAATACGGTTTGGGCTCGTCATGTTTCACTTCGCTTTTTTTCCTCTGTGTCTCTGTGCCTCTGTGGTTCAAAAGGTTTCCCCTGCATGATCAGCCTCACCGATGCCCAGCTCAATGCCTGGCTGATCAATTTCATCTGGCCGCTCACCCGCATTCTCGGGCTGATCATGGTCGCGCCGGTATTCGGACACCGCTCCGTGCCTGGGCGGGTCAAGATCGGACTCGGCATTTTCATCGCCCTGATCATCGCCCCCACCCTGCCGCCGATGCCCGATGTCGGTCTGGGGTCGTGGCATGGCCTGTTCATCCTGGTGCAGCAGCTGCTCATCGGCATCGCGATCGGCTTCATCATGCGCATTATTTTTGCCGCGGTCGAGGCCGCGGGAGAAATCGTCGGATTGCAGATGGGCCTGGGGTTTGCGTCATTTTTCGACCCGCAAAGCGCCGGCCAGACGCTGGTGCTGGCCCGGTTTTTCAACATGCTGGCGCTGCTGATATTCCTGGCGGTGAACGCCCACCTGCTGCTGATCGGCGTGCTGGTCGATAGTTTTCAGACCCTGCCCATCAGCCCGCAGCCGCTCTCGGCCGCCGGGTTCTACAACGTGGCCGCCTTCGGCTCCACCGTGTTTGCCGTCGGCCTGCAACTGGCGCTGCCGGTGATCGCCATTCTGCTGATGACCAACCTGTCGCTCGGCATCCTCACCCGCTCCGCGCCCCAGCTCAACATCTTTGCGATCGGTTTCCCCATTACCCTGGGCGTCGGGCTGATTGTGCTGGATCTCACCCTGCCCTACTTCGTCCCCCAGCTTGAACTGATGCTCCAGAACGGGTTCAAGGCCACGGCGATGGTAATCCAGACGCTGCGCCCGGGCGGGGTGTAGGCGGTCCCGCAAGGGGGAGGTCGTGGTTGTTGCGACGGTGCGACATTCGGGCCGGGGGCGGCCCTCCCACAACAGCAGCCCCTCCCTGTGGGAGGGGCGCCCCCACCCCGAAGCCGTGGAGGTAGCGACGTGCGACATTCGGGCCGGGGGCGCCCGCGCATGGCTATTGCGGGTGCTCCCACAGGGGGGCGCTATTTAGAACCCCAGGCTGTCGAGCAGGTCGTCCACCTGGCCCTGGTCGGCTACCACGTCGCTCTTGTTCGCCGGGTTGATCTGCGGGCCGTTGAGCAGGCTGCTGCCGGCTTCGCGCCGCACTTCGGCCGGCGAATAATCGATCAGCAACTGAACCAGCTGCTGTTCCATGCCATGCGCGAGTTCGGTCACCTTGCGGATCACCTGGCCGGTGAGATCCTGAAAGTCCTGCGCCATCATGATATCCAGCAGCTGCCGCTTGGTGGCGCTGGTGTCGTTGCGCATATCGGCCAGGCATTGCATGGTCATCGTGGCCATGTCGCGGTAGTTGGCTTCCGAAAAGGGCGCTTTGAAGGCCGCCTGCCAGCCATTCAGGATTTCATCGGCGCCTGCATCGATGCGTTCCTGCATGGGAATGGCGGCATCGGTGGCGTTGAGCACGCGCTGCGCCGCCTGTTCGGTCATGCGCGCCACATAGTTCAAACGCTCCCGCACGTCGGGAATATCCGCGGTCGCCTTTTCCAGCACCTTGTCGAAACCCAGCTCACGCAGGCTGTCATGCAGGGTACGGGTAATCTGGCCGACCCGCGCCAGCATCTCGTCGTGATCATTTCTTTCGGCGCCCACGGTATCGTGCACGGCAGCCGCCACGGCGGCGCTGGCGAATTGCATATCCACGTCAGGCTCCTGCTTTTTCAAGTTTTTCGAATATCTTCGCGAGTTTCTCGTCGAGCGTGGCGGCGGTAAAAGGCTTGACCACGTAGCCGCTGGCGCCGGCCTGCGCCGCGGCAATGATGTTTTCCTTCTTGGCTTCGGCCGTCACCATCAGCACCGGCAGCCTGGACAGCGCGGCATCGGCACGGATGTTCTTCAGCAACTCGAGGCCATCCATATTCGGCATGTTCCAGTCGGACACGACGAAGTCGAAGTTGCCCGCGCGCAGCTTGGCCAGGCCGTCGACGCCGTCTTCCGCTTCTTCAACGTTGGCATAACCCAGTTCCTTGAGCAGATTGCGCACGATGCGTCGCATCGTGGAAAAGTCGTCGACAACCAGAAATTTCGTGTTCGGATCGGCCATGCAGGACTCCATTGAGGCGGTTCATTTCGTTAGGGGAGGAATCGGCATTTCGGCATCAAACTTGAGCCGGCAAGCCGCCAGAAAATCGGTTCACGCGAAAGCTCAACCTGAATTCAAACCCGCATCGCACGGTTGCCGTGCGTTGCAAAGAATTGCATCGCCCGCCCCGGCAATTCGTGCAGGGGGCCGACATCGTGGGTGGCGCCGATGGCGATGGCTTCCTTGGGCATGCCGAAGACCACGCACGAGGCTTCGTCCTGCGCCAGGTTGTAGGCGCCGGCCTTTTTCATTTCCAGCATCCCCGCTGCGCCGTCGCGGCCCATGCCGGTGAGGATGACGCCGACCGCGTTCTTGCCTGCATTGATCGCGGCCGAGTTGAACAGGACATCGACGGACGGGCGGTGACGGTTGACCGGCGGCCCCTGGTCGATTTTGGTCATGTAGTTGGCGCCGCTGCGCACCAGCGTCAGGTGGGAGTGGCCCGGCGCCAGATAGGCGTGGCCCGGCAGCACGCGTTCCCCGCCTTCGGATTCCTTGACAGAAATCCTGCACAGCTTGTCGAGCCGGTCGGCGAACGAGCGGGTGAAGCCTTCCGGCATGTGCTGGGTGATCAGGATGCCCGGGCAATCCGGCGGCAGCTGGATCAGGAAATCCTTGATCGCTTCGGTGCCACCGGTGGAAGCGCCGATGATGATGACTTTTTCGCTGCTGACAAACGGATTGCGCACGGCCGCCAGCGGGGTGCCGTCGGTGTGGCTCTGCACCTTGACGCGCGGCTTGATATTGGCCCGCGCGGCAATGCGGATTTTTTCCGCAATCAGGTCCGTGTATTCGAGCATGCCGCTCTGGATCGAGATCTTGGGCTTGGTGACGAAATCCACGGCGCCCAATTCCAGCGCGCGCATGGTGATTTCCGATCCCCGCTCGGTCAGCGACGACACCATCACCACCGGCATCGGGCGCAGCCGCATCAGCTTCTCGAGAAATTCCAGGCCGTCCATTTTCGGCATTTCCACGTCCAGCGTGAGCACGTCGGGATTGGTTTGCTTGATCAGGTCGCGCGCCGCAAGCGGGTCGGGCGCCACGCCCACCACCTCCATATCCGGCTGGCTATTGATGATCTCCTTCATCACGCCGCGAATCAGCGCCGAGTCATCCACGATCAGAACCTTGATTTTTGTCATGCTTGTTTTCTCTCGATCAGAACAGGTCGACGTCTCCGCTCACCGGATTGGCCTTCAGCCGGCTCGCATAATCCTGCTCGCGCTTCACCAGCGTGTAGTTGTTGAGTTGCTTGAGTTTTTTCACCAGGACCTTGCCGGTGGCCGGGAAAAAATACACCTTGCGCGGATGAACATCGTTCAGATCCTCGGCGACGATGCGGATATTCTCGGCGCGCAAATAATCGCGCACGAACTGGGCGTTGCGCTCGCCCACATTGATGCTGGTAAAGCCGCGCAGCACATTGCCGCCGCCGAACACCTTGGCTTCCAGGTTCTCGCGCCGCGCGCCCGCCTTGAGAACCTGATTGATCAGCACTTCCATGGCGTAGGCACCATAACGCATCGACGCCGAGGCCGGACTGCCGGCATCGCCCCCGCCGTCCGGCAGCATGAAATGGTTCATGCCGCCGATGCCCGAGACGCGGTCGCGTATGCACGCCGCCACGCAGGAGCCGAGTACCGTGACGATGAGCATCGGCTTGCCGGTGAAGTAGTACTCGCCGGGCAATATCTTGGCGGTTTCACAGTCGAAGGTGCGGTCGTAATACAGGTTGGTCGCAAGCTGCTCTTCAATGGCAGGGTTCATGCGGGCTTCCTTGCACCCCCATGACGAGGATCCAGTTCGTAGACCGTCTTGCCGCGCAGCCTGAATGCATCGGATGCGTACATGAAGTTTTCGGAATGACCGGCGAACAGCAGGCCATCCGGCTTCATCAGCGGCACAAACCGCGCGAGAATCTGGCCCTGCGTAGGTTTGTCGAAATAGATCATCACATTGCGGCAAAAGATCGCATCGAACGCGCCGCTCAGCGGCCAGTTGCCGGCCAGCAGATTAAGCGGCTTGAAGGTGATCAACTGGCGCAGCTCGGGACGCACCCGCACCAGCCCGGAACGCTCGCCCTTGCCGCGTTGAAAGAAGCGTTTGACGCGGTCCTGCGCCATCTTGTCGATCCTCTCGATCGGATACACCCCGTTGGCCGCCGTTTCGAGCACGTTGGTGTCGATGTCCGTGGCAATGATGGTGACCGGCGGGGTGAGCGTGCCGAACGCCTCGCATGCCGTCATGGCGATCGAATAGGGCTCCTCGCCGGTTGAACTGGCCGAACACCAGATCGACAGCGGCGCTTTCATTTTTCGCATGTGCTCGGCGAGAATCGGGAAATGGTACGCCTCGCGAAAGAACGAAGTCAGGTTGGTGGTCAGGGCATTGGTGAACGCCACCCACTCATCGTCATCCCGCCCGCTTTCCAGCCGGTCGAGGTATTCCTGGAAGGAATCGATGCCCTTTGCCCGCAGACGACGCGCCAGACGGCTGTAGACCATCTCCTGCTTGCTTTCGCCGAGCGATATCCCGGCCTGTTTGTAGATCAGCGCACGCACGCGCGCAAAATCACGCGGCGTGAACTCGAAAATCCTGGTGTTGTCCGCAGGGTTCTTCAGTGCTGGCTTCATGTCGAAATTAGTTGTTCACTCCGTGCTTATCCGGTTGTCACAGACAGCCATGGCAGCCTGTCGTTGCGAGTACCCAGAGGGCATAAACTCGCGAAGCAATCCAGCGCTTTGTTTCAGCGGGCCTTTCTGGGTTGCCGCGTCGCTACGCTCCTCGCAACGACAGCTTATTCGTGGGCTGTCTGTGACAACCGGATAAGCACGGTTCACTCAATGCCGCGCGCTCAGCACAAACGACTGTTTAGAATAGATTTTGGTCGAATCGAATCCGCAATGACAGTATCGTACAACGCCACACGAGATTTATCCTTGAAACCGCAGTTGAACCACAGAGGCACAGAGCGCACAGAGGAAAAACAACCCCTTGCATGTGTCAGTGCGCCCACCCGATGGGTGAAGGCTGGTTGATCGGCAACCCTTGATTTCCTGCCGTTCTCCGTGCCTCTGTGTCCCAAGGGATACCGCCCCTGCGGGACATATCTCTGTGGTGAGGTTTTTAAGTTTATAAGCCGGCCGCCCACAGGGGCAACCGGCATCGGACACTCCTCTGCAATTACCTGCTGGCCAGCTGTTTCTGGCGTATGGCGGGGCTGTTGGCAACTGCCTTCGCCCCGGTATCCGTTCTGCCGGGTGTCCCTGTCTCATCTCGAGCCGGATTACGCCCACCCCGCACCAGCGTAAAGTGGTCCACCAGTTCCGAAAGTTTCGCCGCCTGCTCCTGCAGACTCTCGGCCGCCGCCGAGGCCTGCTCCACCAGGGCGGCATTCTGCTGGGTGATTTCATCCATCTGGCTCACCGCCTGATTGACCTGCTCGATGCCGGCGCTCTGTTCCTGGCTGGCGGCGGCTGTGCCGCTGATGATGTCCGCCACCAGTTGCACCGATGTCACGATGTCGTCCATTGCCTCGCCCGCCTCGTTCACCAGTTTTCGACCCGCCTCGACCTGTTCCACCGAATCGCCGATCAGGGTCTTGATTTCCTTGGCGGCGCTCGCGCTACGCTGCGCCAGATTGCGCACTTCGGAGGCGACGACGGCAAAGCCGCGCCCCTGTTCGCCGGCACGCGCGGCTTCGACCGCTGCGTTCAGCGCCAGGATGTTGGTCTGGAAGGCGATGCCGTCGATGACGCCGATGATGTCGGCAATCTTGCGCGAGCTGTCCTTGATCGAGCCCATGGTGTCGATCACTTTTCCCACCACTTCGCCGCCATTGACCGCAATCTCGGCGGTCGACAGCACCAGCTTGCTGGCATGGTGGGTCTGCTCGGCGTTTTCCTTGACGGTGCTGGTGAGCTCTTCCATCGAGCTGGCGGTCTCTTCCAGTCTCGACGCCTGCTGTTCGGTGCGGCTCGACAGGTCGAGGTTGCCGGCGGCAATCTGGCTCGACGCAGTGGCGACGGTGTCGGTGCCGGTGCGCACCTGGCCGACCACCCGCACCAGGCTGTCGTTCATGTCTTTCAGCGCCTGCATCAACTGGCCGATTTCATC
>Ga0208244_100260_pt1 | contig 60626 bp, 63 predicted proteins | sample SubbioCR12Aug_5A_FD_184828 | JGI IMG/M metagenome (GOLD analysis project Ga0208244, IMG submission 184828) | Serpentinite rock and fluid subsurface biosphere microbial communities from McLaughlin Reserve, California, USA - CR12Aug_5A (SPAdes) | ecosystem: Environmental > Terrestrial > Deep... | reverse complement strand
GCTGCGCCGGGCTGCGATACCCCCGCAGCCCGCCCTTGACCCCCGGCCTCGGGCTACCAGCGTCACGCACCATTACCCACTCGAAATTCAAAAGAGGCTGACAACATTCCCCGACCCGATGGCAGTTACGACGCGGTGGTTTTGACCCAGGTGCTGGAGCATGTGCCGGACCCGACGATTGTCTTGCGAGAACTGGCTCGAATTACCCGTCCGGGCGGCAAGCTACTGTTGAGTGTCCCGCTGAATTGCCCACTACATGGCGAACCTTGGCACTTCTTCAATTTCACTCACCACGGCCTTGCGGAACTGGCAAAAAACAGTCAGTGGCGCATGGTGGAGTGCGAAAAGGTGGGCGGTGCATTCTGGTTGCTTGGCAAGCGGATGGGCGAATTGCCTGGAAAATTGATGAAATCGGTAGACCCTTTTCGAGCCGGCAAGCGCGGTCAGTCAGTGCCTGCCTGTCTATTCTGGTCGCTGGTGTTATTGCCTGGATGGCTGCTTGGCGCACCGCTTTTGCGCTATGTGTGGCGGCCCATGTGTTACTGGCTGGATCGGCTCGATTTCGATAAAAGCTTCACCTCTGGCTACACTGCGGTATTCGAGCGGGAGGGTGAATGAGTTTCGCCGTGCCTGCCTCTCGCCGCCGCGATTTTCATGAAGCCGATGCTCACACCTTGCGCATCTTCGCATGCTTGGCAAAACTGGCGCCGCAGCCGATGAGGATGTGCACCAACCCCGGCACGCCATCGAGAAAGCCACGTCGCAGCACATAAAACTTCACAAAGCGCAGCAGGGGAGATAGCAGCAAGTGCGCAGTCGTGGTGTGCTTGCCGCGCGCCAGCGCAGCCGCGGCGGCGAGGGTTGAATAATGATTCTGCTTCGCCAGGTAGTTTTCCAGCGATTCGGCGGAATCATGAAGCAGGTCACCCGGCAGCATGCCCACCGGTGCATCGGTAAGCACTTTCTCATGCACGACATCATCCGACCAATGCGCCCGGCGCCGGTCGAACAGGCGCAGACTCCAGTCGGGATAACCTTCTCCATGTCTCAAATATCGGCCCATGAAACGGTTGCAGCGCGCAAAGCGGTAAGCAGCAAAAGTCGGCGCTGGCGGGACGGCGGAAAGCGCGGCGATGATGGATTTCTGTAAGTGCTCACTGACCCGTTCGTCAGCATCGATACAAAGCACCCAGTCATGGGCTGCCTGCTCGACAGCAAATTGTTTTTGCGGGCCGAAGCCGCGCCAGTGCGTCTCGATGACGCGCGCACCCTGCTGCCGGGCCAGCGCCACCGTGTCGTCATCGCTGCCGGAATCGACGACGAGCACCTCGTCGCAGAAGGCGAGCGACGCCAGGCAGGCCGACAGTTGCGTTGCGGCATTCCTGGTGATGAGGACGGCGGAAAGTGGATTCACCCGTTTGGCGCGGTTTGTGATGACTCGGCTGACTCGGCCAGGATTTCCGTGGCGGCGGCGAGTAGTAGTGGCAGGTCTTGGTGAGCGGCATTCCAGACAATGCGCAGATCGACGCCAAAATATTCATGGATGAGGATATTCCGAAAGTCCTTGATTTCTCGCCACGGCACATCCGGATACCTTGCCTTGATGCTCTCGGGAAGCTTGCCCACGGCTTCGCCGACGATCTCAAACTCTCGAATGACGGCCGCGTAGCGCATCCGGTCATTGACGAAGCCAGCGAATTCGACGCCTTGCACGTATGACTGAATGGCCCGACCTGACTCGATGATGTCCGTCAGGTAAAGGTCGCAGTGACGTTCAGACATGAATCATCTCTTTTTCGGCGGTCTGTTTCACCAGCGGTTTCATGGCGCCTGCGATGCCGAGGTCAACGGGTTTCCCCAGATTTTCTTCAAGGTACGACTTGAGCCCGAAGAAGTTCTTGAGGGTTTTTTTGTCCACGTCAATATCCACGACGATGTCGATATCCGAGTCAGCGCGCGCGGTCTGGCGGGCGAAGCTGCCAAACAGGCCGATCTGTCTGACACCAAAAACCTGCCCCATTTCGTGCTTATGCGTTCTGAGAAAGATCAATATGTCGTCGCGTGTCATGTGTATGCCCCAAGTGCCGGTTTAGCTGCCGACTCACCGGTTTCGGCCTGCGTCGCAAGGAGGCGAATCTAGCATACTGCGAGTGCTGCGTATAATCGCCGCGCCATGCGCATCCTGCTTGTCAAAACCTCTTCGCTGGGCGATGTGATCCACAATCTGCCGGTCGCCAGCGACATCCGGCGCGTTTTTCCGCGGGCGGAAATCGACTGGGTGGTGGAAGAGAGTTTTGCCGAGCTGCCGCGCCTGCATCCTGCCGTGCGGCGGGTGATTTCGGTGGCGGTGCGACGTTGGCGCAAGGCCTTGTTTTCGCTGGCCACATGGCGGGAAATTGGCAATTATCGCCGTTCAGTTCGCCGTCCTGCAAGCGCCGACTTTTACGCTGCGGTCATCGACACTCAGGGGCTGGTCAAAAGTGCGCTGATTGCTGCGCAGGCGCGGGGCAAGCGGTTTGGCTTTTCGGCTGCGGTGGCGCGCGAGCCGCTGGCAGCGCGCTTTTACGATCAGTGTTTTGCCATTCCCAGGAACCTGCATGCCGTCGTGCGCAATCGCCAACTGGCGGCCGCCGCGCTGGGCTATGCGCTGGATGATTTGCCGCTCGATTACGGGATTGCCGCGCCGCCGTTGCGGGCCGACTGGCTGCCGGCGGGCGATTATGCGGTGCTATTGACCGCCACCAGCCGCGCCGACAAGGAGTGGCCGGAGGGCGACTGGCTGGCGCTGGGCGCATGGCTCAACGCCGCCGGTTTGCGCTGTGTTCTGCCGGGCGGCAGCGCAAGCGAGCGCTCACGCGCCAGCCGCCTGGCCGCCTCACTGGGTCAGGCCGTCGCTGCCCCGACGCTGAATCTCACCGAATTGGCCGGCCTCATGGCTGGTGCGAAAATCGTCATCGGCGTCGACACTGGTCTGGTGCATCTGGCCGCCGCGCTGGGACGACCGGCGCTCGCGCTGTATTCAGCATCCGACCCGGCGCTCACCGGCGTGCTGGGAAGCGCGGCACATGTCAATTTGGGGGGGCCGGGAACGGCACCTTCTGCCGCCGAGGCAGTGTCCGCCGTCCTGAAACTGCTCGGCTGATGGCATGCGACAGGGGCCTCTTTTGATTTAATCCTTGCAAATTGTCTGCCTGTCAGTCAGAATGCAAGAATGAATTACCCGCGTCATCTATTGGCCACGCTACGGCAGCGCCTGGATTTTTATCCCGGCATGGTCTTGCTGGGGCCGCGTCAGGCAGGAAAGACGACGCTGGCGCGACAGCTTGCCGCCGAGCGGCCGGACGCGTTGTTTCTTGATCTCGAGCGGGCGGGGGATCGCGCCGCGCTGGCCGAACCGCAACTTTTCTATCAGCAAAACCGGCAGCGCCTGGTGGTGCTGGACGAGGTGCAGCACCTCCCCGACCTGTTTGCGGCCTTGCGGCCGGAGATCGACGCCGATCGTCGCCCCGGCCGCTTCCTGTTGCTTGGTTCGGCGTCCGGCAAACTGCTGCGGCAAAGTTCGGAATCGCTGGCCGGTCGCGTCGGTTACCTTGAGCTGACGCCGCTTTTGGCCAGCGAGGTGGGGATCACGTCAGCAACTGCGGATCGCGTGCAAGCCCTGCTGCTGCGCGGCGGTTTTCCGCCCAGCTTCGATGCGCCAAGCGATGCCCTGTCCCTGATCTGGCGCGAGGATTTCATCCGCAATTTTCTCGAGCGCGATCTGCCGCAGCTCGGGGTCGGCACGCCGGCCGCCACGCTGCACCGCTTCTGGCGCATGCTGGCTCACGTGCACGGCCAGCAGTTCAACGCTTCGCAACTGGGTCTGGCCTTGGGCGGCGCTAGCCACTCGACGGTGGCGCATTACCTCGACCTGCTGATCGACGCCATGCTGGCGCGCCGGCTGGAACCGCTCCTGGCCAACCTCGGCAAGCGCCTCGTCAAAACGCCCAAGGTGTATATCCGCGACAGCGGCGTGCTCAATGCCCTGCTCAACATTGCCGACGGCAATGTCCTGCACGCCCATCCGGCCGTCGGCACGGCGTGGGAAGGCCTGGTCGTGGAGCAAATATTCGCGCACGCGCCGGCGGGCGCGGAGATCAATTACTTCCGCACCGCCGCCGGCGCCGAGATCGACGTGGTGCTGACATTGGGCGAGCGACGCTTCGCCTTCGAATGCAAATACTCGATGTCGCCGAAACCCACCAAAGGGTTCTGGCACGCCATGAAAGATCTCGCCATCGAGCGGGCCTGGGTCGTCGCACCGGTCGAACGCAACTATCCGCTGGCCGAAAACGTCGATGTCCTTGCCTTGGCGGACTTGCCGGCGGCACTGGCCGCCTGTGCGGCGCGAGCTGACTGATGGCGCGCATTCTCTACACCCTCGCCATTCACGCCCTGCTGCCGTGGGCGCTGTTGCACCTGCTATGGCGCGCGCGTCGTCAGCCGGAATATCTGCGCCATTGGGGCGAGCGCTTCGGGTTTTATGGCGCCGTCCCGCCAGCTTCATCCTTGATCTGGATTCACGCGGTCTCGGTCGGCGAAACGCGCGCCGCCCAGCCCCTGATCGCCGCGCTGCGCGCGCGTTATCCCGGCCATCGCATCCTGCTCACCCACATGACGCCGACCGGCCGCGAGACATCCGTGGCGTTGTTCGGCGATCAGGTGGAACGCGTCTATCTGCCCTATGACGCACCCTGGGCGGTGCGGCGCTTCTTGCGCCATTTCCGGCCCGGGATCGGCATTGTCATGGAAACCGAGCTGTGGCCGAACCTGATCGCCGCCTGCCGGCCAGCGGAGGTTCCCCTGCTGCTCGTCAATGCGCGGCTTTCGGAAAAGTCGGCGCGGCGCTATGCACGTTTCCCGCGCCTCGCACGCACCGCGCTCGGACAGTTGAGCGCCATCTCGGCCATTGGTGAAGACGACGCAGAGCGTCTGCGCACATTGGGCGCACCGGCCGTTACCGTCACCGGCAACATGAAATTCGACAGCGCGCCGCCGACCGATCTGGAGGATTTTCGCCAGCGTATCGGCGCACGCCACGTGTTCCTCTGCGCCAGCACGCGCGAGGGCGAGGAGGCGCTGATTCTGGATGAATGGAAAGCAAAAGTCGGCGCTGGCGGGACGGCGTTATTGACGATCGTTCCGCGCCATCCCCAGCGTTTCGACGAGGTCGCCCGGCTCATCGAGTCGCGCGGGCTGAAATTCCAGCGGCGCTCCGACAATGCGCCCGTCGCCGCCGATACGCAGGTCTGGCTGGGCGACAGCATGGGCGAGTTGTTCGCCTACTACGCGGCAGCCAGCGTGAACGGCATCGCTTTTGTCGGCGGCAGCCTGCTGGACTTCGGCTGCCAAAATCTCATCGAGCCTTGCGCGGTGGGCGTACCGGTGTTGATCGGCCCCTCCACCTTCAATTTTTCCGAGGCCGTGCAGAATGCCCGGGCCAGCGGCGCGGCGCGGCAGTGCAATGATGCCGCCGCGCTGGTAGGCCAGGCGCTGGCCCTGCTCGACAATCCAGACGACTGTGCAGCGATGTCGGAAGCGGGCCGCGCATTTGCCGCGCAACATCGCGGCGCGACTGCGCGCACGCTGGCGCTGTTGGCAAGCTATATGCCGGAGTCTTCGTAAATCCCGGCCAGGGCGAGCCGGAATTCGAGGCTGGGAAGTTCCAGTGCATCTGTCGCATCGAGGACGATATGTTCCCAGCCCACGCCACCCACCCGCCGATAGACTTCCACGCGGCGCTCGTCTTGCTCCACCAGCACATATTCCCTGAGGCTGGCGAGCTTGCGATAGGCGGACATTTTTTCACGCCGGTCGATGCCGGCAGTGGATGCCGACAATACCTCGATCAACACAACCGGCTGGTCGACGGCGGTCTCGTCGGCCCCCAGGCGCTCCAGGCGCGGGTCGCAACTGACCATCACATCCGGGTAGTAATAGGCATTGTCGCGCGCGACATGCAACTTCACGCCTTCCATGAAGACGCGGCAGGGCGAGGTTTTGAGGTGGGCGCGGAGGGCGGCGGCAAGGTTCAGCGCAATGACGTTATGCCGGATGCTCGCGCCGGTCATGGCGTAGATGCCGCCCGCGACATACTCGTGCCGTAGCGGGCTTTGCGCTTCCAGCCTCAGATAGTCTTCCGGGCTGACATATTCGAGTTTTTCACTCAGCATCATGAGTCTCCCTCATTCCAGCAGCGCGTTGAGCGCCGCCAGATCGTCCTCGGTGAGATTGCCGACGGCGGATTTGAGTTTGAGCTGGGCGACGAGGGTGTCGAGGCGCGCCTTGGCGAGCTTTTGCCGGGTGTCGAACAACTGGCTTTGCGCGTTCAGCACGTCGATGTTGATGCGCACGCCGACTTCATAACCCAGCTTGTTGGATTCGACGGCGAGCAGCGACGAGGCGACGCCCGCTTCCAGCGCCCTGACCTGGGCGAGGCCGGCGGCGACGCCCAGATAGGCCTGGCGGGCGCCTAGGGTGGCGCTGCGGCGGGCCTGATCGAGATCGGCGCGCGCCTTTTCGTTGAGGGCGACCGACTCGCGCTCGCGGGACGAGACCGCGCCGCCCGCAAACAGCGGCACGGCAAGCTGCAGACCGATGGTGCTGCTTTTGCCGTCGCTGCCGGCGCCGCCGGGAATGATGCTGCCGCCGGCCGCGCTCCGGCCATGTGTCGCCACCAGATCGAGCGTCGGATAATGGCCGGCGCGCTGCTTTTCGATTTCGCGGCTGGCCACTTCAAGAGCGGTCTGGGCCAGTTGCACGCCCAGGTTGCCGGTTTCGGCGGAGGCCGCCCATTGGCCGATGTCGTCGGGTTGCGGGCGGCCGATCTGCACGTTGGGCCGCAAGACTTTCAGAGCAATGGCATCCTTGCCGGTCAGGGTCAGGAGGGTCTGCCGCTTGACGGTCAGGTCGTTCTCGGCGGCAATTTCCTGCGCGACGGTCAGGTCGAAGCGCGCCTGGGCTTCGTGGGTATCGGTGATGGTGGCGGTGCCGACCTCGAAGCTGCGTTTCGCCAATTCCAACTGCTGGGAGATGGCGATTTTCTGCGCCTGCGCGGTCGCCAGCGTTTCCTGGGCCAGCAGCACATCGAAGTAGGCCTGCGCCACGCGCACGATGAGATCCTGCCGGGCCAGGGCGAATTGCGTCTCGGCGGCCGCCACGGCCAGTTCGGCCTGCTGGTAACCAACCCAGTTCTGCCAGCGGAACAAGGGCTGCGCGAGCGACACGCCCCAGGCGTTGCTGTTGTATGCGGCGCTGCGTGTCACCGCCGGGGTGGTCCGCGCGGTGGACTCGATGTCGTTCCACGTCGTGTTCGCGGACAGGCCGATGGTCGGTAGCAGGCCCGCGCGTCCCTGCGGAAGCTTTTCGAGACCAGCATCGCGCTGCGCGCGCGCGGCGGCGTAAATCGCATCGTAGCCGACGGCATCGCGATAAACCTGCAGCAGATCGGCGGCGTGCGCGTACGTGGCGCTGCCCGCGAAGGCCAGTGCAGCAAGCAGGGGCAGGGAAAGGGGCGATTTCATGCGGGACTCCGATTGATCAATAGGTGGGCGCTGCCGGATCGGCATCGCGCGACCAGGCTGCCATGCCGCCGTAAAGATTGATGATGTTGCTGAAGCCCTGATGCTCCAGAAACATGCCGACCTGGTAGCTGCGGGCGCCATGATGGCAGACGATGACGGTTTCGGCATCGCGCTGCAGCTCAAGGTAACGCGCCGGGATTGCGCGCATCGGTATCAGCTTGGCGCCGGGAATGCGCACGACATCGAACTCCCAGGGTTCGCGGACGTCGATCAGCACCGGTGGCGGACGACTGGGGTCGTCGAGCCAGGCCTTGAGTTCCGCGGCGCTGAGTTGTTTCATCAGAAAGAAAAACGCGTTGCCGGGGCGGCGTTTTGCAGCAGCGGCACATCGGTTTCGAGCAGGTCGGCGCTGCCGTAGGCTGTCTCGGTCTGCCGCGTGACGAGGCGCAGGGTCATGACCGGCGATTCGCCGACAAAGGCCAGCAGCCGACCGCCGACCTTCAACTGGGCGAGCAGCGCGGCGGGGATCTCGGGCACGCCGCCGGAAACGAGGATGAAATCGAAGGGCGCATGGTTGGCAACTGAAGCGGGCAAACCGGCCAGGCCGTCGCCGACCTCGACCGTCACATTGGCCACGCCGTCATTGGCGAGATTGCGGCGGGCGAACTCGGCGAGCGCCGGGTCGATCTCCAGTGTCCACACCTGCTGCGCCTGTTCGGCGAGCAATGCCGCCATGTGGCCGGAACCGGCGCCAATCTCAAGCACGCGGTCGCTGCGCTTCAGATCGGCCGTCTGCAGGATGCGCGCCTCAAGCTTGGGCGTCAGCATCGCCGCCGTGGGAGACAGGGGAATGGCGCAATCGGTAAAGGCCAGGGCGCGGTAGGCGTCGGGCACATAATTCTCGCGCTGGTCGGCATACAGCAGATCGACCACGGCCGACGAGAGCACCTCGGAAGTGCGCAGTTGTTGCTCGATCATGTTATGGCGGGCTTGTTCGTAGTTCATGGTTACTCCAAAATTGGGGCGTTAGCGGGCAAGACAAGTGCGCGCATTTTACGCCGACTGCTTACGGGGAGGGCTCATTGACACGGTACCACGCCGCATACAGCGCGGGCAGGAATAGCAGCGTCAGCACGGTGGCGATGATCAGGCCGCCCATGATCGCCACGGCCATCGGCCCCCAGAAGATCTGGCGGGAGAGCGGGATCATCGCCAGCACGGCCGTCCCGGCGGTCAGCATGATGGGGCGGAAGCGCCGCACCGCCGAGCCGATGATCGCCTCCCAGGTGCTCTTGCCGGCCTTCTCGTCCTGCTCGATCTGGTCGAGCAGAATCACCGAATTTCTCAGGATCATCCCCAGGAGCGCAATGATGCCCAGATTGGCGACGAAGCCGAAGGGTTTGTCGAAGGCAATCAGCGCCAGCGCCACGCCGATCAGGCCGAGCGGCGCGGTCAATAGCGCCAGCACGGTGCGCTTGATGCTTTGCAGTTGCATCATCAAGAGCGTGATGACGGCGACGATCATCAGCGGCATGACGTCTTTCAGCGCGTTTTCGTTCTTCGCCGATTCCTCGATGGTGCCGCCGATATCGACGTGATATCCCGGCGGCAGATTTTTGCGGATCTCGGCGAGTTGCGGGTCGATCTGCAGCGAGGCGGTCGGCCCGGTCACCTTGGCATTGGCGAGATCGGCGCGCACCTGAATCGCCGGCAGGCGGTCGCGCCGCCAGATGACGCCTTCTTCCAGCACGGGTTCGAGCTTCGCCACCTGCGCCAGCGGCACCCACTTGCCGCCCGCCGGCACGGGTAAATCGGCCAGCCGGTCGAGGCTGCCACGCTCGGGGCCGCCCGCGCGCCAGACGATGTCGATCAACTGGTCGCCCTCGCGAAACTGCGTCAGCGTCGCCCCCAACTGATGCGCCTGCAAGGCCTGCGCCACGTCCTGGCTGCTGACGCCGAGCGCCCGGGCGCGGTCCTGGTCGATGGCCACCCGTATGCTCTTGGCCTTTTCGTTCCAGTCCAGATGCACGTCGCGCACGTTGGGATTGGCGCGCATCACCGTCGCCACCTCGCCGGCGATGGCGCGCAGCGTCTCGACATTTTCGCCGACGACGCGGAACACCACCGGATAGCCCACCGGCGGGCCGTTCTCCAGCCGCTGCACGCGGGCGCGCAGGTGGCTCCATGAGCCGTCCGGCGCATCAAACGCCGTCATCAGGCGGGCGCGCACTGCTTCGCGCTCGTCGAAGCCCCTGGTCACGATCACCAGTTGGCCGAAGTTGTCGCTGAAGAGTTGCTGATCGAGAGGCAGATAGAAGCGCGGCGCGCCGTTGCCGATGTAGGCCGAGAAATGCGCGATTTTTTCGTCGCCGGCCAGCAGGGCCTCGACGCGCTTCACCTCGGTCTCGGTCGCCTTGAGCGCGGCGCCCTGCGGCAGCCACAGGTCGACCAGCAGTTCGGGGCGCGACGAGGGCGGGAAAAACTGTTTCTGCACGGCGGTATTGAACAGCACCATGCCCAACACAAAGGCCAGCACGCTCGCCACAATCACCGTCCAGCGCTGCCGCAGGCACCAGGTCACCAGCCTGCGAAAACGTTGGTAGAAGGGCGTCTCATAGGGGTCGCCATGATGCTCTTGCCCATATTTACGCAAGGCCTTTTCGTCGAGCAGCTTATAGCCGAGCCAGGGCGTGAAGATCACCGCCACGATCCACGAGGTCAACAGCGCGATGGTCGTCACGGCGAAGATCGCGAAGGCGAACTCGCCGGCGCCCGACTTGGCAAAGCCCACCGGCGTGAAGCCGGCCACCGTGATCAGCGTGCCGGTGAGCATGGGGAAAGCCGTTGAAGTGTAGGCGAAGGTGGCGGCCTTGAACTTCTCCCAGCCCTGTTCGATCTTCACCACCATCATTTCCACGGCGATGATGGCGTCATCGACGAGCAGGCCCAGCGAGATGATCAGCGCACCCAATGAAATGCGGTGCAGGTCGATGCCGAAGAACTTCATCAGCAAAAAGGTCATCGCCAGCACCAGCGGAATCGACAGCGCCACCACCAGGCCGGTGCGCAACCCCAGGCTGAGAAAGCTCACCGCCAGCACGATGGCGACGGCCTCGGCCAGCGTTGTCATGAACAGGTTGAGCGCGACCCGAGCGACGGCGGGCTGGTCGGCCACGGTGTCGACCGCCATGCCCAGCGGCAGCTCCCGGGACAGCCGTTCGATGGCGGCCCTGAGGTTCGCCCCCAACTGGATGGCATTGCCGCCCTTGGCCATCACCACGGCGATGCCGACGGCTGGGTTGCCGCCCATCCGCATTTGCGCGTTGGGCGGGTCGGCCAGGCCGCGCGTTATCGTGGCGATGTCACCCAGGCGGAACTGGCGGCCGCCGACCGCCAGTGGCGTGGCGCGAATCTGCTCCACCGTGTCGAAACCGCCGGAGACGCGCAGCCGCACGCGGTCGGAAGCCGTCTCGACAAAGCCCGCCGCGGCGACGGCGTTTTGCCTGGTCAGCGCCTCGGCCACCTGGGCAGGCGTGATCCCCAGCGCCGCGAGTCGCGACGGCGCCACTTCGACGTAGATCTTTTCATCCTGCACGCCGAGCAAATCGACTTTTTTAACATCGGCCACGGCGCGCAACTCGCGCGCCATGCGCACCGCCTGCCGCCGCAGCTCGGCCTGGTCATAGCCGTCGCCGGTCAGCGCATAGATGTTCACATAGACGTCGCCGAATTCGTCATTGGGGAAAGGGCCCTGCACGCCGGCCGGCAACTGCTGTTTGATGTCGTCAAGTTTCTTCCTCACCTGGCGCCACGCCTCGGGCACCTCGGCCTTCGGCGTGTAGTCCTTGAGGAGGATGAACACCAGCGACTCGCCGGCGCGCGAAGCGGACTTGATTACATCGACATAGGGCGTTTCCTGCAATTTCTTCTCGATGCGCTCGGTCAGCTCAGCCTCGACCTCGCTGGCCGTCGCGCCCGGCCACTGGGCGCGCACCACCATTACCTTGAAGGTGAAGTCCGGGTCTTCGGCGCGACCAAGCTGGAAGAAGGCCAGCACGCCGCCGACCATCAGCACGATCATCAGATAGAGCACCATCGACGGGTGCTCGAGCGCCCACTCGGAAAGGTTGGGTGCTTTCATTGCCCCGCCACGCGCACCTTTTCGCCGGCGACGAGTTTGAAGGCGCCGGCGGCGACGATCGATTCGCCCGCGCTCAGGCCGGTTTTCAGCACCGCGCCGGCATCGCTGTAACGCTCGATTTCGACCACGCGCTGGCTGACCGTGTTGTCCTGGCCGATGATCCAGACCGCTGCCCGTTCCCCTTGCTGAAGAATCGCGGCGAGTGGCACGATGATTTGCGCTGTTGCCGCGCGGGCGAAGCTCACTGTTGCGGTCAAGCCGAGCGGCAGGTCGGCCGGGGCAGAGAGGAGCGTCACGCGCGCGGCGAAGGTGCGCGTCGCCGGATCGGCGGCCGGCGCCAGCTCGCGCAGCACCACGCGATATATCTTGTCCCCGCCGGCGGCCCAGAGTTGCGCCGTCCCGCCAGAGCCGACTTTCAAACCGCCCAAATGCGCCTCGGGAATCGCGATCGCCACCTCGCGTTCGCCGTCGCGGGCGACGCGGAACACGCCCTGCCCCGCTGCCACGACCTGGCCCGGCTCGGCCAGCACGGCAACCACCACGCCGGCAGTATCGGCGCTCAGCGTCGTGTAGCCCGCCTGGTTTTTCGCCAGTTGCGCCTGGGCTGCGGCGGACTGCGCGGTGCTGACTTTCGCGTCGAGCACGGCCTGGCTGACGAAATTCTTCGCTTTCAATTCCTGCGTGCGCTGCAATTCCGCCGCCGCGAGAGACCGGTTGGCCTCGGCCTGCACCACCGTCAGTTGCGCGTCGGCCGGATCGAGCCGCGCCAGCGGCTGGCCCGCCTTGACGCGCGCGCCGGCATCGACCAGGCGGGCGACGAGTTTGCCGCCGACACGAAAGGCGAGTTGGGATTCGTGCCGCGCCCGCACTTCGCCGCTGTAGCGGTTCTCGGACGCCGTTTGAGGGGACGCGGAATCGGCGCCGACTACTGGCGTCGTCCCGTCAGTGCCAACCTTCATGGCCTTGACGAGTTTGGGGCCGCTGCTGGCGGCATCGGGCGGTGGCAATTTCTCGCCGCAGGCGGCGAGCAACGAAAGAACAATCAGATACCAGTATTTCATCGCGGCGTCTTTCCGGAGTGTCAATCGCCGCGATTATCCAGTATCACCGCGACCTGCTGACTTTCCGCATCGGCATACAGGGTCATTGTCCCCGGAGCGATGTCGGCGACATGCACCGCGCCGGTCCAGCGTTCCGCATCCGGCAGGAGCTCGACCAGGCGATTCGGCAGGGCGAGCAGCGCCGCCGCGTCGATACCGTTGCCTTCCCGCCCGGGGAACAGCGCGAAGTACAGCATGTCCGCTTCGATCAGTTCGTTGAGGAAGTGGGTGCCGAGCGAGACATCGGGAATCAGGCTCTCGTGCATGCCGACGATCTCGCACAGCGCGGCGACATGATTGATCTCGCCGAAGTTCACGGGCAGGCCCAGCCAGAGGTCGCGGGTGCCCCAGCGGCCCGGGCCGAGCATCAACACCGTGCGGTCGGCACTGGACTGATTGATGCGGCCGACGATGCGGGTCACGGCGAGGCGGTCGTCCTGGTTGAGCTGGCCATACACCGTCGGCACGACGTACACCAGCCGGTCGGGTTGGATCACCCGGCTGGGGCCGATTACCGCGCCCCGGGTATCGATGAGATGCGGCACGTCGGCGGGCGGCGTGACACGGACCATGCCGTCGACATTGCGCACCTGGAGCGGCCGGCATTGCAGGAGGTTGATGCGATAGGCGCCGTCGGGCATGACGTTGAGCGCGAACTCGATTTCCACCGGATACGCGTAGGCGGCGTGCAGGTGGCGCAGCATCTGGCGCATGTCGTCGATGAACGGCGTCGTCTCGATCAGCCGGTCAAAGGTGAGAAAGGCGGGTTTGCCGGGCTCCTCGCGGGTGGTGAATAGTTCCAGCGGAAAATCCGCCTGGTCCCGCACCATCTCGGCGAAGAGCCCTGAAACGAGGCGATTTTCTTCGAGGTCGAGCGCATCCATGCGCCGCTGGGCGTGGCGGGCGATGGCGCCAAAGCTGGTTTCCGGCCGCAATTCTGGCGCATTCAGCGCCACCAGGCGCGTGTAGTCGTCATCGGCGCGATCGACGGCGCGGGTGCCGAGGCCCGCCACCAGCCGGATCACGCCGGCCTTCATGTCGATGCGCGGGTTCCAGGGATAGGGGTTGATCGACAAACCCACGCCGGCGGCATGCGGGTGGAAGTAACGCCCGCCGGCCGTGCCCGAGACGCGCATGATCAGCAGCGCCATTTGCTCGTTTTCGTCGAGCAGGCCGCGGCGCTTGCGATAGCGCAGCGCCGCTTCGCTCAGGGTGCTGGCATAGACCTGACGCACGGCATCGAGCAGGGCGGTCAGGCGCGCCTCCCAGGGGCCGCGGTTGGGGCAGAATACACTGTCATACTGGCCGGCGAAGGCGTTGCCGTAACAATCCTCCAGGCGCGAGCTGGAGCGCACGATGAACGGCCATTCGCCGAAGTAATCGAGCATGGCCTCGAACTGCCGCAGCGTCGACCGCGAGAAGGCGCCCGCCATGATGCGGGCGTGCGCCGTGTCGAGATCGGCGAGGAAAGTCGCGGCATTGCGCTGGCGGCGGCGAATCCACCACAGGTCGTTGTGCACAAAAAAGGTGTCGAAGACTTCGGTGCCGACATAAAAGGAATCGTGCGCTTCGAGTTCGGCGGTCAGTGTCTGGGCGTCGCGGCGCAAGATGGCGCGCGCCAGCAGCATGCCGAGCGCCTTGCCGCCGATGGTGCCGTTGCCGATCATGCGGCGGCGCACCGTCAGCAGATCGTCGAGCGTCAGATATTCGTCAACCATCCGCGCCATGGACGGGTCGCCGGGAAACACCATCCGCGCGAGACGCTCGAACCACTCGGCCTCGGCGGGATCGGGAAAGCCCGCAGAGTGCGCGGCCGCCACCAGCTTCGCCTCCCCAAACGCCTTCTCCCAGTGGCTGGCGATGTGGTTGTCCTCCAGCCCCGGCCATTGCGAGTTGGCGAGAATCTCCGCGACCGTGCCGCTGTCCCGCACCGGACGAAAATGGTCGTCCGGCTCCCAGGCGTGAATCAAGTCCATCGCGGCCGACGAACGGTGCTGCACCTTGATCGGGCGCAGATAGAGTCGCTCGCGGCAATGGAAGAGGTCGATCAGGAACTGCGTGGTGTCGGTAATCACGCCGATGGCCGACTGCGCATGACGGTTCCGGTCAACGGCGAAGTAGGTGACTGTGTCGAGGTCGAACAGGCGCGGGCAGGTCAGGCGGAAGAAGTTGCCCAGCATGCGGTCGGACTGCCAGGCGTCGGCGAGTTCCGACAGGCAATCGAACACGTACATCGTTTCGCGGCCGGCCGCCTCGATCACCGAATGCACCTGGTCGACAAAGGCATCGAAGCCGTCGGCGGGGCGCGGGCGATGGATTTCCGCGCCGTCGGCCGCGGTGAGCAGCGGCGGATGCGCGGCAAAGCGGAAATAGATCAGGCGGTGCTGCTGGGCGCGGGACGCCGCGGCATAGGGCCTGACCAGCGCGAGATATTCGTCGAGCGACTGGATCTGCCAGACGATGTTGTCGCCGCGTTCCACGCCGCGCAGCACGGCATCGAGCTCCGGCAGGCCGGTGGTGGGAGTGAAGGATGAGTTCATGGAATCGCAACCTTAGCGCAAAATGTCGTCAAGATGATTGTCATCTTGCCACTGGAGCGGCAGAATCCATGCTTCACGCACAGGAGGGAAGCCGCATGTCCAGCATCGTCAGCGTCGTTTTTGACCGCGTCCATGAATACGAATTCATCGCCCACGCCGGGATGTCCCGCGACGAGGCCAACCAGTGGCTGAACGCGCAGTGGGAAGAACTGGAATGCGAGTCGGCCAACCCGATGGGCAAGGTGCTGGTGCTCGACAAGATTCTCGGCATCGCCGAATATGGCGGCGAAAAGCGCTTTGCCGAGCCGGGCGAGTGGGCGAAACAGTATGCAAATGCGGTGGCCACCGTGCTGCAACGTCCCGCAGTCAGGGTCGACGTCGCCGACCACCGGATCGGCTGATTTTCAGTTCTGCTCAAGAAAGCGGTAAATCGCGTTGAGCCGCGCCACGCCGTCATCCAGCTCCAACAACTGCTGGTGAATTGCCAGCGGCAGGGGCAGCAGTTCCGCCCAGCGGTCGGCGACCCAGGCGGCGTCGTAAAACCGGTGTGGTTCGGGCGGTTTGACCGCTTCGAGTCCCTCGATCAGCGCCCGCAACATGGGAATCAGCCGCGCGTAGTCGCCGGGGATCGGCGTCACCGGCGGCTCGGGCAGCAATTCGACCGTGGCCCGCACCAGGCCGTCCTTCATTTCGCGATGCTCAAGAATGCGAAACCGCGCGCCACCGTGCACGACGATATTCAGGATGCCCAGTTGCGGCATGTCCCAATCGGCGATGGTCGCCAGCGTGCCGACCCGTTGCGGCACGATTTTTGGGCGCGATGGCGCGGACGGCGCGAGGACTTCATCGCCCTGTTCAAGCAGGCAGACGCCGAAGCTGGTCTGCGTGCGTAGGCAGTCCTTGACCATGTCCATGTAACGTGCCTCGAATACCCGCAGGGAAAGGCTGCCGCCGGAATGCAGCACTGCATTCAGCAGGAAGAGCGGGATTTCCATCAGCCCTCTTCTCCCCAGCGCGGCATCAGGGTATGCGGCACGGCGAGCCGGTCGAGGATGCGCGCCACGACGAAGTCGACCAGTCCGTCAATGCCTTGCGGCCGGTGGTAGAAGCCGGGGTTGGGCGGCAAAATCACCGCGCCGGCGCGACTGAGCTTGAGCATGTTTTCGAGATGGATCGCCGAGAATGGCGTCTCGCGCGGCACGAGAATCAGCGTGCGGCCTTCCTTCAGCACGACATCGGCGGACCGCGTGATCAGGTCCTTGGCCGTGCCGGCCGCCACCTCGGCCAGCGTGCCCATGGTGCAGGGACAGATCACATAGGCGTCTGGCGGGTTTGAGCCGGAGGCGGGCGGCGCGTTCCAGTCGTCGCGGCCGAACACGGTGAGGCGTCCCGCTTGATCATTGAAGCGTTCGGCCAGCAGGCGCCGCGCCTCGCGCGGCTGCGTTGGCAACACCAGATCGGTTTCCTGCCTGGCGACGATCTGCGCGGCCTGTGAATACATCAGCCAGACCTTGCAATCCGCCTTGATCAGGCAATCGACCAGGCGCAAGCCATAGGGCAGGCCGGAAGCGCCGGTCCAGGCGACGGCAATGATCTTCATTCGGTTTCCTTCAACAGTCGGGCGGCGACAAGGCCGTTCACGATACCGAAAACCAGCGCACTCGCGGCAAACACCGGCGCCAGGTAGAACACGCCATCATGCGGCACCAGCCAGACACGCGCCAGCAAGAGCTGTCCGCCGATGTGGGCGAAAGCCGCCAGCACGCTCGCCGTCACCGGGCCGAACCAGCGCCCCGGCAGGCGCACGGCGACCGCCAGCACGGCCAGGCTCGCCAGCGCACCGGTGAGTCCGAGGAAGAACCCCGGCGCGAGAAACTGGCCCAGCAGCAGGCTGCCGGCGACCACGCGCAACAGCGTTACCCAGGCCGCATCGCGCCAGCCATGGCGCGCCAGCACGACCAGCACGACGATGTTGGCGAGCCCCGGCTTCACCCCGGGCAGCGGGGAGGGCAGCGCCGCCTCGACCAGCGTCAGCGCAATCGCCGCCGCCGCATAGCGGGCGATGCGGCGGTCATCCGCGGAAATTGCCAGGCTAATAGTTGATGCTGTCATGGCTGGGGTTGCGGCCGGAGAGGCTCAGGCTGACGTGATTGGGCGCGCAGATGGCAATGGCATTGGGGCGCGCGAGCCAGCCCTGCTGCACGCAATACTGGCGCGGGCCGGGGTCGGACAGCACGCGGGCGCGGCCGGGGGCGATCTCGATGACCGTGTCGCCGAGCGGGCCGGCGACGGTGAAGCGGCGCGGCGCGGACAATGGAAATTCCGCCACCATGCGACCGTCAAGCCGCACCACGGCGCGTTCGGCCTTGCCGCCGGTCCAGAACAAAGGAAACGACAGGACGACCGCGCCTGCGGCAAGCAGCAGGGTCGCCCAGTCGCCGGGATGCAGCAGGGATAACCAAACCTTCATTCCGCGAGCGCGCGGTGCCGCACCAGTACGCGCGCCTTGTCCTTGAAGCGCGCCGCCAGCTTTTCGGCGAACCACACCGAGCGATGCTGGCCGCCGGTGCAGCCGAGCGCGACGGTGAGGTAGGAGCGGTTGTCGCGGATATAGGCCGGCAGCCAGGCGTCCACAAAGCGGCGGATGTCATCGAACATCCTCCGCACTTCCGGCTCGCCTTCGAGGAAGGCAATGACTGCGGCATCGCGGCCGGTCAGTGGTCGCAGCAGCGGGTCGTAATACGGGTTCGGCAGGCAGCGCACGTCGAACACCAGATCGGCGTCGAGCGGCAGGCCATGCTTGAAGCCGAAGGACTGAAACAGCAGCGTCAGGCCCCATCCGTCCGCCCCTTCCACCCCTTCCACCTCCACGGCGATGAATTCCTTGACCATCGCGCGCAAGGCATTCGGCCGCAGATTGCTCGTGTCGATGCAGTGCCCGAGTCCGCGCAGGGTTTCGAGCGCTTCGCGCTCCGTGGCAATGGCTTCGGCCAACGTGATTTTGCCGTCGGCCATGGGATGGCGGCGCCGCGTCTCGGAAAACCGCTGGATCAGCACCTCGTCGCGCGCATCGAGAAAAATGATGCGCACGTCAATCTGGTTCGCCGCGAGCTGCTTCAGTTGCGGCGGCAGCACGGCAATTTCCCGGCCGCCGCGCATGTCGATCGCCACGGCGACGCGTGCGTGCTCCTCGCGCAGCAGATGGCCCGCCAGCCCAGAAAGCAACGCCGCCGGCAGGTTATCGACGCAGAAGTAGCCGACATCCTCCAGCACGTTCAACGCGATGGATTTTCCGGAACCGGAGAGACCGCTGATGAGCACAAGCTGCATGGCTGAAGAAGGAAGGTAATAATGCGCGCTATGGTAGCATCGTCGGCCATCCCCACAAGACCGCAGCAGACGATGTCACGCCAGGATTTCCGCTGGAAGCCGCTCAAGAAATACGCCGGTGTGCTTGCCTTCTTTCAACAGCACGCTTCCCGCTGACGAAAATACCCACTTCGATCAGTTTTTATGGATAGCAATATCTGGCAGATCGATCCGTCCAAAATCTCTTGAAAAAGCCTTTGTATCGCTTAAACTGGCCCGACTAAATACCAATGCCAATAGTAAGGAGATTGTCCATGAAATCCCCCCCTTGCATTCTCGTCACCACCGACTTGCTGGAAGCCACGCGCCCGGCCGTGGATCGGGCATTTCGCCTGGCCGCGGAAACCGGCGCGCAACTCACTCTGATGCATGTACTCCGCCAACGCACCACCGACGAGCTGCGCAAGCTGCTCGGCAAGGGCGCGGCGGATGTCGAGGAAAAACTCCGCGCGCAGGCCCAGGACGGCCTTGATCAACTCGCCGCCGAACTTGGACAAGCGCACGGCGTGACGGCCAATCTCCATCTGGCCAGCGGCAAACTGCTGCAATCCATCATCGAACACGCCGGCGTCATCGATGCCGATCTGCTCGTCTTCGGTTCCAACGGCGGGGATTTTCTGGTCAGCACGACCGCCTCGCGCCTGTTGCGCATGACCACGTTGCCGATCCTGGTGGTCAAGCGGCCGCCGCACGGCGCCTATCACCGCGTGCTGGCCCCGCTGGATTTCTCGCCGGTCACGGCAACCGCCTTGCAACTGGCGCGCGAGGTCGCCCCGGCGGCCGCCATCACGCTGCTGCACGCCTTCGAGTCACCCTTCGATTGCGCGCTGCGCCACGCCGGCGTCGGCGATGCCGTCATCCAGCAACTGCGGGGCAACGCGAAACTGGATGCACAACAACAGTTGCAAACATTCGCCGCCACGGTGGCCGGCCCGACGGAAACGCAACTGCTCGCCTCGAAGTGCGACGTCGGTCAATGCGTTATCGATCAGGAACAGGCGCGGGATTACGACCTCATCGTCATGGGCCGGCGCGGCGCCAACATGGTCGAGGAATTTCTGCTCGGCAGCGTCACCAAGCGCGTGATCGCCGAATCCCACTGCGACGTGCTGGTCGTGGCCTGACCGCCCGGCCCGGCACCACAACCCTCACCACTTATTGAGAGAAAACATGGCTGACATTTCGATGGATGAACACCCCGAAGCCGCCGTAAAGTCGAACCGCTCGATCCTCATCGGCGTGCTGCTCGCCCTGGCGGCCGGACTCTTCATCTACGCCCTGCCCACCCCCGAGGGACTGTCTCCGGTCGGACACCGCTATCTGGCCCTCCTGGTCACGATCATCATCCTCTGGGTCTCCGAGGCGCTGCCGATCGGCGTCACCGGTCTGCTGGCCGGCGCCAGTTTGATCCTGTTCCAGATCCAGCCCGCCGCCAAGGCCTGGGAACCGTTTGCCAATCCGGCGGTGATGTTCGTCCTGATGATCATGATGTTCGGCATCATCCTCGACGAGGCCGGCGTGGCCAAACGCATCCTGCATATCATCATCAAAACGGCGGGGACCAATGTCAAAAAACTGAGCCTGGTGCTGGCGATTTCCTCCGCCTACCTGTCGGCGTTTTTTCATGACGCGACGATCACCATCATTCTCCTGTTCAGCTTCCTGCCGGTGTTTGCCGCGATGGGGATCACGCCATCGCGCAGCAACAGTCTCTCCAAGTTTTTTGTCATCCTGATTCCGCTGTCCGCCTCGGCGGGCGGTTTCGGCACGCTGCTCGGTGGCGGTCGCAACCCGGTGATGGTGGCCAAATTGCAGGCGATCACCGGCTATGAAATGGGCTTCCTCGAATTCGCCAAGTGGAACCTGCCCCTGGTGCTGATTCCGGCCATCGCCACCTGGGCCATTTGCTACCTGGTGTTCCGGCCGGAGATCAAGCATCTGCCGGCATCGATCATCGCCGAAGCATTGCCGCCCATGAACCTCAAGCAAAAAGGGGTGGTCTTCTTCTTCGCGATGGCCTTTGCCCTGTGGGCCATCACCGACATCACCAAGGTCCATTACAGCGTGGTCGCGGCCGGCGCGCTGGCGCTGATCTTCGGCTTCCGCCTGGTCAGCTTCGACATCGTGTTCAAGAAATTCCCCTGGGAATCCTGGCTGGTGTTCGGCGCGGGCGTCGCCATGGGCCTGGCCATGCTGGATTCGGGAGCGGGTAAATGGGTGGCGGATAAATTCATTCCCATGCTGGAAGGCCAGAACTGGATGGTAGTGTTCGCCGGATCGGGCTTCCTGGGTTCGGTGATGTCGAGTTTCATGTCCAACTCGGCAGCCACCGCCCTCACCCTCCCGATCACGATTCCGATGGCCACGTCGATGGGCATTCCGGAGGCCGCCATCGCGCTCTCGGCGCCGATCTCGTCCTCGTTCATCATGCTGGTCATCGGCTGTCCGCCGACGATCATCGCCTACAGCACGGGCTATTTCAGCCAGATGGATTTCATCAAGGTGGCCGTGCCCTGGTCGATCATGTGCATCCTGCTGGTCACTGTTTCGGCGGCAATCTACTGGCCGTTGATGGGTTTCCAGGGTCTGTCCCTGCTCGGAGGATGAACTGACGCAAATCCGTGTCACGCTACAGCACGTTCAACGCGATGGATTTTCCGGAACCGGAGAGACCGCTGATGAGCACAAGCTGCATGGCTGAAGAAGGAGGTGATGCCGCGCCCCATGGTAGCATCGTCGGCCATCCCCACAAGACCGCAGCAGACGATGTCACGCCAGGATTTCCGCTGGAAGCCGCTCAAGAAATACGCCGGTGCGCCCGCCTTCCTCCATCCTTGGCTATCCGACCCCGGTTCGCTCACCGCGCGCATCGTCGCGCGCTGCAACAGCTTTCAAGTGCGGGTGCTGGGCGAGCAGCGCGCCCGGCCCTTCATGGACGAACGCCAACTGATCGGCCTGTCGGCGGGCCGTCACGCCTGGGTGCGCGAAGTGTTGCTGGTCGCCGACGGCATCCCGGTCGTCTTTGCCCACAGCATCCTGGCCCCGCGCGATCTCCGGGGCGCCTGGCACATGGCGCGGGCCATTGGCAGCCGCCCACTGGGCGCCGCCCTGTTTGCCGATCCGGGCATCTCGCGCGGCCCGCTCAGCGCCGCCCGCCTGACTGCTACTCACCCGCTGCACCGCCACGCCGCCGCCGCCGTGGCTGCGCCACTGCCCACGCTGTGGGGGCGCCGTTCGCGCTTTTGCCGGCTCGACCGCCCGCTGCTGGTGACCGAGGTTTTTCTGCCGGGAATCGCCCGGCTGTATTAGTCGGCGCTGGCGAGACGGCACTTACTCAAGCGGCCATCGTCGGCAGCAGCATGCCGTCGCGCTCCTCCAGCGCGCAGCCGCGCTTCAACTCGGACAGCAGCCAGGCGGCGAGTGCCGGAATATCCATGTCGAGCAGGCGCTGGCCGACATCGCGGAACAGCGGCACCTGTTCGAGATAGCTTTCGAGCTCGACGCGCGGCAAGCCTTGCCGGTCGAGCAGGTTGAAGATGAAGCAGGCCTTGAGGGCGTTTTTGGCCATGCGCGACGGATCGGCTTCGAAGGCGGCCAGACGTCTGAAGGCGCGCTCCAGCGCTGCATCGACAGCGCCGAAGGGTTTGCCGTGGCCGGGAATCACGGTGTCGATGGGCAGGCGGCCGAGCATTTCGAGGGTATGGCGCGTGGCCGGCAGGGCGCCGGGATTGCCGAGCAGTTCGCCGAAGATGACGCCGAAGCCATCTTCCCATAGCGCATCGCCCGAGATCAGCAGGCGCGCTTCCGGGCAGTGGAACACCAGTGCGTCCATGTCATGGCCGGGGGCGGCATGCGCCTGCCAGTCACTGCCGCCCATGGCCAGGGTGTCGCCGGCCTGCACCACCCCATCGTGCAGGAAGCGGTCGCCGCGCTGGGCGGCGGGCGCCAGCAACAGGGCGTTCTCGTCCCAGTCGCGGATCTGCGCCTCGATGCCGGCGGGGATGCAGATCTGGCAGTCGAAGGCACGCTGCAGCGCGGCGTTGCCCCCGATGTGGTCGGAATGGGAGTGGGTGTTGATCAGTCGTGATAGACGCCGTCCGAATTCTTGGCCGCGCCGTGGCGCGAGCGCCGACTTTACAAGTTCGACGGTTTGAGCTGCATGGCCGACATAACCGCTGTCGATCAGCGTGGCTGCGGCGCCATCGAACAGCAGGATGTTGTTGGATGACAGCCAGCCGCGTTCGATGACGCGCACCGATGGCGGCAGTTTCATCGGCGTGCAAGAACGGCTTGTGCCACCTTCGACCCCGGCGCGCGACCGAGTTGCCCGGAAATCCATGCCGCCGTATCGACCAGCCGGTCGAGATCGACGCCACAATCGACGCCCAGGCCCTGCAGCAGCCAGACCACGTCTTCGGTGGCGACATTGCCGGAAGCGCCATTGGCGTAAGGGCAGCCACCCAGTCCGCCGATCGAGGCATCGAAGACGTTGACGCCCATCTGCAGCGAGGCATAGATGTTGGCAATCGCCATGCCGAAGGTGTCGTGGTAATGGCCGGCGAGCTTCTTGAGCGGCACGCGGCGCGCCGTCTGCTCGATCATCGCCCGGGCCTTTTCGGGTGTCCCCGTGCCGATGGTGTCGCCGAGCGAAATCTCGTAGCAGCCCATCTCGAACAGTGCCCAGGCCACATCGGCCACGGCGGCGGGCGTCACCTCGCCCTGATAGGGGCAGCCGAGCACGCAGGAGACATAGCCGCGCACCTTGACCTTGGCCTCTTTTGCCATGGCCAGAACAGGCCGGTAACGCTCCAGCGATTCCTTGATCGTGCAATTGATGTTCTTCTGCGAGAAGGCTTCCGAGGCGGCGGCAAACACGGCGACTTCGGTGACGCCGGCGGCCAGGGCGGCTGCCAGCCCCTTCTCGTTCGGCGCCAGCACCGGGTAACTGACGCCCGGCCTGCGTTCGATGCCCGCCATGACCGCAGCGGCGTCGGCCATTTGCGGCACCCACTTGGGCGAAACAAAGGCAGTGGCTTCGATGGCGGTCAGTCCGCAGTCGGCGAGGCGGCGGATCAGCGCGATCTTGGTCGCGGTGGGGACCGGCTGCTTTTCATTTTGCAGGCCGTCGCGCGGGCCGACTTCGACAATGCGGACTTTCTTGGGCAATGGCATAAAGCGATCTCTATTATTTCAGGCCGGCTTGGCGGGTTCGAATTCAAGCAATTCCGCGCCATCCGTCACCTGTTCGCCAACGGCATAACAAAACGCCGTCACCGTCCCGGCGGCGGGCGCCACCAGCGTGTGCTCCATTTTCATCGCCTCCAGCACCAGAAGGGGCGCGCCTTTCTCAACCCGCGCGCCGCATTCGGCCAGTAATGCGATGACTTTGCCCGGCATCGGCGCGGTGAGACTGCCCTCGGCGCCACCACCCGCGCCGGCGTGGTAGAGCGGATCAATGGCGGCGAAGATGAAGCTCATGCCGTCGAAAAAGACATGACGTTTCTCGCCGGCGGCGACGACGGTCACGCCGAGACGGCGCCCGTCGAGGTCGGCGCGCAACTGGCCGTCATCTTGCAGCCAGCCCGCGGCGGGCGTGCCGCGACCCGCGTATTCGAGCAGGAAACCGTTGCCCTGGTAGGCCGCCGTCACCACCTGTTCGCTGCCGCCGGCGCGCAGGCGAATCGCCCGCCGCGCCGCGCCGTTGGCACGCCAGCCATCGCGCCGATGCCAGGGCGAATGCGGATCGCCGCTCGCGGCAGCTTCGGCCGCGCCGTAGTTCTGGTCGCGCAGGAGTTCGGCCAGCGCGGCGAGCAACCAGGCCTCGCGGGGCGGTTCCGTCGTCGCCGCGTCGGGAAAGAGGAAAGCGTGTTCGCGCTCGATCAGCCCGGTGTCGAGTGAGGCCGAGGCGAATGACGGACAAGCCACCAGCCGCGCCAGAAAGCCGACATTGCTGGTGACGCCGACGATGCGATAGTCGGCCAGCGCCTGCAGCATGCGCGCCAGGGCCCGCTCCCGGCTGTCGTCCCAGACGATCAATTTGGCAATCATCGGGTCGTAATGCGGGGTGATTTCGTCGTCCTGCTCGACGCCGGTATCGACGCGCACATGGAGTGATTCGGCCGGCGGGACGAGGTGCGTCAGCCGCCCGGTGGCCGGCAGGAAGCCCTTCTCGGGGTCTTCGGCATAGATGCGCGCCTCCAGCGCATGACCCTTGAGCGTCAGTTGATCCTGCGCCAGCGGCAGCGGCAGGCCGGCGGCCACTGTCAACTGCCATTCGACGAGATCAAGGCCGGTGATCATCTCGGTCACCGGATGCTCGACCTGCAGCCGCGTGTTCATTTCCATGAAATAGAAGGTGCCCGCCTGATCAACGATGAACTCCACCGTGCCGGCGCCGACATAGCCCACCGCGCGGGCCGCGGCAACCGCCGCGTTGCCCATCAATGCCCGCCGCTCGGGCGTCATGCCCGGCGCGGGCGCCTCTTCCAGCACCTTCTGATGGCGGCGCTGCACCGAGCAGTCGCGCTCGAACAGATAGACGCAGTTGCCGTGCGTGTCGCCGAACAACTGGATCTCGATATGGCGCGGCCGCTGCAAATACTTTTCGATCAGCACCTGGCCGTTGCCAAACGCCGCGATGGCCTCGCGCTGGCACGAGAGCAATGCCTCGGCAAATTCCACGCTGCTGCCAACGACGCGCATGCCCTTGCCGCCGCCGCCCGCACTTGCCTTGATCAGCACCGGATAGCCAATGCGGTCGGCCTGTTCGCGAAGATAGGCGGGGTCCTGTGCATCGCCGTGATAACCGGGTGTGAGCGGCACCCCGGCCTTTTCCATGAGCTTCTTGCTTTCCGACTTCAACCCCATCGCGCGGATCGCGGCCACCGGCGGGCCGATGAAGACGATACCGTTGGCCGCGCAGGCCGCGGCGAATTCCTCGTTCTCCGACAGGAAGCCGTAGCCCGGATGGATCGCCTGCGCGCCGGTCGCCCGTGCCGCGGCGATGATCTTGTCGCTGACGAGGTAGGACTCGCGCGCCGCCGCCGGACCGATGCACACCGCCTCGTCCGCCATCCGCACATGGCGCGCGCCGGCATCGGCCTCCGAATACACAGCAACGGTGCGGATACCCATGCGGCGCGCGGTCTTGATGACGCGGCAGGCGATTTCTCCCCGGTTAGCAATAAGTATCTTGTTAAACATTCTTGGCCTCCAGGGAGAAATCGTCTAGGCACGCTTTGCGTGCGAGGCAATTTAGCTGCGCTGCTGCACCGCTCTGCGGTTGGTAGCCGCGGTTGGCAATCCGGATTTTTGTGAACATGGCTGGCTCATACAAGTTGAGAGAAAAGTCGGCGCCGGCGGGAGATGGGTGCCCACCTGAACTTCGGTGGTTCGGAAGCGGCCGGCCCAAGCGGGAAAGAGTTGGCCGACAAGCTGCTGGTGTATGCCGCGAATCCAGTCACTGGTGATATTGATGTCGGCCGGATTGACGTCCAGCAGCCTTTCCAGGCAATGCGCGATATTGACGGCCAACCGCTCCGCCAGCGCGGAATAGGTCAGGACGCCTTGCGCGGTGTTCAGCTCGCGCGTGGCGTCTAACGGGCGGGTTGAGTCAGAAGCTGTTTCAGCCGGGTCGCGTCGACCGGTTCCCGCTCCAGCGCCATCGAGTTGAGCGTCAGATCGAGAATCTGCAGGCGATATGCCGCCCGCAGGCTTGCTGCGTCCGGATGTTTCTCGCGCCAGGCTTTCAGGCGCTGCTCCAGTTGTTGGCGTTGTTGCTGGGTCACGGCTTTGCTCCTTGGAGGCATTATCCTCGCAATTACCCGCTGGTTGTGCGCGCGTCATGAACATGACCCGGGACTCAGGCAACCCAGTCCGGTTTGCGCTTCTGCAGAAAAGCGGACAAGCCCTCCTGCCCTTCCGGCGAGACGCGCACACGGGCGATGCTCTCCACCGTGTAGTCGATCACTGCGTCGCCGTAAGGACGGCCGGCGACCGCACGGATCAGCGCCTTGCATTCGGCGAGTGCCCGCGGGCCGTTTTTCAGCAGCGCTTCGACCCATTCGCCGACGGCTTCGTCGAGGGCTTCTTCGTCGGCGACCATTTCGTGGAGCAGGCCGATGCGATAGGCTTCGGCGGCCGAGAAGACTTCGGCGGTCAGCATGTAGCGGCGCGCGTGGCGTTCGCCGATGGCGGCGATGACGTGCGGGCTGATGACCGCCGGGATCAGGCCGAGCTTCACCTCGGTGAGCGCGAAACGCGACTCGAAGGTGGCCACTGCCATGTCGCAGGCGGCGATCACGCCGACGCCGCCGCCATAGGCGGGACCCTGCACGCGGGCGATCACCGGCTTCGGACAGTCGGCGATCACCCGCAGCGTTTCGGCGAGTGCCCCGGCATCGCGCCGGTTGTCGTCAAAGCCATGGGCCGCCGCGCGCTGCATCCAGTTGAGATCGGCGCCGGCGCAAAAACTCTTGCCCAGGCCGCCAATCACCACCACGCGCACTGTCGGCGTATTGGCCATGTCCTCCATGGCGCATGACAACTCGGCGATCATCGTGTCGTCGAAAGCGTTGTGGCGCTCGGGCCGGTTGAGGGTGACGATGCCGACGCCGGCGTCGATTTCAGTGAGTACGGTCTGATAAGTCGTCATGTTCTTACATCCTGAAAACGCCGAATTTGGTCGGCTCGATGGGGGCGTTCAGGGCGGCGGAAATGCCGAGGCCGAGCGCGCGGCGGGTCTGGGCGGGGTCGAGCACGCCGTCGTCCCACAGCCGCGCGGTGGCGTAATACGGGTGGCCCTGAGTTTCGTACTGGGCGCGCAGCGGCGCCTTGAAGGCTTCCTCTTCTGCCGCGCTCCAGGCCTTTCCCGCCGCTTCGAGACCGTCGCGTTTCACCGTGGCGAGCACGCTGGCCGCCTGCTCGCCGCCCATCACCGAGATGCGCGCGTTCGGCCAGGTCCAGAGGAAGCGCGGCGAGTAGGCGCGGCCGCACATGCCGTAGTTGCCGGCGCCGAAACTGCCACCGATGATGACGGTGAATTTCGGCACGGCGGCGGTGGAGACCGCCGTCACCATCTTGGCGCCGTCCTTGGCGATGCCGCCGTTCTCGTACTTGCGGCCGACCATGAAGCCGGTGATGTTCTGCAGGAACAGCAGCGGCATGCCGCGCTGCGCGCACAGTTCGATGAAGTGCGCGCCCTTTAGCGCCGCTTCGGAAAACAGGATGCCGTTGTTGGCGACGATGCCGACGGGATAGCCGTGCAGGTGGGCAAAGCCGGTGACGAGCGTGGTGCCATAGCGCGCCTTGAACTCGTCGAAGCGCGAGCCGTCGACCAGCCGCGCGATGACCTCACGCACGTCATAGGGTTTCTTTGTGTCGGTGGGGATCACGCCGTAGAGTTCTTCTGGCGCGTAGAGCGGCTCCTCGGGCGCGGCGAGTTCGAGGCCGATCTGCTTTTTCCAGTTGAGGTTGGCGACGCTGCGGCGCGCGATGGACAGCGCGTGCTGGTCGTTTTCCGCGAGGTGGTCACAGACGCCGGAGATGCGCGTATGCACATCGCCGCCGCCGAGGTCCTCCATGCTCACTACCTCGCCGGTGGCCGCCTTCACCAGCGGCGGGCCGCCGAGAAAGATCGTGCCCTGATTCTTGACGATGATCGATTCGTCCGACATCGCCGGCACATAGGCGCCGCCCGCCGTGCAGGAACCCATGACCACGGCAATCTGCGGAATGCCCTGCGCCGACAGGTTGGCCTGGTTGTAGAAGATGCGGCCGAAGTGGTCGCGGTCGGGAAAGACCTCGTCCTGCAGCGGCAGGAAGGCGCCGCCGGAATCGACCAGGTAGAGGCAGGGCAGGCGGTTTTCACGGGCGATCTCCTGCGCGCGCAGATGCTTCTTCACCGTCAGCGGGTAGTAGGTGCCGCCCTTCACTGTCGCGTCGTTGGCGACGATCATGCACTCGACGCCAGAGACGCGACCGATGCCGGCCACCACGCCGGCCGCCGGCACGCCATTGTCGTAGATGCCCCAGGCGGCGAGCGGCGCGATTTCGAGAAACGCCGCGCCGGGATCGAGCAGACCGTCAATCCGCTCGCGCACCAGCAACTTGCCACGGGCCAGGTGTTTCTGGCGTGCTTCATCGCCGCCACCGCAGCCGCGCCGTGCCACCAGCGCCGACTTTTCGTGCAGGTCGGCGACCAGCGATTGCATCGCCGCAGTGTTGGCCTTGAACTCCTCGCTGCGAGGATTGAGTTTGGATTTGATGACGGACATCGGCTCATCTCCCTCAGTTATCGCCTTTTTCCAGCGCCCGGCCGATCACCAGCCGCTGGATGTCGGAAGCGCCTTCGTAAATCTGGCAGACCCGCACGTCGCGGTAGATGCGCTCGACGGGGAAATCGCTGACATAGCCGTAGCCGCCGTGAATCTGGATGGCGTCGGAGCAGACTTGTTCCGCCATTTCGGAAGCGAACAGCTTGGCCATGCTGGCTTCCTTGAGGCAGGGCAGGCCGGCGTCACGCAGCGTGGCGGCATGCCAGACCATCTGGCGTGCCACCTCGATTTGCGTCGCCATGTCGGCGAGACGGAAGCTGACGGCCTGATGCTCGATGATCGGCTTGCCGAAGGCTTCGCGCTCCCGCGCATAGTTGAGCGCCGCCTCGAACGCCGCGCGCGCCATGCCCACCGCCTGCGCGGCGATGCCGATGCGGCCGGCCTCGAGATTGGACAGGGCGATCTTGTAGCCATCGCCGGCGCTTCCCAGCAGACAGCCGGCGGGAATGCGGCAGTTTTCAAAAATGATCTGCGCGGTGTCGGAGGCATGCTGGCCGAGTTTTTCCTCGATGCGCGCGACGCTATAGCCGGGCGTCTCGGTGGGGACGCAAAAGCAGGAAATGCCCTTGCGACCGACGGCTGGGTCGGTGACGGCGAAGACGATGGCGATCCGCGCGTGCTTGCCGCTGGTGATGAACTGCTTGACGCCATTGAGTATCCAGCCATCACCGTCCTTTACGGCCCGGGTTTTTATGGCGGCGGCATCAGAGCCGACATGCGGCTCGGTGAGGCAGAAGCAGCCGAGCAATTCGCCGCTCGCCGCGCCCTTCAGCCAGCGCGCTTTCTGCGCGTCGTTGCCATAGCGGTTGAGGATGCCGCAGATCAGTGAGTTTTGCACCGACAGGATGGTCGAGGTGGAGCCGTCGCCGGCGGCGATTTCTTCGATGGCCAGCGCCAGCGAAAGGTAATCGAGGCCGGCGCCGCCCCACTCCTCGGCCACCACCATGCCCCAGACCCCGAGGCCGGCGAGTTCCTGCAAGGCGTCGCGCGGGAAGGTGTGCTCGCGGTCCCATTGCGCCGCATTGGGGGCCAGCCGTTCGCGCGCAAAGTCGCGCAGGGTGTCGCGGATCATCCGCTGGTCATCGTTGAGGATCATGCCTTGGCCTCCTGTGGCTGTTTGAGTGTCGCACGCTGCGTCAGTATCACGCCGACAATCACCAGCGCGCCGCCGGCCAGCACCGAGGCATCGAGCCGTTCGCCCAGCAGCAACGCGCCTTGCAGCACGGCGGCCACCGGCACCAGGTTGATGAAGATCGACGCGCGCGACGCGCCGATCTGTTGCACCGCTGTCGAAAACCAGGTGAAGCCGAGCGTGGTACCCAACAGGCCGAGGAAGAGAATCGCGCCCCAGGCGGCTCCCGAATAGCTTGGCGCCAGTTGCGCCGGATTGTTCAGCAGGGCGGTGGCGAGCAGCATGATGAAGCCCGCGGAACTCGCATAGGCGGTCATCACCAGCGGCCGCAGCGTTCGCGTCGCCTGCCGACCGATCAGCGTATACGCCGACCACATCACCGCGCAACCGAGAATCAGCGTCTCGCCAGCGCCGACTTTGCCGACGAGGAAAGCCAGCGGATCACCCTTGCCGATCACGGTGAGGCAGCCGACGAAGGCCAGCGCGCTGCCCAGCGCCTTCTGTGCGGTCATGCCTTCCTTGAGCAGCCAGGCCGCCGCCAGCAGCGTGATCACCGGGTTCAGGGCGACGACCAGCGCGCCGCGCCCGGCGCTGATGTGCTGCATGCCGAACATGAAGAACAGGTTGTAAAGGTAGATGCCGGTGCCACCCAGCGCCAGCACCAGCAGGAACTCGTGGCGCGTCAGGGACGGCAGGCGGCCGTAGCGCCAGCGCACCAGCACGAGCAGGCTGGTCGCGGCAAACAAGAAACGCCAGACCGCCACGCCGAGCGGCGCCACTTCCTGCACGGCAAAGCGCGCCGCCACCCAGGTGCCGCCCCAGAACAGCATGGTGATCAACAGTTGCAGGTAAGTGCGGCCGTTGCCGGAAGTGGCTGTCACAGCAGCTCGATGCCCACCGCGGTGGCTTCGCCGCCGCCGATGCACAGGCTGGCGACGCCGCGCTGCTTGCCATGCTTTTTCAGCGCACCGATCAACGTGACCATGATGCGCGCGCCCGAAGCGCCGATCGGATGACCGAGGGCGCAGGCGCCGCCATGGACATTCACCCGCTCATGGGGCAACTTGAGGTCATGCATCGCCGCCATGGTGACGACCGCAAAGGCCTCGTTGATCTCCCACAGATCGACGCTCTCCGCCGTCCAGCCGTTTTTCGCCAGCAGCTTGTTGATTGCGCCGACCGGCGCGGTGGTGAATAGGGCGGGTTCCTGCGCAAACGTGCTGTGGCCGACGATCCGCGCCAGCGGCTTGACGCCGAGCCGGTCGGCCGTCGAGCGCCGCATCAGCACCAGCGCCGCCGCGCCGTCGGAGATCGACGAGGAGTTGGCCGGCGTTACCGTGCCGTCCTTGCGGAAAGCCGGCTTGAGTGTCGGTATTTTTTCGAGGTTGGCTTTGAACGGCTGCTCGTCCCGGCTCACTACCGTGTCGCCTTTCTTGCCGCTGACGGTGACCGGCGCGATTTCCCAGGCGAAACTGCCGTCGCTGTTGGCCTGCTGCGCGCGCGTGGTCGAGGCGATGGCGAATTCGTCCTGCGCCGCGCGGGTGAATTGGTAGCTGTCGGCGCACTCTTCGGCATAGGTGCCCATCAGGCGGCCCTTGTCGTAAGCATCCTCCAGGCCGTCGAGGAACATGTGATCCTTCACTTCGCCGTGGCCGAGCCGGAAACCGCCGCGCGCCTTGGGTAGCAGATAGGGCGCATTGGTCATCGATTCGAGGCCGCCGGCCACCATGACATCAACGCTGCCGGCGACGAGCATGTCATGCGCGTACATGGCGGCGCGCATGCCGGAACCGCACATCTTGTTCACCGTGGTGCAGCCGGCGGCCAGCGGCAGACCGGCGCCCAGCGCGGCCTGGCGCGCCGGCGCCTGGCCCTGGCCGGCGGGCAGCACGCAACCCATGATGACCTCGTCGATCTGCTCGGGTTGCAGCCCGCTGCGCAGGACGGCGGCCTGGATGGCGACGGCGCCCAGTTGCGGCGCGGTCAAAGTGGCGAAGTCGCCCATGAAGCCGCCCAGCGGCGTCCGGGCCGCCGCGACGATTACGATTGCATCAGTCATCATTTTGTCTCCGAGAAAAGTTCGCGTCCGATCAGCATGCGACGGATTTCCGAGGTGCCGGCGCCAATCTCGTAGAGTTTGGCATCGCGCCACAGCCGCCCGGCCGGGTATTCGTTGATGTAACCGTTGCCGCCCAGCGCCTGGATCGCTTCGCCGGCCATCCAGGTGGCCTTTTCGGCTGAATACAGGATCGCCCCGGCGGCGTCCTTGCGCAGCGAACGATCATGGTCGCTTGAATCGCAGGCGCGGCCGACGGCATAGACATAAGCGCGCGTCGCCTGCCAGGTGGAATACATGTCCGCGATCTTGCCCTGCATCAGCTGGAATTCGCCGATCGGCGTGTCGAACTGGGTGCGCTCGTGCAGGTAGGGCAGCACCACGTCCATGCAGGCGGCCATGATGCCGAGCGGCCCGCCGGAAAGTACCGCGCGCTCGTAATCGAGGCCCGACATCAGTACTCTGACCCCTTGCCCGATTCCGCCGAGCACGTTTTCCTCGGGCACTTCGCAGTCGTCGAAGAACAGCGGATAGGTGTTCGAGCCGCGCATGCCCAGCTTGTCGAGATGGCTGCCATGGCTGAAACCCTGATAGCCCTTTTCGACGATGAAGGCGGTCATGCCCTTGGCCCCGGCCGCCGGATCGGTCTTGGCATAGACGATCAGCGTATCCGCGTCGCCCCCGTTGGTGATCCACATCTTGCTGCCGTTCAGCACATAGCGGCCGCCCTTCTTGTCGGCGCGCAGCTTCATCGAGACGACGTCGGAACCGGCATTGGGCTCGGACATCGCCAGCGCGCCGACCTGCTCGCCCGAAATCAGGCCGGGCAGGTACTGCTGCTTCTGCGCGGCACTGCCGTTGCGGCGGATCTGGTTGACGCAAAGATTGGAATGGGCGCCGTAGGACAAACCGACCGATGCCGAAGCGCGCGAGATTTCCTCCATCGCCACGATATGCGCCAGATAACCGAGCCCCGTGCCACCATCCGCCTCGGGCACGGTCATGCCCAGCAGGCCCAGGTCGCCGAACTTCTTCCACAGGTCGGGGGGGAATTCGTTGTCGCGGTCGATCGCGGCTGCGCGCGGCGCGATCTCGTTGTCGGCGAAGGCTTTCACCGCATCGCGCAGCATGTCGATATCTTCGCCGAGTTGAAAGTTCAAGCCGATCATGTTGTCTCCATTGTCGCGTAGCGATCACAAAGTCTCCCCGCCCGCGAGGGCGGGGCTGGGGGTGGGCGGGCTACTTTTCCGCCTTTCCGTGCATGGTCATCAAAGTCTGCTGCATCAGCGCGCAATGCGTGATGTTCGCTGGCATTCTATGTTGACGTTTACGTCAACGTCAACTACGCTTGCGGCGGATTTCCTTTTCTTCGAGCAGGGTGCGGCACTGCTGTTCAAAGGCGTCGATCTCGCCCAGCACCGCCGCGATATCTTCACGCTGCTGTTCGAGTTTGGCGCGGCGGTGCGCCAGCACTTCGAGCAGCTTGACGAGTTGCGAGGACTGATCGGGGGCGGTGTCGTACATGTCGATCAAATCGCGGATCGCGGCCAGTGACAGGCCGAGGCGCTTGCCGCGTAGCGTGAGCAGCAGACGGGTGCGGTCGCGCTTGGTATAGACGCGCTGCACGCCGGCGCGATCGGGCGTAATCAGCCCCTGGTCTTCGTAATAACGGATGGCGCGCGGCGTCAGTTCGAATTCGCGCGCCAGCTCGGTGATGGTGTAGGTGGGCTCGATCATCGCTTCGAAGGATGGTTGCTGCACCGCAACAAACAGGCCGGTTTCAGCTAAAATGGACGGACAATATGACGAAGTTAAACAGATTTCCCCTGGCCGGGCAATGTGCGCCCGGCGCCCCCATGCAGATCAGCTATCCCCTCGAAAACCTGCCCGCCCCGGGCGCCACGCTGATGGTCGCCGCCGGCGTGCATTGGTTGCGCATGCCGCTGCCCTTCGCCCTCGACCACATCAATCTGTGGTTGCTCGAAGACGGTGAAGGCTTTACCGCCGTCGACACCGGCATCGCCATGGATGCGGTCAAGGAGCACTGGAAGTCGGCGTTGCTGGGACGGCGCATGGTGCGTCAAATCGTCACGCACTTTCACCCCGATCACCTCGGCCTCGCCGCCTGGCTGGAGACCGAGACTGGCGCTCCCCTGTGGATGACCCAGGGCGAATTTCAGACCGCCCATCTGGTCGCCGCCGGCGTCCCGCCCTTCGACACGGCAACGATGCTGGAATTTTTCCGGCAACATGGGCTCGACGCGGCGCGCCACGCCGGGATTGAAAAACGCGGCAATGCCTACCGGCGCGGCGTGCCCGCCATCCCGGCCACCTTTCGCCGCCTGCTCGATGGCGAGACGATCACCGTGGGCGCGCACGCCTGGCGCATCATCGTCGGCCACGGCCATGCCCCCGAACATGCCAGTCTCTACTCGTCCGAACTTGGCGTGTTGATCGCCGGCGACATGCTGCTGCCGCGCATTTCGACCAATGTCAGCGTCCATGCCGCCGCCCCGAGCTGCGATTCACTCGGCATGTTCCTCGCTTCGCTCGAACGCCTGACCGAGCTGCCGGCCGACACGCTGGTGCTGCCTTCGCATGGCCGGCCCTTCCGCGGCCTGCATGCGCGTGTCGCCGCATTGCGGACGCACCACGCCGACCGTTGCGCCGATCTGCTCGACGCCTGTCGCGCCGGCCCGCAAACCGCCTGCGAACTGCTGCCGGTGCTGTTCGGCCGCCCCATCGACGACCCGCACCAGACCCTGTTCGCCATGGGCGAGTCCATCGCCCACCTGAATCATCTGCAACACCAGCACCGCCTGGAGCGTATTACCGAGAACGGTATCATCCGTTACGCATTGAAGCCCTGACCCTGGAGCGAGAACTCATGACCCAGCCCACCAACACCGAAAAACCCGCCCTGCCCGATCCGCAGGAAATCGCCAAGACCTACGCCGAAGTCGCCGAGCGCGCCTCGAAGCTGATCACCGCGCACCTGCAACGTCAGGCGAAGAAAGGCCTTGCCCCGCCCGAGGATGAGCTGGGCATCGCCCAGGCCTTCATGGACATGATGGCCAAGATGCTCGCCAACCCCTACCAGATGGCGCAAACGCAAATGAATCTGGTGTGGGATTACTTCTCGCTCTGGCAGCATTCGATGCTGCGCTTCATGGGCACGCCCACCCCGCCGATCGCCACTCCGCACCAGGGCGACAAGCGCTTCAAGGACGCGCAGTGGGAAGAACATTTCCTGTTTGACTTCATCAAGCAGTCCTACCTGATCAGCGCGCGGCACATTCATGATTCCGTGGGCAGCGTCAAGGGTCTCGACGGCCACACGCAGGACAAGGTTAACTTCTTCACGCGCCAGTTCATCGACGCCGTGTCGCCCTCCAACTTTGCCATGACCAACCCGGAAGTCTTCCGCGAAACGGTGAACACCCACGGCCAGAACCTGCTCAAGGGCTTCAACAACCTGCTGCGCGACATCGAGGACGGCGACGGCCAGTTGCGCGTCAAGATGACCGACACGGCGGCCTTCGAACTCGGCAAGAACGTCGCCACCACGCCGGGCAAGGTGGTTTTCCAGAACGACCTGTTCCAGTTGCTGCAATTCAACCCGACCACCCAAACCCAGTTCAAGCGGCCGCTCCTGATCGTGCCGCCCTGGATCAACAAGTATTACATCCTCGACCTGCGCGAGAAGAACTCCTGGATCAAGTGGGCGACCGACCAGGGGCACAGCGTGTTCTGCATCTCCTGGGTCAATCCGGACAAAAAGCTGGCGCAGAAAACCTTCGAGGACTACCTGACCGAAGCCTGTCTGGTCGCGATCGACAAGGTTTGCGAACAGACCGGCGAAAAGGCAATCAATGCCGCCGGCTACTGCCTGGGCGGCACCCTGCTGGGCGCCACAGCGGCCTACCTGGCGGCCAAAAAGGACAAACGTATTGCCTCGGTGACCTTCCTGACGTCCATGCTCGACTTCTCGATTCCCGGCGAACTCTCCATCTTCATCGACGAGCAGCAGGTCAGCAATCTCGAAAAGAAAATGAACGCGCGCGGCTACCTCGAAGGCACCGAAATGGCCGACACCTTCAACATGCTGCGCGCCAACGACCTGATCTGGTCCTTCGTCGTCAATAACTACCTGATGGGCAAGTCGCCCTTCCCCTTCGACCTGCTCTACTGGAACTCCGATTCCACGCGCATGCCGGCGGCGATGCACAGCTTCTACCTGCGCAACATGTACATGAATAACCTGCTCAAGGAGCCGGGCGGCATCACGCTCGATGGCGTGGCCATCGACCTCTCTAAAATCAAGATTCCCGCCTACTTCATCTCGACCGTCGAAGACCACATCGCCCCGTGGCAGAGCACCTACCTCGGCGCCCAACTGTTCTCGGGTCCGACGCGCTTCGTGCTTGGCGGCTCCGGCCACATCGCCGGGGTGGTCAACCCGCCGGCCGCCAACAAATATGGCCACTGGGTCAACACGGGCAAGACGCTGTCGGCAACGGCCGAGCAATGGTTCGCAGGCGCCGAGCAGCATCCTGGCTCATGGTGGACCGACTGGCAGGCCTGGCTGACGGCGCAGGACGGCGCATCCGTGCCGTCGCGCGATCCAGCCAAGGGCAAGCTCGGCGTCATCGAGGATGCGCCGGGCTCTTTCGCCAAGCTCCGCCTCGACACCCAGAAGAAGTCGTGATGCCGGATGCAGTACGTGTCGTGCTGGACACGAACGTGCTGCTTTCGCTCTTCGTCTTTGCCGACAGCCGCTTTGCGCCGCTCCGGGGCGAAATTGAGGCCGGGCGCTGGCAGGCGTTGACCAGCGCGCCCTGTCTGGCCGAGTTCCGGCGCGTGCTCGGTTATCCGTTGTTCGCCCTTGCGGACGAACAGCAGGCCGCCGCCTACGTTGCCTATCTCGACCTGGTCAGCATCATCGATGCCCCGCCCCGGTCGGCAGCCACGCTGCCCAAGTGCCAGGACAAGGACGACCAGAAATTCCTCGAACTCGCCCGCGACGGCCTGGCCCACTGCCTGGTCACCGCCGACAAGGCGCTGCTCAAGCTACGCCGTGGTCAGCGCCTGGCCAACCTGTTCCACATCCTGACGCCCGACGAGGCGCTGTTAAAAGTCGGCCACCCCCTCCCTCAATCCCTCTCCCGAGATGGGAGAGGGAAGCTGTCTGCCTCCTCTCTCCCCTTGCGGGAGAGAGGTCGGGAGAGAGGGATTGGCGGGATGGCGGTCTAGCGCATCGACATGAACTCACGCCGCGCCGATAACCTCGAAGTTCTGCACTGCGCGCCGCAAAACGCGCGGCCGGGCATGCCGCCGCTGCTGTTCCTGCACGGCGCCTACACCGCCGCCTGGTGCTGGCAGGAGCACTTTCTGCCCTACTTCGCCGCCGCGGGCTTTCACAGCCATGCCCTGAGTTTTTCCGGTCACGGCGGCAGTCGGCGGCGTGATCACCTCGACAGCTACTCGATCGACGATTATGTCAATGACGTCGTCGAGGCGGTTGCGCGCTTACCTGAACCGCCCATATTGATCGGTCATTCGATGGGCGGTTTTGTGGTGCAAAAATACCTCGAACAGCACAGTGCACCGGCCGCCGTACTGATGTGTTCGGTACCGCCGCAAGGGCTGGCCGCCTCGGCCTTCGGCATGTTGTTCAACCGGCCCGGCACGCTCGCCGACCTCAATCGCATGATGAGCGGCCAGCAGGTGGCGCAGGACAGTCTGCGCGACGCCCTGTTCGCGCAACCGGTTTCCGTCGACGACCTGGTGCGCTACTACCGCATGGCCCAGCCGGAATCGCACCGCGCCATCTGGGACATGACGCTGTTCAACCTGCCACACCCGCAACGGGCGTTAGCCAACCTGCCCGGCGAGGATAATCTACTGATTCTCGGCGCGGAGCACGATTTGATCATCCCCGCCTCGCTGGTCGAGATGACCGCCCGCAGCTACAACGTCGCAGCGACGATCTATCCCGGCATGGGCCACGCCATGATGCTCGAAGCCGACTGGAAAAAACCCGCCCAGGACATCATCGACTGGCTGGAGCGGCGAGGCAAAGCTGCGAGTCTCAGAACCCCTTCGGCAACCCAGCCTGCCTGAGCACGGCATTGGCCGTATGGCGCGACTTGATCTTTTGATCGACCGGAAAACGCACGCCGGTGATGGGGGAAAACCCGATGCCGTGGGCGATGGCGTATTTTCTGGCAAGCAGTTCGAAGGGAACATCGCCAACATTGGGGCAGCCGTTGGCCTCCAGCAGTTCGGGTACCAGACTTTCCAGTTTGGCGGACAGGGCTTCCAGGGTGTCGGCTTCGGTGGCGAGTCCGGGCACATCATCGGACGTGGCGACCCAGACAGACGCTTCGTCGTCCCATTCGGCGCGAATGAATAGCGCTTTTTGCATGGCACACCTCTTTATCGTTGGGTTCGGGCGGGTGATTCTAATCTCATTTGTTCGAGACAAAAATAGCCCCCCACGCTCGCAAAATCGACTCGCTGCCCCCCACAGGGGGGCGCATACCTCCTTGGGGCGGCCCTGCGGAGGCATGAACTCGAAGGACAGCGCGGGCGTTTTGTTGCCGGGCCAAGCAATTCGGCCGCATCGGTGTGTAACTGAAATTTGACTTTTGCTCTCCAGGTGTGAGACAGTCGCTCCCCGCTTCGGTTGCCGGCGGTTGTTGCGCCGGCTGTCATCGATTTCTAGCCCCCGCTTTTCAGGCTTTCTCCTGTTCGGCACATTCAGGTTGGCGTCGATGTTGATATAGACCCAACTTGCTCGCCATGTTCACATTTGGCCGAGGCGCTTTTCATTTGCCCACAGGAAAATCCATGACACGCTTTACCGAACTCGGCCTCGACCCGGCCTTTGATACCACGCTCGCCGCCCTCGGCATTACCGAACCCACCCCCGTGCAGACGCAGGCCATCCCGATTCTGCTCGGCCGCCGCGACCTGATTGCCACGGCCCCCACCGGCACCGGCAAGACCGCCGCCTTTCTGTTGCCCGCGATGCAGCGCATGATCGGCGTCAGCCCGCTGCGTCTGGCCGGCCCGCGCGTCCTCGTGCTGACCCCGACGCGCGAACTCGCCCAGCAGGTCGCCAAGGCCGCCGTCGATTTCGGTCGCGCGCTGCCGCGCTGCCGCACCGTCTGCATCACCGGCGGCGAGTCCTACATCCCCCAGAACAAGGCGCTCGCCGGTTCCTACGACATCCTTGTTGCCACGCCCGGCCGCCTGATGGACCAGATGAAGACCGGCCGCATCGTGCTCACCAACCTGGAAGTGCTGGTGCTCGACGAAGCCGATCGCATGCTCGACATGGGCTTCGCCGACGACGTGCTGGCCATCGCCAAAAAGCTGCCAAAGGAGCGCCAGACCGTCTGCTTCACCGCCACGCTCTCCGACGACGTGCAGCGCATGTCGCGCCAGTTGCAGAACGATCCGCGGACCATCGCCGTGGCCAAGCTCGCGGCCGACCGCCTGCAAATCGACCAGCATGTCTTTTATGTGGATGACATCGGCCACAAGCGCCGCCTGCTCGACCACTGGTTGTCCGACGTCGGCATCAACCAGGCGCTGGTATTCACCTCCACCAAAGTTGCCGCCGAAGAACTCGCCGCCTCGCTCGAAGCCGACGGCCATGCCACCGTCGCGCTGCACGGCGACCTGCCGCAAAAGCATCGCACGCGCATGATGAACGTGATGCGCCGCGGCCAGGCCCGCATCCTCGTCGCCACCGATGTCGCCGCGCGCGGCCTCGACGTGCCGGCGATCACCCACGTCTTCAACTTCGACCTGCCCAAGTTCGCCGAGGATTATGTGCATCGCATCGGCCGCACCGGCCGCGCCGGCGCCAGCGGCACCGCGATCTCCTTCGTCAACCGCAACGACGTGCAGGCCCTGCAAAAGATCGAACGCTTCATCGGCCACAAGGTGACGGTTTCCGCCGTAACCGGCATGGAAGCGCGCTTCAAGCCGGGCCTGGGCAGCTCGCGCCCCGCCGGCAAACCGGGCGGAAAATTCGCCGGCAAACCCGGCGGCAAGCCCGCCTTCGGCAAATCGGCCGGCGCAGGCCGGGCCGGCACCGGCCAGAAACAGCCGTGGCAAGACCGCAAACCGGCGCACGCCACACCGCGCCATGCCGACAGATCAAGCAGCCGGGGCAGCCGGAGCGGCTACGCCGACTAAGCTCGATCCGGTAAGCAAGCAGAAGACACAAGGGGCCACATCTGCTGATGTGGCCCCTTGTCATTTGTGGCTAGCTGTCACCGCATGCCTGCTTCACTCTTCCAGCAGGCTGCGCAGCATCCACGCGGTTTTCTCGTGCACTTCCAGCCGCTGCGTCACGAGGTCGGCGGAGGGCTGGTCGTTGGCCTTGTCGAGCAGCGGGAACAGGTCGCGCGCGGTGCGGGCGGTGGCTTCCTGCGCGGCGACGAGCAGGCGGATCATCTCGGTGGCTTTCGGCACGCCATCCACCTCCTTGATCGAGGCGAGCTTGACGAATTCCTTGTAGGTGCCGGGCGCGGGATGGCCCAGCGCGCGGATGCGCTCGGCAATCTGGTCCAGTGCGGTCCACTGCTCGGTGTATTGCCCCATGAACATCAGGTGCAGGGTGTTGAACATCGGCCCGGTGACGTTCCAGTGGAAGTTGTGCGTCATCAGGTAGAGCGTGTAGCTGTCGGCGAGCAGATGCGCGAGGCCATTGGCGATCTTGGCGCGATCGGCGTCGGCAATGCCAATGTCGATGGCGGCGGGGTTTTTGGTCTTGGCTTTCATGACGTTCTCCTTTTGATTTCTCGTTGCGATGGACGGATTCTGCGCCACTGCAGGCGATCGCTCCAGCAAATTGTCACAATGGCGCGGATAGCCGTCGGCTATTTGATCGGTGTCGTGCCCGGCAGCTTGCAATCGAGCAGGGCGCGGCGCATAAGGTCGATGGCCTGATGGCGCGGAAAGCTCGCGCGCCAGACCAGGCCGATACGCCGCACCGGTGTCGGCTCGACAAAATGCTTTACGCGCAGCAGCGCATCGGTCTTTGGCAACTCATCCACCGCCGAGGCCGGCATGACGGTGATGCCGATGCCGGATGCCACCATGAGCCGGATGGTTTCGAGCGACGAGCCTTCCAGCACCTGCGGGCCGCCCGCGCCGGCGCGGCTGCACAGGTCGAGCACCTGGTCGCGGAAACAGTTACCGCGGCCGAGCATCAGCAGGGGTTCGTCGAGCAGCCGGCTGGCGTCGATCGTCTTCTGCTTCGTCCAGGGATGCGCCGCCGGCACCAGCACGCGGAATGCTTCTTCATAGACTGGCTGCGCTACCAGCCCCGGTTCTTCGATCGGCAGCGCCAGCACGGCGACGTCGAGCTCGCCGCTCTTCAGCGCGTCGACGAGCTTGGTGGTGAAGTTCTCCTGGAGGATCAGCGGCATCTTCGGCGCGCGTTCCCGCAAGAGCGGCACCAGCTTCGGCAGCAGGTAGGGGCCGATGGTGTAGATGGCGCCGATGCGCAGTGGCCCGGCGAGGGGGTCGCCCGCCGTGTCGGCCAGCTCCTTGATGCGCGCGGCCTCCGCCAGGACCTTGGCGGCCTGGCGCACCACCGGTTCGCCGGCCGGCGTGACGGTGATTTCGTTCTGGCCGCGTTCGAAAAGAATCACGCCCAATTCGTCCTCCAGCTTCTTCACCGCGACGGACAGGGTGGGCTGGGCGACGAAACACTTCTCCGCCGCGCGGCCAAAATGTTTTTCGCGGGCGAGGGCGACGATGTAACGCAGTTCGGTTAGGGTCATAATGGCGATTATGCCGGATACGCCGCTGTCTTTCATCCAAGCCTTGCCCGACCCTGCTCATGTCAAGGTGGTGGAGACCCACATTTCCTGGGTGCTGCTGGCTGGCGCGTTTGCCTGGAAGGTAAAGAAACCGATCAAGTTTCCCTTCCTCGACTACAGCACGGTTGCGTTGCGGCGCGCTTGTTGCGAAGAAGAACTGCGCCTCAACCGCCGTTTCGCGCCACAACTCTATCTCGATGTGGTCGACCTCAATGGCGAGCCCGCCGTGAAGATGCGGCGCTTCGACGAAGCCCTGCGCCTCGACCATGTCTGCGCGCACTGCGACCTGACCGGCGCCCACCTCTCGGCCTTCGCGCGCGATCTGGTGGCGTTTGAATCACAAGCCGCCGTCCCGCCAGAGCCGACTTTTGGTTCACCACAAACCATCCTGGCCGATGCGCTGGGAAATTTTGCGGAACTGGAACCCCTGCTGCCGGACGCCGCCGGCCATCTGGCCCGCCTCAGGCAATGGACGACAGCCGAGTGGGCGCGGCGTGAACTGGATTTTGCGGAACGCAAGGCGGCGGGCCGGGTGCGCGAGGGACATGGCGACCTGCATCTGGGCAATCTCGTGCTGCTCGAAGGCCGCGTCGTGCCCTTCGACGGCATCGAATTCAATGCCGGTTTCCGCAACATCGATGTCGCCAGCGAAATCGCCTTCACCCTGCTCGACCTGCTCGATCACCAGCGCCCCGGGCTGGCCACCTGGCTGCTGTCCGAGTGGCTGGTCTGGAGCGGTGATTTCGCCGCGCTCACCGTGCTGCGCTTCTATCTCGTCTATCGCGCCATGGTGCGCGCCAAGGTCGCCGTGCTGCAGGAAAAGCGCGATGAGTGCCTGACCTATCTCTCTCTCGCCTCACGGCTGGCAGCTATCCCAACACCAACGCTGACCATCACCTGCGGCCCATCGGGCTGCGGCAAGACCCATGTGAGCAGCCGCCGTCTCGCCAGCGCCGACTTTCTGGATACCGTGCGCATTCGCTCGGATGTCGAGAGAAAACGCTTGTTCGGCCTCGCGCCCCATGACAGCTCGGCCGCCAGCGGCGGCGCAATTTATACGCCAGAGGCGACGACGCGCACCTATGCGCGGCTGGCCGAACTGGCGGAGTGCGCGCTCGCTGCCGGCTGGTCGGTGATCGTTGATGCCGCCTTCCTCAAGCGCGCCGAGCGCGACCAGTTTCGCGCCCTGGCGGGGCGGCTGGGCGTGCCGTTCGCGATCCTCGCGCCCACCGCCGCGCCCGAAGAATTGGCTCGCCGCATTGCGTTAAGGCAAAACGACGCCTCCGAAGCCACCGTCGCCGTGCTGGAGCAGCAACTGCGCTGGCTCGAACCGCTGGGCCCCGACGAAATCTAGATTTCGGTATAGCTGGCCCGCTCAAAACCGGCGCCGCAGTCGAGCAAAGATTTGAGTTTGACCTGACGGGTGGTCGCCTCCGTCCAGACTTCCACGATGCGCTCTTGCTTGAAGCCACCCGTCAGCAAAATGAGGCTGGCGGGCATGTCGAGCGCCTCCAGCGGCGGCAACAGAAATGCCGGCTTGTATTCATCCTGCCGCGCCATCACGCCGGTGTTGCGCACCGCCGCCGGTACCGGCTCGCCCGGAATCAACTGGATGCCGGCCACCAGGTTGTCGGTGGTCACCTGCACCCAGCGCACCGTGCCGAGCAGCAGGCCGCTGGTTCCCGTCGGCTGCACGGCCACCATCTGACCGATGCCCAGACGCCCGCCGGGCTGGGTCAGCGAGCGGACGAGGCGCAGTCCGCCGCTCGATTGATCGAGCAGTCCCCAATCCTCGACCACCTCCCAGCTTTCGAGCTGGTAGCCATGATTTCGGCTGTATTCCTCCTCGAAGCGCGTGGCGATCCGGCCAAAGGTCGCCAGTTCCTCGCGCTGGCGCCGCAAATCGCCGGTGCTGGTGCTGCCCGGCGGCTTGAAGGCCTGATGGCCGGACAGATAATAGTGAATGACGTCGATGCCGGCGACGAAGCGGCAAATGCCGCGCAGCGGATGCCGCTCGTAGCGCCGCAAAATGCCGCCCTTGACCCAGCGCGGATAAATGCGCCGCAGCACCTCGCCGCACTGCGGCTCTGGGCAGTCTTCACCCAGACCCAGCCGGGCGGGGGTATCGGCGGGATCGCCCTTGGCCAGCAGGGTCAGGCGTCGTTTCAGGCTCTTGCGGAGCTCGGTCGTTTCCAGCCAGCGCGCCCCGGGCCCGCTCCCCGGCTTGAAACTGGCCGGCGTGCTGCCGTCCAGGTCGACGCACAGCGGCAGCGCGGGCGTCTTGAGATCGGGCGGCGTGGTCTGGATCCTGATCTTGCCCGCCCACAGACGCGCCCAGCGCATCACCCAGACTTGCTGGCGCGGTAGCAGCTCATGCAGGCTGGCGGCCGAGCACAGCATCATCTCGCTGTAAGCCCCGGCCGGGGTCAGCGGATGAATGTTGCGCAGGCGGTCCAGGACGGCGGTCATGGCCACGCCCAGCGCCTCGGCGCGCGCATACAGCGCATGGACCAGGCGCCAGTGGGCATCATTCGGCTGGTGCCCGGAGCGCACCAGATCGGCCTGGTCTTCGGCCAGCGCCGCCAGGGCGCGCTGGCAAATCAGGGCGGTCTGGGGAGCGGAGTCGGCGGTGCTGGTCTGACAGGATTCGAGGCAACGCAAATAGCCGGTGGCGAGCGCCTGCCACAGGCCGTGGGCGGCGTCGAAGGCCGCCTGGTCTGGCGGTGCAAGGGGCAGCGGCTTGCCGGAAAATCTCTTTTCGCCCTCTTCCTGCACGAAGTGAATCGCTTCGCGCAGCGCCTCCAGCATGGCCAGCCGGGTGTCGGCATCCAGGGTGTAGCGATTGAGCAGGTGCAATTGACGCAACAATTGCGCCTGCGCCTGAATGGGGCTCGATAGCGGCAGTGCCTTTTGCCAGACGCCGCAGGCTTCGAGGTTGGTAAAGAGCGGCGGCTGTTCGGTGCTGGTCGGAGGCAGGTCGAATTTCATGGCGATTCTCCCAAATGGGTCGTGAGCGCAGTACGGAGAGCGGCGCTCACAGGCTGCGAACGCAACGGAGAACTTGGGGGCTGGCGCACGGCCGCGGCCCAGATCGGCGCGGGGAAGTGGCTGTCGTCGACCCAGCGTGGGATGACATGCCAATGCAGATGCGGCACGACATTGCCAAGGCTGGCGAGGTTGATCTTGTCCGGCCGCATCACGGCGCGCACGGCGGCTTCGGTGGCGGCGACCACATCCAGCAGATGACGGCGCTCGGCGGCAGTCAGGTCGGACAGCTCCCGTGCATGGGCCCGCCAGATGACCCGGCAAAAGCCGGGAAACGCCGCGCCTTCCTCGCCGTCGACGCGGACGACCCGGCAAAGCTCATCCTGCCAGAGGAGTTCTCCGCTGGGGCAATCGCATAGCTCGCAGGAGTCCATCCGGCGAAGATAACAAAAACCATCTCTTCGGGATAGCGATTGCGCGCATCCAGCGGAGCAAGGGGAGCGCGGGTGGTTGCAGAACAACGCGGGCCGTGCCCAGCGCCTCGATTAAAGCCAGTCCGCGCCCATCCACCGTAAAGCGCTCGCCCGCACGCAGAAACACATCGCCCGCCTGGCCTGCGCTGGTCAGCCAGACCCGGCCGGCGATGCATTCGATCCGTGTCGCTCTAACGATCCGCAGGGGGCGATTGTGTTGCAGCGTAATTGCATTGGCTACGGTCGGCCTATCGGCCTTGACGCCCGCTTCGCGGGCATTGGCCCGCGCCGAAACTTCGCTACCGCTCGTTTTCATGGCCGTCTCCTGTTCAATGTATTGCCAGTGTAGAGAGGCGGCGAAAACTGTTACAGTTGCAGCGAAACAATATTGTGACCATTACAGTTCGCAAGACTGAAAAGTGTATTGGCCATGACAAACGGCAACTGTGCGGGTAAGGGAAACATGGGCATGAGCGAATTGCGTTACGAAAGACTGGCGGACGATGTGGCCGGGTTGATTGCCGGTGGGGTTCTGCGCGCGGGCGAGCGCCTGCCTTCGGTGCGGCGTATCGCGCTGGAGCGGCGCGTGTCGATCTCGACGGCGGTGCAGGCTTTCCGTCAGCTCGAAATGCGCGGGCTGGTCGAGGCGCGGCCGCAATCCGGCTTCTTCGTGCGGGCGCGGCCGCAGGCCATGGTCGCGTCCGCCATGCCCGCCACGCCCGAGACTCCGGTGAAGGTCGACCTGAATCAGCGTCTGGTCGGCGTGCTGGAGGCGAACCAGCGGCCGGGAATCGTGCCGCTCGGCGCCGCCCTGCCAGCGCCGGGTTTGCTGCCGATCGCCACCCTGCATCGGCGTTATGCGAGCGTCGCGCGCCGCTTCCCGAAGCTGCTCGAAAGCGCGAGTCACACCGGCCTCAACGACCCGGAACTGGTACGCCAGCTCGTGCGCCGCTCGCTGTCCTGGGGCGGCCCGCTCGACGCCGACGAGATCGTCGTCACCAATTCCTGCACCGAGGCGCTGCATCTCTGCCTGCGCGCCGTAACACAGCCCGGCGACACGGTCGCGATCGAGTCGCCCGCGTATTACGTGATGCTGCAACTGCTCGAAAGCCTCGGCCTCAAGGCGCTGGAGATTCCCACCGAGCCGGAAACCGGCATCTCCATCGCGGCGCTCGACCTCGCCACGCGCGACGGCAAGGTGGCCGCCGTGCTGCTGGTGCCCAATGCGAGCAATCCGCTCGGCAGCGTGATGCCGGACGAGAACAAAAAGAAACTCGCGCAACTCATGGCGGTACGCAAGGTAGCGGTGATCGAGGACGATATCTATGGCGATCTATGCTACGGCGCGCAGCGTCCCTGGCCGATCAAGGCATTCGACACGACCGGTAATGTCATGCTGTGCGCCTCGTTCTCGAAATCCTTGTCGCCCTCGCTGCGCATCGGCTTCGTCGCCGCGGGCAAACATCGCGCGGCGGTCGCCCTGCACAAGACGCTGGCCAGCGGCGGCACCAACCCGATTACCCAGCGTGTGCTCGCCGAGATGCTGGAATCCAGCGCCTACGAGCGTCATGTGCGCAATCTGCGGCGCCAATTCCAGGGCCAGGTCGAACAGACGATCGCGGCCGTGACGCGCGACTTTCCCGCCGGCACGCGCATCGCGCGGCCACTGGGCGGTTTCGTGCTGTGGGTCGAACTGCCTGAGAAGATCGACACCGAGAAACTCTGGCGGCGCGCCATCGCGGCGGGCATCGCCTTCGTGCCGGGCGATCTGTTCTCGCCGAGCGGCCTCTACCGCAATTGTCTGCGCCTGAACTGCGGCAATCCCTGGAGCGAAGCCATCGAGGCGGCGGTCCAGCGGCTCGGCGAACTGGCGGCGGGCCAGCTGCCATGAATGCCGCCAGCATTGCACAATTGCTGCTCCTCTCCGCCATCTGGGGCGGCTCGTTCATCTTCATGCGCGTCACCGTGCCGGCGCTGGGTGCGGCGTTCTGTTACGGCATTGCCTCGCTTTACACGAAACAGGCGCGCGCCGTCGAACCCTTCGCCAACGCCCACGGCAGCATGTGGGGCGCCACGCTGCTGCTGCTGCCCGCTGCGTTCTTCTTCCCCCCGCCCGCCCTGCCCGGCGGCGACATCCTGCTCGCCGTCGTCGTGCTGGGTGTCGTGTGCAGCGGCGTCGCCTATCTGCTCTACTTCCGCCTGATCGCCGAAATCGGCGCCGCGCCCGCGCTGACCGTCACCTTCCTGATTCCGCTGTTCGGCGTGCTGTGGGGTTGGCTGTTTCTCGACGAGATCGTCGGTTGGCACACGCTCGGCGGAGCGTCCATCGTCATCATGGGCACCGCGCTGGTCACCGGCTTTTCGCCGGCCATGCTGTTCGCGCGCAAAGCCCCGGCAACCGGCTGACGCCGTCCCCGTGGTGGTGGCGGTTCGGCTGACGCCGTCCCGCCAGCGCCGACTTTCTACCGTTCCCTGACGACCACCTCGCCGCGCAGACTGTGCGGCAGCGCGGCGGTAATCGTCACGTCGATGAACCGGCCGATCAGCCGTGCGCTGCCCTTGAAGTTGACCACGCGGTTGTTGGCCGTGCGGGCGGCGAGTTCGCTCGCATCCTTCTTCGCGTGCCGCTCGACCAGCACGCGCTGCACCGTGCCAACCATCGCCCGCGAAATCGCGCCGGCCTGTTCCTCGATGCGTTTTTGCAGCCGCATCAGGCGCTGGGTTTTCACATCCTGCGGCGTGGCGTCGGTCATCTCGGCGGCCGGCGTGCCGGGGCGCGGACTGAACAGGAATGAGAAGCTGGCGTCGAAACCGATCGCGTCGATCAGCGCCATGGTCTTCTCGAAATCTTCTTCAGTCTCGCCGGGAAAGCCGACGATGAAGTCAGTCGACAGCGAAATATCCGGCCGCGCCGCACGCAGCTTCTTCACCAGCGATTTGTATTCGAGCGTCGTATAGCCGCGCTTCATCGCCGCGAGGACGCGGTCGGAGCCGGACTGCACCGGCAGGTGCAGGTGCGGCGCGAGTTTCGGCGTGCTCGCATGGACGTCGATCAGCCGCTGCGTCATCTCGCGCGGATGCGAGGTGGTGTAGCGGATGCGCTCGATCTCGGGCAGGGCGGCGAGCGTCTCGATGATGAAGGCGAGGTCCACCGTGTCGCCCTCGTGGGTCAGTCCGCGATAGGCATTCACGTTCTGGCCGAGCAGGGTGATTTCCTTGACGCCCTGCGCCACCAGCCCGGCCACTTCATTCAGCACGTCGTCGAGCGGCCGCGACACTTCTTCGCCGCGCGTGTAGGGCACGATGCAAAAGGTGCAGAACTTCGAGCAGCCTTCCATGATCGAGACAAAGGCGCTGGTGCCGGCCTCGCCCTCGATACGCGCGGCGGGGAGGGTGTCGAATTTCTCGATTTCGGGAAAGGAGACATCGACCTGCGCGCGGCCCGAAGCGCGCCGCGCCGCGATCAATTCGGGCAGGCGATGCAGGGTCTGCGGGCCAAACACGATATCGACATAGGGCGCGCGTTCGATGATCGCTGCGCCCTCCTGGCTGGCCACGCAACCGCCGACACCGATGATCAGTCCTGGTTTCTGCTCCTTCAGCTTGCGCACCCGGCCGAGGTCGTGGAACACCTTCTCCTGCGGCTTCTCGCGCACCGAGCAGGTGTTGAAGAGAATGATGTCCGCCTCCTCGACATGGTCGGTCCTGACGACGCCTGCGGAGCCGAGCAGACCGACCATCTTGTCCGAGTCGTACTCGTTCATCTGGCAGCCGAAGGTACGGATGAAGACTTTTGTGGTCATGCGCGTCACCACTCAAACCCCGGTAGCCAATCCCTTGCGCAAAAGCTCGCCGACCAGCTCATTCAAGCCCAACTGCCTGGCCACGGCTTGCGCCCGGATTTCCTCGGCCAGTTGCGCATCCAGTTTGACGGCGAAGGGGATCAGGCCCTGCGCCTGGTCCAGCTTGCGTTGCTCCTTGCGGTCAAGCACTGCACCGCCGGCGAAACGCGTGGGCGTGCCAGCAAGTTTCAGGCGGCTGTCGAGCTTGTGAGCCATGTTCTTTTCGAGATCGGTTCTTTTCATTTGGGGAGTCCGGATAAGGGGTGGTGGATCATGAATTAAGGCAGTACTTGGCCGAACCGCTCATGCAGGCCCTGAATAATCTTGCGCTCGCCGCGGACGCGCAAGAAGGCGCCCGCGGCGTCGGCGCGCTCCTGCAGTACCTGACAGTTCGCAAATATTTCGTTGCGCGATTGCTGTGCCGACCAGGGCAGAAAAAGCTCGGCTTCGGCGAGCCCCTGCTGGAAAAACCCGACGATCGCCGCGTGCAGCAATGCGATGTCTTCCGCCTGGCGCGCGCTCATCACGAGGCAATCGGGGAACTGGGCACGCAACGCGGCGGCGCGTTCGGCTTGCGCCGCCGCGTCGCCAACATGGTCGATCTTGTTGAACACGCGGATGCGTGGCACGTCCTGCGCGCCGATCTCGGCGAGCACCTTGTCGGTGACCGCGAGCTGCCGTTCGAAGCCGGGATCGCTGGCGTCGATGACGTGGAGCAGCAGCGCGGCATCCAGCGCCTCCTCGAGCGTTGACTTGAACGAGGCGACGAGATCGTGCGGCAGATTCTTGATGAAACCGACCGTGTCGCTGACGAGCACGCGCGGCCGGCTCTCGGGCTGGAGGGTGCGCACGGTGGTGTCGAGCGTGGCGAAGAGTTTGTTTTCGACCAGCACTTCGCTGCCGGTGAGGGCGCGCATCAGGGTGGACTTGCCCGCGTTGGTATAGCCGACGAGCGCCACGCTGGCGAGCCCCTGCCGCTCTTGCCGCCGCGCGCGCTGCGTCTCGCGTTCGACGTCCATTGCGGCAATCTCCTGCTGGAGTTCGGCAATCCGGTCGCGAATTTTGCGTTTATCCAGCTCGGTATGTGATTCGCCGGCACCGCGACCACCGACGCCGCTGCGCTGCCGCCCTTGCGGCCCGGCGAGCTTGGCCGCCTCGCGCAGGCGCGGCGCCATGTAGCCGAGGCGGGCGATCTCCACCTGGGCGCGGGCGGCGCGGGAGCGCGCGTTGCGGTGAAAGATCTCCAGGATGACCATGGTGCGGTCCATCACTTCGCAGCCAAGCTCTTTTTCGAGATTGCGCGCCTGCGATGGCGATATCTCATGATCGACGAAAATGACCTCGATCCTGCCGGCCGCGGGATCGGCGGCGGCCTGGGGCATTTTCTCGAACGTGCCGGGCGCGGGCTCGCTATCCACGAAGCTGCGTATCTCCTCCCGCTTGCCGGTACCCAGATAGGCGGTCGTGTCGAAACTGGAGCGATTCTGCGTGAATGTGGCGGAGATCGTGTAACCCAGTGTCTTGGCCAGGTCGCGCAATTCGGCCAACGAGGCCGCGAACTCGCTGTCGCTCACGTTCGGCAGCTGCACGGCGGCGGCGATAGCGTATTTGGGCTGTTCTGTTATTTCTTTTCGCATTCTGGGATGGCTTCCTGGCGGAGTCGGAGCCGGATAGTACCAATCGCCGATGATGTTTGTGCTCAAGTCGGTGGTAGTAATTCAGGCCGTAGGCGTCGAGCGGGGCAATGCGGCGTTGCCGTTCCTGGCCTGAAGCCTGCTGGCGATTTTGCGGATCGAGGTGGCACCGGAGTAGGGAGTGCCGTTTTGGCCGGACTTCCGACCGATCGGCTCAGGCAAACAGACTCTCGGAAAATTGGCGCATTCCGTCAGGTAATGAAAACGTATACACTTCGTAAATACCAAAGCTCAGGAGTTCGCACCATGTCCAAGGAAGCCGTGTTCACCATGAAACTGGAACCCGAACTGCGCGCCGATTTCATGGCCGAGGCGCAGGCATCCCACCGGCCAGCCTCCCAGGTACTGCGCGAGCTGATGCGCGAGTTTGTTGAGCGCCAGCGCCAGACGCGCGAATACGATCAATATTTCAGCCGCAAGGTCGATGCCGGCCGCGCCTCGGTGCGTGCCGGCCGTGGCCGCTCGAATGAGGAAGTCGAGGCGACATTCGCCGCCCGGCGTGCGGCAGTAGCCAGAAACGCAACTGAGTCGTGAAAGTCCGCTGGACGCCCGAGGCCGAAGACGATCGCGTCCAAATCTTCGATTACATCGCCGCCGACAGCCCGCGTTCCGCCATCAAGATGGACGAGCTGTTCAGCAGGGCCGCTGCCCGGCTCGCCGATCATCCGCAATATGGGCGTGCCGGGCGCATTCCCGGCACCCGAGAAGTGGTCGCACACAAAAGCTATTGTCTGGTCTACGAGATCGAGCAGGACACCGCGCAAGACATCATCTGGGTGCTCGCCCTCGTGCATACTGCCCGGCAGTGGCCGCCCGTCACGGAATAGCCGCCGTACCCATGCGGGGCATTTCATCCCGCAGCAGGGATGCCGTCAGACCGGAAGCGGCCCGCAGAGGCTGCGCCGACTCTTTGGCTGGCCGACTCCGCCCCCGCTCAAACTTTAAACTTCCCCACCGCCTCGCGCAGATTGCCGGCCAGCGTGTCGAGCTGCCGCGCGGTATCGGCCGCGTTGGCGGCGGCCGACGTGTTTTCTTCGGTCATCTGGGCGATCTGCTCGATGCGTTTGGCGACTTGCTGAACCGCCACATCCTGCTCGCGCACTGCGTCGGAAATGTTGCGGACTGACTCGGTTACCCGCCCTTGCTTTTCAGACAAACGGCTCCCGGCGGTAGTGGTGCCGAAAAGTCGGCGCTGGCAGAACGGCACCGCGCCTACCGCAAACCGACGGCTTCGCGCGCGATGCCGTCGAGGAAGGCTTCGAGTTCCCTGAGCGCGGCATCGGCCCGCGGATTGCTCCCGACCGGCGGGCGGCGATAGGTGACATAGGTTGTGCCGACTTCGCCGCGCGGCGAATAAACGACGATGGTGAAGGGGCAAAAGGCGATGTTGTGCGGGTCGGCCGCCATGATCGCGCGCGATACCTTCGCGCTGCAGAAGGAATAGGCCTGGGCGTTCTCGAACAACGGGGTGTCGTCGCCGAGGTCCTTGCCGGTGCGCTGGAGCATGGCATGGATGTGCGAAGTCAGGGCGACCAGCAGAGCACGATTCTGGATGGCGAACTCAATATCCTCGCGTACGTCCTCGTAGGGGGCGGCCTTCGCGTAGCGCACCACGTCCGGATCAGCCGCGAACGCCTGTCCGCTCCAGAGCGGCAACAGCAACAGGGGCAAGCAGTAGCGGACAAGGATGTGCGGCATCTGTGGTCTCCTCGGGGTCAGTCCATCAGGGCGAATTGTATTTTCATCGACAGCGCGCTGCCGGCGATCATGCCGCCCAGCGCGAGGAAGGAGCCGAGTGCGAGCGTGGATACCCCGCTGACACCCTGCCCGATGGTGCAGCCCATGGCTACAAAGCCGCCGTAGCCCATCAGCAATCCGCCGCCGATGTGCTGGATGAAGTCTCCCGGCGAATTGAACCACTCGAAGCGGAAGCTGCGGCTGAACAAGGCATGAAGGAAGGAGCCGAGAACCACGCCAAAGACGGTGACGACGCCGACGCGGATCATGCCGAGATTGGTTGGATCGAGCAGGTAGCGGCCGGTCTCGCCGATCGGGCTGACGAAGGTGAAGGACTGGATGGCGGCGCGGTTGGGTTCGCCGTCCATCATCGCCTCTTCGATCCACGCCGCGCCGAGCGGGTCGGCAGTGACATACCAGCCGGCGACGACAGCCAGGCCGACGACCGCACCGCCGAGGATGTTGCCGCGGTTGCCGCTGAAGTCAGTCGACTTGAGGACAAACCACAGCAGCGCGGCACCGATGCCGACACCCGCCAAGAGGCGCGCGGTCGTCGCGTTGATCCCGGCGAACCTGGCGAGGAAGTCGTCGATGCCCTGGCCGGTCAATCCGTATTGGGACAGGCTGACGACGGTCGGGCCGACCCAGCTCATCACCGAGATTTCGAACAGCCGGGTGGTGAACATGAAATAGACGACGGTCGCGATGGCGGCGGCGACGAAGATCGACTTGAGGTTGCCGCCACCGATGCGCAGCAGCGTCTTGGTGCCGCAGCCGCTGCCCAGGGTCATGCCGATGCCGAAGATCAGTCCGCCGGCGATGTAGCGCAGCCAGGCGAAGTTCTCGGTGCGATAGGGAGGTATGGTGTTGCCGCGCAGCGTGGCTAGCGAGGTCGCTTCGAGTGCCGTGACGCCGAGAATGGCGATGGCGATGGCGAACAGCCATGCGCGCATGCGGCCGGTGTCGCCCATGTTGAGCCAGTCGGAAACCGCGCCCATGGTGCAGAAGTTGGTCCTGCTGGTGACGCCGCCGAGAATGACCGCGATGGTGAACATCCACAGCAGCACCTGGCCATGCACGCCGAAGTCAAGAAATGAAAACATGCGTTTGTTCCTCTTGCTGAAAAGTGATTGTCAGTGGTTGCCGCGGTGTTCGCGCAGGAAGGCGACGACGGCTTCCGCGGCATCTTCGCCGAACAGGTCGTTGAAGAAATGGTCCGCTCCCGGCACGACGACCATCTGCAGCCGACGGTCATCGACGAAAGGGCGGAAGCGTGCTTCGGTGTCGCGCGCGATCTCGTCGCCGCCGGCGACGACGATCAGGGTCGGCACGCGCGTGCGCGGCAGCAGGGCCGGCGTGTCGTGTTGTGCGGCGAGGGCGTAGTGGGAGAGGAAGGCGGCGGCGCTGACGCGGGCGGCGTCGCAGCTCAAAAAGCCGACCTGGTCGAGGAGGGTGTTTGCATTACCGGCGGCGGCGCGTGCGCGCGCCTGCTGCAGCAGCGGTTCGAGGGGCTTGCCGTAGCGCGCCTGATAGCGCTCGGGCGCCGCGCCGTCGCGGCCGACTAGCGGCGCTAGCAAGACGGCCGAGCGCACCAGCGGGTGGGGCCGTTCGGCGAGGAACCAGGCGGCCTGGTGGCCCCCGCGCGAAAAGCCGAGCAGGTTCGCCCCACTTGCCCCCTGCCGTGCCAGCCAGTCCAGCCATGCGCCGAGCTCGGGCAATGCGTCCTCGACGCGATGCGTCAGCGGTTCGTCGCAGCCCTGCATGCCTTGCCGGCGGGTCTGATTAAGCGAGAGGTTGATCGCCAGCGTGGTGAAGCCGGCCTTGCGCAACTGACTGCGGAACATCCGCATGATTCCCATGTCGGCATGCGCCATATTGCCATGCAGCATCAGCACTGCGCCGTCGGCGAGCGTCTTGCCCGGGGCGATTTCCAGCTTGCCGGTCAGTTCCAGGTTGCCATGGGGCAGAACGATCTCGCGGCTGTCGGCAAACGCGGCGTGCGCACCGAGCAGCAGCGACAATGCGACGAGCAGGATGCGGCAGCGCAGCATGGTTTTCGACGGGAACATGGGCAGGTTTCCTCCTCGTTGTTTCAAGGTAGACGCGACACACCAGCAATTTATTCCGGCAAGATTCGCGATTGCGGGGAAAAAACTTTCGAGGAATGGAATAAAGCGGCGGCCTGCCCCGTCTTACCTGACAATGGAAACGAAAAAACTTCTCTGGTTCGTGTCGTCCCAGCAGCGCGAGATGACCAGGCGCGTCGAGGCAAGCCGGGCGCGCGTCTATCGCGTCGCCTATGCCTGGTGTCACGACGCGGCTTTAGCCGACGACCTGACGCAGGATGTGCTTGCGCGCGGTCTCAATAACCTCGACCAGTTGCGCGAGGAGGAAAAGCTCACCGGCTGGCTGTTGTCGATCCTGCACCGCTGCTGGATTGATCATTTGCGCAGCCGGCGCGATTGCGAGAGCGAGGAGGTGCTTGCCGAACTGCCCGCCGACGAGCCGGGACCGGACGCGCATGCCGAGGCGCGCGAGACCGTCCGGCGCGTGCGCGTGGCTGTCGGTGCACTGCCGCTGGGGCAGCGTCAGGTGCTGACTCTGGTCGATCTCGAAGAGCTTTCCTACGCCGAGGTGGCCGAAATTCTCGGCATTCCGATCGGCACCGTCATGAGGCCGGGTCTGTCGTGCGCGTAGTGCGCTGCGGGTTCTGCTGGAGCCGGTGCGCCACGAAGGCCGCCGCGAAAGCCAGTTAAGGTGCGTGAAATGAGCAGAAAAATGTTTTCAGACGAGCAGTTGAACGCCTTCGTCGATGGCGAGCTTGCCGCCGCCGAACGCGAGGAAATTCTGGCGTCAAGCTCCGTTGATGGGGAAGTGGCGCAACGCCTGTGCGCGCTCAGGGCCGGCAAGGATCTGTTGCGTCATGCCTACGATCGCCATGCCCTGCCGGTGCCGGCGCGCTCCCGGCGCGGTTCCGTTTGGTGGGGCAGCGGGTTGGCGGCCGGTGTGGTGCTGGTTGCCGGCATCTTTCTCGGCATGCAGATGCAGCGCACAACGCCGGAGCAGTTCGGCCATTCTCTGGATTGGGCAAGCAATTTCTTCGTCACCCAACCCGGCCGCATGCTGGTTCATCTCGATCATGCCGACACCGAGCACATGGAAGCCGCGCTCGATCTGGTCAGCGCCTACCTGGAGAGGAATGCGAATGCCAAAGTCGAGGTGGTCGTGAATGGCCGCGGACTGGACCTGCTGCGCAGTGACCGGACGCTCTTTGCGGAACGCATCGCCGATCTTCAACTGCGTTACGACAAGGTGGCGTTCATCGCCTGCGAGCGGGCGATCGCGCGCTTCGAGATGGAGGGCGAGCGGGTCGTCATCCTGCCCAAGACTTTGCGCATCCACAATGCCATCGCCCATATCGCCGACCGCGTGCAGGACGGGTGGGTCTATATCAAAGTTTGAAATATTTCGAACTAACCACAAGGAGGAAGCATCATGAAGCTCACGCAACACGTACCCATGGCAGGGCGTCGCCAGGTGCTCAAGTTGCTCGGCGCCGTCGGCGCTGCAGCGAGTCTTGCAACTCTCGGCGCATTGCCGCGGGCAGCCGAGGCAGCCACCGGCCTGGGCGTGCCGAAGCCCGATGAGAAGGTCGAGGAGACTATTAAGCGGCTGTTCGGCAATCGCACCTTGCAGACAGCGGGCGACAAGATGAAAGTCGAGTTGCCGCTGATCGCCGAAAACGGCGCGGTCGTGCCGGTGCGCATCGAATCGAATCTGCCGATGGAGGTGAACAACTACGTCAAGAATGTTTACATCATTACCGACAAGAATCGCCGTCCGCTCAATGCGCGCCTGTCGCTGACGCCCGAGGCCGGCAAGCTTTCCCTTGCCACCAACATTCGCATGGGCGGCACTTCTGACGTGCGCGTCATCGCCGAAATGAGCGACGGCAGCCTGTGGCAGCACAAGCAGGAAGTCAAGATTACCGTCGGCGGTTGCGGTGGTTGAGTATTCGGTCGATTAACGAAAAACGAGGAGAAAACGATGTCGCAAGTACGTATCCGGGTCCCGGAAAAGGCCAAGGCCGGTGAAGTGGTCACCGTGCGGGCGCTGGTGACCCATCCGATGGAAAGCATGTTGCATCGCGATGGCAAGATTGTCGAGAAGAACTACAACTTCATCCATAAGGTGGAAGCCAGCTACAACGGCAAGCCGGTGTTCGAGGCCGAGACATCCCAGGCCGTCAGTCAGAACCCGTTCTTTTCCTTTCCTGTGAAAGTGAACGAACCGGGCAAGGTCAAGGTGATCTTTCACGACACCGAGGGAAAGACCTATACCGGCGAGGCTGACATCAAGTTCTGACACGGCAGCGTCAAGGCAATCGCGCTGCAGCAGCGGCCGATTCATAAAATCAAAGGAGGAGGATTCATGAAAGCGTGGATCAAGAGGCACCTACCTGTCCCACCCAGCCACCCCGGACGAGCCGTGCTGGTTGTTCTCGGCGTGTCGCTCCTGGCCGCCTGTGCGACGGTCGGCACCAGCGTGACTTCGAAGGAATGGAAGTCGAACGCGACTCCCCAGTCGCAAGGCATCGTCAAGGAGGTCGATGGCAAGCGCATCCAGCAACGTTACGCGTTCGGCGGCTTCGGCACCGACAATTTCGAGCAGTGGCCGACCTTCGCCGCCGGCAGCCCGGCCTATTTCCCGCCCAAAATTGGGGTGATGCCCAAGGACATCAAGGGCGATCCGAAGAAGGGCCATGCCTTGCTGAAGCTAGGCAGCAAGGGCCCCTGTGTCGCCTGCCACCTGATTCCCGATGCGACGGTCTGGCCCGCCGGCAACGTCGGCCCGGATCTGCGCACCATCGGCTCGCGCGGCATTTCCGACGACTTCCTCTACCAGGCCATCTACGACCCGCGGGTGCTGTACGGCCCGGATGCGCCGATGGCGCCTTTCGGCGCCTCCGGCATGTGGACGCCCGAAGAGATCGTCCATGCGGTCGCCTACCTGCAGACGCTCAAGGGCGACCCGCCCGGCGTTCCCGAAGAAGTCACGAAAGATCCGGAATGGAACCCCTTCACCCGCCAGATCATTCGTCCGGCCTACGGCGACCCCCGCGATCCGATCGCCAACCCAGGCCTCGGGCTGGCCGAAAGCCTGGCCGTGCCGCGCTGGAGCAAGATCGGCCCGAAAGGCGAGTCCTGCGCCAGTTGCCACGGGCCGATCACCGCGGCGGACGACAAGCGGACGATCGGTGTCATCGCGCCGCTGGTCGGCGTCGCCACGCAATATCCGAAGTGGATGCCGCAGTACAGTCGCATGATGTCGATCGAGGATTATCTCGCCGTGCATACGCCTGAAACCACCGGAGATGCGATGCCTTCGCAGGAAGACGAGAACATGTCGATGGCGATCCTTGTCAAGATGCAGTCGAACGGCATGCCCTACCAGCTAGCCTTGAACGACCGTAACGTCAAGGCGGCGATCGCGCGCGGCGAGGAGATGTTCAACCGGCGCGTCGGCCAACGCGGCCAGGCCTGCGCCAACTGCCACACCGATCGGGGTGGCGGGCGCAAGTTCCTCGGCGGCCGCTTCCTCGCGGACGTCGAGAAGGATGCGATGATCAATCATCCCTATTGGCGCACCGCCTGGCAGCGGCTGATCGACATCCGTATTCGCTTCCAGTGGTGCATGACGCCCTTGCGCACCAACATGCTGCCCGGCGATTCGCCCGAGTATGCCGATCTCGAGACCTTCATCGTCTCCAAGCAGACCAAACGCGGCGACCAGATGGATGTACCGCGTCTGTCGCACTGATTGAGTGCCGCACCATGCCGCGGCGCCTGGCGCGCCGCGGTTGTTACCGACGACATAAAAACTGAAGGAGAGAGAGGATGGAAGTCACGCGTAGGGATTTCGTCAAGCTGCTGGCGGTGGCCGGCGGCGTCGGATTGTCCGATCCGCGGCGCGCGCTTGCCGCCATGACGCCGGAACGTCTGCTCGATTTCGAATCCTACGGCAACGTTACCCTGCTGCACATGACGGACAGTCACGCGACGCTGCTGCCGGTGTATTTCCGCGAGCCGGATACCCTGCTCGGCATCGGGGCGGAGGAAATTGGCAAGCCGCCCTTCCTCACCAGTCAGGCCTTTCTCGACCATTACGGCGTCAGGCGCGGTAGCGCCGAGGCCTATGCGATGACACACCTCGATTTCGCCGAGCTCGGCAAACGCTTCGGTCGCATGGGCGGCTATGCGCACATTGCCACCCTGGTCAAGAAGGTGCGCGCCGAACGGCCGGGCAAGACCCTGCTGCTCGATGGCGGCGATACCCTGCAAGGTTCGGCGACCTCGCTGTGGACCAATGCCGAGGACATGGTGCAGGCCATCAACCAGCTGGGTGTCGAGGTCTTGTGCCCGCACTGGGAGTTCACCTTCGGCATCAATCGCGTCAAGGAAATTTTCGGCGACAAGGACAAGTCCGGCAGCTTCACGGGCACGTTCGTGGCGCAGAACGTGATGGATACTTCCTGGGGGCCGCCCGGGGAGCCGGTATTCAAGCCCTACACGATCCGCGAACTGGGCGGCGCGCGCATCGGCATCCTTGGCCAGGCGTTTCCCTACACGCCGATCTCGCATCCCCACCGCTTCGTGCCCGACCTGTCCTTCGGCATCCGCGACGAACAGGCCCAGGCGTGGGTGGACGAACTGCGCAAGGAACAGAAAGTCGACGCGGTGGTGCTGCTCTCCCACAACGGCGTGGCGGTCGACCTCAAGATGGCGCAGCGCGTGCGCGGCATCGACGTCATCCTCGGCGGCCATACCCACGACGGCATCCCGCAACCGATCAAGGTCGGCGAAACCCTGGTCATCAACTCGGGCTGCCACGGCAAGTTTCTTTCGCGAATCGATCTCGATGTCAGGAAGGGGCGCGTGGCGGGTTTCCGCTTCAAGCTTATCCCCGTGCTTTCCGATTACATCCCGGCCGATCCCGGCATGGCGGCGCTGATCGAAAAGGTGCGCGCCCCTTATGTGCAGCGGCTTGGCGAGAAACTCGCCGTTTCGGACACCTTGCTCTATCGGCGCGGCAATTTCAACGGTACTTTCGACGAAGTGATCCTCGACGCGCTGATGCGGCACTACGACGCCCAAGTGGCCTTCTCGCCGGGCTTCCGCTGGGGCATTTCGCTGCTGCCCGGGCAGGACATCACGCTGGAGGACGTCTACACCCACACCGCGCTGACCTATCCGAACACCTGGGCGCGCGAGATGACCGGTACGGAAATCAAGACGATCATGGAAGACGTGGCCGACAACCTGTTCAACCGCGACCCCTACTATCGGCAGGGCGGCGACATGGTGCGCGTCGGCGGCGTCACCTACACCATCGATCCGCTGGGCAAGATGGGCGGGCGTATCCGGGACCTGCGCATCGGCGGCAAGCTGATGGAGGCCGACAAGCGCTACAAGGCCGCGGGCTGGGCGAGCATGGCCGAGGTGGATGGTCCGCCGGTGTTCGACTTGGTCGCCGCGCACCTGCGCAACGTCAAGCGCGTACGCCTCGACACGACCTCGCGCGTCAAGGTGCAGGGCGCGTAGGCCATGAGCCCACCCCGAGAACCTTCGCTTCGCTCGATTCTCCCCTCAAGGGGCAAGAAAGGGCGCAAGATGAGGAGACAACCATGAACCTAAATTCCTCTGTTACCCCAATCCCGAAGCCAGACAAAGCGAAGTCAAACAGAGAGGCGAAGGGGATTTTGGCTTGGCCGCGATGATTCTCTCGACGATGTAGCGCACAAGGGCGCGCCAGCGTT
>Ga0208244_100259_pt1 | contig 61028 bp, 58 predicted proteins | sample SubbioCR12Aug_5A_FD_184828 | JGI IMG/M metagenome (GOLD analysis project Ga0208244, IMG submission 184828) | Serpentinite rock and fluid subsurface biosphere microbial communities from McLaughlin Reserve, California, USA - CR12Aug_5A (SPAdes) | ecosystem: Environmental > Terrestrial > Deep... | reverse complement strand
ATCACCGCCGCCCATCTCGCCCAAGCCACCCAGACACCGCTTGCCGTGTAGTGGAGACCTTCGCTACCCACTTCACGCGATATCAAGCACTTAGTAGCAGTGTGGGGGGCGAGTTGAGAAAGTTGGGTTAGTGGTGAGTGGCCGTGTAACGAAAACTAACCTCCACAGCCGGCAGCGAGAGCAGGGATGCATCGCCGAGCCGGCACCCACTCATAACCACCGGAGCCAAATCATGCACGCCATCGGATTACCCGAAACGATTGCCAAGCTGGTCGGTTGCGTCAATCGAAAAGAATCGACACTTCCAGTCATACAAAACCTGTGCGACCAGTCCATGACGGACCTTGCCGCCGAGGCCGCGCTTCATGTGCTGGATGGCATGAAACACAGCGGCGTCCGATTCAGGACAGATGGAACTTGCCCTATCGTCAGCATGGATAAGTTTGATGGAACGCTTTTGATTCAGCAGCAGCTTGCTAAACGTGATTCTGCCGGCTTGTCTCACTCTCTGCGAAGCCTGGGCCGCGCGCTCGATGGCGCAGCGCAAAAGGGCGTCAAGCTTGAAACGATAGCTGCCGCACCGACACCGCACCCGGTCGCAGTCCTGGCGATGCCTGAGCGTGTCACAGAAAGCACAGTGACCCGCAACGACCGAGGCGAGATCGTCGCCACCAGCACGCTCGAACGCGACGCGTAAAGACCGCCATAGACCCCAAAGCCGGCCTAGTGCCGGCTTTTATTCGTCAATCTGTCATACCGGCAGATTGCCGTCTTGAAAGACCGATAACGGAAAAGATAACGAAAATGCTATGATGCCTTGCTGTTGCTGTGTTTATCGCTTGCTGCCCATGCAAACGAATAAAACCTTGACCTTACTCATCGTGTTCCTCGACTCCAAATAACTGCTTTTTCAAGAGATGCAGACGGTCGCGAAGTTCCGCGGCCGTTTCAAATTCCAGGTTCTTTGCGGCGGTCAGCATGTCCTTCTCCAGCCGCTTGATTTCCTTCGCCAGGTCTTTTTCGCTCATCACTTCGTACCTGGCGCGCGACTGCGCGGCTTTCAATTCCTGATTCGCCGCGTCCGGGTTGTAGACACCGTCGATGATGTCCTTGATGCGTTTCACCACACCTTTCGGCGTGATGCCGTTGGCCAGGTTGAAGGCGATCTGCTTGTTGCGGCGGCGCTCGATTTCGTCGATGGCGCGACGCATTGAATCGGTGATGCGGTCGGCGTAGAGGATCGCCGTGCCGTTCAGGTGGCGGGCGGCGCGGCCCATGGTCTGGATCAGCGAGCGTTCGGAACGCAGGAAACCCTCCTTGTCGGCATCCAGGATGGCGACCAGCGACACCTCGGGAATATCCAGGCCTTCACGCAGCAGGTTGATGCCGATCAGCACGTCGAATACGCCCAGTCGCAGGTCGCGGATGATCTCGACCCGTTCCACCGTTTCGATATCCGAATGCAGGTAGCGCACCTTGATGCCGTGTTCCTGCAGATATTCGGTGAGTTGTTCGGACATGCGCTTGGTCAGCGTGGTGACCATCACCCGCTCGCCGCGCGCGGTGCGCTGGTTGATTGCCGACATCAGGTCGTCGACCTGGGTGCCGACCGGGCGAATTTCGATCACCGGGTCGATCAGGCCGGTGGGGCGTGCGACCTGTTCCACCACCTGCTGTTCGTGCAGTTTTTCGTAGGGGCCGGGGGTGGCCGAGACGAACACGGTCTGGCGCATCACGGTTTCGAATTCGTCGAAACGCAGCGGTCGGTTGTCCAGCGCGCTGGGCAGGCGGAAGCCGTAATCGACGAGGTTTTCCTTGCGCGCCCGGTCGCCCTTGAACATGCCGCCAACCTGCGGCACGGTGACATGCGATTCGTCGATGAACATCAGCGCGTTGGGCGGCAGGTAGTCGATCAGCGTTGGCGGCGGCTCGCCCGGATTGCGTCCGGACAGATGCCGCGAGTAGTTTTCGATGCCCTTGCAGAAGCCGAGTTCAGCCAGCAGTTCCAGGTCGAAACGGGTGCGCTGCTCGATGCGCTGCGCTTCCACCAGCTTGTTGTGGGTCTGGAAATATTCCAGCCGGTCGGCCAGTTCGAGCTTGATCTTCTCCACCGCCGTCAGCACCACGTCGCGCGGCGTCACGTAATGACTCGACGGATAGACCGTGAAGCGCGCCGCCTTGTGCACCACCTGGCCGGTGAGCGGGTCGAACAGGCTGATGCTTTCCACTTCGTCGTCGAACAACGAGACGCGCACCGCCGTCTCGGCGTGTTCGGCCGGGAAGATATCGATGATGTCGCCCTTGACGCGGAACACGCCGCGCTTGAATTCCATGTCGTTACGCTGGTACTGCATCTCGGTCAAACGGCGAATCACCGCACGCTGGTCGATGCGCTCGCCCTGGCGCAGGTGCAGGATCATGCCGTGGTAATCGACCGGATCGCCGATGCCGTAGATCGCCGACACGGTTGCAACGATGACGCAGTCTTCCCGCTCCAGCAGCGCCTTGGTGGCGGACAGGCGCATCTGCTCGATGTGCTCGTTGATGCTGGAATCCTTTTCGATGAACAGATCACGCGACGGCACATAGGCCTCGGGCTGGTAATAGTCGTAATAGGAAACGAAATACTCCACCGCGTTGTCCGGGAAGAACTCGCGGAACTCCGAATACAACTGCGCCGCCAGCGTCTTGTTCGGCGCCATCACGAAGGCCGGTCGGCCGGTGCGGGCGATGACGTTGGCCATGGTGAAGGTCTTGCCGGAGCCGGTGACGCCGAGCAGCGTCTGGAAGCGCATGCCCTGATCGATGCCGGCCACCAGTTGCTCGATCGCCACGGGTTGATCCCCCGCTGGTGGAAACGGTTGATGCAGTGCAAAAGGGCTATTGGGAAATGTGACGGCCAAGTTAAAATCCGCGCGCTAAAAAAGCGCTCAATCCTAACATTTCGTCCTGCTCATTCGCGTTTCACAAAAGGTGCTCGCCTTGCAACTCTCCCGTCGCGTCCAGAACATCAAACCCTCGCCGACCCTGGCAGTCTCTGCTCGTGCCGCAAAACTCAAGGCCGAAGGCAAGGACATCATCGGCCTGGGCGTTGGCGAACCCGATTTCGATACACCGAACCATATCAAGGAAGCCGGCATTGCCGCGATCAATGCTGGCTTCACCAAATACACGGCAGTCGGTGGTACGCCGAGTCTGAAGAAGGCGGTGATCGACAAATTCAAGCGTGAAAACGGTCTTGAATACGCCGCCAATCAGATTCTGGTTTCCTGCGGCGGCAAGCAGAGTTTCTACAATCTGGCGCAGGCTTACCTGAATCCGGGCGACGAAGTGATCATCCCGGCACCGTACTGGGTTTCCTACCCGGACATGGTCATCCTCGCCGACGGCGTGCCGGTCATCGTCGATGCCGGCATCGAACAAGGCTTCAAGATCACCCCGGCGCAACTGCAAGCGGCGATCACCCCGAAAACCCGCATGCTGGTCATCAACAGCCCGTCCAACCCGAGCGGCGCCGTATACAGCAAGGACGAACTGGCCGCGCTCGGCGAAGTGCTGCGTAAACACCCGAACGTGTTGATCGTTAGCGACGACATGTACGAACACATCCTGATGCGTGATGGCGAGTTCAGCAACATCCTCAACGCCTGCCCCGACCTGTACGGCCAGACCATGGTGCTGAACGGCGTCTCCAAGGCTTACGCGATGACCGGCTGGCGCATCGGCTACGCCGCCGGACCGAAGGAAATCATTGCCGCGATGGACAACATCCAGTCGCAAAGCACTTCGAACCCGACTTCCATCTCGCAGGTTGCCGCCGAAATGGCGCTGAACGGCGACCAGGCCTGCATCACGCCGATGTTGGCCGCGTTCCGCGAACGCCATCGCTACGTGGTCGATGCACTCAATCTCATCCCCGGAGTCAGTTGCGTCGATAGCGGTGGCGCGTTCTACGCCTTCCCGGATGTCAGCGCCGCCATCGCCAAACTGCACGCCGAAGGCAAACTTGCCGCAGCCAACGACATGGCGCTGACCGAACGTCTTCTGGAGTTCGGCGTTGCACTCGTGCCGGGTTCGGCTTTCGGCAGTGAAGGCTGTATCCGCATCTCCTTTGCCACTTCAATGGATAATCTGAAAAAGGCCATCGAACGTATCGCCCAGGCGCTGGCTTGACCTGGAAAAAAGCAGCAAAAGCTCATCTTGTATATTGACCGGAACCCACGCCATCCGTAACATAGTGGGCTCTCAATTCCCCGATAGCTCAGTTGGTAGAGCAACGGACTGTTAATCCGTGTGTCCCTGGTTCGAGTCCAGGTCGGGGAGCCAGAATTCCTTAAGAAACAAGGCCTTGTCGGGCCTCTGCTGTAGTCCGTTGATCCAAACCAGATCAACGGGTTTTTCCAGCCAATTGGAGACCGACATGAGCGAAGCAAAAAATAGTTTTTCGGCTGTTGCAGCAACCGAAAACACCCTGGCAGCCATCGCTGCCCTCTACCTCGATGCCTATCGAGGCCGTGATACTTCCCGTCCGCACCGCATTAACGCCTGGGTTCGTCTACTGGGCGATCAGCCGCTGGCCGCCATTACGCCGGAACAGATCGACACCGGTATGGATACCCTGGCCAGTGAACCGTCGCGCTGTTTTGGCGGGGTCGACGCCGATGGCAACAAGATTTTCCGCAAACGCACGATCAGCCTGCGCAGCGGCGCGACCCTGAACCGCTACCTGGTGGCCTTGGGCGCGCTGTTCACCTGGGCCAAGCGCCAACGGCTGGTCCCGCGCAGTTTCGATTCCCCGGCGCGCCATGTGGAGAAGAACACCGAGACGCGCGGCCGCGTGCGCTATCTGTCCGACGATGAACGCGACCGCCTGTTGAATGCCTGCAAGGAATCGGTTTGGCCGCGCCTGTTTCTGCTGGTGCTGATGGGGCTGACCACCGGCGCGCGGCGCGGCGAACTGCTGGCGCTGCGCTGGTGCGACATCAACACCGACCGCGCCGAGGCCGTGCTGGACGATACCAAAAACGGAGATCGCCGCATCCTGGTGCTGTTGCCGCAAGTGTTGACCGAAATGCAACGCTTCGCGCCCGACGACGCCAGCAAGAGCACCGCCTTGATCTTCCGTTCGCGCCTGCGCCCGTCGCAACCCTATAGCGTGTCGAAAGTGTTCAATCAGGCGATGGAGGACGCCAACCTGAAAAACTTCAAGTTTCACGATTGCCGCCATTCCTGCGCGTCCTACATGGCGCAGTCCGGCGCCAGCCTGTTGGAGATCGCCGACACCCTGGGACATCGCCAGTTGCGCATGGTGCAGCGTTACGCGCATCTGAACACGGACAGCCGGCGCAAGCTGATGACGAGGGTTTTCGAGGGGCGGGTATGAAACTGCACGACCTGATCGAATTCATGCGCCAGCATGCCGCCGACCACGGCCAACTGATCGACCCGAGCACATGGGCAGCGATCGAGCAGGCCGTAAGGCGGGCCCACCCTGGCGAAAAGGTTTACATACCGCAGGCTGACAGCCGCAAAGACCCGGCGCGCGCCGAGGCCATCCGCAAGGCGGCAAAAACGCTGCCGACCAGCGTCGTCGCCGAACGCTTCGGCGTATCGCGCCAATTGGTCCATTACTTTGTCAAAGGGCGAAAGAAAAATGGCTAAACCAACCCATAAGGACTGTGGATGCTACTGGTCAGCACAGATCCAGTTCACCGCCGCAGAACTGGCGGAACTGCATGCAGTATGCGACTCCCCGGCTTTTATTGATGCGGTTGCAGATATTGCTGGCGATTGCCGCGCAGGCCTGGAGTTTTCACAGAAACTTCCCACGCCCGGCCATATCAGGCGCCAGATGACGGCCATCGCTGAACAAGCTAATCAGCTTAGGCAGTCACTGCGGGCCTTGCACTGGATGCCCGCTGGCCTTATAGAACTCGCGAGTCCTTACCCCGACTTGAGCAAGATGGAACGCGAGCTCGTTTTCTTGCAGGTTGCCGCCAGCGGCGCCGCCAAGAAATTCACAAAAACCCGATTCGGCAAGAGTAATGCCAAACGAGAGGCAGCCTGGCGCTTGCGGCAGGTATTCCACCGCCACGGGCTGGCATTTACCGGGTTCGATTTTCACGAAGACAAAGCAACCACCGGCGGCCCTGCGGCGCGATGTTTGCGCGTCATTTTCGGCGTGAACAGTCGAACTCGTGTTGGCCACTGGATAGCTGCAGCTTTGGAATATCCTCAATTTTTATTGGTGAGCGACAACCCAACCCTAGATTGATGCTGGTTTATCGCTTTTACGCTTAACCACATCTAAACGCATTCTCTCTCCCACGAAAGCGCCCCCGCGCTTTCCAGCACCCGAAGGCCCTGCAAGGCCCGGCAAGGCGCTTGTTTCTAAGGAGAGATTATGCAGACCACCAACACCCCGAACACGCTCGACGATTTTGTCGATCTACGTGAACTACTCCCACGAGTAGAGCAAACCTTCCCCACCGAACAATCGGCGAAATGGTTCATCCGCCAGCACCGGCATGAACTGGTAGAAGCCGGGGCGCTGATCGTGCTGACCGGCCGACTGCGCTTTAATCCGCAACGCTTCAAGGAAGCCGCCGTCAACATCGGCCGCAATCTGGCAAAGGGGAGGGTCGCAGCATGACCAGCGATCAACGCCATGAAGTTGAAAAACTGCTCAACCAGGCCGGCGCAGTAGGCTTCTTGATGGGTTCAGTGAGCATCGATGATGCTGATCAAGTGCGGAATGAACTCGGTATTGCTGCCTGGCTCCTGAAGGACCTGCTCGAGAAAGCGCTTGAAGTCGTGATTGCAGCTGAACGGGAGAACGCAAAATGACCCCAGCCGATACCGAACGCGCCGAATTACTTGATCTGCTCGACCTGCTACCCGTCGACATTGAGATTCTGATTTTCGAGATGATTCACGCGGCCTATACGGGCCGGTTGTCTTGCGATGAGATCGGCGCAGCAATTGAGGCAATTCAGGCCGGCGCCGACAAGACCGAGACACTCGAAAATCTGGTGCACCTCGCCAACCAGCGGCTTTCCGGTTGCGATGCGGATATTGAACCCACAAATGAACCTGTGGCGGAAGAAGTTGAGCGCCAACACCATACGGTTCCAACCATCACGGTGGGCTGGCTGCGCCAATGGCTAAAAGTCTATCCAGATGATTTTGAGCTTTCCTTCGGCGGGCTTGAGTTCTATCGCATCAAGACCAGAGGGGAGAACCTCGCCATGGTGGAGTTCAATCAGGCCGTATACCTTGATGAGGATGGTCAAGTCGTAATTCAACAGGACTTTGACCATGGCTAAGCCCCGCCGCCGCAAAGGCGATGCCCGCCGCACAAGAAAAGCCATCCGTGCCAGCAAACGGGGGGGCGTATGAGCGGACCACGTATATCCAGAAACCCGCGCGTGCTAAAGCCTGGCGTCAATATGACGCGACCGAATGGGGCAAGCTCGATTGCGACAAGCTTGCATCCCGGTGAATTGCTGTCAGCCGCCTTGCACGGCAATCGCGCCACCCGGAGATTAGCCAGGAAACATCTGAAGGCCCACTTAAAACGTGAAATACGGGCTGGCCATCAACCATGAACATAAGCGGCGGTTTCAACAGCAACGACGCGATCAGTCAATTCCGGCATGCATCGTCTGCGCGCGGCATCAATCTGCCGGAAGATATTCGCGCCGACGGCGAATTGCATCGATGTTCGGCGGAAGGCAAGCATGGCAGGAAGGATGCTGCTTATCTGCTACACCTCGACGGCGGCATCCCGGCCGGTGGTTTTGAAAATCATCGCGATGGCATGGGCTGGGAGAACTGGCGGGCCGATATCGGTCGCAGCCTGACGCCAGGCGAGGAAACCGAACACCGCGCCAAGATCGAAGCCCAAAGAATCCAACGCGAAACACAAGACGCAAAACGCAAAGCCGAGGCGCGCGAGCGTGCGGCGCTGATCCGTGATGCCTCGCTGCCCGCGGTTGACCACGGCTATCTTAAGAAGAAAGGCATCAAGCCAAATGGCGCCCGTTTAATCGATGCGGATGCAGCTCGCGCTATCGCCCCGAATCTGTCACCCGAGTTATCCGGTGCGTTGTTGGTGCTGCCAATTGCGGCGGATGGCGTGCTGCACAGTATGCAATTCATCACGGAAGAGGGGGTTAAGCGTCCGTTGACCGGTGGCCGGAAAACTGGCTGCTATGTTGCGATAGGCAACCTGGACAACGCTGAAGCTCTCTGCATCTGCGAGGGTTTTGCGACTGGCGCAAGTATTCATGAGGCCAGCGGCTATCCAGTTGCGGTCGCACTTGATGCCGGTAATTTGCCGGTTGTCGCCAAATCAATGCGCGCCAGATTTCCAGACTTGCCGCTGATCGTGTGCGCCGACGATGATAAGGATACTGAGGGGAATCCAGGCCTATCCAAAGCGCGTGAGGCTGCCAAAGCGGTTGGTGGGGCTGTCGCAATGCCGGACTTTGGGGCTTATCGGAGCGAGGGCGATAGTGACTTCAACGATCTGCACCAATTGCACGGCCTTGATCGAGTGAAGCGCTGTATTAAAAGCGCTGCCGCAGAGTTGTATAACGCGCGAAATTCACGCGATGGCGCAAGTTTCACGGCGCCTGAGATTACCGCCGAGGAACTGGCCACTGCGCGAGCTGCACCAGACTGCATCGTTGAAAAGTTCTTCTATGCGGATGTCGGTCTTTTGATCGCGCCTGGCGGTGTCGGCAAAACAACCTTACTGATGCACGTTGCTGTGTGCATTGCACTACAGAAGCCCGTGTTCGGTTTGAGTGTGTATAAGCCTGGCCCAGTGCTTTTTTTGACCGCCGAAGATAGTCGCGAGATCCTGGTGGCAAGGCTTCGCAGTTGTATGGATTCGATGCTGCTCGACGATGCCGAGCGCCAGATAGTCATGCAGCGGGTTCGCATAGCGGATGTTTCCGGTTCTGGTTTCCGGTTTACTCAGGTTGTCGCTGATGTTGTCCTGCCATCAAGCCAGCTCGATGACGTCATACGCGTCGCGAAGGATATCCAGCCTGTCCTGATTGCTGTTGACCCGGCAATTAGCTTTGGCGTTGGCGAAAGCCGCGTGAATGACGCTGAACAGGGCCTGGTTGAAGCCGCACGAAAACTGAGAAACGCATTGAATTGCGCCATCGTTTATGTGCATCACAGCGGCAAGAACAATGCGCGCGAGAAGACGCTTGATCAGTACACGGGACGCGGTGGCAGTGCCTTCGCTGATGGCGCCCGTACGGTTCATGTTCTTCAGAACCTCACGCCTGACGAATGGCTGACTGCCACCGGAGAGACGCTCGAAAAAGGTCAAACCGGTCTGATCTTGGCGCGGCCAAAAATGAGCTATTGCGCGCCGCCAGGTGACATCCATATTCGCCGCACTGGGTTCGACTTTACTCGGGTTGAAATTGCCGATTCCAGCAAGGGCGCACTAACCGAGCGCCGCGCGAATCAGATATATCAACTCCTGGTGGAGGAACTGAAGCAGGGCCGTTACCACACCAAAAACACGCTGGAACAAGCAGACGCGGGTGATCTGTCCCGCGCCCAAATTAGGAGCGCCCTGGCATGGCTTGAGGCCGTTGGTCGGGTTGTCACGCAAGACCGCCCAAACGCTGGCAGGGGTGGTGCACGCCAATATTTGCACCCTGTTGGTTCGCCGATCTGTTCCGGCGAGGCAATGTCTGAAAGTGAAGAAAACGCCAGTTTTGGTTCGCCAGAAGAAAAGCTTATTTTTGGTTCGCCGCCCTTAAGGGAAATAAACGGCGGCGAACCAAACCGCGCCGTTTTATCCCCTGTTTCCCTCGCCTCGCCAAATATCACCGGCGAGGCAACGGCGAACCCGGCGAACCAAAACTATTCCGATGAGGAGTTCATTTGATGACCGGTGAACAAATCCTCGACGATATCCAGCGGGCTGGCCTGACTGTGGAAATCGTTGATAACCGCATCCGCCTCGCCGGCCCCGCTGAATTGCGTGCCCTGTTTAGGCAGACTGTTCGCGAACATAAGCTGTCGTTGGTTGCTGCGATCCAGTCGCGCCCTCTCTCTTCCCAACAGACTTCTGCACGTTGGCTGCTGACATTTGCCAGTGATATCCGAGTTGAGGCGTACACCTCGCCAGCATCTACACAGGCCGAGATCATGGCTCAGTTTCCTGATGCCATCGCCGCCACTCCGATTGTTCCCCCGCCATTGCGCAGTAGTTGTGAGACATGCGCCAAGGTAACTGGCATGGGCGCATGCGGCGATCCAGTCGGTGCCGGGCTGACCGACATGCCAGACGTGACCATTTGCTATCACCCTGACGGCGGCGTGAGTTGTCGGCTATGGGCAGCAACAACTCCTAACCTGGAAAAACCATGAGGAGCGTGTGCCCATCAGCAGCGCAACGGTCAGTAGGCGCGATGAGCAACGCGATACAGATGAAAAGGTACTCCGCCAGCATTCCCCATGGGGGTAATTCGCGGCGCGAGTCTTGCATAGATTTGTTAGCTCTATGGACTTCCTTATTATGATTGATTGTATCAATAATCCATGCCTTGGGGGGTTTGCATGATCGCAAACAAGCAGCAGCTCGCCGACATCCACGGCGTTTCCGAGCGAACGCTGACCGAGTGGGCGAATGGCGGCATGCCGACGATTTCTGTCGGCGGAATTGGCCGCGGTTATCAGAACCAATACGACACCGCCGCCACCATCGAATGGCGACTGCAGCGCGCAGTCTCGGGTTACCAGGTCGAGAGCGCCAAGGAACGGAAGGACCGGCTCGAAGGAGATCGCATCGAGCTCCAGCTAGCAAAGGAAGCGGGCCTTCTGGTGGCGGTGGAAGAGATTGAGCCGCTGTGGGCTTCCGCGATCCTGGCGGCAAAGTCGGAATTGCTGGAAGGCGTCTACCGGCTGAAGAGCGAACTGGATGCGCTGTTCGGCATCGCCGTAGATGTTGCCTTGCTGGAAGACCATTTCCACCAGGCGCTTGCCAAGCTTTCCGACCGCCCACCTGTTCCCGCTGAATCTGCCGCTGCCGATCTGGAAGAGGTCGGCGCCGACGACGAAATGGATCCAGAAGAATGAACGTCTCACTCCGCGCGCAGACCGCCAGATCGCCGATCATTCCGGCCTGGCTTGATACCAAGGCCACCGCCGCCGCGATGGTTGCCAGGGCCTGGCGGCATTGGGCGCCACCAGTGCGCATGTCGACCACGGAATGGGCGAACAGCTTCCGCTATCTGAGCGCCAAGGGTTCGGCCCGGCCAGGCAAATACAACGCCGGCTTGACGCCCTGGGTAGCCGCCATTCATGAGGCGCTCGATGATCCAGCCATCCATAAAGTGGTGCTGATGAAAGCCGCGCAAGTGGCCTGGACCGATGGCGTCATAAACAACTATGTCGGCAAGCGCATGGATCTTGACCCATGCCCGATGATGATGATGCACCCGACCATGGAAGCGGCGAAGGACTACATGCAGGAGAAGTTCATCCCCATGATCGAGGCCACCCCGCGGCTTCGCGCCAAGGTGGACACCAGCATGTCGCGCAAGTCGGGCAATCGAGGCCTGTTCAAGAACTTCCCGGGCGGATTTCTGAAGCTCGCTTGGTCGAACTCAATCAGCAAACTGAAGTCGACGCCGGCGCCGTTGGTTATCGTTGAAGAGCCTGATGACGCCAGCGCCAACGTGCGCGGCCAGGGCGATGCGATCAAGTTGATCGAAGAGCGGACAAAAACGTACGCGCGCCGCAAGATCATCTTTGGCGGCACGCCATCCATCAAGGATGTGAGCGCCATAGAAGACGCTTACCGCGCCAGCGATCAGCGCAAGTTCTTCGTGCCCTGCCACGCATGCGGCGAATCGCATGTGCTGGCCTGGGACAATGTGCAGTGGGACCGCAGCGAAGAGCATCGCCATGAAGTCTATGGCAACGCCATGCCGGAGACCGCGCGCTATGTCTGCCCGAGTTGCGGTGCGCATTGGAATGATGCCCAGAAAACCGCCAACGTGCGCCGCCTGACCTGGCAAGCCACCGCGCCGTTCCGTGGCGTTGCCGGTTTCGGCCACCTCAGCGAGTTGTATGCGCCCTGGCATGAATCGCGCATGCAACGTCTGGTGGAACGCTACCTGGAAGCGAAGCACAAAGCCGACCAGGGCGATGACGCCGACATGATCGTGTTTGTGAATTCCTGCCTTGGCCTGCCCTATGAGTTCGCCAAGGGCGCGGTGGATGAGGAAACGCTGAAGGCCCGCGCCGAAGACTACGCCGAGCTTGAGGCGCCCATGGATGCGCTGGTGGTGACGGTCGGGGTCGATACGCAGCACGACCGCTTCGCCATCGTTATTCGCGCCTGGGGGCCGGGCGAGGAATCATGGTTGCTGTATTGGGGCGAAATTTATGGACAGATTACGGATCGTACAGATCCGATCTGGCAGGAGCTGGACAAGGTGGTGTTCGGGCCATTCCGGCACGAATCCGGCGGCCAGTTATGGACCACGGCGCTATCCATCGACTCAGGCGACGGCAACACCAGCGAAAACATTTATCACTGGGTGCGCCATAAACACCGCCAGGGCAAACAGTTCGTGATGCCGATCAAGGGCTCTTCGGAAGTCGGCGGCCAGCGCGAAATCTTCTCGGTACCGACCGCAAAGACGATGGATCACCGCACCCCGACCAAGGCGAGCAAATACGGATTGAAAGTCTGGTCGGTCGGCACCAGCAAGGCGAAGGATTTGATTCTTGGCGGGAGAGAGGGCGCCGGCCGCATCCGCCTCGCCGGCCGTGGTCCGGGCCGTATCCACTTCTATTCCGATGTGCGGCCTGACTACTACGAGCAGATTACCGCCGAAGTGAAGGCACCTAGCCGCCGATCTGCCGGCAAGCTGGTCTGGCAGCAAAAAGCCGGCCGCCGGAATGAAGCGTTGGACTGCGAGGTGTACGCCCTGCACGCCGCGCGCAGCCTGAAGCTGCATGTGATGAACGAAGGCTGGTGGAATCAGCGCCGCGCCAGGCTGACCCAAACCGACCTTTTTCGGGTAGCCGATCCCGCGCCCGTTACGACTGAACCTGATGTTTTTGAACAGCAACCCGATGCAGCGCAGCAGGCTTCTGCCGCAATCGCGCCGGCAATCGCGCCGGCAATCGCGCCGGCACTTCCGCGCGGCATCGCCCGAGGCATATCAAGGCGAGGGTCAAGGGATGAATGAACCACGTTCGTTCCGGAAGTCTCGCCGCCGGTCCTCTTCACTCAACATTCATCGATAGGTATCACATGAAAAATATCACAGTCCTTGACGCTGCCGGCCTGGCCGATCTGCGCATTACCCTGAACCAGTACATGGCAAACATTCACTTTTCTGACGTTTTTCATGAAGCATGCCGTGAGGCCATCGCCAGTATCGACGCCACCCTGGCGGATGAGACCATGCAAGTCGAAACACAGCGCATTCTGCGTCACCTGCTTGGCGACTTGGCCGAAGCTGAGGCGGCGCGTATCGACACGCTGACCACCCTGTTCGCCGGTCTTGACGATGTGGAGGATTCAGAACACTGGCGTTTCCTAATGCTGGCCGCTCTGCCGCTGCTGACAAGTGGGCATCTGCTTGGACTTCGATCATTGATGATGGATGTGGTCGCCGAGTTTCAGCCCATCAACCTGGAGGGCCTGCCATGCTGCCATTGATTGGCCGTCTTGCGCTAAGTGGTGGCGGCCGTGGCCTGGCCGGTGCGTTTAATGCCGTTATCCGGCACATGATCCAAGACCTCATGACCACAACCCGATCCGAGGCGCGGCAGGAGGCGCAGCGCATCGTCAACAATTTCGTGCGGAGTATCCGCGTCAACGTCGAAACCGGGCCAACCGTGCGTTACCTGAACGATCTGCAACGCCGGAAGATTCCCCTGGTTACCGCGATGGCATTGACCAGGACAGCCAAGGAACTCCAGCGGATTTTGGAGCGAGAGGTCGAACAGGTGTTCGACCGCCCGGTGGCCTTCACGAAGCGGGCTTTCGCAATCAAGCCGGCAACCGCAGCAAGACGGACCGCCGAGGTGTTCATCAAGACCAAGCAGGCGCGATATCTGCTGCCGCAAGTGGCTGGCGGCCGCCGCCAGATGAGGCGGTCGGAACAGAAATTTTCTCAAGAGACCGGAACGGAGTTTTTCTGGGTTCCTGGTGAGGGTGTTCGGCTCAATACGCATGGCAACGTCACGCTCGCGCAGGTGAAGAAGATCGCGGCGCAGCTGCACAAGGCCGGCGGCAATGTGTTCTTCGGCGAACCCGGAAACGGCCTGCCATTCGGCATCTGGGAACGAATGCGCGTTGGCCGTGGGGCCGGTGGCCTGCGCCCGCTGCTGATCCGCGTGAGACAACCGGATTATCGGAAGCGTCTGGACATGCACGCGATCGCCGAAAAGCACGCGCAACGCATATTCAATGCCGAGTTTTCGCGCGCCTGGGCGCAGATTGTGAAATGACCATGCAGACGGCGAGAGAAGAAGTTGCTCCGCGCGCCTGTGTGCCTGATATGAGTGAACCGCTGTTCATCGCCGAACGACTGGCCGATGGCGGCTCTCTCGACCCTGAAGCACTGGCTTGGCTATCCCAAGGCTTGAAGCGATACCTGCGCGGCGATGCGCCGCTGGATGTTTGCTTGCGGCTGACCGCATCAAACAAGATTGCCACCAGAAACCGCGCCTTGTTGCGCGCCGCTGGCATTCTCGATGCAGGTCGCAATCTGCCGGCCTGGGAGCTTGCCCGTCACCTGTCCCATGAAGTGAACCGCTTTCAGACAGCGGTATGGCCGCGAATCCAGACGGGAGCACAAAACGTCACCCTTACACCGCTGCAATCGGCCCTGCGCGATGCCTTTGCTACACGCGCCAAACCATTGACCAGCCGGCAAAGGCTGTATGACCTGATAGAACTTTCACGCTGAGGAAATATTGACAGCGCGTATTCGGCACTATGGCATCAATCCAATGCGACTGAGGCCCTATGCAAACCAATGAATCCTCCGCCCTACTGCTCGAATCCGGCCTGATCGATGAACTGCGCGCCAAGGCTGGCGAACAGCGTGCCGAAGATCGCGCCGCCGAACTGCTCAAGCTGGCGGAAATCGCCCGCCGCGAGGCCGAGGAACTGCCGCCGATGGCTGCCCAACTGCTCGCCGCGGTCACCCGACGTCAGGAACTTGACCGCGAGATTGAAGCCGCGAACATCGCCATCCGGGAAATTGGCGGGCCGCTGAACAATTTGACCTGTCAACTCAGCCGACAGCGTGAAGTCGCAGAAAACCGGATACGTCACCTGGCCGACCCGCGCATTCACAAGGCCATCGAGTACACCGAGGAACTGCGTCGGAAAGTTCGCGGCATGGTTTCTTTAGGACACGAAAAGGTGCAAGGCTTCGCCGGCGTAACACTCGTGCCGTACGGCAACGTTGCCACCTGCAACGCCGCGCAAGATGCCCTAATCGAAGCCCGCAGCAAGCTGGAATCCCTGCTGCTGGCGCCGCTACCCGATGGCCTTGAGCAAACCCTGCGCGGCATCTGGGAGCCCGCAATCGCCGCCTTGAAGTCGCTCAATATCCAACCTGACCTTGCATTTCTGCAACTGGCTCCCGCCCCCGCCAGCAACTGGCTGGAACGCATTTTCAATTCTCTAAAGGAAACCGCATGAAAACCCAATTCAACGACCTGGGCGACTTCGCCCGAAGTGTCCGCGCAGCCGCATCCGGACGCACCGATCCGCGCCTGATGGCACAGGCCACCTTCGGAAATGAAGCCGTCGGCAGTGATGGCGGTTTTGCCGTCCCGGCCGATTTCGCCGAGCAGATCATGGCCACGCTCGACGGAGAGGAATCGCTGATGGCGCACTGCCACCAGATCGAAGTCGGCAGCAATCGGCTTGATGTTCCCGCCGATGAATCGCCAGCCTGGGGAACCTCCGGCATCGTCGCCGCCTGGGAAGGGGAAGGCGTGCCGCTGGCGCAGCAAAAGCCCGCACTGAAGGAAAATTCCTTCAACCTGCAGCGGTTGAAAGCCTTGGTTCCCGTCACCGATGAACTCGACAACGATAGCCCCGCCTTGGCTGACTGGTTGACCTGGCGCTTTACCGAGGCAATCCGCTGGAAGATGAACGATGCGATCTTGAACGGCACCGGCAACGGCATGCCGCTGGGCATCCTGAATGCGCCCGGCACCCTATCGGTGACCAAGGAAGGCTCACAAGCCGCCGGCACGGTTTTGGGCGCCAACATCCTGAGGATGTACGCCCGCCTGCTCTCCGGCTCGCAGCAGCGCGCCGTATGGATTGCAAATCCGGATGCGCTGGTTCACCTGGGCAGCGTGGTGCTTGAAAACGGCGCACCCGCTTACATCGCCAACAATGGACAAGGCGCACCAGGCGGCTACCTGATGGGCCGCCCGGTAGTGTTCACTGAAGCCGCCAAGGCTGTTGGCACACGCGGCGATGTTGTCCTGGCTGATCTGAGCAATTATGTCGTGGCGAAACGGCGTGGAGATCCGAGCATCAAACACTCGATCCACTTGTGGTTCGACCAGGCCGTGAACGCCTACAGGGTAATTTTCCGCGCCGATGGCATGCCGATGCTGCATGCACCGATCACGCCGCCGAACTCAAGCAACACGCGCTCGATCAACGTGGCGCTTGAGACTCGGGCTTAATAGGTTTGACTTCCGGCCTACGGCGGCGCTGACGTAGGCGTTGCGTCTCGGAATGGGTTTATTCCTTTCACCCAGCACGACGCATCTCAAGCCCTGGCCTAACGGTTGGGGCTTTTCTCATGATTGATCATCAATGAAAACCTGTCCGCGCTGCCGCTTACCCTCACCACCGGCTGAAATATTCACCGCCTGCACCGAAGGCGTGCCGTTCGTTTTCGGCCTATGCCGTCGCTGTTCTGATGCTCTCAAACTGGTTCCACCGCCGACCCGCCAGAAAGCAATCACAAGGGCATTCCTGCGCGTGGTGGAAAGACCGGATATGCACTATCACCGCGCCTTCGATAGCGTGGACAAGGCCCGTCTGTTCGCATCGCTTGCCGCCGATCCTGCCACCGCGCCCGGCGTAGTGGCACCGCGCCCGGCGTAGTGGCGGAATTGCTGGAATCCGATGGCTGATCTATCCTGATAGCCTCCCTGACCGGGAGCAATTCCCGGTTTTCATCCCGTCCGCGTGGCGGGTTTTTTATTGCCTATTTGCTCTCTCATGCGCGCCTAAATGCGTTACTCTGCGCCTTGTAGAGTCCGATTTTGGCCTGTTAATCCGTGTGTCCCTGGTTCGAGTCCAGGTCGGGGAGCCAGAATATTAAGATACAGGCCACTTTTCGGAGTGGCCTTTTCTTTTTACGGGCGAAAAAGGGCGTGTTTCGGATTGACTGAAAACGGATGCATGAGAGCTCTGCCGAAATGTACCGCGCCGAGGTCGATTTTGGTTACACCGAAACTTCGCAAGCTCGTTTTCGCTATCGACGACCAATGGCCGACAGGCTCATGGCAGAAACTGCAACAGCGGGGCGTGACTCGGACTGGTATTGCCAACATGGAATCTGATAAAGCCGACCAGATGCCGGATTGCTGGAAATGCCGGCATCACTACATTACCCACGACCCGGTATTTCCCTATGGCTGTCACGCAATGCGCTTCAAGAGCCGTCGTTTTCCTTGCAAGGAGGTGTTTGAGGCATCTGGCACGCACTGTCTTCTGTTCCAGCAAAATGCACGCGTCCGAAGACGTTGAACCGGGTATCCACGGCGAGGAGGCTAAATGAAAGCGATACAACCCAAAAACCCGCTGCACGGCGTGACGCTTGAACAGTTATTGAACGAACTGGTTGCATTTCATGGTTGGCAAGCCTTGGCACGGGAAATTCCGATTCGCTGCTTCACTCACGACCCCAGCGTCGGTTCCAGCCTGAAATTTCTGCGGCGCACGCCTTGGGCGCGGGCGCGCGTGGAGTCCTTGTATATCGCGATGCTGTCGCGGCGGCCAAAATCGATCTGAATTGCTGGGTGGATTGATCGCTTGGTCATCACCCGAGTGGTTTGGCAAGGAGCGCCATCTTGCCCGTGAGCGACCTTCCGATTTCAGACTTGTCGCGGCGGGTGGTCGGGCGTTTCGTCCAGCCAGTGCGCGGCGAACGCTTCAGCGCTTTCAGGTCGGCCGAAATGAAATCCCTGCGCCGCGAGGCATCCCATGGCCAACAGTGTTTCAGCCTGCGCGGCGGTTTCCACGCCTTCCGCCAGAGTCGTCATGTCGAGCGTGCGGCCCATGCCGATGATGGTGTTGACGATGGCGTAGTCGTTGTGATCGACCAGCATGTCGCGCACGAAGGAGATGTCGATCTTCACCTTGTCCAGCGGCAGGCGCTTGAGATAGGAAAGCGATGAGTAGCCGGTGCCGAAATCGTCGATGGCCAGAGAAAAACCGGCCGCCTTGAGGCGTTTCGCAATGCTGATGGCCTGTTCCACATTGCGCATCAGGCCGCTCTCGGTCAATTCCAGGTCGAACATGTGCGGCGACAGGCCGGCCTGGTGCACGATAGCCAGCGCCTGGTCGGGGAAGTCGATGCTCTCGATTTGCTGGGTGGCGATATTCACCGCCAGACGCGCGGGCAACGCACGCCCCTCGGCTTGCCAGATATTTAATTGTCGGCAGGCGTGCTGCAGAACCCATGCGCCCAGTTCCGTCATCAACCCACGCTCCTCGGCGAGTGCTATGAACAGCGCCGGGCTGACCCTGCCATGTGCCGCGGAATGCCAGCGCATCAGGACCTCGGCGCCGATCAGCTTGCCGCTGTCCAGTCTGACCTGGGGTTGATAGTGCAGCGACAATTCGCCGTTGTCCTGTTGCAGGGCGGTCTTGAAGTCACGCAGCAGGACCATTCGTTCGGCCAGTCCATGGCTCATTTCCGGCTGGTAGAAACGATAACCGCCGCCAGCGGCCTTGGCGCGGTACATTGCCACGTCGGCATGTTGCAGCAGATCGTCGGAAGATTGCCCGTCGAGCGGATGCAGCACGATGCCGATGCTTGCCGACAGGGAAAACTGCCGTCCCATCGTCTCCAGCGGTTCGCCCAATGCCGCGATCAGCCGTTCGGCGATCAGGGCTGCGCCAACCTGATCGGCTCCGGCGGCCAGCACCACGAATTCATCGCCACCCATGCGCGCCATCGATTCGTCATGACGCAGCACCGACTGAAACCGCCGCGCCACCTCCTGCAATACCCGATCACCAATCGTATGGCCCTGGGTGTCGTTGATTTCCTTGAAGTGGTCGAGATCGACAAACAGCAGGGCAAGTGGTTGCGCGTGTCGAAGCGCAGTGGACAGTGCCTGTTCCAGTCGGTCCAGCAGCAGTGCCCGGTTCGGTAACCCGGTCAGCGTGTCGTAGAAAGCCAGGTGTTGCAGTTTGATCTTCGCGCCATTGCGCTCGGTAATGTCCTGCAGGCTGATCTGGAGCAGTTTTTGGTCGCGGTAGGCAAAGGCCATGAGATGGACTTCCGCATCCCATTCGGAGCCATCCGGACGGCGGTGACGCCATTCGAACACGTCGTACTGGTTTTCCAGCGCGGTGCGGATATGTTCCCCGACCCGTTCCTGCGATGTGCGTCCACACGGTTGCAGCGTCGTCGATACATCTAGCGGACCCAGGCCCAGCAGGGCTTCGCGTGACTCCAGGTGATGGATTTTCGCAGCGGCCTGATTGCAATCGACGAAACGGAGCGTTTCCGGATCCAGCACCAGCAATGGAATCAGCGAATCGAAGAACAGCACCTTGTTATAGGTTTCGCTCTCCTTGAGGCGCGCCTTGGCCGCTTTCAGGGCGGCGATCTGGTTGCGTAGATCCTCGGCCTGCGCCGCCAGGCTGAGCTGATTGCGGCTGAGCAAGCCGCGCATGGCGGTTTGCGCCTCGGCCAGCTGGCGAATCTCGGCAATGTTGCTGGCTACCGCCGGCGGCGAATCGAAATCCAGGCGGCCAATCCGTTCACTTTCCCTGGCCAGCGCCTCCAGCGGCAGCGAGATGGTGCGCGCCTGAGCACGGGCGATCAGGATCGCCAGCAGCAGGACAAGCGCCAGACCGCCGGCCAGTGCGATCGCCACCGGCTGCCAGCGTGGCAGGAAATCCGCTGTCGGCGCCATGGTCACCACCCAGAAGCGCTGGTCTGCGAGAAGATACGGTCGCACGTTGGCCATGTTCGGCGTGTTGCCGGTCTTGAAGTGAAACACCTCGCCGGACTTGCCGGTCTCCAGCCAGGTTGCCTTCAGTTCCAGGATGCCAGGTAACCCCAGTTCGGCGACCGGTTGCAGGACCTGCCGCAGCCAAGCGGACTCCTGCATGCCCTCCGGCACCGCGGGCAGGGCCAGAACGCGCCAGTCGTCGGTGACCACCATCGCAATGCCATGTCTGCCGACTCGGGCATCGAGCGTGGCCCGGGACAGATCGCGCAGTCTCAGATCAAAGCCGATCACGAAGGCACGGCCATCCTTCAGGGTGGAGCGGGTCGATGCGGAAATACCCGGGTCGCCGGTGGTGAAAAACCGATACGGGTCGGTCCAGCGGACCCGCTCGGTCTGTTCCGAGATGGCAGCCTGATACCAGGGCCGCTGGCGCGCATCGTAATCCAGGGTTTGCCATTGGCTGGAGATGCGACCGGACGCATCCTGTTCGAAAAACCGGTGCCGTGCGCCCCATGCGGCCAAATCGGTCATCCGGTTGCGCCAACCGCCATCGGGCAGTTCCAGCAGCAGCCAGGCTTGCCCGTCGGCGCTGCCGGCGACCACCGAAGTGACCTGGGGCAACGCACGCAGTGCCGGCATGAACAGCCGATTGAAATCGCTCGGATTGTGCAGATCCGGGGCGTTGCCGTCCAGCCAGCCGCGGGCCATGGACAGCAGCGTCGCAGCGGGCGTGAAGGTGGCATTGAGACTGCTTTCAACCCGCGTCGCCGCCATATTGAACTGGTCTTCCGCCATGCGTTCGGACACCGGCCGCAGACCGAACAGGAAGAATGCCAGTACCAGGAGCAGGGCGGTGGCAACGAACAGCAGACTCCATCGGGTCTGGATGACTCGACGCAAGGAGCGGGGAGAGGCGCGGTTGAACATCCCTGGGCGGTTATGATTTTTGTTGAAATGCCATTAATTTATGCTGTCACGCCGAGAAATCATGCAGAAATCAACGGGTTGAAGGTGTAGCGGATGCTCACCCCCGATTGGTGCAAGATCGAGGGCGATAGCGCCTGCTTATTCGACATTTTGAAGGCCGTGAAGCGGTCAGATGAAGTTGCACGGATCATGCGCCTGCAATGTGACAAAGCACCAGAGGCTTTGGTCATCGAATCTGTCAATCTGGACTATAGTATGAGCATGTTTGATTCGACTTCCGCCATTGCCGCAACACTTGCCGCCTCACAGTCGCAAATCAGCTTGCTGGCAGTCCGACTTGCCAATGACAGCCAACGTCAGGTGGCCGATTTGCTTGCTGAATCTGTGCAAATGGCGGCGAATCCCCCGCATCTCGGCAATCTGGTTGACACTACTGCGTAAGCCGGCGGCCCCAAGCAAAGCCCGACATGTGGTTTTGTGTCTTGCGGGGGGGATAGTTGATCTGGCAGGAACGACCGGCTATTTCAATAAACCGTGCCGGGTTCATTCTTGAGCAGTGTGATGGCCACCCGCAGATCGTCCAGTTTGGCTATCAGCATCTCCTGGAGTTCCAGCAGTCTGTCGCGAAGCACGTGTACTTTATCGGGTTCGCCAAGCGCCGCTGCCGAGAGCAATTGCAGGGCAACTTCATGCATGGCGACATGGATCGGATGGATGCTGACGTACTCTTCGAGAAAGCCGTATTTCTCGCGGCCTCTGCGGTCGTACCAGCGGCCGAAGCCACAGCCGTGGATATCCATCGTGATGCAAGGCGCGTGGTTGCCGTTCTCCACCGCTGAAAATACCTGATCCACCCAGCGGCGGTGCGCCAGTTCGGCGGACAGCAGGGGCAGATCCTCATCTTCCAGGCGCATGGTCGACAGCGACCATTCATACCCGAGCTGGAAGCCGGGCAGCCATGCCTCCAGTTTCGCCGCCGGCATCGGTATCGCCAGGCCGAAGCCCTGAGCAATGTCACAGCCCAACTGCATCAGCATATTGCCCTGGCTGGCCGACTCGACACCTTCGGCGACCACCTTGAGATTGAAAGCGGCAGCAAGGCCCAGAACGCCTTCGACGATGGCGAAGTCTTCCATGTCGTCGAGCATGTTGGCGATGAAGGTGCGGTCGATCTTCAGGGCGGCCGCAGGCAGTCGCTTCAGATAGGTAAGCAGGGAATAGCCGGTGCCGAAATCGTCGATCGCGAAGGTGACGCCAATCCGACCGCAGGATTCGATCACCCTGCCGACCTTGTCGATGTCCTGCAATGCCGCGGTCTCGAGAATTTCCAGTTCCAGCCAGGCCGGCTGCACATTCGGATATTTGGCAAATTGTTCCAGTAGCCACTGGTCCAGATTGGTTTGATGCAGCAGTCGCGCCGAGATGTTGACGCTGATCGGCATTTCCAGGCCCTTTGTCGCCCAGTCCGACATTTGCCGGATGGTTTCGCTGATGGCCCAGCGGTCGATCTGGATCGACAGATCGGAATCTTCGATGGATGTCAGAAAATGGGCTGGCGTCAATATTCCCGATGCGGGATGTCGCCAGCGGATCAAGGCTTCGACGCCGACCACCTGGTTCAGGCGCATGTTGATCTTGGGTTGGTAGTAGAGGATGAACTGCTTGCGATCCAGCGCCAGGCGTACGCCGGTGAGGATTTCGCGGCGTGTGCGGGCCTGCCGGTCCTGTTCCGCATCGAAGGTGATCCAGGTGGCGCGCCCGGCTTGCTTGGCTTCGTACATGGCTTGATCGGCATGCCGTAACAGCGTGTCGGCATCGTTGTCGTCGAGCGGATACAAGGTGATGCCGATACTGGCCGATACGCCCAGATTCAGGTCGCCGATCAGAATCGGTTCGGCGATCGAATCCAGCATGCGGGTCAGAATGTGTCCGACTTCCTCGGTATTATCGATATCGACCAGCACCAGAGCGAATTCATCACCGCCCAGGCGCGCTACGGTATCGCCGGAGCGCACGCCCTGTTTCAACCGGCGCGCAATCTCGATCAGCAGTTTGTCGCCAACATCGTGGCCGTGGGTGTCGTTGATCGGTTTGAAAACATCCAGATCGAGGTAGCCGACCGCCATCAGGCTGTTGTGGCGGCGCGCCTGTGCAAGCGCTTGATGCATTCGATCGGCAAACAGCACACGATTCGGCAGACCGGTCAGCGCATCGTAGTGGGCCAGCGATTCCAGGCGTTTCTGGGTTTCGCGGATATGGGTGATGTCGGAGAATACCCCAACCATGTGCAGCAACTGGCCATCGCCATTGCTTACCGCATGAATCGTCAGCGATTCCAGAAAGAACGAACCATCCTTGCGGCGGTTGGTTATTTCTCCCTCCCAGTTGCCCTGGTCCAGGATCGATTGCCACATCGCCCGATAGAAATCGTTGTCGTGCAGGCCAGACTTGAGCATGCTCGGCTTGTTGCCGATGGCTTCATCCTGGCTATAGCCGGTGAGGCGGGTAAAGGCTTGATTGACTTCCAGGATCATGCCATCCGGAGCGGTGATCATGATGCCGTCATTGGTGTTGTCGAAAACGCTGGCGGTACGTTGTTGCCGCTGCTCTGCCGCGACCTGCTCGGTAACGTCGGCAATCACCTCGATGAAGCCGGATACCGCTCCCGCCGCGTTGAAATTGGGGAACGCGCTGACGTGGATCCAGCCAGGCACGCCGTTGCCGCGTTGCAATCGCATGCGCGATTCCACGCCACGTCCGGTGCGCATGCATTCCACGCCGGGGCACTGTTCCGAGGCGTGGTCTACGAGGTTGAAGGCCAACTGGTACTTGGCTCCCTCCAGGGCGCCGGATTCCTTGCCAAGGATGCGTTCCAGCCCGGCATTGACCATCCGGATGTTGAAATCTTCGTCGACCATCATGACGCCAAGCTGGATATTATCGATCAGCGCCCGATACAACGATTCCGACTGACGCATGGCATCGAGAATCGCCTTGTGCCGCGTGATGTCTTCGCGCAGGCAGATGCAATGAGTCAGCTTGTTGTGCTCGTCCAGCACCGGGATGATTCGGGTATTTTCCACCGACAAAGCACCATCGCCGCACTGGCTGAGCAGTTCGCCCTCCCAGGCGCGGCCATTTCTGATGGCATGCCACATTTTCTTGTGGTGAGGCCGTGGCGCTGATTCCTGGTCGATCTGTTCGAGTTTTCGACCGACCAGATCGGAGCCGTCATGGCCGCCGCGATCACAATAACGCTGGTTGGCAAACTCGATCTGGCCTTTGGGATTGGTGACGACGATGGACAAAGGGCTGTGATCGAGAACCCTTTTCAGAAACCGCGCGCTTTCCAGAGCTCGCGCCAGGTTGACTGATAGGGGCTCATCTTTGAGCAGCCAGGCAAGTTGCCCATCGAGACCGAATTCCGACCCAACTTCGGCGGGCGAAGTTGTATCGAATGAAGTGTTGTCAGTAGGTGACTCTTCGCTATCTCGCATTGCTGCTCCCGGAATGCACGCTACCCCGCAACGGTTATTACATTTTTTCAGGGGGAAAGGCGTCAAGAACAGCTTACTCGATAGGGCGGTTTGCGTGGAGTGACCATGGTCACGGAGTGGGATAAATCCGGTAGCCGGTCGAATTGGATGTACCAGGTGCGGCAACACGCGGTGATCGGATATCAGACGCTGACCTTGATCGGCCACCCCAATGCTTCGACGCGCGCGGCCAGGTCATTCAGCCAGGCTTCCGGAAGTTGCCGCAGGCGCGGCGCTTCGGCTTGCATTGAAGGCCGCGCCAGGCCATAGAGCAGCACGCCGCGCAGCGGCAGTTGTTCGACTTTGGCACGGCTGAGCATGGCCAGCCAGGCTTCGATTTCCACCTTGGCGGGCGGTGTGTCATCCAGCGCGAACATGCAGGTCTGTATCCAGGTCGGACATAGCGCGGAGACGGTTTTCAGGCGCTGGAAATGGTTTTCGGGATCGGTTTTGCTGTGGTTGACCGCGCGCATGCCGTCAGGTGTGGCGCGGTCGAACTTGAACCAGACTTCGCCATTCAACTGCGCCATCCGGCTCAGCGCCTGGCGTACTCTGGGTTTGCCGGCCAGACTGCCGTTGCTGATCAACACCAGCTTGATCTTGCCGATCAGGTCGAACTCGGCCAACACCGCGCCGATCAGGTCGACCACCTCGGCGAACTCGGCAGCGCTGGTCGGTTCGCCGTTGCCGGACAAAGCGATGTCGTTCAACCGGCGCATCTCTTGCGGCACGACGCGGGTCAGGAAATCGCCATGCACGATGTCGTCGAGCATGCGGCGCAATTCGTCACCCAGTTGCGCCAGGTCGATTGGCGGCGGACCGCCGCGCTTCAGGTCCGGCACCTGGCAGTAGATGCAGCGCCAGTTGCAGGCGTTGTTGGGGTTCAGGTTGACGCCCACCGAGACTCCCCCGGCTCGACGCGACACGACCGGATAGACATAGCGCATGCCGACGCTGTCACGATCATGGTTGCGGGTGGTGAGCGTCGAGGTCGGTGTGCGGGTGGACGAATTCATGGCGGAATTCTGGCACACTGGAACTGTGCGCATGCAATGTCACTCAGTTCGACAGACTCCAGGGAGCCTGGCGGAGTTTGACTCGTCGGCGCGGCGACAAGGCCGGCCTTGCGCGAGATTCGATCAACCCGGTTTGCCATACTTTGATATCCCATGCCAAACAAGACATTGCTCCGCCTGCTGGTTTTACTGTTCCTGCTGAGTCCCCCGGTGTTTGCCGGTTTCAGCGTCACCGCCGCGAGCGGCGAACGCATCGAGGTCCGCACCTGGGGCGAGTCCAACACGGGCCCGTTGTACATCTGGTTGCTCAACCAGTATGCCGAAACCGGGCGTTACGACAGTCTGGCGGCAGCGCTGGCCAAGCAGGGCGCCAGCGTCTGGCGGGTTGATCTGCTCGATGCCTTGATGCTGGAACGCACCGCCGAAGCGATACGCAACATGTCCGGCGATCCGGTCGCCAGCCTGCTGCAAGCGGCGGTAAAAAACAAACGACGCCCGATTGTGCTGGTCGCCAGCGACCGCATGGCGGTGCCGCTGTTGAAGGGCTTGCGCGAATGGCAGGTTCGCCGTCAAGCGAGCAAGGGTGCGGCTGGCAAAGCGGATGCAGTGGCCGGCGGCATCCTGTTTTTTCCCAATCTTTTCCGCGGCACGCCGGTGGCCGGCGAAGAGCCCGAGTTGATGGAAATCGTCGCCGCCAGCAACCTGCCGTTGATGATCATGCAGCCGGAACTGGGTTCGAATCGGAGCCGCCTGCCGGAGTTGCTGAAAACCCTGCACGCGGCGGGCAGTCCGGCCTACGCCTGGCTGGTGCCGGAGGTGCGTGACTACTATCTGCTGCAAACCGAAAAACCGCAAAGCGAGAGCCTGCAAGCGATGGCCGGCAAGGTTCCCGATTCGGTCGAACGAGCGATCAGCGCTACACCGCAGCGCATGCTGATGGCCGCTCGCCTGCTCGATGCCAGCCGCAAACCGAGCCAGCCGCGACCGATCAGCGAAGTTCAGCTCAAGGCCAGCGCCCCGGCCTACGGTCTGATCGAACGTCCGCGCCGCCCGGCGCCAGATTTCAAACTGGTCGATGCCTATGGCAAATCGCAAAGCCTGAAGCAAAGTCCCAACCAGAATCGCGTCACGTTGGTGAATTTCTGGGCGACCTGGTGCCCGCCCTGTGTGCATGAAATTCCGTCGATGAATCGGCTGGCTGCCGCCTATGACGAGCGGGAATTCGGCATTGTGTCGATCAACTTCAAGGAAGACCCGCAGCATGTGCTGGCTTTTCTGAAGCAGGTGAACGTCGATTTTCCGGTGCTGCTTGATCATGATGGCGCGGTGTCGGGACGCTGGAAAGTGTTCGCGTTCCCGAGCAGTTTCCTGCTCGACCGCCAGGGCAATATCCGTTATTCGGTGAATACCGCCATCGAATGGGATGATCCCGAGGTGAAAACCGTCATTCAGCGACTGCTGGATGAAGGCCGTTCCGCCAGGTAACGTCTGATGCCCGATCGGCTCGTCGAGCGCTTCGCGCTGCGCCTGATCGCCTGGCAGCGGCGGCATGGCCGCCACACACTGCCGTGGCAAGGTAGCGCGCCAGGCGATGCCTATCCGGTGTGGCTGTCGGAGATCATGCTGCAGCAGACGCAGGTGGAAACCGTCATTCCCTATTACCAGCGTTTCCTGGCGCGCTTTCCGGATCTGACGACGCTGGCGGCGGCGGAGCAGGATGAGGTGCTCGGACTGTGGTCCGGGCTGGGTTACTACAGCCGGGCGCGCAATCTGCACCGGGCGGCGCGATGCATCGCGACGCAACACGGCGGGCATTTTCCGCGCCAGTTCGACGCCATCCTGGCGCTGCCCGGCATCGGACGTTCAACCGCCGCTGCCATCGCCGCATTCGCCTACGCCGAACCCCGCGCCATCCTCGATGGCAACGTCAAGCGGGTGCTGGCACGGGTGTTCGGCATCGACGGCTGGCCGGGCGAACGGGCGGTGCAGGAGCGGCTCTGGGCACTGGCCGAAGCCTTGTTGCCCGGCAGCGAGATTCGCGCCTATACCCAGGGCTTGATGGATCTTGGCGCCACCGTCTGCACGCGCAGTCGGCCGGGTTGCGCAAGCTGCCCGTTCAGCGCCGACTGCCTGGCCAATATCCAGGGCAGACAGCGCGAGCTGCCCGCCGCGCGGCCGAAAAAAACGCTGCCCGCCAAGCGCACTGCGATGCTGGTCATGCTTTACGCCGGCGAGGTATTGCTGGAAAAACGGCCCGACAGCGGCATCTGGGGCGGGCTGTGGAGCCTGCCCGAATGTGCCGAACACGATGATCCCCTGCGCGCGGCCGGACGACTCGGCTACCGGGCGGAGCTGACCGGTGAGCTGCCGGCTTTCGAACATGTGTTCACCCATTTTCGGCTCACCATCCAGCCTTGGCGGTTGCAGGTCGACAGGCTGCCAGGCCTGGCCGAGCCGGGGCGAATCTGGCTTGCGCTCGATGAACTCGACGGCGCCGCGCTGCCCGCTCCGGTCAGGCGGATTCTGTCGGTGCTGCAAGCGTGATCGATGACGCGCGATACAGAAAATTTCACAATAACCACGGAACCGTATTGGATACTATGGGTCGATGCGCTGTTTTGCGGCCACGTGAAACGCAGAACGCAATCCGATAAACGCGTATACATTCAACCAGAAAGGGTAAACCATGCCGCTGCAAAAACCACTCGCCATCGCCTTGTCCGCCATCGTTCTGACGTTCAGCGCCGGTGTTCAGGCCAGTGACCTGAAACCGGAAGAAATGATCAAATTCCGCAAGGCCGCCTACAATTTCATGGCCTGGAACATGGGCAAGGTGAAAGCCAACCTGGGCGCTGATTTCAACCGGGATGCCGTGGTCAACGCCGCCGGCGCCATCGCCGCTGTCGCCAATTCCGGCATGGGCGCACTCTATGCGCCGGGCACGGACAAGAATATCGGCAATGAAAAAACCCGCCTGAAGTCCGAGTTCTTCAAGGAGCCGGAAAAAGTGCGCGAAATCGCCATCAACTTCAACAAGCAGGCCAACGATCTGGTCAAGGTCGCGGCCAGCGGCGATGCCGGCGCGGTGCAGACCCAGTTCGCCAAGCTCGGCGATGCCTGCAAGGCCTGCCACGACAACTACCGCGCCAAGTAAGCTGACCTCTGACCCCCGTGCCGGAAATTACCAGTCCGGCGCGGGGGTCGTGGCGACTGGTGGCGGCGCCGGTTGCAGCGCCACCACCCCGGATACCGCGCCGGCAGCAACCAGCAACGATAAGGCCAGTGCGATGCCGCCTGCCATGGTGCTGTCTGGCGAACCTTGGGTTGGCGAAACTTGAGCCTCCAACGGCGCTTCCGGGGTTTCCTTCCAACCGGTCAACATCGGTCGGACCAGATCGACGCGGCGTTTCAGGCGATAGTAGGCAATTGCCGCCAGATGCAGTCCGATCAAGATCAGCAACAGTTCGAAGCCGAGGTAATGCAGGCTGGTCAACTGATCGCTGAGCGACTTGTCCACCCACCCGGACAGCAGGCCGGAAAACGCAATATCGTCATTGGCGAACAACCCGCTGGCGGCCATTGCCAGCGGCACCAGCAGCAATAGCAACACCGACCAGCCGCCCAGCGGCGTGTGTCCGAAACCGCGCCATTCGCCGCGCAGATAGGCCAGCACCCCGGCCGGTCCGCGCACAAACTCGGCGAAGCGGGCATGTCGCGTGCCGACGAAGCCCCACACCAGACGAAACACGATCAGGCCAAGAATCGCCAGTCCGATACGCTGATGCCAGTCCATCGCGCCAAAATACTGCGTCAGATACGCCGCGCCGATGGCCAGGACCAGCAGCCAATGGAACAGGCGCAGCGGCCAGTCCCAGACATAAACCCGATTTGCCATGGTTTCGATACTCCAAGCGTCAGCGTTAGTGTTGTGGTCAATGACGCGCAAGCTTACCGGCAAGTTCCGAAACGTGCCTGATGCGCCGGATGATTTCAGGTTTAATCAGGCCTTCCTTTGTAACTACCGCGCACAACGTCATTCCCGCGAAGGCGGTGGTTGCCATTCCGCCCTGACTTCCACGTTTTTCCGCCTCCATGAATCCTGTGCAACCCGAACCGACGCAATACACCGCCAGCCGCGCCAGAACCGCCAGTGAACAGATTGTGCAGGCGCTCGCCGATGGCAAGAACAAGCGGGTGCGCAAGTTGCTGGACGCCATGCATCCGGCCAAGATCGCCGCGCTCCTGGAAATGCTCCGGCCCGAGCAACGCACGGCGCTCTGGCAACAGGTGGATGCCGAACTGGAACAGCGCATCCTTTCGCACCTGAATCCGGATCTCGGGCGGCGGCTGGCCGGAGAGTCGGGTGATGCCGAAGCCTCTGGGCATGTCGACGTGGCTAGCGTTGTGGTTGAGGTCAACCAGCTCGATGCCGTGCGCCAGGCGCTCGGGCAGGGCAAGCTGAAGCGGGTCGGCAAGATACTGCAGCACATGCATCCGGCCAAGGTTGCCGGGCTGCTGGAGGGGTTGCCGCCGCAGGAGCGGCACGCGGTGTGGAGCATGGTCGAGACCGAGCGCAGCGGCAAGGTGCTGACCTATGTGCATGACGAGATTCGCGCCGCGCTGGCGCGCGAACTCGATCCGGACGACCTGGTCGCAGCAGTTCGGTCGCTTGAACTGGATGACCTGGTCGACCTGATCCAGACTCTGCCGCACGAGTTGGGCGTCAAACTGCGCCATACCACCAGCGGCAGTCGCCGCAAGCAGCTTGAATCCATGCTGACGTATCCGGAGGATTCCGCCGGCGGCCTGATGAACGCCGATCCGATCGAGGTCCGCGCCGACGTCAAGATCGGCACCGTGCTGCGTTACCTGCGCTTGCTGGAGACGCTGCCGCCGCAGACTGACATGTTGATGGTGGTCGATCGCAAGGGCCACTACCAGGGCGCTTTGCGGCTCAGCGCGCTGGTTACGTCGGCGCTGGACCTGCGCGTGGCGGAGGTGATGCAGACCGATGTCGCCGGTATCGCGGTGGACATGAAGGATATCGAGGTCGCCCGGCTGTTTCAGGACCATGACCTGCTGTCGGCGCCGGTGGTCGATGCGCAAAATCGGCTGATCGGCCGTATCACCGTCGACGATGTGGTGGACGTGATCCGCGACGATTCCGATCGGGCGATGATGCACATGGCCGGTCTCGACGACGAGGCCGACATGTTCGCGCCGCTGCTGGTCAGTTCGCGCCGCCGCGCGGTGTGGCTGGGCATCAATCTGGTTACGGCGTTTCTCGCGGCCTGGGTCATCGGCCAGTTCCAGGCCACGCTGGCGCAACTGGTGGCGCTGGCGGTGCTGATGCCGATCGTCGCCAGCATGGGCGGCATCGCCGGCAGTCAGACCCTCACCCTGGTGATCCGCGGGCTGGCGCTGGGGCAGGTGCAAAAAGGCAATATCCGGATACTGCTGAACCGGGAAGTGGGTATTTCCATACTCAACGGCGTCCTGTGGGCGGTGGTCATCGCCCTGCTGGCGGTGGCCTGGTTCGGCGACTGGGGCATCGGCGGCGTGCTCGGCGTCGCCATTCTGATCAACCTGCTGTTCGCGGCGCTCGCCGGTCTGGCGATCCCGTTGATCCTGGATCGCATGGGTATCGACCCGGCGCTGGCGGGCAGCGTCATTCTGACCACGGTGACCGACGTGATCGGCTTCTTCGCCTTCCTCGGTCTGGCGACGCTGTTGCTGCTTTGACGCGTGGCGAGACAACCGGGTATACGGTTCATTTATATCAATGGGTTATGTTTTAATCCTCATGTAGTTTCCCACACCGATTGCCCAGCGAATCGCTGCGCCAGAAAATCCACGAACGCCCGAACCCGGTTGGAAAGATGCCGGGTCGGCGGGTACACCGCATAGGCATTGACTTCCGGCCAGACAAGGTCGGTCAACAGTGCAACCAGCGTGCCGTCGCGCAACGCCTCGCGCAGATAGAAGGTCGGATGCATGATCAGCCCGTGTCCGGCCAGCGCAGCCTGATAGAGGAAGTCGCCGTTGTTGGCTAACAATTTAACCGGCACCTGCACGCTGCCTGGCGCGCCGTCCGGCGTTCGGAAGCGCCACAGACCGGGGTTCGCCAGGTTGCTGTAGGCCAGGCAGACATGCTGTCGCAGATCATCCGGCCGGGTCGGCGTGCCATGGCGTTGCAGATACTCCGGGCTGGCGCAGAGCAGATGCCGGATCGGCGCCAAACGCCGAGCGATCAGGCTTGAGTCGGGCAGGTTGGCGATGCGAATGGCGAGGTCGAAGCCTTCCTGCATCAGGTCGATCTGGCGATCGTTGAAATCGAGATCGAATTCCACTCCCGGATGCAGCGCCATGAAATCCTTGATCGGTTCGCATAGATGCAGCAGACCGAACGATAACGGCAGGGCGATGCGCAACCGCCCGCGCAGCGCGGTATGCGCCTGGGCGACGGCGGCTTCGGCTTCGTCGAGATCGGCCAGGATGCGTTGCGCATGCTCGAAGTAAGCGCGGCCGCTGTCGGTCAGGTTGAGGCGTCGCGTGGTGCGGTGCAGAAGTTGCGCGCCGAGATGCTGCTCCAGCTCCGCCAGACGTCGGCTGACGGCCGACTTGGCGACTTCCAGTCGCGCGGCGGCGCCGCTGATGCTGCCGACTTCCACGATGCGGATGAACATCTGCATAGCGGCGAATCGGTCCATGGTTTGTTCTCCATAACAGCACAATTAATTGCAAATACGATTGTTTATGTTATTTGAAGCAACGGCAAGAATGGCATCAGCCATCCGGCAAGTTCATTCAGGAGCCTCAACATGACCACCACTCGCATCCTGCGCATCGATTCCAGCGCCGGAAACGCGATCGACTGCTACATGCTCTGGCTTGTGCTGGCGAACGATGGTCCAGGGCGCAGGCACTTTGCCGGCGTGTAGTCATCAAACCCAGTTGCGATTGCGACAGCAAAGGAGAGCACACCATGACCATCCGTTCGATACAGCAGCAGATCAAGGCAAGCGCCGTTTCCGAAGGCGCCGGCGTCAGCGTCTACCGCACGCTGGGTACGCCCGCCTTGAAGAACCTCGACCCGTTCCTGATGCTCGATCATTTCGGCAGCGACAAACCGGAAGAATACATCGCCGGTTTTCCTGACCACCCGCATCGCGGCTTCGTCACCTTGACCTACATGCTCGACGGCCATATGGAACACCGCGACAGCATGGGCAATCGCGGCGATCTGCGGGCCGGCGGCGCGCAATGGATGAAGGCCGCCAGCGGCGTCATCCATTCCGAAATGCCGCAACAGAGCAACGGCCTGATGCGCGGCTTCCAACTCTGGATCAACCTGCCGGCGGCAGAAAAGATGAGCGACCCGGCGTATCAGGAATTCGCCGCGGAAGCGATACCCGAAGTGGCCGGCGAGGGTTTGCGCGTGCGCGTGCTGGCTGGCGCCTATGCCGGTCAGCGCGGCGTCATCGAGGATCCGCATAGCGACCTGCTGTACCTGGATGTCAACCTGGCGGCGAACGCGCAGTTCAGTTTGCCGCTGGCGTCGGCGTACGTGGCGTTCACCTACGTCTACGAGGGCAACGCACTGGTCGGTGCGAACGCCTTGCCGGAACATAGTCTGAGCGTGCTGCGCCAGGGCGACAGCGTAGCGATCAGCGCCGGCCCGGACGGCGCCCGCCTGATCCTGGTCGCCGGCCGCCCGATCGGCGAGCCGGTCGTGCAGTACGGTCCCTTCGTGATGAATACCCGCGAGGAGATCGACCAGGCGATGAGCGATTACCGCGACGGTCGGCTGGTGCGGGCGAAGGCGGCGATGAACGCAGAGGTTGCGTGATTTTCCCGTAGTTTCGACCGACCCGAGCTAAACCATGTCGCCGGCATCGAGTTCGATGTAATGCATGGATGCGAATCCATATTCCTCGGGATGCGCCGGCCGTTGGCGGCACAGCATGGATTCCACCCGCGCTGCCTGAATCTGCGCCGCATCGATCAGTTCGGGATACAGGCGGTGATGTTGTGCGACCGCGTCGGCCCTTGCGCGCGCCAGTCGTTCCAGGCGCCTGCGTTCGTCGCGGGGCAGTGTCGGCAGCAGCAACAGGCAGGGGGCTTGCCAGTCGAGGTAGGCGCGCGCCAGTTGCGCGTATTCGTCGCCATGGCCGGTTTCGGCGAGGAAATAGCGTGGAAACGCGGCGGCCGGCAGGCGGGTCGGCAACTGTCGGGTTTCGCCCTGGATCGCACCCATCAGCGTCGCATCGCCATCGTCTTCACGTCGGACCCAGATGGCCGCCGGTCGCGGTGTGGCGATTTGCCGGACCTGCCGGGTCAGCGCATCGGCGGCATTTGCCGCGATGGCGCAGGTGAAATCGATTCGTGCGCATGCGCCGATCTGCCAGGTCAAGGGTAGATCCAGATCCATTTCGCTGGCATCGGTGGCGCTGGCCAGCAATACCAGCGGCATTGAGCGCGCATCCAGCAACCAGAGTTCATAGCGGTCGAGAAACGGAAACACCGACGCTTGATGCGCTTCCAGCAGGTAGGCGAAAAGCGTGGCGCCTTCCTGTTCCATGCGTCGGAAATCGGCCGATGGATAGATCGGTCCGCGTTTCAGTCCGTGTTCCGGCGACCAGCGGCCAAAGCGGATATCGCTGACCAGAATGCGGTGACTATGCGCCAGGGCGTCGTCACCCAGGCCTTCGAGCAGCGCCCGATTGCTGACGTACAAATCCCAGTTCCAGCCGTCCTGCGTCACGGCTTCCGCGCCGTGATGCCGGATCACCCGCATGACGCCGCGATACGGGTTCAACTGCCGCTGGGAATAACTGAGCATGACCATGCGCGAACGCTATCAGGCCTGTACCGCAACGATCAAGTTGGCGCCGCCGCGCCGGCCCGGGCGGTCAATTCAGTCTTCTCGCGACGCCGGGCCGCGCCAGACTGGTTCGGTTTTTCCGGCATTGCGGTTGATGCGGCGCGACAGCACGAACAGCAGTTCAGCCAGCCGATTGAGGTACTGGATCAGGCTGTGTGAGATGTTTTCCTGCGCCGCCAGGCGGGTCAGCCGGCGTTCGGCGCGTCTGCAGACGCTGCGGCAGACGTGGGCCTGGGCGGCGGCCGGGTTGCCGCCGGGGAGGACGAATTCGGTCAGCGGCGGCAGGCCGGCGGTCAGTCGGGCGAGGGCCTGGTCGAGGTTTAGGACGTGTTCCGCCTCGATTTGCGAGACTTCCGGCCAGGACAGTTCGGCGCCCAGATTGAACAGATCGTGCTGGATTTCGCGCAGCAGGACGCGGTTTTCTTCCGACATCGCGGTGTCGATCAGCACGCCGATCTGGCTGTTAAGTTCGTCGACCGCGCCGATCGCTTCGATGCGCGGCGCATGTTTGGGCAGCCGCGTGCCATCGGCCAGGCCGGTGCTGCCATCATCACCGCTGCGACTGACGATTTCGGTCAGTCGCCGGTATCCGAGGTTGGGCACATCGGGCAGCGGCACGACTTCATCCGCCGGGCGGGCTTCGCCGCTGGGCAGGTATTGGCGGCATTCGCGGAAAATGCGCGATTTGCAGTTGCGGCAGAGTTCCGGGTCGAGACGCGGGTAGATGCCGGCGATCGAGTCGGGTTTGTGGGCAAACACGTTTTCCGCGCCGATATCGGCTTCGTAGCCGCCTTTTTTCAGCATGTTGCAGGTCGATTCGCTGACGTCGCACAGGTACAGCGCGCCGCCCAGACGGCGTCGCCGCACGGCTTCGCGGGCCAGCATTTCAGCGCCGGCCAGGTCGATGGTGTTGATGCCCTTGGAGAACAGCAACACGCTTTTCTGGCTGGGTACATGTTCGTCGACGGCGACCAGGGTTTGCTGGATGTGGTCGACCGCGCCGTAGAAGATCGAGCCTTCCAGACGCAGCAGCTTGAGTTGCGGGCAATCCGGTTCGGCGCCGGTTTCGACGATGAACTTGCGGCGCGGGTTGTCGGGGTCCTTGGCATCCGGCACCAGCGAGCGGATCGCCGGCTTGGAGGTGCGCGACAGATAGAAGATCAGCGAGGTGACGATGCCGATGAAGATGCCTTTTTCCAGGTCGATGACAGTGCCGAAGAAGCTCACGCCCAGCACCACGGCTTCGTCGCGGTGCGCTTTCAGGATGGCGCCGATATGATGGAAATCGATCAGGTTCCAGGCCACCAGGAACAGCACGGCGGCCATTGCCGGAATCGGCAGGTGCGCGGCGAGCGGCGCCACCATGAACAGAATCAGCAGCAGGAACAGCGACGAGAACACCGCCGCCAGCGGTGTGCGCGCTCCGGATTCGTAATTGACGCCGCTGCGGTTGAACGAGCCGCTGGACGCGTAGGCGGAGAAGAAGCTGCCGAACAGGTTGGACAGGCCCTGGCCGATGAATTCCTGGTTGCCGTTGATGTGTTGCTCCGACTTGATGGCGATCGAGCGCGAGATCGACACCGCTTCGGTCAGCGCCAGCACGGTCACCGCCAGCGCCGAGAAGATGGTGGTGTTCAGCGTGGCCAGCGAGAAATCCGGCATCGACAGCGGCGGCAGGCTGGCGGTCAGCGCGCCGACGCTCTTGATGCCGGTGGCGGCGTTGCCGAATTGCGCGTCCAGCAGCGCCGCGAGCAGGCCGCCGGCGACCATCGCCACGATCATGTAGGGAATCTGTTTCAAATACTTGCGCGCCAGCAGGCCGGCGATCAGCGACACCACGGCGACGCTGGTGATGAACGGGTTGATGTCGCCGATCTGGATCAGCAGTTGTCGCACCACTTCGAAGGCCGATGCACCGCGTTCGACGTCCACGCCGAAGAAGTTCTTCACCTGGCTGGCGGCGATCAGCAGCGCGGCGCCGGCGGTGAAGCCGATCACCACGGTATGCGAGATGAAATTGACCAGCGCGCCCATCTTGGCCAGGCCCATGATCAACTGGAACAGGCCGGTGAGGAAGGTCAAGGTCAGCACCATGCCGATGAATTCCGGCGAACCCGGTTCGGCGTAGGGCGACACCGAGGCGAACACGACAATCGAGATCGCCGTGGTGGGACCGGAAACCAGATGCCAACTGGAGCCGAACAGGGCGGCGATGACGGTCGGCACCATCGCCGCGTAGATGCCGTATTCCGGCGGCAGCCCGGCAATGGTGGCGAAGGCCACCGCCTGCGGCAGCACGATCAGTGCGCCGGTCAGGCCGGCGATGCCGTCGGCCTTCATGCTGGCCTGGTTGACCCGGTGCTGCCATTTCAGGAACGGCAGGAACTGGTACAGCCAGAGATTGCAGGCGAGGAAGTTGTCGAAGCGCGGGTGTTTCAGGAAAGACATTTCTGATCCAGACATTCAAGATAGCCCAGCGCGTCTGGAGGCTGGTTGTTGCGTTGCGCGTGCCAGATCATTTCCGCCAGGCAGTCCATCACCGCGTGCTGCGCGGCGTGTTCGTCGCCGAGGCGTTCGGCGAGCGCCAGATAACGCGCCTTGACGCCGACCGGCTGGTCGATGGACAGCTGTTCGCTGATCGACAGGTGCATGGACAGGTGCAGGAACGGATTGGTCTCGCCCATCTCCGGCAGCCATTCGCGTTGTTGGTAGCGTTCCGGTTGCGCCAGGATGGCATGGTATTCGGGATGCCGGGCGATGTGCTCGACGGCGATTTTTTCAAGATCGCTGAGCGTTTGCCGGGCATTGAATTTCTGCCAGGCGGTGAAGAAGAAATCGCGGACCTGATCGCGGCTGGGATTGAACATGGCGCAGTCTAAGTGTTGTAGCCGAGTGTGTCGTAGCCGAGCGCCAGCACCGTGCTGTATTGCAGCAGGCGGTTGGCGCCGTCGAAGTGGGCAATCTCGCCGTTGCCGTAAAAACCGATGAACGGCAGGCCGGGATAGCGCTCGGCAAGGATTTTCTGGTCGCGGTCCTCGCCGCCGTAGAACATCGGGCCGCGCCCCATGCAGGGGAACATCAGGCCGAAGCGGGGCGGGGCGGCGGTCGCGGCGTCGAAGCGGTCGAGCATTGCGCTCATGTCATCGGCGGCGGCTTTCGGTTTGCGCAGCGCCCAGAACAGTGCCTGGCCGGGGCTGAGCTGGCCGGCGATGGTTACCGATTGGTCGTCGCTGTTGACTGCGACCACCGGCAACAGATGGAAGCGGCCTTCCGCCACGGCGTTATGCGGGTCGCCATAGGGGATGCCGGCCATCAGCAGATGCGTCGGAATGCGTGCCGGCGCGCGCACGCTGAGCGGCAGTTCGGCCGCCAGACTGGGCAACGCCTTGCGCCCGCCGATGACCTGCACATCATGGCCGGCGACCCGGTCGAGCGGCTGGGGTTGGGTCAGCGGCTGGATGCCCTGGGAAAAATCGATCCGCGAATCGGCGCCGTGCAGTGACAGTTCGGCGCGGCCATCGTCGCGCAAGCGCGCATTTTGCCAGACCGAAAACAGCCCCTGGCCGGTGGCGTCGCCGGACACCCCGCCAAACCGCGGCGGTCCGGATTGCAGCCAGGCCAGGTCGAGCGCATTCGGGGCGCAGAACGTCAGCACCGAATGGCTGTCGGCGTGCTGCGGATGCAGGTGGGCGCCATCGCCCAGTACCAGCGCGGCGGCGGCCGGCGCGTCGAGCACCCAGTCGTGCTGGTCGAACACCCCGGCGGCGGTGCAGCCGGCCACCTGCGTACAGCCGCCGGCGCGCGCGGCAGCGGCAATCGCCGGCTGCGGGTCGCGTGCGAAATCGCTGCTCAGATACAGCACCACCGACTGGGCGATGTCCAGCTCGGCAGTGTGCATCGCGATGCGCACGGCTTCGGTTACCAGCGCTGCTTCGGCTTGTCGACCCTGAGCGAGTCCGGAGGCGGCTCTCATGCCGTCTTGTCCCGGTTATCGCACAGGTCGTGGATTACGCAGGCCGGACATTCCGGACGGCGCGCCTTGCAGACATAGCGGCCATGCAGAATCAGCCAGTGATGCGCGTCCTGCTTGAACTCGGCCGGCACATGGCGCAGCAAACGGTTTTCAACTTCCTGCACGGTCTTGCCCGGCGCCAGGCCGGTGCGGTTGGCAACCCGGAAAATATGTGTGTCAACGGCGATGGTCGGTTCGCCGAAGGCGGTATTCAGCACGACATTGGCGGTCTTGCGGCCGACGCCGGGCAGGGCTTCCAGCGCGGTGCGGTCGCGCGGCACCTGGCCGGCATGCTTGTCGAGCAGGATCTGGCAGGTGGCCAGCACATTCTTCGCCTTGGTCGGATACAAGCCGATGCTGCGGATATGCGATTTCAGCCCATCCTCGCCGAGCGACAGCATCCGTTCAGGCGAGTCGGCGACCGGGAACAGCGTGGCGGTGGCGAGATTGACGCTTTTGTCGGTGGCTTGCGCCGACAGCATCACGGCGATCAACAATTCGAACGGCGAGCGGTGGATCAGTTCGGTGGTCGGATGAGGATTGGCGGCTCGCAGGCGCTCGAAGATTTCACGGCGACGGGCGGCGTTCATGCCGGTTCAGGCTTCGCGCATCAGCAGACGGTTGCGCAGGGCGATCAACAGGCCGAGGCCGATGAACGCGCCGGGCGGCAACACCGCCAGCAGAAAACCGTTGTAATCGTGCGCCAGCGGGATCACCCAGTCCCTGGCGATCGGGCCGAGCGCCAGATCAATGCCGGAAAACAGCGTGCCCTTGCCGAGCGCTTCGCGCATGCCGCCGAGCACCACCAGAACGGCGGTGAGTCCGATACCCATCATCGTCGCGTCAAGGATGGAATGCGCGGTGGAACGCTTGGAAGCGAACGCTTCGACACGCGCCAGCACGATGCAGTTGGTGGTGATCAGCGGGATGAACACGCCGAGCACGATGTACAACGCGGGTGTCCAGGCATGCATGACCAGTTCGACCACGGTGACCAGCGCGGCGATGATCAGCACAAAGGCGGGGATGCGGATTTCGTGCGGAATGAAATTGCGCACCAGCGCCACCGAACCGCTCGCCACCGCCATCACCAGCGTCGTGGCCAGGCCCAGCGACAGGGCGTTGACGATATTGTTGCTGATCGCCAGCAGCGGACACAGGCCGAGCAGTTGCACGATGCCGGGGTTTTGCGTCCACAGCCCGTTGGCGATGATGTCGCGGGTTTCCTGCGACATCAGGCCGCCGGGTGCCGGCGGGGCGGGGGCCTGGCCGGGGGCCAGCGTGGCTTCAGGGCTGGACATGCGGTTTCTCCTTGAGCGGCGCCAGCAATTCGGCCTGGTGCGCGGCGAAAAAATGCAGCGCCCGGTTGACCGCCTTGATGACCGCGCGCGGTGTCACGGTGGCGCCGGCGAGGTAATCGAAGGCGCCGCCGTCCTTGCGCACTTTCCAGGCGGCGTCGGCCGGCTGGCTGAGGCTCTTGTCGGTGAATTGATTGATCCACGGGTTGCGCGCGATGTCGATGTAATCGCCCAGGCCGGGGGTTTCCAGATGGCTGGTGACCCGCACGCCGCTGATGCTGCCGTCGATGCGGATGCCGATCAGCATGCGGATCTCGCCGCTATAGCCGTCCGGCGCGACGGCTTCCAGCACCACCGCCACAACCTGGCCATCCTTGCGTGCGATGTAGGCCTGGCCGGGACGCTTCAAGCCGAGTTGCGCATCGGCGGCGAGCGGCAGCGCATCCTCGATCGGATTGTTGTCGAAACTGCCGGCGGGCAGGGTTTGCGCCACCAGCGCCAGTTTTTCCGCCAGTTCGCTGCGCTCGATGGTCGGTCGCGTCAACTGGAAGGTGCCGGCCAGCAGGCTGGCGCCGATCACCGCGAAGACCAGCAAGGTCAATGCGGTGGCGATGGTTTCGCGCAGCACCGGCGTCATGATCGGCCGACCTTGGAACGCTTGCGCGGATGGCCGAACACGCGCGGCTGGGTGTAGTCGTCGATGAACGGCACGCACATGTTCATCAGCAAGATGGCGAATGCGACGCCATCCGGAAAACTGCCGAAGCCGCGAATGATCACGATCAGAAAGCCCACCATGACGGCATAGATCAGTTTTCCGCGCGGCGTGGTGGCGGCCGAGACAGGGTCGGTGGCGATGAAGAATGCGCCCAGCATGACGCCGCCGGAGAACAGGTGCAGCAACGGGCTGGCATGTTGCGTCGGGTCGATCAGATGCAATACCCCGGCAGTGATGCCGACGCCGGCCAGAAAGGCGATCGGTATGTGCCAGGTGATCAGTTTGTTCCACAGCAACAGCAGGCCGCCGGCGAGATACATCAACGCGACGATTTCATGGCCGCGCGCGCCGATCCAGCCGAATATCGGCTGGGCGAGCAGGACTTCGGGCGCGGTGTCCAGGCGTACCTGGGTCTTCCAGGTATCCAGCACCGTCGCCGAGGTGTAGGCGTCGGCGCTGATCGAACCCTGACCGGAGAATACGATGTCGAACGCATCCCACAGGCCGATGGCGTGATCGGCCAGGGCGATCGGTGCCGGCCATTGCGTCATCTGCACCGGAAAGCTGACGATCAACGCGGCATAGCCAACCATCGCCGGATTGAACAGATTCTGGCCGATGCCGCCATACAGTTGCTTGGCGATGACGATGGCGATGCCGATGCCGATCGCATACAGCCACCACGGCGCCATTGTCGGCAACGACAGGGCCAGCAGCCAGGCGCTGACCAGGGCCGAGTTGTCGCTGAGGAAAGGTTTCAACGGCAGTCGGCGCGCCAGCAGCAGCATTGATTCGAAGCCGATGGCGAAAGCGCTGCACAGGATAAGGCTGACCACGATACCCGGGCCGAACAGCCAGACATGCGCGGCGATGCCGGGCAGCAGCGCCAGCAGCACCTTGAACATGATCGCTGCAGTCGAGTTGTTGTCGAAGCTATAGGGTGAGCCGATCATTCTTACGTTTCCGTCCGGTTTTCAACTTCGGCGCGCCGGTTTTCGATTTCATCGATTTCCTGCTGAACCCGCGGCGGCAGGTTGTCGGTGTTCTTCGGCGTCACCGCTTGCCGGGCCTGGGCGGCGCGTTCCAGCGCGGCTTGCAGGATCGCCTTTTTCTTTTCGGCTTCCGGGTCGGCTGGCGTGGCGCCGGCGTCGGCACTGCCGGCGGCCTTGGATTTTTCGGCTGCCTTGGCGAATTTCTCGGCTTTTTCGCGTTTCTCCCGTTCCAGGCGGAAGGCCTTGAATTCATGCCGGACGCGGGCCTGATCGGCGCTGCTTTTTTCGCGTTCGCGTTCCCATATCTCGCCCTTGGCGAAACGGAAATAATCGACCAACGGGATGTGGCTGGGGCAGACGTAGGCGCAGCAACCGCATTCGATGCAATCGAAAAGTTGGTAGCTTTGCGCGTGACCGAAGTTCTTGGCGCGGCTGTACCAGTACATTTCGAAGGGTTGCAGGTCGACCGGACAGGCGCGGGCGCAGGCGCCGCAGCGGATGCAGGGCAGTTCGATGGATTTCGGCGGGAAAAGCGTCGGGTTCTTGACGATCAGACAATTCACCGCCTTGGTCACCGGCGCGGCAAGATCCATCAGGTCGAAGCCCATCATCGGCCCGCCGACGATTTCGCCGCTGGCGCCGGGCAACGCGCCGCCCGCTGCGGCCATCAGATCCGCCAGCGGCGTGCCGATGCGCGTCTCGAAATTGCCGGGTCGCGCAACATGGCCGGTTACCGTGACCACGCGCGAAATCAGCGGCTCGCCGATTTCAACGGCGCGGTACAGACTGTATGCCGTGCCGATGTTGAACACCTGGATGCCGATATCGGTGGAACGGCCGCCGCTCGGGGTTTCGACGCCGGTCAGCAGATAAGTCAACTGCTTGCCGCCGCCGCTCGGATACAGCGTCGGTACCGACATCACCTGCATCTCCGGTGGCGCCGCGCGGCGCATCGCAGCCAGCGCTTCCGGCTTGTTGTCCTCGATGCCGAGCATGACCGTCGAGCAACCCAGCGCATGCCGCATGATCTCGATGCCGCGCACCAGTTCCGCTGCGCGTTCGCGCATCAGCCGGTCGTCGCAGGTGATCCACGGTTCGCATTCGGCGCCATTGACGATCAGCGTGTGGATCTTCTGCGCGCCCGGGTTCAGCTTGATATAACTGGGAAACACTGCGCCGCCGAGACCGGCGAGACCCATGTCGCGGATGCGGTTGCGCAATGCCGAGGGGTCAAGGCCGCGCCAGTCCAGCGGCTGCATGTCGACGCTCTGGTCTTCGCCATCGGCTTCGATCACCACTGCCAGGTCGAACAGGCCGGACGGATGCGGTACGGCGCACGCCTCGATGGCGACGACCCGGCCGGAGGTCGGCGCATGCGTCGCGGTGGAAACGTAGCCCTCGGCCGCGCCGAGCATCTGCCCGCGCAGCACCCGATCGCCGACCGCTACCACCGGTCTGGCCGGCGTGCCGATATGTTGCCGCATCGGCACGACATAACGCGGCAACAGTGGCATGGGAGTTATCGGCGCAGCGTTGGACTCGGCCTTGTGCTGCTCCGGGTGCACGCCGCCATGGAAGTTGAACAACCGGGTCTTCATGCCACGCGCTTCATGATGTGTATCGGGTAGCGCCATTTCCAGGTCACCACGTCTTCCTTGATCACCTGCATGCTGATGCAGTCGACCGGGCAGGGCGGCAGGCACAGTTCGCAGCCGGTGCATTGATCGGCGACGATGACATGCATCTGCTTGGCGGCGCCGACGATGGCATCGACCGGGCAGGCCTGTATGCACAGGGTGCAGCCGATGCAGGTGTTCTCGTCGATCACCGCCACTGATTTCGGCTTCGGTTCCTTGCCTTCGCCCAGCGCTTTCGGCTCCACGCCGAGCAGTTCCGCCAGTCGCTTGACGCCGTCGGCGCCACCGGGCGGACACATATTGATGTCCGCCTCGCCGCTGGCGATGGCTTCGGCATAGGGTTTGCAGCCGGGATAACCGCATTGTCCGCATTGCGTCTGCGGCAGGATCGCGTCGATCTTCTCGACCAGCGGATCGTCGGCGACGCGGAATTTGATCGACGCCCAGCCGAGGATGCCGCCCAGCACCAGGCCGATCGCCGCCATGACCAGAATCGCGGCGAGCACTAGCGGATCAACCCGGCGAAGCCCATGAACGCCAGACTCATCAGGCCGGCGGAAATCATGGCAATGCTGACGCCCTGAAACGGTTTCGGCACATCCGCCGCTTCCAGCCGTTCGCGCATCGCCGCGAACAGCACCAGCACCAGCGTGAAGCCGAGCGCGCCCCCCAGGCCGAAGAACAGCGATTCGAGGAAAGTATGTTGTTCGCGGACGTTCAGCAGCGGAATGCCCAGCACCGCGCAATTGGTGGTGATCAGCGGCAGGTAGATGCCCAGCACACGAAACAGCACCGGCGAAGTTTTCTTGATGAACATCTCGGTGAACCCGACGATGCCGGCAATCACCACGATGAACGACAGGGTGCGAAGATAGTAGAGTTCCTGCCCCAGCAGGTAGATATCGATCAGATAACTGGCGCCGGAGGCCAGGGTCAGCACGAAGGTTGTCGCCGCGCCCATGCTGATCGCGGTTTCCAGTTTGCGTGACACCCCCATGAATGGGCACAACCCAAGTATTTTCGACATGACGATGTTGTTCACGAACACCGTGCCGATAAGGATGAGTAAGTAATTTTCCATGGGGGGAGATTTTCGCCGCGATTATCCGCTACCCCATGGGGCGCGGACAACGCCGGAATTCAATCCAGCAGTTCATGCGCACCATCGCAGTAGGGCGGATTGGCCGAATGCTTGCAGGTGCACAGCCAGACCTGGCCGGCGGTTTCCAGCTTGAATGGCACAGGTTTGAAATCGGTTCCAGCATGCGAACCGTCACAATAGGGTTGATTCTTCGATCGGCCGCAACTGCACCACCAATATTCACCGGCTTCCAGGGTTGCCTCGATGGGCTCCTTGCCGGCGACAACGGGTTCGCTCATGTTCATGTCCTCGGGTTAATACCCGACTGAATTAGTCGGGTAGTGCATATTACTAGGGAAGCGCGGTTTCGTCAGGTGCTAAGGGGCTGATCTTGCAGCAGGCGTTTCACCACCGCGCCGGCCAGCATCAGTCCGAACAGCGGCGGCATGTAGGAGATGGTGCCGTTCACTGCGCGGGCGCGGCCGTGGCTGACGGTTTCCGGTGGCAGCGGGGCGGCGCCGGGTTCGTCGGTCCAGACGCACAGCACGTTGTTGCTGACGCCGCGTTTGCGCAGGCGTTTGCGCACGATACGCGCCAGCGTGTCGACTTCGGTCGTGCTGATGTCGGACACCCGCACCCGTGTGACATCCAGCTTGTTGCCGGCGCCCATGCTGGCGGCGACCGCCAGCCCGCGTTCCCGGGCGGCGACGATCAGGGCGACCTTGCAATTCAGCGAGTCGATGCAGTCGATGACAAAGTCGGCATCCGGCGGCAGCAGGCTGGGGATGTTGTCCGGCGTCAGGAAGTCGGTCAGCACCGTGAGTTGACAGTCCGGGTTGATGTCGCGGATGCGCGCCGCCATCACATCCGCCTTGCGCTGGCCGACGGTGGACAGCAGCGCCGGCAGTTGCCGGTTGATGTTGGACGCGGCGACCACATCCATGTCCACCAGCGTCAGCCGGCCGATGCCGGCGCGGGCCAGCATTTCCGCACACCAGGAACCGACGCCGCCGAGACCGGCGAGAAACACATGTTTGCCGGCGAGTCGCTGCAGACCCTCGTGGCCAATCAGGATTTCGGCCCTTTCGAATTGCGGCGCTATTGTCATACTCGGGTCATCGCGTTTGCGGCAGCAGGCTGACCACCATCCCGGCGAACACCGCGGCGCCGAACCAGTTGTTGTGCAGAAACGCCTTGAAGCAGCGCGCCGGGTCGCGGTCCTTGATCAGCCAGTAGTGGTAGCCCGCCACGCCGGCGGCCACCGCCAGGCCAATGAAATAGGGCTGGCCAAGATGCAGTTGCCAGCCGACATAGCCGAGTAGCGCAAGGGTGATGGCATAGCACAGCATGATCGCCGCGATGTCGTAGCGACCAAAGGTGATGGCGGAGGTCTTGATGCCGATCTTCAGGTCGTCGGCGCGGTCGACCATCGCATATTCGGTATCGTAAGCGATGGCCCAGAACACATTGGCTGCCATCAACACCCAGGCGATCGACGGCACCGCGTCGAGATGCGCGGCATAGGCCATGGGGATGCCGAAACCGAAGGCGATGCCGAGATAGGCTTGCGGAATGGCCAGGAAGCGTTTGGTATAGGGGTAGCTGGCGGCGAGGAAGGCGGCGACGACCGAGAGCTGAATCAGCAACATATTCTTCAGCGGCAGGATCAGCACGAAGGCGAGCAGGGCGAGCACGCCGGCCAGGATCAGGGCTTCCTTTTCAGACACCCGGCCGGCGGCCAGCGGACGGTTTTTGGTGCGTTCGACGTGCGGGTCGAAGTTGCGATCAGCATAGTCGTTGATGACGCAGCCGGCGGAGCGCATCAGCACGATGCCGATGACGAATATCCACAAAACCATGAAATCCGGCCTGCCGAGGCTGGACAGCCACAAGCCCCACAGCGTCGGCCAGGCCAGCAGCAGGATGCCGATCGGCTTGTCCAGCCGCATCAGTTTCTCGTATTCGGTAAGGCGTTCGGTAAGTGTCATAGCGGTGCGGTTCATGACAGTTGCAGGGTTTCCGGCAGGAAGACTTCGGTGACCAGAATCGGGTGGTTTTTCAGCGCGAACAAGGACCGCCGCGCCCACAGTGTGCGCGGTGGCGCGGGCAGATGCCGGGCGGCGTTGCGATACAGCGAATGACGTCGATCCAGATGCTGGTATTGCAGCGCCTGGCGTTGAATCCGCGGATTGGTGAACAGCGCAGCACCCAACGGCCGGTTGCCGAGCCCCGCCAGCCCGGCCCAGGGACCGATCAGACCGGACAAGGGAATGACGCTGTGCGCGAAGATCAGCGGCGTATCGGCATTCAGCAACAGCACTTCGCGGATCATTGCCAGCCGACCGGGCAACAAATCGAGCGTGGCGCATTCATCACGGTTCGGCTGTCCCAAGGACTGCTTCAGCCGGATGACGCGGAAATCGGCGCAAGACTGCTGCAATCGACGCGTCAACGAGCCGCGATCGGTCAGCCAGTGGCGCCAGGAGCCTGCTTGCCATGCCGAAGTCAGCCAGTCTGTGGTCATTGGAACGTCTGTTCGATGCGGTTTTTGGAAAGCGCGGATTATCCCGCTTTTACCCCCCGGGACTCTCCTGCTTTTACTGCCTGGGGCTGTCTCGCTGTTGTGGTCGGTGACGCGCTTGCTCAATGCCGGCTTGGCTTGGAGAATCCAGCCATCAAACCGACTGCTTGGCGTGCCGTAATGGATTTATTTTCCGACTCGATCAGCCTTTCACTCAAGCTGAAAAGCGAGCGACTCTCAAAACCGCAAAAGCTGTTCAACTCGTTGATCAGCCGGATCGAGAAACAGCGCGCGCTGTTGGCGGGGTGGGAAGCCGTCATGCCTCGCTTCCAGCAGCATTACTCCGCCGAATTGCAGCCCATCATCGAGCGGACGGCAGCGCTGCGCATGGAATTCGTGTTGCGTATGGACTGGGCCTATACGCAAAAAGGCCTCAGCAAGACCGAGCGACGCTTTCTTCGGGATTTGCTGTCCGATCTGGCCGGCGAACTGGCCAACGAAACCGACAATGCCGAGATGAAAGCGCTGTATCACAAATATGTCGGCGTCGATTTCGATCAGGAAGAGGCCGAAATGATGGCCGAGATGAAGGCGATGATGGAGCACGAGCTGGGAATGGACTTGGGCGATGAGCTGGATATGAGCTCGCCGGATGCTTTCCTCAGCCAGGTGCGGGCGCGTCTGGCGGAAGCGCAAGAAACCAAGGCGAGTGCCGAGCGTGCGCGCCGGGCCAAGCGCAAAAAGTCCGTCAAACAGCATGCCAGGGAAGAAAAACTGCACGAGGAGGCGAAGCGGATGAACCTGTCCTTGCGAGAAATTTATCGCAAGCTGGCCAGCGCACTGCATCCCGACCGCGAGCTGGACCCGACCGAACGCGAGCGCAAGACGGCGTTGATGCAGCGGGTGAACCAGGCTTATGACAAGAAGAATCTGTTGCAACTGCTGGAACTGCAACTGGAGATCGAACAGCTCGACCGGGCGACCATCAACAGCCTCGGCGAAGAGCGGCTGGCGCATTACAACATGATACTGAAAGAGCAATTGCGCGAGCTGGAAGAGCAAGTCCGGTATGTCGACTACGATTTCAGAATGCGCTTCGGCATAGACCCATACACCGCGCTGAAGCCCGAATCCCTGATGCGGATTCTGGACAAGGACATCGTGCTGGCGCGCCAGACATTGCGCGACATCGAATCGGACGTGAATGCCGCGCAAAGCATCGCGACGCTGAAGACGCTGCTGAAAGAGATGCGTCGTCAGCAACGCGAAAATGATTTCTACGATGTACCGTTCTGAGCGACTGGTCCGGCTGTTGCAGGTGGCGTGATCATCTGTAGAAATCTCGCGGCAGAAAATGGCGGCGTGACCTGTCTGCCAGGCTTTCAAGGTTTATGGCTGCAATACGTCTTAACCTGCCATAAGTGCTACGCCGGCTTGTCGGCCTTATGGAAAGCTTTGCATAAGGCCGATTATGCATAGTCGACGATTATGGAAAGTAGTCAGGGTATGCGGCAATGCAAGGCAGGTGAGGCACTGGGTTGCGTCAACAGGCGTGCCCGCTTACTCGACATAATCCCGGCGGCGACCTGAAGTAACGGCTCCACATAGGAGACCGTTATGACCATTTCAACGACCAACGGGGATGCGCCGACCTCCCCGGAAGGATCGACCTATTCGGCATACATCACAGAAGAGCTGCGCCGCTACGATGAGCATCTACGGGATGTTCGCGGGCTGTCGGCCGGTACGCGTAAAGGCCGGCTGCGCATCATTGGCTTGCTGCTGGAAGGCAAGTTCAAACGTCGCGAGATCGTGTTTGCCCGGATGCAGCCAGATGATATTCGGCAGTTCCTTGCCACGCGTCTGGCACCGCGCCAGACGTCCTCCAATGCATCACAACATGCAACGGCACTACGGAGTTATCTGCGTTACCGTGCCACCTGCGGTGACTCGGTAGCCAAGCTTGCCGCCGTTATCCAGAACCCCGTTCACTGGAAGTTGGCAACGCTGCCGCGCGCGCTTACGCCAGACGAGATTGGGCGCCTGCTGGAATCGTTCTCTACCAGACACCGCTGGCCAAAGCGGAGTTACGCCATCATCCGTTTCGCATTGGACCTGGGGTTGCGGTCGGGCGAAATCGCCAACCTGAAGATCAGCGACATTGATTGGCGTGCCGGCACGGTGACGCTGAAAGGCACCAAGACGCTACGACAGGACATTCTGCCGTTACCCATGGAAATCGGGCAGGCACTGGCCGACTACCTTCAGCATGAGCGGCCACGCAGCACCAGCCCTTCGGTCTTCGTGATGCATCGTGGTGATCATGATCGAGGAATGACGGCGGGTGATGTCCAAGGCGTGATCAGGTGGGCATACAGGCGTATCGGTCTAAAACATACACGCTCACATGCATTGCGCCACGCCTTTGCCTGTCGCCTCGTTGAGCATGGCAGTTCGCTCAAGGAGGTGGCCGACCTGCTGCGCCACCACTCGCTGAACAGCACCTTGATCTATGCCAAGCTCGACACGCCAAAGTTGGCGGCGGTCGCCTTGCCTTGGCCGAGGAGCGCAGCATGAAGGCGCACGTCAGCTTACAGCAGCGGATCGACGACTATCTCGCCGAACGGCACCGCCTCGGTTTCGTCATGCATTCGCGAGGTACATTGTTGGCTACGTTCGCTCGTTATGTTGCCAGTCGGCATCACCACGGGCCACTGACGGCCGACCTCATGATCGAGTGGGCTCGGCAAGATAAATGGCAACGCGGCACACCATCGACCTGGGCTGCCCGGCTTGCGCGCATTCGCCATTTCGCGCGTTACCTCAAGCAATTCGAGCCGGAAACCGAAGTACCGGAGGAACTGACCTTCGGGCCAGAGCCGGGTCGTGTCGCCCCACACATCTTCCATGACCAGGAAGTCATCGACTTGCTGGCGGCGGCCCGCAAGCTTGGACCGCCTGGCAGCATCCGCCCCGCCACCTACGAAACACTGTTCGGCCTGATGGCCTCGGCCGGCCTGCGTGTCTCCGAGGCATTGCATCTGCGTGACGCCGATGTTGACCTGAAACGCGGGATGCTGACGATCCGGCAGACCAAGTTCGCCAAATCGCGATTGCTGCCTGTCCACCCAACGACCGTCGCAGCATTGGCGAAATATCGCAAGGCACGGGCACGGCATGTGGCCACGACCACAGACATGCCGTTTCTGATCAGTAGTCGTGGCCGACTGCTGGGACGACCTCTCACCGATAGGCAAGCACATCGCGTCTTCAATGCACTGCGTGACCAATTGGGCTGGGTGAACCGTGGCGGCCATGTCGCCATCCGGCTGCATGACCTGCGTCACACATTCGTCGTTCGCCGCCTGATGCGCTGGCATGCCGATGGCACCGACATAGACCAGATGATGCTCGCCCTGTCGACCTACATGGGGCATGCCGAGATCTTCTACACCTATTGGTACCTCACCGCCGTTCCGGAACTGATGGCCCTGGCCGGTAGCAAGTTCGAGCACTTCGCTGATCTCGTGGGAGACAACGATGAATAAGCGAGCCCAATTGCCCCTGTCGTTTCCTGCCCTGGTGCAAGCCTACTTCGGCGAGTACCTGACCCAGCAGCGCGCCCTCAGTCCGCAGACCGTTGCCGCCTATCGAGACGGATTCGTGCTGTTCATCGAATTTGCCGAGGAACGATTGGGCAAGGCACCGGCCGTGATGACCCTGGCCGACGTCACGCCGGAATTGACCATGGCCTTCCTCGATCATCTTGAGCGGCAGCGTCACAATTCCGTGCGCAGTCGCAATGCCCGTCTGGCTGCTCTACGGTCGTTTCTAAAGTTCGCAGGCCACCGGGATGTGACATCACTCCAGGTGATTGAGCGCGCCCTGGGGGTGCCGGTCAAGCGTTTCGAGCGTCCGATGTTCGGCTACCTGACCCGCGAGGAGGTGCTGGCGGTGATCGGGGAACCAGGTGATTCATGGCTGAGCCAACGTGATCATGCCTTGTTCCTGTTGATGTACAACACCGGCGCGCGCGTCTCGGAGATCATCGGGGTCAAGGTCGGCGACGTGGTGCTCGACGCCAGTGCCGCCTGTGTCCATCTGCACGGCAAGGGTCGCAAACAGCGCAGCGTGCCGTTGTGGCGGTCCACCGTGAAGGTGCTTCGCACCTGGTTGAATGTGAATCCGCAGTTCGAGAGCACGGCGCCATTGCTGCCGAATCGGAGTGGGCACGTTATGACCCGTGCCAATGTCACGCTCAGACTGACATTGGCGGTCCAGCGCGCGACGGAATCTCAGCCTGCACTAGCCAAGCGGAAAGTCTCACCGCACACGATCCGCCACACAACGGCCATGCATCTGTTGCAGTCGGGTGTCGACATCAGCGTCATCGCGCTTTGGCTCGGACATGAGAGTCCAGTAACCACGCACCATTACGTCGAGGCCGATCTGGCCATGAAGGAGCGTGCGTTGGCCAAGCTGAACGAACCTGACGCCAAGATTCAGCGCTATCGTGCGTCTGACACGTTGCTCGACTTCTTGAAGACCCTGCGATTATGAGAAGTGTGGGATGCGCGCCATCGCCCATAAATTAGGCTTTGGTGCGCAGTTTCAAACTGCTACTTTCCATAATCGTCGACTATGCATAATCGGCCTGAGCCGACATCCAGATTCGCCGCTCAATTCGTGCTGAGCGGCTGCTTTGTGGAAGCCTCGGCAATGAGTGCTGTCGGCCATCAACGGTCATAGACGCCGCCAACTTGTAACCACACTGATCGGCGGCTTCCGAGCGGCCAACCGTCATTCAGCTTTCAAGGGACGCTAAGTTCAGCGCCAATCCTCGACCTGTAATCCGCTAACTCGCTTGAACTCACCGACATTTGACGTGACCACCACCAATCCCCGTGCCAGCCCCGCACCGGCGATCAGAACGTCATAAGCTCCAATGGGTTGCCCCATGATCTTTAGCGCAGCGCGGATCGCAGAAGCTGCCTTGGCATCGGATTCGTCGAACGGCAGGGTGGCGATGGTCGAAAAGAAGGCGTCCAGCATGGGAGCCAGCTTTCTTGCCCGCTCGGCGTTGAGCGCGAGGCCGTAATCAACCTCCATGCGCGTCAGTACTGATACAGCGATCAGGTCTGGAGGAGTCGCCTTGACACGCACTAGGACGTTCGATTGGCCCTTGACGAAATCAGAAACCGTGCAAGTATCGAGCAGATATTTCATGCCAGCGGATCGGCTACTGGAGGCTTGATGCTGTCTCTGCCGGCCTCAAACGGGGGCATGTCGGCCATACCCCGGAAGGCGAGCACTTCATCAGGCCATTGTGGTTTGCCATGTCGGCTCAACCACTCGCTCACCGCCCGGCGAACCAAGGCATTGCGGTTCTCACCCGCCTGCTTGGCTACATGATTGAGCTGCTGACCGGTTTCGTCGTCGAGGTAGATATTGAAATTCATGGCTGCGGCCTCCTTATAACTGCTATACATGTTATGCGCTGTAGGACCGAATTTCAATGGATACGCAAAGGAGTGCTACCGGCCAACTCCGGTCTTTGGCTGTTCTCAAAATCAGGTGCAACGTACGTCAGCAGCTATCCTGATAGTTGATCCGGCATTGGGTAGTCGGTTCGTATGACGGCTCGACTCAGTATGCCGCCGTTCAGAGCCGGGCCAATCAATTCCAGCCAATGACAATTCCCGCTGCATCGCCGAAGTTCAGGTCGACGAAATCATTGTTCCGCTTGATTGCTGCTATGAAGAAGCAACGCAAGGCCGACTGTCGGCTCCCTGCGCCACCGTCAGGAGCTTGACGCCGGATAATTCCGGAATCTGACCGGCGCTAAAATCGGTTTCACGCCTGCCGAATCCGCGCCAGCAAGGCTGCGAAACAGGCATCCGGTGTGAAGTTGGTACGTGCCAGATGCCAGGCTGCATCGGCCAATTGTTTGCGTCGAGCGGGTGACGCGAGCAACGCTTGCAGGTGTTGCTTAAAGCCGGCCGCATCATCCGCGACCAGAAATGCCCGGCCCGCGTGCGGCGCCAGCCCGCGCGCGCCTTCAGAGGTGGTGATCAGGGGCAGGCCGCTGGCCAGGGCTTCCACGGTCTTGATCTTCAACCCGGCGCCGAAACGCACCGGGTTGATGAGCAGGTCGCTGGCCTGATAGACCGCCGCCAGATCATCGACCAGCCCATGGATCCGGATATTGTCGTGGCTGGTTGCATCGATGGATTTTCCGACGCGCCCGTAGATATGCAAGCGCGCGGCGGATGCGGCAAAAGCGGGCCAGACCTCGGCCAGAAACCAGTGGAGACCTTCCACGTTTGGCGCGTACTGGCTGGCGATGAAGCTGATCTGCAGTACCTCCGGCCGAATTTCACAGCGTGGCAGTTCGACGGGATGCGGCGCCAGGATGCAACGCGTCTCGCCGAGTTCGCGAGTGACGATGGCATGGTCTTCCTGCTGGATCAGCACGATGGCATCGAATTTCCGAAAGGCGGCGAATTCATCCGCAGTGCTGAGTTCGTTCGGTGGCTTGACGCCAAATTTCCGGAAGCTTGCGGCGCGGGCGCTGACCAGATCGTGCGTGTCGAGCAGCGTCATGACGCCGGCCGGCAGGGTCTGGCGCAGCTCATGCAGGCGCAGATATTCGATCAGGCAGACCCGGTACGGCTTCATTTCATGGACTTTGCGCAGCATCGACGGCAATACCCGCGGGTCCTGGATGCTGGCCAGCCAGGCCGGGTAGCGTTGCGCGCCGAGGGAGATTTCGATGCGCGACAGCTTCGGCGTCTGCTCAGCCCCGGCGGTGATGACAAACAGGTCCAGATCGACCTGTTCGGCTAGATATTCAACCAGCGCCCGGATGCGCGCCGCGTCTCCGCGTCCGGCTTGCCAGAACGGCACATCGGTAATCAGCAGCAGGCGCGGCCCGGGCCGGCTGGATTGCATTTGCAGGGTCGGTGGCGACTCGGTCAGCAGGCCGAGATCGCGCAAGCGCAGCAGTGTTTGCAGGACATCGCTGTGCAGTTGCCATAGCAGGGGTTCGATGTGCTGAATTTTTTTCGCCCATTGTTCGAGGCTGGCCGGCCCGCGCAAGCGCAGCAGGGCTGTGTAGATCCGGGACTCGCCGGCGTCGAGTTGCGCCAGCGCGCGGGTTTGGTCGGTGTCGTCCTGTTCGCTGGTCACGCGATGTAATTGCCGGGGTTGTTCCAGCAATATGCGATGTCTGTCGGTGAGCGGCATGGCGGCCGCAGAGATCCGGCGCAGGCGAGCAAAAATCTCGCCGAGTTGCTCGCTGCGTTCGGCTGCCGACACGCTGCGGGTGATCTGGCTGGCCGACCAGGCGTTGTAATAAACCTCGGCGTCAGGCACGTAGAGAAAACGCATGCCGAGGAGTGCTGCGAGGGTGAAGCACTCGCGATCCTGTGCGACCTTGCGCTGCGGGTAAAACGCCTCCAGGTCGATCAACCTTTGCGCCGCCGCACGGCGCAGCAAGTAGGCGTGAGGTGGCAGCCACTGGTCTTCCAGCAGACGCAGCAGGAAATCATCGCAGGGCGGCAAGTGGAAGCGTGCCTCGGCGATCTTCGAATCCAGGAGATTGTGTCGCCAGATCCGGTCACCGTAGGCCGCAGCCGCGTGCGCGGCCGGCATGCTGTGCAATTCCGCCGGCGTGGCGACATGATCGAGATGCTGCCGCCAGATCCAGTCGCAATAGGCAATGTCGTGGTCGGCTTCACGGATGAGTGCATGCACCTGGCGTTCGGTGACGTCCGGCGCCAACTGGTCATCCGCGTCCAGCCAGCGGATGAAACCGCCGCGCGCCTGTTCGTAGCCAAGCCGGCGGGCATGGTTGGCCCCGAGTTGTGGGCATGAGTGGACGACTATCGGCGTGCCGGCACCGGCGGCCTTGTCACGCGCCAGCGCCAGGCTGGCATCGCTGGATGCATTGTCGACGACTATGATTTCCAGTGCCGGCCAGGTTTGCGCCAGACAGCTATCCAACGTTGCCGCCAAGGTGCTTGCACCATTGCGGCAGGGGATGATGATGGAAACCAGGGGCGTGTCAGCGTCTGTCGAATGCAGGTTCATCTTGGCTGTCAGGCTCGCAAATAGTCCAGTCCGCGCGGCAGCCAACGCGCCAGATGCCGGTTTGCCACATCCGGTTGCCGCGCCAGCAGGTGTTCGGCTGTGTTGCGCGCGGCTTCGAGCAGATCGAGGTCGGTTTCCAGATTGGCGAAACGCAGGATCTGCTGGCCGGACTGGCGTGCGCCCATGAATTCGCCGGGGCCGCGCAGTTTCAGGTCTTCGCGGGCGATGGCGAAGCCGTCGGCATAGTCCTTGATGATGCGCAGGCGTTGACGGCCGCTGTCGGACAGCGCATCGCCATACAGCAGCAGACAGGTCGATTCGCGGGCGCCACGGCCGACGCGTCCGCGCAACTGGTGCAACTGCGCCAGGCCGTAGCGTTCGGCATGTTCGATCACCATCAATGCGGCATTCGGCACATCGACGCCGACTTCGATCACCGTGGTGGCGACCAGCAGATTCAGTTCGCCGGTCTTGAAAGCGGCCATCGCGGCGGCTTTTTCTTCGCCTTTCATGCGGCCATGGACCAGACCGATGCTGAGTTCCGGCAACCGTTCGACCAGTTCGGCATGGCTTTCTTCGGCGGCGCGCAGTTGCAGCTTTTCCGATTCCTCGACCAGCGGGCAGACCCAGTACGCCTGGGCGCCGGACAGACAGTAATCGCGCAGGCGGCCGATGACTTCGTCGCGCCGCTTGAGCGACATCACCTTGGTGGTGATCGGCGTGCGGCCGGGCGGTAGTTCGTCGATGACCGAAACGTCGAGGTCGGCGTAATAGCTCATCGCCAGTGAGCGCGGAATCGGGGTGGCCGACATCATCAGCAAGTGCGGCATCTGTGTCGCATCGATGGCATTGCCCTTTTCGCGCAGCGCCAGACGCTGTCCGACACCGAAGCGGTGCTGTTCATCGACGATGGTCAGGGTCAGATTGGAGAAACTGACGCCGGCCTGGAACAAGGCGTGGGTGCCGACCGCAACGTTGATCTCGCCGCTGGCGATGCGCGTCAGGCTGTCTTTTTTGGCTTTGCCCTTGGTCGCGGCGGCGATCCAGGCGATCTGCATGCCCAGCGGTTCCAGCCATTCGCGCATTTTCAGATAGAGCTGTTCGGCCAGGATTTCGGTCGGCGCCATCACCGCCACCTGACCGCCGGTGGCCAGTGCGGGCAGCAACGTCAACGCGGCGACCAGGGTCTTGCCGCTGCCGACATCACCCTGCAACAAGCGGTTCATCGGATGCGGCCGCGCCAGGTCGCGATGAATTTCGTCGAGGGCGCGTTGTTGTGCGCCGGTGAGTCCGAACGGCAGGGCGGCGAGCAGGCGATTTTCGAGGTCTTGTGCATGGCCCAGCGGCACGGCGCTGAGTTTTTGCCGTTGCCGTGCAGCCAGTCGCAAAGACAATTGTTGCGCCAGCAGTTCATCGAACTTGATGCGCTGCCAGGCCGGGGTTGCCTGCGCTTCCAGCGCGTTCAGGTCTGCATCCGGTGGCGGGCGGTGCAACATGTCGAGCGCTTCGGAGAAGCCGGGAAGTTGCAGCGACTCAAGCAGATTCTGCGGCAGCGTTTCGCTCCGATCGGTTTGCTGCAGCGCGATTTCTACCGCCTTGCGAATTGCGTTCTGCGAAAACGCCGCCACCGCCGGATAGATCGGCGTCAGCGTCGCCGCCAGCGGCGTGTTGTCGCGCACGACGCGCAGTTGCGGATGCACCATCTCGGCGCCGAAGAAGCCCGGTTTGACCTCGCCGAACAGGCGCACGCGCACGCCGGGCTGCAGTTGACTCAACTGGTTGGGATAGAAATGCAGCAGGCGAAAGTAAAGGTGCGCGCTGCCGGGGGCTGCGCTTTCGGCAATTTCGACCAACAACTGCCGCCGCGGCCGCATCTGCACTTCCGCATGCAGTACCACGCCCTCGACCAGCACTTCGACACCCATGCGCACATCGCGCAACGGCGTCAGCCGGGTTTCGTCCTGATAACGCAGCGGCAGATGCAGGATCAGATCGCCCGCCATCGCATAGCCCAGCTTGCGGGCGACCAGATCGGCGTCAAGCATGGGCATGCATGTCATGCCGCCCCGGATAACCCCATGCCGGGGTGACGGCTCATTTGCAAGCGCCTGGTTAGCCCAACACCATCACCGCATCCGCCTCGACCAGCGCGTTGCGCGGCAGCGAGGCGACGCCGACGGCGGCGCGCGCCGGGTAAGGCTGGCTGAAATACTGCGCCATGATCTCGTTGACTTTGGCGAAGTGGCCGAGATCGGTCAGGAATACGTTGAGTTTGACCACATCGGCCAGGCTGCCGCCGGCCGCCTCGGCGACCGCCGCCAGATTCTTGAACACCTGATGGATCTGCGCTTCGATGCCTTCGACCATCTGCATCGACGCCGGGTCCAGGCCGATCTGGCCGGACAGGTAGACGGTGCCGTTGACGTTGACGGCTTGCGAGTAGGTGCCGATGGCTTGCGGGGCATTGGCGGTGGCGATGATGGTTTTGCTCATGAGGGATTCCGGTTGGAGGTGGGCAGGGTAGGGTGCGTCATGTGCACCCTGACATTTCAAGCCAGGCAGTTCTCGATGGTCAAGCGCTCAACGCGTTTGCGCCAATGATCCGACGACTTGTCAGCGGTCATGGGTTCAAACGCTGACCCATACCAGCAAGGTATCCGTCGCCTGCAGGTTCAGGGGAGAGGCCAGCCGAACCTGTGCACCGGTTGCGCTGGCTTGCAAAGTGACAATCACATTGATGCTGCCGCTGGCGGCAAACAGGCGTGCCTGGACTGCGGCCTGGTTGCTGTTGACGCCAGGCAGGTCTATCGGGATGGCGTCGTTCAGTGAAACGGACGTCTCGCCAGTGCCTGTCACGGTCAGCAGCCATCCACCGCCGCCACTGATCTGGAACGCATAGGTTTCCAGGGTGTTGCCCGCAGTGTGCAGTTTGCCGTGGAAATACAGCGCTCTGCCGCCAGTCCATTGCTGCCACAGGGTCAGTGCATCATTAATCCGTTGATTGATCGGCCCTGCGTTGGTGCCGAAGAAAAACCAGCTGGTCTGGCGACCTTCATCCTGCTGCTCGCTAACCCAGCCCAGATAGCGAGACATGATGCGCAAGGCGCTGCCGGCGCCTTTGCCGGATTCGGCGGCGAGCAAACCAACTTCCTCGGTAGACCAGAATCCTTCAATGCTGCCGACACCCATCCACTTCTGACGGTTGGCAAGCAGAACATCGCGCCAGTACTCGGGTTGTTCCGGGGTGCTGGCGCCCATCAGATAGTGCAAGGTGACGAGTTCCACCAGGAAATGGACCTTTTCGCCGGCAAGTTCAGGCGCGTAGGTGCCGGTAACCGTATAGTCCAGCAGCGTGTCGAGGAAAAGCTGGGAATTGACATTGTATAAACCGGCAATTGATCCAAGCGCCAGATGTATCTCCTTGCCGGTAAGGCGACCTGCCTGTCGCATGGCCTGGACGGTAGGCGCAAGAAAGTATTCAACGTAGACCGGAATGGTGTCCAACAGCGAAGTGCCGGTTCGCCCAAAATACAGATCGATATTCTGTTGGTAACTGTCTGCGTTGATTTCGTTGCCGATTTGCCAATACACGCGGCTTCCGTCAGGCGTAGCCAGAGCTATTTCAGATGCACGCGCGTTAACCGCATTGCGCCAGGCAGCGGCGTTGTCGGCAACGATGGCATCCATGTAGGCCTTGAACTGCTCGTTGATCTGGCCCGGAACCGGATTCAGCTTGGCTGAACCCATGCCGCCGATCTGCATGATGATGTCGCGCTGTTGCAGTGTTTCCTCGACGAGACGCAGCGCGTCGGCGGTCATCGGTTGGGCCAGCGCCGGGTCGAAAATCTCTACTTCATCGCGAAACGGATCACGGATCGGTCCTGACCATTCGAACGATTGATACAGGCTGCCGAGATAATCCGTCACCCGCAGGGCTGGACTCCCCGGCAAGTCCGGCGGGTTGTCAGGGGGCGGATCGCTGGGATCGCCGCCACCGCCGCCGCAGCCGGCAGTCAAACTCCCGGCGAGAGATGTTGCCAGCCATGCCAGTACCTGGCGTCGATTGATCGTAAGCAAGTTGTTCCCCCGGTCTTGGTTTCCGGAAGATTACAACAGAGATGACGCAGGCACGTCGCATCGGGCATTGCATTTGAATTTCGTGAGGTACTCCTTGGCCTTACGCAAGCGATTGCGAGGGGGCGCATAGGCCAGGGAATTCAGCCCACCACCTGGTAATACAGATTCTGCGGATGGTTGGCCTGGGCGAAGAAGAACCAGCGTTCGAACAGCAAGCCAACGTATTGCACGGCGAAGGCCAGCATCAGCAGGTTGGTGTTCGATTGCGCCAGTCCGATCCACAGCAGCAACAGTGGGATCGGGAAAACCAGGACCAGGAAGATCCATTTCACCGATTTGAGGAAGGCGGCGTTGCGGCCGTGGAAGTATTCGCGGGTGTTGTAGGAGCCGCCCATCATGCCCATGCTGCCCTGGCGCACCTTGTTGTGGCGGACGCCGATGGCGGTCTGCACGCTGGATATCTGTTTGATGCGGGTGTTGCGGAACAGGGAGGCGGCGCGAGTGAGCAGGCCGGCGATGGTCAGCGTGATCGCCCAGCCGCCGTAGAACTGCACCAGTTCGGGGGCGGCAATGGCGGCGAAGGCGGTGGCAAATACAAATCCGGAGGCGGTGCCGAGCACGAAATAGTTCACCACGGTGAGCGGACTGGCCCATTCCTGCAGAAACTTGATTGCGGCGTAGATCATCGCGGTGCAGACGAACAGCGCAAGGGTGGCGACGACGCCGAAAGCGCCGACGCTGAGCGCGAGTTGATTCGGGAAGCCGAGACCGTAAAGGTCGGCGTCGATGCCCAGCCAGTTGACCAGCGCGTAGACGGCGATGACGGCCATGGTGATCGGCAAGGCGATGACTTCGCGCGACAACCAGGAGGTGCGCCACATCGCGGCGGCGCGCCAGGCGCGTTCCGGGTGGCCGAGATGGAACACCGAGGAAATCAGGCCGCCAATCAGGAACAGCAGCGCGATGAATGCGCCCAGGGCGTAGAAATTGCCGGACTGCGCCGGCAACACATCGACGACGCTGTAGGCCTGGCTGGAGAACAGTGCCAGAAACAAACCCTGGCCGACGCCGAGCAGGGTGGTCAGGAAGATGACGGAAAACGCGGGATGCATGTCTAGGTTCTCGCTACGTTAAATTTTGTCATTCCGGCGCAGGCCGGAATCCAGGTGGTTGTGCTCACTGGACCCGGCCTGCGCCGGGGTGACGGTTATTAGGGGTGTTTGTTACATCAACCAGTCATCCAGCGACGATTCCTTGCTGGTTTCATGCTTGATGTCTTCCTTGGCCAGCGGGTTGTCGGCGCGCACCAGCTCGTCGGCGTGGATGCGCAGCTTGGTCTTGCGCCGCGGCAGGTAATGGTTGGCCGGCTTGCTGCCCCATTCCGGCATCAACTGGTAACCGCCGGATTCGCGGATCGCCAGGGAGACCTCCGATTCCGGGTCGTGCACGTCGCCGAACAGGCGGGCGCTGGTCGGGCAGGAAATCACGCAGGCCGGTTTGCGCCGGTCTTCCGGAATGCTGGTGTCGTAGATGCGGTCGACGCACAGCGTGCATTTCTTCATCACCTGCTGTTTCTCGTCGAGTTCGCGCGCGCCGTACGGGCAGGCCCAGGAGCAATACTTGCAGCCGATGCACTTGTCGAAATCGACCAGCACGATGCCGTCCTCGGGGCGCTTGTAGCTGGCGCCGGTGGGGCACACCGGCACGCAAGGCGGATCTTCGCAATGCAGACAGCTCTTCGGGAAATGCAGCGTCTCGGTGTTGGGGAAGGTGCCGACTTCATAAGTCTGCACCCGGTTGAAGAAGGTGCCTGTCGGGTCTTTGCCATACGGGTTGTCGTCGAACAGCGGACCGGCCTCGCCGGAGGTATTCCACTGCTTGCAACTGGTGACGCAGGCGTGGCAACCGACGCAGACGTTGAGGTCGATGACGAGGGCGAGTTGGGTCATTTCGGAAGCCTCAGCTCACATTGAACCTGTAGGAGCGGGCTTGCCCGCGATGCA